>Ga0335085_10003735_pt1 | contig 25916 bp, 16 predicted proteins | sample Lox_Sample_45_FD_206712 | JGI IMG/M metagenome (GOLD analysis project Ga0335085, IMG submission 206712) | Soil microbial communities from Loxahatchee National Wildlife Refuge, Florida, United States - Lox_Sample_4.5 | ecosystem: Environmental > Terrestrial > Soil > Wetlands | place: USA...
AAGGGCGTCGACGTCGCCCTCGACTGTACCGCCGGCGCCGGCACCATTCCGATCCTGCTCGGTATCGAGGCGCTCAAGCGCAAGGGCGGCATCATCGTGGCGCAAGGGGAAATGGCGCAGTTCCCCAATTTTCCGCTGGAGAAATTCACGGTGAAGTTCATCACCATGAAGAGCGCGCGCGGCCACAGTTACAAGGCGTGCGAGCTGGCTTTGGAGCAGCTTGCCTCGAAGCGGTTCCCCTTGGAGTTGATCACCACGCACCGCTTCGGCCTCAAGGACGTCGATCTCGCCATCAAGTCGGTCGGCGGGGAGGGCGTGCCGGACGTGATTCATGCTTCTCTGATGCCGTGGTTGTAAGGCGTCATTGTCGCAGGCTTTACGGCGGGCTCCGTGCTAACCTCCGCTCAATCCCGCAATGAGCGGGTATCACGGAAAGCTGAGCATCGAGGAGGTGCACATGGCGCCGATGCGTAAAATCACGAAGTGGTTCGCTATGGGACTGGCCGCCGCGGCGGTCGTGGGTCTCGATGGTCGCCTTCACGCGCAAGAGCTCACCATCGGCACCATCGGCGCATCGAGCGACGCGCCGTTCTTCATCGCCGACGCCAAGGGCTATTTCGCCGAGCAGGGGCTCAAGGTGAAATTCGTACGCTTCGATTCGGCGGCGAAGATGATTCCGTCCCTTGGCTCGGGCGAAGTCGATGTCGGCAGCGGCGCCACCTCGGCCGGCCTCTATAACGCAATCAAGCGCGGCATCGGCATCAAGATCGTTGCCGACAAGGCGCGCAACGCCAAGGGTTATGGTTTTCAGGCGATCCTTGTACGCACCGACCTGATGGAAAGCGGCAAGGTCAAGAGTCTGAAGGACTTCAAGGGCCTCAAGGTGGCGATGTCGGCCAACGGCAACAGCGAGAACGCCTTCATGAACTACGCGTTGGTGCAGAACGGGCTGAGCTACAGCGATATCGATCCGGTTTTCCTGGGCTTCCCCAATCAGATCGCCGCCTATGCCAACAAGGGGATCGATGCGAGTCTCACCGTCGAGCCGACGGTCACCGAAGTGCTCAAGCTCGGCACGGCGAAGAAGCTCATTGGCGCCGACGACGTTTTTCCCGATTATCAGACCGCGGTCATCTTCTACAGCCCGAAATTCATGCAGGATCAGCCCGACAATGCCAAGAAATTCATGATTGGCCTGGTCAAAGCGATGCGGCTTTACAACGATGCACTCAAGGACGGACACATTGCCGGCCCAGGCGCCGACGACATTATCAATATTCTGACCAAATATTCCTTCATCAAGGATCCTGCGGTCCACCGCAATATCGTCTCGCAGGCGGTCGACCCGGACGGTCAGCTCAATATGCCGTCGCTGCAGATGGCTTGGCAGTTTTTCGTCGACACCAAGCAGATCGACGGCTCGGTAAAGGTCAACGATGCGGTCGATCTCAGCTACGTGCACGAGGCGTCGAAGAAGCTCGGCCCCTACGTGAAGAAGACCGCGATGTAGTGACGGCAGTGGCGATTGCTGTAACGCGAATCTTGGTGCGCGAGGCGCGCACTTCGGCTTCCAGACGCCGAGGCGGCATGCTAGCAGGACGTAGCCTGTTCGAGCGCGGATAGTTTAATGAACTCGGTCTTTGTTGCGCGCGGGGCCGCGGATGCGGTTCCGATCTGGTTCGTCACGGCGGCGAACTATCCCGAGGTGCGCGGGCTTATCGGAAGCGAGGCTTGCGTCTTCGCAGACGCTGCCGGGTTCGAGCCGAAAGCCGGCCGTCATCTGCTGCTGCCGGGCAAGAGCGGACTCGGCGGCGTGCTGTTCGGTATCGAAGCCGCGGACGACGTGAAAAACTCGTTTCTGCCCGGTCGGCTGCCGCAGCAATTGCCCAACGGGGTTTACCGGTTCGCCAATGAAGCCGATGACGCTCGGCTCGCCTCGCTCGCTTTCGCGCTCGGCTCGTATCAATTTACGCGCTATCGCAAGTCCGACGCGCGTCAGCCCAAACTCGAATTATCGCGGAGCATCGACGGCGACGATCTTGAGCGCATTGTCGAAGGCGTGGCGCTCGCCCGCGACCTCATCAACACGCCGGCAAACGATATGGGGCCGGCGGAACTCGAAGCGGCGGCACGTGAGCTTGCCGCGCGCGACGGCGCTGAAGTCCAATCGATCGTCGGCGATGATTTGCTGGCGCAGAATTTTCCGTTGATCCATGCCGTCGGCCGCGCTGCGGCGAAGACGGCGGCGCCGCGGTTGATCGACATGGTGTGGGGCGACAACAATCATCCCCGCGTCACCCTGGTCGGCAAGGGCGTCTGTTTCGATACCGGCGGCCTCGATATCAAGCCCGACTCCGGCATGCTCAACATGAAGAAGGACATGGGCGGCGCGGCAACCGCGCTTGCGCTCGCCCACATGATCATGTCGCGCCGGCTGAAGCTGCGGCTGCGCGTACTTATCCCGGCGGTGGAGAATTCCATCGCCGGCGCGAGCTTTCGCCCGCGCGACATCTATAAATCGCGCAAGGGCATCACGGTCGAGATCGGCAATACCGATGCCGAGGGCCGATTGATCCTCGCCGACGCGCTGGCGCTCGCCGATGAGGAAAAACCCGGACTGATCGTCGACTTCGCGACATTGACGGGCGCCGCCCGCGTGGCGCTCGGTCCTGACGTGCCGGCGTTCTTCACCGACGACGATGCGCTTGCCGGAGAACTGATGAATTGCAGCGTCACGGAGAACGATCCGGTGTGGCGGCTGCCGCTGTGGCGGCCGTACGAGGCAATGCTGGATTCCAAAGTGGCCGACATCAACAATGTCGGTGGCAGCCAGGGCGGCGCCATCACGGCTGCGCTGTTCATGCGGCGTTTCGTGACCGTGAAATCGTGGCTGCACTTCGACTTGTTTGCGTGGACGCCATCATCGAAGCCAGGTCGGCCCGAGGGCGGCGAGTGCCAGACGGCGCGCGCACTCTACGCGCTCCTTGCCGCGCGTTACGGCTGAGCTTGTGATGGCGGCGACCGAATTCGACCCTCGCGTCACGGCGGCGCGTGGCGATCTGGCAGCAAAGCACCTCGAAGGCAGGATAGCGGCCCGCCGCTATGTCGAAGGCCGACTTCGGGAAATCGTCGAGCCGCAGGCGCCGCTGCGTATCGAGCCGCGCCCGGATGCGCCGCTCCTGACCGAAGCGCTCAAGGGCGAGCGTGTCACGATCTACGACACGAACGGGGAAGGCTGGGCCTGGGGCCAACTCGCGACCGACGGCTATGTCGGCTGGCTCCCTGAAAGCGCGCTTGCCGCGCCCGGCGCAGCCGCGACCCACAAAGTGGCGGCGCTGCGAACTCTCGCGTTCCCGGGTCCTTCGATCAAGATGCCGCCGCTCGAAGCGCTGCCGTTCGGCGCGCGTCTCGTCGTTGCGCGCACGGAAGATTCCTGGGCTGTGACGACGCTCGGCGCGTACATCCCAGCCGTGCATCTTGCGTCGGCCGCGCGGAACGAAACCGACTTCGTCGCCGTCGCGGAGCGCTTCCTTGGCGCGCCTTATCTTTGGGGTGGGAAGACGTCGCTCGGCCTCGATTGCTCCGGTTTGGTGCAGGTCGCGCTTCAAGCTTGCGGCGTCCAGTGTCCCCGTGACAGCGACATGCAGGAGCGCACGGTCGGCGTGCCAGTTGCCGACGGGGGGACCATGTCCGCTCTACAGCGCGGGGATCTCGTATTCTGGAAAGGCCATGTCGCGATCGTTCGCGACCGTGACAGCAGCTTGCACGCCAACGCGTTTCACATGGCGGTCGCGATCGAGCCGTTGGCTGATGCGATCGCGCGCATCCGCGTTGCCGGATTCGAGGTCACCAGCGTGCGCAGGGTTGCGCTATGATAAAAATGAAAAAACGAACGGGAGGATCGATTCATGGTGTCGCGTCGGGATTTCCTTAGCTCTACGCTCGCGGCGGGTGCGGGCATGATGTTGCCGGCTGGACTTTCACAACCCGCGGTGGCGCAGCCGGCGAAGCGCATGATCGTCGATGCGCAAGTGCATTTGTGGAAAGCGGAATCGCCCGATTGGAAATGGGTGCCGGGCCTGAAGCCGCAACTCCCGGAGCCCATGACTATCGAGCGGCTTTTGCCGCTGATGGACGAAGCGAGCGTCGATCGCGTGGTGATCGTGCCGCCGTCGTGGGTGGGTGACCGCAACGACTATGGGCTCGAAGCGGTGCGGCGTTATTCCGACCGCTTCCACGTCATGGGCCGCTTTCCGGTTGAGAATCCGCAAGCCGGCGCGCTGTTGCCGAAATGGAAGGAACAGCCGGGCATGCTTGGCATTCGGCTCACCTTCAACAACAACACGACGCGCCCATGGTTGTCGGATGGCACCACCGATTGGTTCTGGACCGAGGCCGAGAAGGCCCAGATCCCCGTCTATGTCTTCACGCCGGGCGAGACCGCGAAACTCGGTCCCATCGCCGAACGTCATCCGCAACTCACGCTCATCATCGACCACATGGGCATTGCTGTCAGCATGGGACAGGACGCGATCTCGGCGGCCATCGATCAGACGGTTGGATTGGCCAGATATCCGAACGTCAGTTGCAAAGTCTCGGCATCGCCGGGGGCGTCGAAAGAGCCGTATCCGTTCCGCGACATGACGGTGCATTTGCACCGCGTGTTTGACGCCTATGGTCCACAGCGCTGTTATTGGGGCAGCGACCTGACGAATACGTTTTCCAAGGGGCCGTACCGCCAGCGCGTTACTCACTTCACCGAAGAGTTGAGCTTCCTGTCGGAAAGCGACAAGGATTGGGTCATGGGCCGCGCCATCCTCGCGCGACTGAAGTGGTCGTGAGGCGCCTCGGTCTTCATTGCAGCGTTTCGGATTGCCCCGGATGGCGGCCGGCGCGCTGGGGGAGAACGAGGATGCAGATCAGAATAAAAGCGCAGATGATCGCGGTTGCAAGTGGGCGGCTCAGCGCCAGTCCGCCGTCGGCTGTCGGCTTGTCGAGGTAGTCGCCGACCGTCGCGCCGAACGGCCGCGTTAGAATGAACGCGGCCCAGAACAGAAGCACCCGCGAAACGCCTGTCAGAAAATAGGCGGCGGCAATGATCGCCAATCCAGCGGCGAATACGAAGGTGCCGTGTTCGTAGCCGGTGCTGTCGGACATCCAGTCGCCGAGAGCGGTGCCCAGGGTTTGCGAGAATGTGATCGCGACCCAATAGAAAGCCTCAGCCTTGGCGGTGCTGACGGTTGAGACCGATATCGAGCCAAGCGACCAATACCAAGCGCCGAGCGTGGTGATCAGGCAGGCAAAAAGCAGCGTCGACCCGCCTGCGTAGCCGATCCCCAGCGACCGGTCGGCGAAGTCGGCGATGGTGGTGCCCGCTGTCGTTGAGGCGATGATCGTTGCCCAATAGAGGAACGGATGGAATTTCTTCGCGGCGATCTGGAGAATGACGAAGACCAAGAGCAGCGAAAGAAAAAGGGCCGTGCCGACCAGATAGCCCCAGTTCAGCGTCATCGTCACCGTGTCGCCGCCGGTTTCGCCAAGCGTCGTGGCGGCAATCTTGAGGATCCAGAACACGATCGTGACTTCGGGAACCTTGGTTGCATCTTGCGCGTCGGCGTCGGTCACCGTGCACTCCAGATCATCCAGCCTCGGCGGCGACTTCAATCATGACCCTTGTGTTCCGGCAACGGTCTGTTGATCATCGTTTTAGCCGCTACACGTCAGTGCTCTTCACGATTAAATGCACCGAAGGCTATTCTTCTCCGTAGTGCGGTTCTTTCGCGCTCGAAATGGGCGGTGAGTGCCGAGCCGAGGTGGCGATGAATCCGTCATCCTCCTGGCCTTGCCTGGGATCGCTAAAGGGGACAATCTAGCGACGAGAGGCGCGCATCCGCTCTTCCCACATCAAGCGCGCCCAATAGCCGTCGCGGAAATTGCTGCTGCCCTGCGTGCAGCCGCGCAATCCGGATGGTCGGCAAAGGGAGGACTGCGCTCATGAAGAAGCATGATGAAGCCCGCCGTGCGTTCCTGGTTGGCACGGCAGTTGGAGCCGGCGCCGCCGCGGGCGTCGCGCTGGTGCCGGAAGCGTTCGCCAAAGGCCGCCATCAACACCACGCCGCAGGCGACGCTCCGGCCATGGCGCATTCAGCTATGCAAGGGATGAGCGGCGGCCACGGCGCCTTCTTCAATGACGACGATTCCCGCACCGTCCGCGCGTTCGCCGAGCGCCTGATGCCGGGCGCACCTGGCAAACCCGGGGCGACCGACGCCGGGGTGCTGAACTACATCGACCTTGCCTTGTCGGGAGCATATGAGGACCTGCAGGAGTTCTACCGGCACGGCCTCGCCCAACTCGACGCCCATTGCGTGAAGGCTTACGGCAAGCCGTTCCGCAGCATCACCGCCGCGCAGCAGGATGAGACCATCACTGCGCTCGAACAGGGCAAAGCGCCAGAATTTGTGTGGCCGCCGGCGCAGGCGTTTTTCAACACGGTGCGCACGCACACGATGGAGGGCATGTTCGCCGACCCGATCTACGGCGGCAACAAGGACTTCGCCGGCTGGCGCCTGGTCGGCTTCCCCGGCGCGCAGCCGCAATTCACCCCGGAGGACATGCAGAGCAAGCAGGCGTTCACGCGCGAGCCCATCATCGGCCTGCAATCGAAAAGCCGCGAGGGCTGAGCCATGGCCACGGAAAAGACCGATGTCGTGATCGTCGGTGTTGGCGCGGCGGGCGGTATTCTCGCCGCCGAACTCGGCAAATCCGGCATGAAGGTGATCGGCCTCGAGCGCGGGCCTCGTCTCAAGACTTCCGACTTCGAGCCGCATGACGAATTGCGCTACTTCGAGCGCGCCGACCTGCGCCCGAGCATGAAGCGCGATCCCGTCACGTGGCGGCCGAACGCCAATACCCCCTCGCGCGGCATCGGCCCGCTTGGCAACGGCAATCAAGCCGGCGGCGGCACCGTCCATTACGGCGCGGTATCGTGGCGCATGCACGAGGACGACTTCCGCGTCCGCACGAAGACGATCGAGCGCTACGGCGAGGCCGCGATCCCGCAGGATTCCTCGTTGGTCGACTGGCCGGTGAGCTACGCTGAGCTTGAGCCGTTCTACGATCAGGCCGAATACGATCTTGGTGTGTCGGGCAAAGCCGGCAACCTGCAGGGCAAGAAGATCGACGGCGGCAATGTGTTCGAAGCACCGCGCAAGCGCGAATATCCATTGCCGGCTCTGTTCGTCGATCAATCGGGGGTCTTGTTCGAAGCCGGCACCAGAAAGCTCGGTTACCACCCGTTTCCGTCACCGCACGCTATCCTGTCGCAGCCGTACAAAGACCGGCCCGGCTGCACCTATTGCGGTTTCTGCCAGGCGTTCGGCTGCCACGTCGGCGCGAAATCGTCGATTCTCGTCACCAAACTGCCGGAAGCTGATGCTAGCGGAAACTTCAAGCTCATCACTGGCGCAATGTGCCACCGGGTGAACAGCGATAGCAGCGGCAAGGTGACGGGCGTGTCCTATTACGGCCCGGACCGCTCCGACAATACAATCGAAGCCGACCTCGTTATCATCGCGCCGTTCATTTACGACAACACACGGCTGATGCTGCTGTCGAAGACAGACAAGTTCCCCAACGGACTTGCCAATTCAAGCGGGCACCTCGGCAAGCACATCATGGCTCACATGATGGCGAATGTGTTCGTCACCTTCGACGACCGTTACGTCAACAATTTCATGGGCCCCAGCGCGCAGAAGCACACGATCGACGACTTCAACGCCGACAATTTCGACCACAAGGATCTCGGCTTCATCCGCGGTGCGCAGATTTCGATCGGTACGCCGAACCTGCAAGGCGGCCCGATCAGCGCAACCACCATCGCGCCGCCGCCTGGCGTGCCGCGATGGGGCGAGAAGTATCGGGATTTTCTCGCCAAGTACTACGCGCGCCACGGCGCCATGGTCGCGCAAACCGAAAACCTGCCGTATCCGGATCAGATGATCGACCTCGATCCGAACGTCCGCGACGCCTGGGGTCTGCCGGCGCCGCGAATGACTTACGACTGGCGCCGGCCGAACGAACTGGCGCGGGTGAATTTTATGCAGGACAAGATGGAGGAGATCGGGCGCGCGATGGGCGCTCCGCATGTGTGGCGCGCGCCCGTGGCGCCGGGATTTCCCGGCGCACATCACGAAGGCGGTACGCGCATGGGAAGCGATCCGAAGGGCTCGGTCGTCAACAAATACGGCCAGACCTGGGATCACTCCAACCTGTTCCTGATGGGGAGTTCGACGTTTCCCACCATGGGAACGGGTTTCAACCCGACGCTTACGATCCAGGCGCTGGCATATATGACGGCTGATGCAATCGTGAACCGCTATAAGAAGAATCCAGGGCCCTTGGTATAGCCCGCGCGGTTTGCCCTCGGTGAGTGACGGCGCCGCCATTCCGCGGCGCCGTTTTGCATCGCGCCTTACGCTTTGCGGTTATGAGCGTTCCACTCGCGCTCAAGATTGGCGATGAGAGCGGGGCTGTAATGGCAATAGGCCTGATCGCGCGCGTAAGCTGAGAAATATTTGCGGAACTGGTCGAGCGGCTCCTCGCCGATCCGTATGGCGCGGCGATTGGCGGTGGCGCTTACTGCGCCGGAATTGGTGAGGCCTGCAACCACGCGTTCGAGCGCGCTATCCATATCGGCCGGCGCTGCTATCTCATCGCAGATCATGCGGCCTTCCGGACTGTCGCAAACGAGCTTGCGCTCGTATTGGATGGCTTGCCGGGTGATGCGGTCGCCGGTGAAGCGCGGCATGCGCAAATTGGCAGCGCCCGGAATGATGCCTTCCTTGCGTGCCGGCAGCGTCAAGAAGGCGTTGCTCGCCGCCAGCACGTAGTCCATCGTCAGCAGAATCTGGCAATGGCCGCCGATGGCGAAGCCGTCGACCGCCGCGATCCACGGTTTCTCGATGCCGACGCCATTGACGTCATCGGGCAGGGAGTCCGGCCGCGCCACGCCGCGAAAAAGCTTATGGACGAAGCCGAGGTCGCGCTTGAGAAACCAGACGAACGGTATCTGGCCGCGATAAAGATGCGTCAGGTTGATGCCGGCGCCGAACAGCCGGCGGCCGGCATATTTCGGATGCTCGACCACGCCGCCACGCAGCACCGCGATGTCGGTCACGGGATCCAGAATGGCAAGGTCGACCGCAATCTCCATGGCATCGAGCGTGGTGTTGTCTTCGGCGTTGAGGAACCGCGGATTGCCGGCGGTGACGATACTGGCCTTGCCGCGGCGTGCCACGGTGACCTTGCCGAGATCGACCGCGTCCGCGGCCTCAAGCTTTTTCAGATATTCCGCCGTCTCGGGACGCGGCAACAGCATGGCATGGCAAAGATGACGGCCGGCGTCCTCGCAGGCGAGTATATGGGCGAGAAAGATGCCCTGATCGATTTCGATACCGTCCTTCTCGCCCTGTAACTGATCCGCTTGTGCTGCGATCTGCGCCGCGCTCGGCACAAGGCCGGGGAGAGCCACGGCGGCGGCAAGCACCAAATCTTCCAAACGGACGAAGCGCGAGCGTTGCTTGGTCAGGTCGTCGTAGAGCGTCTCGCAGTGGGCGGCGAGGAAATGCTCGCGTTGCTCCCGGCCGGCGGCAAGAATGGCTGTCGCCGCGTCGGCCTCGGCCTCACTGCGTGCGGGTTTGCGTGGCAGGCGCGCGAGAAGATCGGCGCCGAGCTGCCAAAACCGAGAAAAGCGCGGGCGGTCGACATAATAGTCGCCGGTGCGTGGCGGCACTGCGGCGAGCCACGCGGTCACAGCCTGTTCGCCGAGCCCGGCTGACCGCAGAGTGGCGCCCGCGGCGGCATCCAGAGTCATGTCGCGGCTCCTTTCCAGGATTGCATCAACCCTTCGGCCGCCGATCGATAACGCGCTTGGCCTTGCCCTGCGAACGTTCGATCGTCCCGGGCTCCAGCACGCGCACCGTCGCGGTGATGCCGACATAAGCCTTGATCAAGTGTTCAGCCTTCTGCGCCAGCGCCGCATTGTCGTCCGCGCTCAGCGCGCCGGAGAGTTCCGGCCGCATCTCGACCAGCACGTCGAGCTCGTCGAGACTGTGCGGCCGCCTTACCTCCAGGACGTAATGCGGCGCCAGTTGTGGCTCTTTGCCGAGCACCGCCTCGATCTGCGAAGGAAACACATTGACGCCGCGAATGATCAGCATGTCGTCGCTGCGGCCCTTGACGCGCTCCATGCGGCGCATGGTGCGCGCTGTGCCGGGCAGGAGCCGCGTCAGGTCGCGGGTGCGATAGCGGATGACCGGCATCGCTTCCTTGGTGAGTGAAGTGAAGACGAGCTCGCCGGTCGCGCCGTCGGGCAGAGCCTGTCCGGTTTCAGGATCGATGATTTCGGGAAAGAAGTGATCCTCCCAGACCGTCAGCCCGTCCTTGGTTTCCGCACATTCCTGGGCGACGCCGGGTCCCATGACTTCCGACAGGCCATACAGATCGAATGCGGCGATGCCCATGCGCCGCTCGATCTCCGCGCGCATGCTTTCGGTCCAAGGCTCGGCGCCGAAAATGCCGATGCGCAGGCTGCAATCGCTGGGCTTGAGCCCCTGGCGTTCGAACTCGTCGGCGATCGCGAGCATGTAGGACGGTGTTACCATGATGATGTCGGGCTCGAAATCGCGGATGAGCTGAACCTGCCGCTCGGTGAAGCCGCCGCCGACCGGAATGACCGTCGCGCCGAGAAATTCGCCGCCGTAGTGGGCGCCGAGGCCACCGGTAAAGAGCCCGTAGCCGTAGGCGACATGAATCTTGTCGGTGGATCGGCCGCCGGCGGCGCGGATCGAGCGCGCCATCAGCCGTGACCACGTTTCGATGTCGCCCCGCGTATAGCCGACAACAGTAGGCTTGCCGGTCGTGCCGCTCGAAGCGTGGACGCGTACGATCTCCGCCATCGGCACTGCGAACATGCCGAACGGATAGTTCTGCCGCAGATCGTCTTTGGTCGTGAACGGAAATCTGGCGAGGTCGCCGAGCTCTTTCAGGTCGTCGGGATGCGCGCCGGCTGCGTCAAGCTTCCTTTTGTAATGTGGGACCCGTTCGTAGGCGCGGCGCAGGGTCTCTTTCAGGCGTTCGAGTTGCAGCGCCGCAAGCGCGTCTCGGCCCTCCTTCTCGATCGGTTCGAGCTGATCCTGCGCGCTCATTTTCCGCCCGGCGATTTTCGCGCAACTATAGCCGACGCTTGGCCGGCTGACATCGCCTATCGATCATTCGGCTTTGATGCCCGCCTCCTTGATGATCGGCGTCCAGCGCGCGATCTCGTCTTTTTGCTTCGCCGCCAAAGCCTCGGGCGTTTGGCCCTCCACCGCCCACACCTCCTGGCCGGCGTCCCTGAAGCGTTCCTGCACCGACGGGTCGGCGAGCGACTCGCGGATGGCGGCGTTCAGCTTGGCGATCACGTCCGCCGGCGTGCCCTTGGGCACCCAGATGCCGTGCCAGAAGGTAGCGTGAATCGCCGGAATGCCGAGTTCGTCGAGCGTCGGCACTTCCGGCGCCGCCCACCATCGCTTCGGCGCCAGCACGGCATAGGCTTTCAATTGGCCGTTGTGGACATAGCTCACGTAGTTCGCCGCCTGGCTGAACGCCATGTCGATGTGAGCGCCCAGAAGGTCCTGCAACAGCAATGCGCCGCCGCGGTAAGGCACGAACTGGATTTTGGTGCCGGTCTCTTTCGCGAAAATGGTGCCGGCGATGTCGGGCGGTCCGCCGACACCGACCGTCCCTGACGTCGCCTTGCCGTCCTCGGACTTGAGCCACGCGATCAGTCCTTTGACGTCGTCGGCCGGCAGTGTCTTGCGGCCGACAATCCACACCGGAGTATCGGCAATCAGCGAAACCGGCGCGAAATCGTTGACGACGTCGTAGTCGAGTTTCATCGTCGCCGCGTTGAGCACGTGGGTTTGCACGTGGCCGATGCTCAGTGTGTAGCCGTCCGGCGCGGAACGCGCGACGTGGCCGACACCGATAGCGCCGCCGGCGCCGCCGATATTCTCGACGATCACGGTTTGGCCGAGCGGCGCCTTCATGCGGTCGGCGAGAATGCGCGCGATGGTGTCGGTCGGGCCGCCGGGGGGAAAGGGCACCACGATGGTGATTGTGCGCGTAGGATAGTCCTGCGCGTTTGCGCAGATGTTTCCCAAAGCCAGCATGCCGAAGACAAAGACAAGCAGTCGCATTCTCATTACGAAATCAACCCCAGTACGTTAAAGGCGCGCACCGGACGGTGAATGCCTTTGAGGTCCAGTTCGCCCAGCGGGTCCGTCGTGATGTTGGCTTCAACCGCTACTTGGACTCTGCCATCGATCAAGATTTGTCCGTCGCCCGCGTGTGAGCACAGCCGCGCGCCGAGATTCACGACGCTGCCGTAGGCGGAATAGTGGAAGCGTCCCTCGTAGCCGACATTGCCGAGCGTGGCGTGGCCGGCGGCGATGCCGACGCCGAAACCGAGCTGATGGCCGAAGCGGCGCCATTTCTCCGCGAGTACCGTTACTCGCTCGCGCATCTCCACCGCCATGCGCACCGCACGCAATGACGGATCGGAGCAGGGGATGGGGTCGTTGAAGAAGATCAGCAGGCCGTCGCCGGCGAAGTGCTGGAGCGTGCCTTCGTAGCGGTCGATCGATTCACCGAGGCAGCGATAATACTCCTGCAATACCGCGATAATGTCTTCGGGCTCCGCGCTCTCGGCAAACGCGGTAAAGCCGCGCAAGTCGCAGAACACCACGGTGATATCGCGGCGATGCGTCTCCAGCATCTTGCTATCGCCGCCGGAAATCACCAGCTTGGCGATCTGCGGCGACAGAAATCCTTTGAGCCGGTTCATCCGGTCGATCTCGGCGACCTGTCCGTTCACCCGCTGTTCGAGCGTCTGGTTCCAGGCCGCGAGATCGGCCGCCTGGGCCTGTACTTGATCGTGCAACGTCTTGACCCGCAGCATCGAGCGCACGCGGGCAACCAGCGCCGCCTGGTCAAGCGGCTTGGTCAGATATTCGTCGGCGCCGGCGTCGAGCCCGGTGACCACGTCCTGCGAGGCGGCGCGCGCGGTCACCAGGATGATCGGAATGAAAGGCAGCGAGGCATCCTTCTTGACCCGCCGGCAGACTTCAAAGCCGTCGAGCTTCGGCATCTCCACGTCGAGCAGGACGAGATCGGGCTTGTTCTGGATGATGCTCGCCAGCGCTTCTTCGCCGTCGGCGGCCTGCGTCAGTTCGTAGCCGTGCGTCTCCAGCCGCGTGATCAGGATGTCGCGGTTGGTCTCGTTGTCGTCGACCACGAGGATGCGCGCGGGTTTGCTCATGGCGGCACCAATCACCAGCGCACGACGGTGCGGCCGATAACAGTGGAAATCGATCTCACGGCAAGTATTCCCTGATTTTTGCGAGCAACTGACGTGGGCTGTAGGGTTTTGTGACGTAGGCGTCACAACCGGCAGCGCGCGCCTTGGCCTCGTCGCCGCTTAATGCGTACGAGGTCACCACGATGATCGGGATGTCCTTGAGGTCCGGATCGGCCTTGATGCGGCGCGTCGCCTCATAGCCGTCCATGAGCGGCAGTTGAATGTCCATGAGGATAAGGTCGGGTCGGCGCGCCTTGACGGCAGCCAGAGCCGCTTCGCCATCTTCTGCTTCGGTCATGTCGTAGTCGGCGCTGGAAAGAAGATCGCGTAAAATCTGGCGATTATCTTCCTGATCCTCGACGACGAGAATGAGTTTGCTCATGAGCGTTCCGCCTGCTTGTCGATTGTGATCGGCACCGTAAAGGAAAACGTGGAGCCGTTGCCAGGGCTCGATTCGACCCATAGCCGCCCCCCGTGCATCTCGACAATGCGCTTGGCGATCGCCAGGCCGAGGCCGGTACCGCCCTTGGCCTTGGTCGCGGAGCTGTCGGCCTGCTGGAATTCCTCGAAAATCTTCATCTGATCAGCCTCGGAAATTCCCGGGCCGGTGTCGCGGACCGCGATCGTGTAGGAGCCGTTCACGGCCGAGGCTCTGATTTTCACCTCGCCGGTGTCGGTGAATTTAATGGCGTTGCCGACGAGGTTGAGAAGGACTTGGGTCAGCCGGCGATCGTCACCGCGGGCCCGCGGCAGATTTGCAGGCACATCGATGCTGAATTCGAGCCTCTTGGTGCTCGCCAGCGGCTCGACCGCGGAATAGACGCCCTGCACGATATCCATGATCGAATAGTCGTTGATCGAAAGTACCAGCTGGCCGGCCTCGATCTTCGACAGATCGAGCACGTCGTTGATCAATCCGAGCAGGTGCTTGCCGTTTCGCTGCACCCGCTCCAAGACGCCGCGCATCTTATCCGGCGGAGCGCCATAAATGCCATCGAGAACGAGTTCGGTATAGCCGAGGATGGCGTTGAGCGGCGTGCGCAATTCGTGGCTCATATTGGCGAGGAATTGGGACTTATGCCTGCTCGCCTCTTCAAGCTGGCGGCTCTTGTCCTGGATTTCCTCGAACAGGCGGACATTTTCGATGGCGATCGCCGCTTGGTCGGCGAAGGTCGCCACCAGCTCGATTTCCTTGTCGGTGAACGGCCGCACTTCCGACCGCGTCAGCGCAAGGACGCCGATCGGCACGTCCTCGCGCAGCATAGGCACGCCCAGGATGGTCCGGAAATGCCCGATGCGTTGCGCTTCAGCCCAGGTGTAATCAGGATCGGCCTGGACGTCGGGCACGTGGACGACGGCGCGTTCCAGCAAAGCGCGGCCGGTAATCGTGCCTCGCCCGGTCTCGACCGGATGCTTGCGCATCAGCTCGACGAACTCCTCGGAGAAGCCGTAGGCTTCGGCCCGGTAAAACCGGCCGTCGATCTGCCGGGTGATGGTCGCTCGTTCGGCGTCGCACAGCTTGGCCGCGGATTCGACGAGTGTCTGAAGCACGGATTTCAGGTCGAACGTCGAACGGCTGATTATTTTGAGCACGTCGGCAGTGGCCGTCTGCTGCTGCAGGGATTCGGCAAGGTCTTCGGTGCGCGCCCGAACCTCCTCGAACAGCCGGACGTTCTCGATGGCGATAACGGCCTGGTCGGCGAAGGTGGTCACCAAGTCGATCTGCTTGTCGGTGAAGGGATGAACGCTGTACCGGCACAACGCGATGACCCCGATGGGTTTGCCTTCGCGCAACAGCGGGACACCCAGCATGGTGCGAAAACGTCCGCGCTCGATCGATTCGGACCAAGCGTAGTCCGGATCCGCCATCGCATCCGGAATCTGTGTCGTGCAGCCTTCAATCGCCGTCCGCCCGACGAGCGTGCCTCGTCCAACAGCAATCGACTGCTGCTCCATCCAGGCACGGTATTCCGGTGTGAACCCATGACTGGATGCAAGTCGGTAGTTTTCAGCATCGCGGCGGAAGATCATGGCCGCGTTCGCTTCGCAGAGCCCGGCGGCCGACTCGACCAGCGTATCGAGCACGCTCTGCAGATCGAAGGTCGAGCGGCTGATCACTTTGAGCACATCAGCGGTGGCGGTCTGCTGTCGCAAAGACTCGGTAAGGTCGTCAGTGCGCCGGCGTAACTCGTTGAGCAGCCGCGTGTTTTCGATGGCGATGACCGCTTGAGCTGCGAAGTTTTGAACCAGCTCAATCTGTTTTCCTGTGAATGGCCGCACTTCCTGCCGAAAGACCGCAAAGGCGCCGATCAACTCGCCCTGCTTGAGCATGGGGACCACCAGCAGGGTCCGAACACCGAAAAGTTCGACTGAGGCGACCGCTAGAGGATTGCGTTCGATGTAGGCGCGCTCGTCGCGGAAATCGATGACGTGCGCGGGCTGTTTCGTTCTGGCGACCCGCATGATCGGCGCGTGCTCGCTAGGGACGCGAGAAGCCTCTCGAAAAAACTCTAAGAGTCGCTCCGGTACCCCAAGCGAGGCGACAGGGCGGATGGCGTTACCTTCAAACCGGAACAACATTCCAAAATTCGCTTCGCATACTCGCGCGGCATTCTCCAGCATCGCTTGGAACACCGGTTCCACGTCACCCGGCGACGAACTGATGACGCGCAGAACATCAGCTGTCGCCGTCTGCTGCTCGAGCGACTCCGTGAGATCGGTGGTGCGCTGGCGCAGCTCATTAAGCAGCCGTGTATTCTCGATGGCGATGACCGCCTGGGCGGCGAAGTTCGTGACGAGCGCGATCTGCTTGTCGGTGAACGGCCGGGCCTCCTGGCGATAAACATTGATGGCGCCGATCAACTCGTCGTCCTTAAGCATGGGCACGCTGATGAAGGAGCGTGCGCCACCGTACCGTGCCGGGGGTTCTTCCGCGCCGTTGTCGGCAATATCCGCGGTGTGGGCCACCTGTTTCGTCCGCATAAGGCGATCAAGGATCCCGCCCGGCACCGGTTGAAACGGCCCGCGTTGCCTTTGGAATTCAACAAGCGCCGAAGGCGTACGGAATTGCGCCGCCAGGTGGAATAGCTTGCCGTCGAAGCGATACAGTGTGCCAAATTTGGCCTCGCAAATGCGCGCCGCGTTCTCCAACATGGATTGGAATACGGGCTCTAGCTCGCCGGGCGACGCGCTGATGACGCGGAGCACTTCCGAAGTTGCGGTCTGCTGCTCCAACGATTCCCGCAGTTCGTTAAGCAGCCGGGTATTCTCGATGGCGATGACCGCCTGGGCGGCGAAGTTCGTCAGTAGCTCGATCTGTTTGTCGGTGAATGGACGCACCTCCTGGCGGTAGATGACGATCGCGCCGCTCAAAGTATCGTCGTTCAGCATCGGCACGCAGATGATGGATCGCGCGCCGGCTAACCGGGCGGGCGGGCTGGGTAGAGCCTCAGCGGCATCGTCCGCGGTGTGGCTCACTCGTTTCGTCCGCATGGCGCGGTCAAGTGGGCTACCCGGCACCGGCTGAAACGTCTCGTTCTGCCTATGGAATTCAGCGAACTCCGGCGGGACACCGACGCCCGCCGCCAGGCGGAATGCGTTGCCGTCAAAGCGCAACAGATTGCCGAATTTTGCGTCGCAAATTTGGATCGCATTCTCCAGCATAGCGTGGAATACCGGCTCCAGCTCGCCGGGTGACGTACTGATGACGCGCAGCACTTCGGACGTTGCGGTCTGCTGCTCCAGCGACTCGCGCAGTTCGTTAAGCAGCCGCGTGTTCTCGATGGCGATGACGGCCTGGGCGGCGAAGTTGGTGACGAGCGCGATCTGCTTATCCGTGAAGGGTCGGACCTCCTGGCGATAGATCGAAAGGAGGCCGATCACGTCCCGGTCTTTAAGCATCGGGACGACGAGCAGCGTGCGAACGCCGGCAACCTCAACGAATCTGACCGCCGCAGGATCGCGCTGCATGTAGGATTCGTCTCGAGACAGATCGATCACATGAACCAATTGCTTGGTTGCCGCGGCGCGTGAGGGGGCAACCAACGGCCCTGGTCTGATGACAGGCTCGCGCGCGCGCGCTTCGGCATAGGCCGGCGGCGCGTTGTGTATCGCCATGACGCGAAAACCGCCGTCCTCGCAGAGTTGCAAAACACCGAACTTGGCATCGCAAAGACGCGTCGCGTTTGCCAGCATGGCCTGAAACACCGGCTCGAGTTCGCCGCGCGAGCTTGAGATGATGCCCAAAATATCTGAGGTGGCCGTCTGCTGCTCCAGCGACTCGGTCAGATCGTCGGTGCGCTGGCGCAGTTCGTTGAGCAGCCGCGTGTTCTCGATGGCAATGACGGCCTGGGCGGCGAAGTTCTGCACCAGCGCGATTTGCTTGTCGGTGAAGGGCAACACCTCCTGGCGGAAAATGCCGAAGATGCCGACGAGGTCGTTATCCTTCAGCAGCGGCACGATGAGCAGCGTCCGGATCGTGCCCAACTTGACACCCGCGACCGCCATCGGATCGCCCGTCAGGAAGGCCTCGTCAAGGCGATAGTCGATGATGTGGAGCGGCTTTCGGCTGGCGCTCATGCGGCGGAACGGATTGAATTCCGTGAGCTGATGCCGTTTGTTGTGGAGAAATTCGGTCAGCGCTGGGGGAATATTGAGCGCCGATAAGACCCGCAGCTCGCCGTGCTCCAGCCGGAACAACGATGCGAAGTTCGCTCCGCAGATGCGGGTCGCGTTCTTCAGCATCGACTGGAAGACCGGCGCGAGATCGCCCGGCGACGAACTGATGACCCGCAGCACGTCGGCCGTCGCCGTCTGCTGCTCCAGCGACTGCCGCAATTCGTTAAGGAGCCGCGTGTTCTCGATGGCGATGACGGCCTGGGCGGCGAAGTTCTGCAGCAACGCGATCTGCTTGTCGGTGAACGGCCGGACCTCCTGTCGGTAGATGCCGATGAGGCCGATGAGCTCGTCGTCTTTGAGCATCGGCACAATGAGCACCGTTCGGGCGTCGGCATATTTGGCGAGCGTGTCTTCGGGGTCGGCCGCCATCATGTCGGCGGTATGGACCAGCCGTTTTGTCCTCCACAAGCGCCCAAGGGCGGACGGTCGAGCCGTGGCATCGATGAGCGGCGTAGCGGCGGCATAGGCCACGTATTTCGGCGGCGCATTATGCATGGCGACACGCCGCAGCCGATCACCTTCGCGAAGAAACAGGGTGCCGAACGTGGCATCGCAGATGCGTTTGGCATTCTCCAGCATGGCGTTGAACACCGGCTGAAGCTCGCCCGGCGATGTGGAGATGACGCCGAGGACTTCCGACGTGGCGGTCTGTTGCTCCAAGGCCTCGCTCAAGTCGTCGGTGCGTTGCCGCAACTCGTTGAGCAGCCGGGTGTTCTCGATGGCGATGACGGCCTGGGCGGCAAAATTTCTGACGAGCGCGATCTGCTTGTCGGTGAACGGCCGGACCTCCTGACGGTAGATGCTGATCGTGCCGATCAATTCATCGTCTTTCAGCATCGGCACAATGAGGAGGGTCCTGGCCCCAGCGAGTTCGACCATCGCCGCGAACGAGGTGGCATATGAAGCGAAGTTCGCTTTGGCGTAGCTTGCCTCCTCCCTGATGTCGGCGACTTGCAGCGCTTGCCTGGCGGAGGCGGCGCGGCCCAGTGGGTGCTCCGGATGAACTGGGAAGGTCGGCTCACGGCGCCGGAACTCGGCATAGGCGGGCGGCGCGTTGTGCAAGGCCACGACGGTCGATGCGCCGGCGGAGTGCAGGTTTAGAGTGCCGAACTTTGCCTTGCAGAGCCTCGTCGCGTTGGCCAGCAGGGCCTCAAAGACCGGCTTGAGATCGCTCGGCGAACTTGAAATGACGCCGAGCACTTCCGAGGTCGCTGTCTGTTGCTCCAACGATTCTGTCAGTTCGCGCGTGCGCTGCTGCTCGGCCTCGAACAGCCGCACGTTCTCGATGGCAATCACTGCCTGGTCGGCGAATGTGGTCACCAGGTCGATCTGCTTGTCGGTGAACGGTTCTACGACCTTGCGGGTTACGATCAACATGCCGATCGGCTTGCCTTCGCGCAGCAGCGGCACGCAGAGCGCCGTGCGCACGTCGGCAAAGCCGGAGCGCGCGTCCATCAGCCGCCAATCGGGATCGGTCTTGATATCATTGACCTGGACGATTTTGGCTTCGTCGATGACGCGGCCGATGATCGAGCCGCGATCCGCCACCGCCGGCACCGGCCGCTCGATCATGTATTCGCGTTGGCCCGGGCTGAAGCCGTAGCTGGCGACGTGATGGTAACGGTCGTCTCTAAGAAGGCGGATGGCCGCCCGGTCGGCGCGGCAAAGCCGTGCCGCCGATTCGACGAGGGTGTCGAGCACCGCCTGCAAATCGAACGTGGTGCGGCTGATGACCTTGAGAACGTCGGCGGTGGCGGTCTGCTGCTGCAGCGACTCGCGAAGCTCGTTTAGCAGCCGGGTGTTCTCGATGGCGATGACGGCCTGCGCGGCGAAATCCTTGATAAGCTCGATCTGCTTTTCCGTGAACGGCCACACCTCTTGGCGATAGATGCCGATCACACCGATGACCTCATCGCCCTTAAGCATCGGTACGGCGAGAAGCGTCCTCGCCTTCGCGTGCTTGATCGTGGCCATGCGCATTCCGCTGCCGTAGGTCGGCGCCTTGAGCAGATCTTCGACCTGAATGACTTCGCGGTCGCGGATGTTGCGGGCCATGACGCTTTCCGGTTCGGGATCAATCAGCGGCTCGCGGTCGAGAAATTCTCGGTATTTCGGCGGCGCGCCGTGGGTCGCGGCAATTCGACACCGGTCGCCCTCGCGAAGCCACAGATTGCCGAACTTCGCATCGCAGAGTCGAACGGCATTCTCCAGCACGGCTTCAAACACCGCGCGAAGTTCGCCATGCGAGCGCGATATGACGCCCAGCACCTCGGAGGTTGCGGTCTGCTGCTCCAGCGATTCGCGAAGCTCGTTGAGCAGGCGCGTGTTCTCGATGGCGATGACGGCCTGCGCGGCGAAATTCTGGACCAGCGCAATCTGCTTGTCGGCGAACGGCCGCACCTCCTGGCGGTAGATCATGATGGCGCCGATCAGCCTGTTGTCCTTGAGCATCGGCACGGCGATCTGCGTCCGTACGAAGGCAAGCCTTGCAATTCGGCTGGGGGTCGGCGAGGCTGACATGTCGGCGGTCTGAATCACCCGCTTCGAATGCCGCAACTGGTCGAGATCCGAGCCGGGGGTCGGTTTGACGCGGCCGCGCTGACGAAAGAACTCCTCGACGGCCGGAGGCAGATTCAGCGTCGCCACGGCGTAAGATTCATCGCCGTCGAACTGAAACATGACCCCGAACTTGGCTTCACAGATACGTACCGCGTTCTCCAACATGGTCCTAAACACTGCGACCAGCTCGCCCGGCGAACTTGAAATCGTACGCAGCACTTCCGATGTTGCAGTCTGCTGCTCCAGCGACTCGCGAAGCTGGTTGAGCAGCCGCGTGTTCTCGATCGCGATGACGGCCTGCGCGGCGAAGTTCGTGACCAAGCTGATTTGCTTATCGGTGAACGGCCGAATCTCATGGCGATAGATGCTGATTGCGCCGACAACTCGGTTGTCCTTGAGCATCGGAACAATCAACAACGTATGGATGTCGGCATGCGTTCGCAGCCGGGTCTGGGCATAGGCGGGCTCGGTCGCGATATCGGCGATTTGCACGACGCGTTTTGTCTTGAGGACTGTGAAGAGACGATCGCCGGGCGCAAGTGTGAGGTGAGGTTTGGCCGCGAAAGCGCCGGCCAGCGCAATGGGCAGGTTGTGCAGCGCTGCGATGTTGAAATTCCTGCCGTCGTAAAGAACCAGATGGCCGAAGCTGGCACCGCAAATTCGTACCGCATTCTCCAGCATGGAGCTAAAAACCGGCTTCAGCTCGCCCGGTGCGCTTGATATGACTTGGAGCACCTGCGCCGTCGCGGTCTGCTGATCCAGTGATTCGGCAAGATCGGCGGTGCGCTGGCGTAATTCGTTAAGCAGGCGCGTGTTCTCGATGGCGATGACGGCTTGGGCGGCGAAGCTCTGCAGCAGCTCAACCTGATGTTTCGTGAACGGCCGCACATCCTGCCGGTACACGGTGATGACGCCGATCAACTCCTTCTTTTTCAGCATTGGGACAGTCACGAGCGTGCGCACGCCCGCGAGCGTGACAAAGCGGCGTTCCTGGCGGAGGTTCTTGTAAGCCGGATCCGAGCCCATATCGGCCACCTGGACCGCCCGCTTCATCTTCGCCACGCGTCCGAGAACGGTGTTGCCGCTCGCTTTGACGAGCGGCTCCCTTTGCCTCAACTCGGCAAAGGCGCGGGGTGCATTGTGCATCGCCACGGCGCGAAAGGCGTCGCCTTCGGTCAGGTAGAGAGTGCCGAATCTGGCCTGGCAAAGACGCGTCGCGTTTTCCAGGATGACGGCGAACACCGATTTGAGATCATCCGGCGATGACTGGATCGCGCGCAACACCTCGGCGGTTGCGGCTTGCCGTTCGCGCGCATCGCTCAACTCGCGCTTGAGACGGTCCAGCTCCGTCTCGGACCGGCCGCCGGCGGGTGCGCGGTGTGCGTGAGGCTTGGATAAGCGCGCGTCACGGCGGCGTGCAGCGCGTCTGCGGCTCCGCTGCCTAACCACCCTACCATCGGCCGTGTCGCCTCGACTCATCGGGTCGTCCCGCTGGAAGGCGCAAATGATAGTCAAATCCGCGGTTCGCCGCCACGGCAGTGCGGGCGTTGGCCGACCTCACACCATCCGGCTCAGGGCGGCGCGAAGGCCGATAGACCGCATTGCATCTTGGTCTCAGCCGATTAACATCTGTCCCAATTCTTAAGGAGGACGCGCCCATGCAGGACGTCATGGACATTCAGGTCACGCCTTTGTCAGCCGCGTGCGGCGCCGAGATCAGCGGCATCGATCTGACAAAGCCGCTTGGTCAGCACGAGGTGCGCGCCATCAAGGAGGCCTGGGGCAAACATCTCGTTTTGGTCTTTCGCGGGCAAAGGCTCACGCAGGACGATCAGCTTCGCTTCGCAGCTTATTTCGGCGATCTCGGCAGCCGCAAGAAAGCGCCCGAGCCGTTGCGCGCACGCACCGAGGGCGTCCAGCAGGACAACGAGAAGGTGCTGCTGGTCAGTAACATCAAGGTAGACGGCAAGCCGATCGGCGCTTTCGGCGAAGGCGAGTTCTGGTTTCACATCGATTCGGGGTACACGCCACGGCCTTACAAATACACATTCCTCTATGCGCTCGAACTGCCGTCGCGCGGCGGCAACACCATGTTCTCGAACATGTACAAGGCCTACGAAGCTGTGCCCGCCGCGCTCAAAGAAAAACTCAAAGGCAAAACGGCGCTGCATATCCACGAGTATAATCGCGCTAAGCAGGCGAATTCGTCTGGCGACATCAGCGGCATTCCGCATCACGCGCATCCGATCTTCATCACCCATCCCGATACGGGGCGCAAAACGCTGTTCGTCGATCGGCTGATGACGACGCGCATCGAGGGCATGAGCGCCGAGGAAAGCGACGCCATTCTCGATGAGCTTTATGACATCGGCGAGCGGCGCGAGTTCATCTTCGAGCACGTCTGGAAGCTCGGCGATTTTCTGATGTGGGACAATCGCTGCACGATTCACGCCCGAACCGATTTTCCGAAGGAAGAGCGTCGGCTGCTGCGCCGGTGCACCGTCGAGGGCGAGCCGCTTTTCGAGTGAAGGTGAAAACCATGAACAATCCGCGCTTGCCGGTGTTCGACAGATTCATCGGCGACCTGCGAGCCATCTGGGCGGCGGAAGCCGATGACGGCCGCCGCATGCAAATGGCCAAGCCGCTGCTTGAGCGGCTGGTGATGGATGGGTCGCTGAAAGAGCACTCGGCAGCTTGGCCGTCGACCGAGGGCCGCAAGAACCTGTTGCTCTACGTCGATCCGGACTATCACTTCGTCATCAACGGCGTGGTGCGCGTGCCCGGACGCACCGGCAGCGTGCACGATCACGCCGATGCGTGGGTGCTTTATGGCGTACTCGACGGCACCGAGAGCCTTGAGCGATTCGAGCGTATCGATAACGGCAGTCGGCCTGGCCACGCCGAGATCAGGCTCGCATCGGTAACGACCGGCTCGCAAGGCAAGGTCGATCTGGTCGAGCCGCGTGCCATTCATGCAGAGCAAGGCGGTCCGACCCGATCGGTCGCGATCATCGTGCGCAGCCAGAAGCTCGGCGAAGGCACGGTGTTGCAGCATCAATACGACCGCGCCGCCAACACTGTGGTCGAGCGTTACGGTCCGACTCAAATTCCATACGAAGTTGCCGGTTAAGCGGCACTACGCCGAAAGGCTGGGGAGAGGAAGATGTTCGCGCATCGTGCAATTCAGCTTGCCGCTGTAGCCGTAGTCTGGATCGGCGTTGCCGGAAATTCGTACGCCGAGGACCAGTATCCGACGCATCCCATCTCCATGATCGTGCCCTTCGCCGCGGGAGGGCCGACGGACATTCTCGGCCGCGTGGTTGCGCAGGCCATCGGTCCCATGCTCGGCCAACAGATCATCGTCGAGGACGTCACTGGCGCGGGCGGCACCATCGGGGCGGCGAAAGCTGCGCGTGCCGCACCCGACGGCTACACAATGGTGATGGGCAATCTCGGCACCCACGCGGCGAGCCTCGGCATCTACAAAAGTCTCGCCTACGATCCGCGCAAGGATTTCGAGCCGGTGATCCTGGTCGCCAGCACGCCGATGGTACTGGTGACGCGAAAGACGCTGCCGGTCCATACGCTCAGTGACGTCGTCGCCTGGGCCAAAGCCAACAAAGGCAAGGCGACAATGGGCAGCGCCGGGGTCGGCTCGATTTCACATTTGACATTGTTGCTGTTCAATCATCTGACCGGTGCGGATATCACACATGTGCCGTATCGTGGTCTTTCGGAAGCGACCAATGATCTTCTTGGTGGGCAGATCGACACCTTGTTCGATCAGGTCGTCACGGCGACGCCGCATATTCTCAACGGCAGCGAAAACGCCATCGTGGTCACGATCCCGACGCGCGCGGCGGCCATCCCGAACGTGCCATCCGCCAACGAGGCGGGCTTGCCCGATCTGCAAACAGTGGCCTGGAGCGCGCTGTTCATGCCCAAGGATACGCCGAAGCCGATCATCGCGCGCATCAATTCCGCCGTTCAGAAAATGATGCAGGACGCGGCGATCGCCAAACGGCTTGCGGAAATCGGCGCCGATATTCCCGCTCCCGACCAGCGTTCGCCGGAAGCGCTCGGCCGACTAGTCAATGCAGAAGTCGACAAGTGGGTGCCGTTGATCAAATCTGCCGGGATCACCGAATAAATCACGTCCCTGCGAGGATGCGTGCGGCTATCCGATGAAGAGCAGGCCATGCGCGCGGGCAGCTTTGGCCCGCTGCGGCAATGGGCCATCGGGCACCAGATCAAGGTCGGCGATTATCTCGGCGCGGCGGATTTCGTTCCGGTCGCCCAGGCGCACATCATGGCCGACACCGAATCGCTCGGGGCAGCCGGCGTCGAGTGGCTTGAACGCTGGGCGGCGCTGCCGCGTGAGCACCGGCTGGTCCGCATTCCGACCATCACCGATCCGCGCGGCACCGATTTCGCCGCGGCGGAACGGCTAAAGCAGCAGCCGTGGATGATCGATCTCGAGCGCCGCGCCATCGCGGCCTTCGAGGCGCTTGGCGTGCTGATGACCGATACCTGCATCAACTATCAGACCATCATGCCGCCGGTGCGTGGCGAGCATTGCGCCTATGGCGATACCGGGGTGGTCATCTATTCGAACAGCGTCTGCGGCGCGCGGTCGAATTTCGAGGGTGGGCCCTCGGCGCTGAGCGCCGGCCTTACCGGACGCACCCCGCGCTACGGCTATCATCTCGATGCGCAACGTCGGGCAACACTGCTCATCGAACTGTCCTGGACGCCCCGCGACCTCAACGATTGGGGTGCGCTCGGCGGCATCGTCGGCAAGCTTGCCGGCGATTACTGGCAAGTCCCGGCGCTGATCGGCATCGAGCGCGTACCATCTTCTGACGAGATGAAGCATTTCGGCGCGGCGCTGGCGAGCTATGGTTCGGTCGCGATGTTCCACATGGCCGGCATAACGCCCGAGGCGATGCGCATCGGGGACGTAATTCCGTCTGGCGTCACGCTGCCGACGCACGATGTCGGCGAGGAAAGCGTACGCGAATTCCAGGCGGAATACGCTAAGGACATTGGCGCCGTCGATCTCGTCGTATTCTCGGCGCCGCAACTGAGCTTGATCGAGATGCGGGACTTGGCCGATTTGCTCGACGGCCGCCGCGCGCAAATTCCGCTTTTCGCGGTCACTTCGCCGCAGGTGAGGCCCGACGCCGATCGCTTGGGGTTGACCCGACGGATCGAAGCCGCCGGCGGCACGGTGCTGTCCGGCATGTGCTTCTATCAGAGCTATGCGCGGGAAATGGCGGAAGC
>Ga0335085_10003736_pt1 | contig 25913 bp, 27 predicted proteins | sample Lox_Sample_45_FD_206712 | JGI IMG/M metagenome (GOLD analysis project Ga0335085, IMG submission 206712) | Soil microbial communities from Loxahatchee National Wildlife Refuge, Florida, United States - Lox_Sample_4.5 | ecosystem: Environmental > Terrestrial > Soil > Wetlands | place: USA...
AACGTCTGCGCCCGTGCAGACCGCTCAACAGGTATGACGTATTCAAAATCATCACGCCCTCACGTACAATAGAAAAGCCTTCCAAGCCGGGATGGCGGAACTGGCAGACGCAGCGGACTCAAAATCCTACCGATAATCCCAATAAGCAATCTATCTCAATGAAACAAATAATTTTATTGACAAACTGCCGAGGCAGGTTTAGTTACACATCTATTACACATTTTCGCATTTCTCGCGCCGCTTCGAACGAGGAACGAAGATGCCGGAACAACACACCATCCTTGGCGGCAAGGTTTACGTCTACAAGCGTCCAAACAGTAGCCTTTGGCAGTGCTCAAGCTATTTCGCCGGCAAGAATCGGCGGACCAGCACGAAGGAAGAGAGCCTCTCTAAGGCCAAGGAAATCGCCGAGGACTGGTACCTACAGCTTCGCGGAAAACTTCGCGGTGGAGAGATCAAGAGTGAAAAGACCTTTCGCGAGGTGTCCACGCAGTATCTACACGAATACGACATCATCACGCAGGGGCAACGCAACAAACGATATGTGGACGGCCAGCACTGGCGATCGAGCGTTCACTTAGTCCCTTTCTTCGGGAACTTGGGCATCTCAGAGATCACCGCGGGAAAGATCCAGGAATACCGGATTCACAGACACCAAGAAGCAATTACGAAACGCGGGAAGCCACCCGGTCGCAGCACCCTCCATCAGGAAATCGTCACGCTGCGCCAGACCCTCAAAACAGCGCTGCGCCATGGTTGGCTCGACCGACTGCCCGATTTCTCTGAGCCGTACCGGTCATCTCCAAAAATCTCTCACCGGGCGTGGTTCTCACCAGAGGAATACAAAAAGCTCTACGAAGCGACACGTAAGCGCGCGCAGGAGCCAAAGAAGAAGGGCTTCAACTGGGAGGCGGAACAGCTACACGACTTCGTACTATTCGCCGTCAATACCGGACTGCGTCCCGACGAGGCATGGCGGCTTGAGTTCAGGGATGTCACGATCGTTGATGACGAGGATTTGGGTAAGACGATCCTGGAGATTGAAGTCCGCGGAAAGCGGGGCGTCGGATACTGCAAGAGTATGCCCGGTGCTGTGAGGCCTTTTGAGCGACTTCGAAGCCGGCTTCGCCCGGCGCGCATTTATGGCGTGAACACGCCCACAGAAACTTCCGTGAACTCCAACGTCCTTGGGGAACAATGGCGCACGCCTGAACTCACCGATCTCATTTTTCCCAAGTGGCAGCGCGAGCTTTTCAAAACTATCCTGGACGAACAGAAGCTTCGTTTCGACCGCGAAGGCAGACCTCGTACGGCCTACAGTCTGCGGCATACATATATCTGCCTCCGCCTGATGGAAGGCGCCGACATCTACCAAATCGCCAAGAACTGCCGCACGAGTGTAGAGATGATCGAGAAATACTATGCGGCGCACATCAAGACCTCCCTCGACGCAGCTGCGATCAACGTTATGCGGCCCAAGAAAAACAAGAAAGGTAAGAAAGCCATCCAGAACACTCAGTCTCCACCGCAAGCTCTGGGTGAGGAAACCGGTGTGTAAAAACCGGCAGCGTTCGGCCTATTCTAAGGACAGCTTCGACTGATGCTTTTTCTTGATTTTGTACATTTTGGTGTTGATACTTCCCGAAAACACAGCAACGAAGAACTCTCCGTTAGGGGCAGCCGCTTTGACTTTGCGAACATCGTCCAACAAGAATTTGGCACGAAGGGCTTGGCATTCATTTGTAGCGCCAAAGCTGTTCCGCCAGGTTTCCGCCAATGGCTCCGACAGATAAGCCTCCTGCACGATCCTTCCAGAAGGATCGGAGAGCAGTACAACACGCGTGATCGACGTGCAGCCTTCCGAAATGGTTTTACCGGCATACCCGTGCGCGACTACCATCAGGGAACGCCGCCTCTCTTCCTCCGCTGGCCGGTATTGAATGAACTGTTTCTTGGCTGATTCGCTCTGGATCGCGAGGACGGCTTCGGGCATATACAGAGTGATTGAGGGCACCTGATGCCCCTGTGCTGCCATTAGACCCATGTCTTCAATCTCCACCCAGTGGTCCCTCCCCCTCCCCGCCGCTGCGAGTTGTACATCGTCGTCCGAGAGCAGATTGCCACCCTGCGTTTTGTTCGGTACGGCAAAAGGTTGGGGAGCTGTGGTGGAAACGGCGGCTGTGGCATCGGCAGAAGCTATAGTCTGGCCGGGGGCTAGTTCAAAGTAGTCAGACAATTTGTCCGGGCCTATGGGAGCGCAAGTGTCGAGCTGCGTTCCATCTTCAAATTGGAACAATATAGTCGTTGCCTTCCTCGCATTCTCTATCATCGCGCGCGCCTCCGGCGTCAACCTGTCTAAGATTGTTTGTGACAGCGGAGCAATCTTGGAAGGCTTCAGAGAAATCACTTTTGCTTGTTTGCCCGCGTATGTAAGAACAACCGTATACGTTCCCGGCTGGCAAAGCGGGGCTCGTTGAACGATGACTTGCTTACCGATCAGCAAGGTTGCATCCTGTATCGGTCCTTGTTGCTCTTGTCCAAAGACCGGAACGGTAAGCGCAAGTGCCACGATGATCTTCTTCATTCGCTAAGATTTCTCCGAGCCTGCCGACTGGACTAGCGATCCAGGACGTTTTGATGCTTCGCTGCTGCGTCCTGAGCGGCTTTTGAAAAAAACGCCTTGTCCCTCATTACCGAAGATGCATTGTGACCTTCGAGTTCGCTCAGTACAACGACCACACTATCGGTCTCCCAGGCAGCGCGGCGGTAACTGAATCTTGCACCAAAGCCATTCTGAAATTCATCCGCCCAGGTCTTCGTCGGCGGCCCAAGTTTAACGATAAAGTCTTGCAGGACGACATCGTAACCACCGGCAAAGGACCTCTCGTTCCCAGGTAAATTCCAGAAATCCAAATCCATTTCCACTAGTTTGCCGTGGTCAAAGGAAGCCCATCCAGGGAACGGCATATTGAGCAGCTTCGATCCAAGTTTTTCCGAACCGCCATTCAAAGCAGAGGCCAGTCGCAGGCATTCGTCAATCTCACTGGCTTTAAATTGAAGGTCCGTATCGGTCATTACTTTGAGGCAACGCTTGCCGGTGTCTGCTCGGGTCGTGCATTGCTTTAGCTCAGCGACTTTGGCGGTAAGCGTCGTGTCAACCAACTGATCGTGACAGTGCGTCACGTTTGCTTCAGCCTTCTCTACTGCGAGGAATTGTAAAACGCCCTCACCAATGTGATGCCCCTTAATCTCCACTGGGCTGGTTTGCGCAATGCAAAGCGCAGCAAAGAATACACATGTGACGATCATCATCTTCTTCATCTGCTGCCCTCAGTTTGGTCTTGTCGTAGTGTTCGTTCCGAACGAACGCACGAATGCGTTCCACGCCTCCAGGAACCTCTGAAGTCGCTCCGGGTCGGAGAATTGAAACTCTTCCCACAGGCCAGTATCGCTCTTCAAGCTCAACGAAGCGTACAGCACAACTGGAATCTGATAGTTATTTGCGAACCGCTTGTCTCGGCTTCCGTCCTTGTTCGCCTTAGCCCAGGTCTGTCCAATCACCTTTGAATCCTGCGGCAATCCTTGTTCTTCCTGAAACTTGACCAGAGCCGCATTGCTTTTGACATCGTGGAAGTCGATCACCGAAAACGCCTCCTTCGCGGCTCGATACACGATGAATCCGGGATAGAGGAACAGGTCGCCGCCTTTGGCATTTCGGATGTGAGGCACCTTCTGTTCCCACTGAATCAGATCGCAGTTTCCGAGCACGAATGTAACCCTCTGTCGGTCAATGCGTGTTTCCGCTGTTGTGCGCTCATGGAACTTGTCGGTTGCCTGATACGATTTGATGTCCCAAACCGCAGCCGATTCCGAAAGCAACGCGAACGTGTCTCGCATCTTGAAATAAGGTTCGGCCTGCTCCGGCGCTATCTCGACCTGAGTTGCAATCGTTGTGAGTCGAAGTTGTTCTTCCAACTCCGCAACCTTTGCCGTTGCGGTCTCCGCCTCTGCTTTTCGTTTTGCGAACTTCGCTTTGAAGAGCTTCTTGAACAAGAAGCCGTTCTCCCACGAGAGAAAGCGCTGCGATGCGCGCTCCTTTTCCTGCCGTGCGGTCTCAACCTGGCCGGAGATGTCTTCGTGTTCCACGTAAGCGGTCTGGATCACCTGCTTCAATTCCTTGAGGCTGTTACTTGTCAAAAGTTCGGTGCTGGCACTGTGAACTTCCTGCACCAGTTCGGTGCTCGCAGGCAGCGAGAAAGAACTGGGAGTTGGAACAGGGGAAGGGATCGCGGGCAAGGAATGTGGACCGGCGGAAGGCGGGAGTCCGGGTGCACTCGGCTGGGGCTGTGTGTCCGAACCGCCGCCGAATCTCTGACGATAGGAGATGCCAGTCCCAGGAATCGAAGCCGTGCCGTAAACGCCGCGCGGCCCAATGTTCATCGTGAGCGGTGCCCCGCCAATGCTGCAACTCAGGCCGCTTTTCGACAGATTGAGCTTCACGCCGGGAATGACTTTGAAAGAGTGCCGGAACCGCCATCCCATTTATGCGATCCTCCCCCCGATCGAAAAAGAGCGCAGCCGCCATAAGGCAGCCTCTGAACCCTTCATACCTTGCGGGGGAAGCGCAGGGCGCGAAAGCACGGTCAATTGTAAGCTACTCTACAGAATGTGCCATACTTTTCTGGACTTATCCGCAACAAGGTTGGTGCATACTTTGACCGAGACAGAGAAGTTATTGCTCACGCTTGCTGCCACGCTACTGGGCTCTGGTGTCGGCACTACGGTAGTCGGGGCGCTGTTCAAGCGACGATTTGACGCTCAACTCGAAGCTCAGAAAGCGTTGCTTCAGCGAGGTTCGCGGATACATGAGCGCCAGGTTGACGCGCTTCTCGCGATCCATGCGAAGCTCGAAAAAGCGCTTTTCTATTTGCAACGTGCGGCCTCGGCCGGGAAGTATGCCGGGGAATCAGATCAGGATTTGTTGCAGGGTATGGCACGTGAACTCGCCGGAGCGTCCGAAGCCTTTTCTCAGAATAGGCTGCTCCTTGGGCCGGAGTTGACAGCCGAGCTCGATCAGTTTTTCACCGAGACATTTTCAGCAGGAATGGACCTCAATTGGGCAGAACATCCTATGACCCCGAACGGCCAAATTCGAGCCAGCTTCTTTGACAAGGCACGGGAAACCGCATTTAAGAAGCTGCCTTTGATATTGGAGGCGATCAGAACCGAAGCTAGAGCGGTTATTCACGGCTGACCTCAATGATCTTGGCGAATCCATCGGCAGAATCGCTCATTCGTTTTCTCGCCTACTTGGGCGGTGTAGCGAGCACGCTTGTCGGATCGTGGGTCAGCAGCAAGATACACGGCTATCACGAGAACAGAAAGGTACACCTAGAGGACATCAAGCAAAAAGTGCTGTCTCCGTTGAGCCGCTTGCTCTCAACAGACTTTGGCGCACTCGTGACGCACAAGTCTCCTGTCGTTCTTGAGCAATGGGGTACACGCAGCAGGAACGACACTGCGGGCGTAACCGAGCCTCGAACAGCGGAAGGGCCTCTGTTGGCGATGGTCGTGCCCGATCTAATGGCTGGCCTTGACCCGGCGCTATACGCGGATGCCAGAAAGAATCACTTCCCAGGACTGCTCAAACAGGTGGAACTCTTCTCCGACTCCTGGCGCAAGCACGCCAGTGACTGTTGCGCGTGGGTCTCGCACCTTTCAGATGAGATACTTGCAAAAAGCCAACTTGCCCCCTTTCCGGTGGGCCAGTACGGAACACCGTATGTGAACCATCACAAACTCGCTGTGTTTGCGTACCGCCGCTTGTTCAATCCCGCGCAACACGCGCTCATCAAACACAGTCGCGAGAATCCCCCAACGGTTTGGCTTCTAGAAGGCTTCGAAGGTACGTCTGCGGAGGGATCAGAGCAGCAGTTGACCGCAGTCGTGACTGTGCTGGACGAACTTGTCGTCGCCGAGAAGACTGCTGCTGATCGGCTTCAGGCGAATGCCCGCGCTTTGGAAAAAACTCTTTCGTCTTTGTGTTCGGAACTCAATTACGCAATAGCGTCCCGACGGCTCCGAAAGAGATGTGACCTGGTTCCATTCTTTTGAATGCTTGACCCTCGTAGGACGGTTAGAGGAAATCATGGCGACTCAGGAAATCGAGTGGCACATTACGTGCGATACTCACACCTACGAGAAGTGTCGAAAGGATGCAAAGTTCGCGTACATAGTGACTTTGGCACGTACCGTAAACGCGCTGAACTTTGTGAACTCTGTCATGGTCGACATACAGGGCCGTGACGACCCGGCAGCACAGCGGAATCGGCTGAATTCGTACCTATTTGGTTCAGCGATCATGTATGAAGCACTCAAACTAGTGCGTGCGATGAACAAGGTCTTTCTTGATGACAACGAATTCCAAAATGGGCTTCGGTCACTTTTGAAAGACCCTACCGCCCAGCAGATCGAGCGGGATCATCTGAATCCTGCAAGACACCAGGCGGTTTTTCACTTCATCCCCGAGACGTTCGCAGAGGCGATCGGTAAAGCTAGTGGCATGGGATCTGCTTTTGTTTCCAGTCGCGGCAGTCGCAGGGGAAACGTGAGTTATGTGTATTCGGACATTGTGGCCGCCGAAATCCTAGTGGGACTCTCGTCGAATACCGAAGAGTTCTATTCGGCCCTAGGGGACGCAATGGCGAAGACGCGGGATTTGGTCATCAAGTTCACGGACAGTGCTGAGAGCCTGATCGCCCACCATCTGAAAGCATGGGGCTTTCAGAGAGAGGAGAGTCACTGAATTCACCGATGACGTACGAATCTGCCATCCCGCGCCCGGATAGGTTGGTAAAGCCTCGCTTCAGCGTACGGCCATGATCCTTTATGGTCAACTGCCCAACGTAAGGCTGTTTCTATTTCGGCACGGGAGCTTCCATCAGGGATGAACTGAAATAGTTGGCGAGTCTCGTTTGTTGCTTCTTCCAGTGTTTTCTCTCCTGCAACTACCTGGGTCACAGCGGCACATACGACATTTTGAAAGTCGCCGGCGCAGACAATTCGGACCTTGCTGACGGCATCGTCGTTCAGAATAAAGACATTTCCGCCATAGCCATCCTCCACCACGGTCTTCTGTACGCCGGGTCTGCTTGCCAGCGCCCCGCGTCGCGGCTTTTCGATAACGATAGTCCCACACGTGAATGGGGTCTTGTATGAGAATCCGCAAACCTTCAGGAATTCGCGCATCAACTCCTCGCAGCAGTCATGACTCTCAAACCCCTCCTTCGTGTCCACATCCGCAGGGTCTTCCATCCGAACCTGCACGGTGATCGGCTCTTGCCTGGGCATCTGTGGAGCGTCGCTGGCAGTCATAGAAATGTTCTCCCACAATGTCCTAGCCTACGGTCTTATAAATCTTTGCTGTCCTTCTTCAGTACACTTTCCCGCCCACTGGGTTGTCAACGAATGGACCCAGCTTGACAAAGCTAGCCCAACCCAATTATCATGGCCATGTTAATTACCGTGGCCATGATATATATCGCGGCCATGTTAACAGGCCTTCGTTATGCCATCGCATCAGCAAAATCGCGCAGCAGAATTTGACAATCTCCTGACCAAGACGCTTCAGAAGGCGGGATGGCACGTAAAGCAGTCGCCGCGATCCGCGGACAACGGCGCCGACATCGTGGCTCGCAACGGCAAGAATATCTATGTCTTCCAGCTCAAGGCGTTATCGGAATCAAGGAAAGACAGAGCCATTCCCTTGATTTCACAGGCCATTCTGGAAGCCCAAAGAGCAGCTGCCCGGATTACCGGCAGCACAACCCCCGTCGCTGTGCTGGCCTCCGACCATGTTTCGGATTCCCTGTCGGAACACGTCAAAGACTTCGCCTTACGCAATGCTCCCGATGTCGGGGTCGGAATCATTGACGCCGGAGGCTTCCGCCGTTTTGCGGGCCATGGCTTGGAAGTTCTCAATGCGGAGAGGTCGCGCGTCATCGAAGGCCCTCCCAAAGAGGTTTCGCCGGGCAACCTATTCTCTGACCTAAATCAGTGGATGCTGAAAATTCTCTTATCAAGAAACATCCCGGATTCCTTGCTCTCTGCTCCGCGTGGACACTATGAAAATGTCTCTCAGCTCGCCGACGCAGCGGGCGTTTCCACGATGAGTGCGTTCCGGTTTGTGCGTCAGCTTTCTGAGGAAGGGTTTCTCGACGAAGTAGGCGGGATGAGGCTAGTCCGAACCGAGGAACTGCTGGAACGATGGCTGAGAGCGAGTCATTCCCGTATGCATGAAACTCCGGCCCGTTGGATCTTAAGCGGCGAAAAGGACACGTTTCATGCCGCTCTTCGATCTTATGCAAGTAGAACGCCGCGATCCAATGCTCCACACTCTAAGACTGACCAGCCGCGCAGAGGGAAGCCCCGGCTCTGCCTTGCACTATTTGCCGCTGCAGAAGCTTTGGGCTTCAAGTTCGTGCACGGAATCCAGCCACATCTCTATATAGAGCGGCTCGATAGGAAGGTTCTCCGAGAACTCGGCTTGTCACTTGAAGTGGCAGACCATCAGGCAGATGTATTCGTGAGGGTGCCGAAGAGTCCTGAGGCAGTGTTCCGCGCGGCAGTAGAACGCGATGGTGTGCCGGCCACCGATATTTTGCAGGTGTGGCTTGATGTCTCAAACCATCCGGCACGCGGGAAAGATCAAGCCGATCTTCTCCGCAAGCGAGTATTTTCCCAAATTCTTAATAAGGCAAATGCATGAATGCGAATCCCGAGTTTGCGTCCTTCGCGAGGCTCGTGGAATCTTTGACGCCCTGGCTAGACCAGGTGGTCATCATTGGGGGTTGGGCGCACCGCCTACACCGATTGCATCCTTTAGCCCACCCACTCCAATACGAACCGCTCGCAACACTTGATGCGGATGTAGCTCTTCCGAGGCGAATCAGAGTCGCCGGAGATGAAATTTACCAGCGGCTCGCTGCGAACGGATTTGAAGCCGAGTTTCTAGGACATCACCGACCTCCCGCTGCCCACTATCGACTGACCGATCCTGGCATTCATTTCTACGCGGAATTTCTTACACCGCTCGTAGGTGGTGCCGTGAGCAGGAGGGGGAAACAGAATGTAACACAGAGGGTGGGCGGCGTTTCTTCGCAAAACTTGCGCTACATCGAAGTCCTTTTAGCGGCACCTTGGAGCGCTGCCCTATCAGCGGCCAACGGCTTCCCGTTCGCAAATGAAACGCGAGTGCAGATTGCAAATCCGGTCAGTTTCCTCGCACAAAAAATACTTATCCATCGGAGACGCAATCGCGACCAGCGCGCGAAAGACATTCTCTACATGCATGACACGATCGACACTTTCGCAACAAGAATCGATGATTTGAGCACGGAATGGGTCAGGAACATTCGGCACGGGTTGCACGCGAACGGTGTTCGCGCCGTCGAAAGCGCAGCGGCAACACTCTTTGGTGCTGTCACTGATTCGATTCGTACCGCATCGCGAATCGTCCAAGGCCGACGTCTGACTCCAGAGGCGATTCGGGAAACCTGCAATGTTGGTTTTACGCGGATTTTTCAAGCAGGACGCCAACAAAACTAGCGAGTTGATCACCGTGTTTGCTGTCGGCCCGAAGCCCTCTTTCCAGGTCTGTATCAAGAATCTCGGACTGCCGGGCTGAGGGACTCCGAGTGCGGCTTTTGACGGGTGGGCCCCTTTTTCACTCTGCGCTCGGGCGTATCCACTGTTCCTTGGTCTTGAGGAATTGCACGATTTCCTCGACCCTGTAGCCAGTCAACACGTGCCGCTGCGGATCATGCTCCGTTACGAGTCCAACCAAGGAGATTTTTGGTGTCCAAACGACCCCTTCGGTTCTTTCGGTTTGAATCCATGCCCCGGAACCGCTCAGTCCATGTGGGTCGACGTTTCGAGGCACCGCATAGGTAATAGACATATGCGTTTTGGACTCAGGCGACAGAAGATTTGCCATTTCTCCGAAAGTCACGTAGGGCGTCGCCATGAAATTAGTGCCCACCGATAACCGCGTAGCACCCGCATAGCCCAAGAGGCCAACCTGTGTTGCTGTTTCCGGAGTCGCGAAGGACTCATCAAGATGATAGAAATGGCTCCGCCCTTCTTCGTGCATCTGGTGTTCAAGGAGAAAGGCAGCAAGATCTTCGTCATCCTCTGCGAGGAGAGCGTGCGGATTTTCGAGCTCAAATGCCTTTCGGACTCTGACAGCCTGGCGCTCTGTTGAAACGTCGGAACTCTCAACAACTAGGCTCGTGTCGGGCAACAAAAAGGACACGCGTTCGTCTGGCGTTTCCTGCATCGTGTGGGAGGCAGTTAGAATCAGGTAGCGCCCCTGCCAATAAACGCCAACACCAGTCCCGAGGGTCCGACGTGGAGAGCCTCCCTTCCCATCGCCGATAATGCCAAAAGTGTATCTGTACATGGCATTAGCTAGAGCCTCTGTCGCCGCCTCATTCAGTTGACGCTCAGCATCCATCAATGCCATTTTCACTCCCTTGATATCCGGCATCACGTAGTAGGCCCTACGACCTCCGCGAGCGACATCTGTTCGCCGCAGAATCCCGCTGCTAACGAGCGGACGGAGATTAGGAAGCCAATCTCTGCCTGACTTCTTCGCTTCGCGCAACACCCAAGCGCCTGCAAACTCGCCTCTAGACCGCGTGGCCTCAACAACGCAGGCCCGCACTACGTCGAGCCAGTCCGGGTGATCTTTCAGGAATCTCCTTGTTGCAAGGTCAGCATCGGTCGGAACCGTGTCACGTTGTATCATTTGACATCATTATACATCATAGCGCATCATTAGTGCAGTCGATAGTTTGGGGGACTCACACATGCCTCTTCAGATTTGCGCAGGGTGTCTTAGAGCTAGCCGGGCTCATTCCTACAACCTGGATACACTGATCGGCAGATGCGGAGTCTGCCGGAAAAAGGTCAAGTTTGTCAGAACGGGTGAGTATTCTGCGATGCCAGAACGTCACTATGTTCGCAAACGGGATCCCCGATTACCGCGTTCAAAGAAGAGACGCGGCGGTCGGATCGGAAACAATCGCTCTAGTTCTAGAAGGTGACGATAGTGTCTCGATATTTGTCATTGTAGAATGCCGGCATCACGCATGTGGATACTTTCAAGATCGTCTTGGCACGCTCAGCGGGCAAAGAATAGGTGTTTGCTGACGGCTTTACTGATTGCGCTGACTTGCGCGGGCGGCAACACTGCTACTCCACAAGACAAGGGCAAACCATCAGAACACAGCTATGGTTCGGGTTTCTTTGTCAGCGATCATGGGCACATCCTTACTAATAATCATGTGATTGCAGGATGCGACAGCATTACAACCAGAGACGGGAAGCCTGTACGAATCGTCGATGCAGACCCGCGAAGGGATTTGGCTTTACTGAAAGCTGAAGTCACACCACGTACCGTTGCCACTTTTCGCAGTGGGGCGCCACCGAAGGTCGGCGACTCAGTACTCGTATTTGGGTTTCCACTGCAAGGACTGTTGTCATCCGAAGGAAATGTCACCACTGGCGTTCTGAGCGCCACATCCGGTTTGCAAGATGACGTTCGCTTTGTACAAATCACAGCTCCCGTTCAGCCGGGGAATAGCGGTGGCCCATTGCTTGATTCAAGCGGCCACGTCATCGGTGTGATCGTTTCAACACTTGACGTTCTTAAGGTCGCCAGTGTGATCGGCAATGTCCCGCAGAATGTGAACTTCGCCGTGCATTGGGCTGCGGTCCGCGCATTTCTGGACAAACAAGCCGTTCCGTACCGGAAGGAGACCTCCCAACGAGTTTTGAGTACACGTGAGGTTGCCGCGCTCGCTAGCGACATGTCAGTCCCTCTGGACTGCTATGCTGCGCCACAACCAGCGGAGGCAGAGGTTTCGCCCCAGATTGAGTGCAAGCCAGGAAGCGCAGCGGTATCTACAACCCATAATTTTGCAGCCCTATCTTCGATGCTGGGCAAAAGCATAAACAATGCGCAAGTCAAAGTGTGGCTATCGGAATTAGGGGCATGTACAGAGGCTTTGGTTGATCGGTTCGGTGATAGCTACTATTACAACTTTAAATCGGAGGGAATCAGCCTGCGTTTCGATAACCAAGACGACGAACTGACTACTGTCTTCTTATACTCTGAAGGCGCAGATCGTTTCCGACAATACCAAGGTGATCTACCGTTTGGATTGTCTTTTCAACTCACGCGCAAAGAGATCGAATCGATCCTTGGCGCTCCAGACGAATCCGGCGGTGACGGTGTAATCGACTACTGGACAACCTATCGTTCAAAGCACATCGGAATTACTTACGACGGAAAACGGACAGATGACTTAAACTTGCGTATTCACAACATCACCATTCAGTGACGAGCGATGCGGCAGAGATCCGGGCCGCGCTGACTTACTGGTGAAGCTCAGGAACGCTGCAAGCCAGTGTTCGCGCCAAACAAGAACCCAACACCGTTTGGAACTCTCCACGCTTTCGCTCACGCCCTGCCACACTTCCCGCAGTTCCGTGCTGTTCCTTCCGAACTACTGCGGCAGCTTGCTGATCAGACGCTGGGATTCCAGGAGGAGCGTGTTAATCCTCCTAATCCCCTCATCTAGACTGGAAGTGTAGTCCTGAGCAAGCGGTTGCTCCTTCTCCTTGTCTACGTTCGATCCAGTCAATACGGCTAGCTCAAATGACCGCCTACTAATGTGGTTCTTGACCCTCTCCAGATTGGAGAGTTGATCGTAAAAACGAATTACCTCCAGAACAAGTGGATCAAAGACATCCCGCAGCTTCCCGAGTTGGCAAGTATAGACGCCCGTTTGAAAGGAAGTGGCAAGGTACAAAGCTTTTCGTATTCCCTTTTCCCGGAGATCCTCTCTAGCTTCAGTTGCATCCTTTGAAGTTCCCGCGAGATGCTGGCGTAGGGTCGATAGCTCGACGCGAATTGCTCTCAAAAACGCCTTTTTCATTCTTCGAGCGTTCCACCAATCACTGATTCGTCCCGCGCCAAAGCCAAGTGCCGTCCCAACCAACAGGAGAATAGCGGGCGTCGCAACACGATCAAACCACCAGGGAATCTGTCCTGAAGCAGCCACACAGCACGGAGTCATGCAGCAATTATAGGGGTTGGATTTATGCCTGTAAGTTTGGTTTTCTGCCTTAGTGAGAATAAAATGCGCGGTGTCACTGTTCCAAACAGAACCGTAACTGCGTCCTCTCGTAAGGAGCGCGAGCAAATGGAAACACCCGCTGGATTGGAAGGCGGTCCCACACCTGTCGCAGCCAGTGGGCAACCACATGTTTCCATCATGCGAAGGCTAAAAAGCCTGAGCCTCAAGAAGCTTTTCCTAGCTTTTGTGGGAATTGGCGCTGGCTTTGGCGTTGCTCTCGTCGCAACATTTGGCTCAATTGCTTGGTTCACGTCCCGCCCCATACCAGCCCGCGACTGGCCTCGCTTAGATGTTGAGGGTGCGGGTCTAAAAGCTAAGCTCAGAACAGATTGGAACGATTCAGTGCGTTATCAGCTTGTGGTCACGCCTCGGTCGGACGATCTGAAAGCACTATTTGATGACGCAGTCCGGTCACACAGGGATTCAATTTCGTTCACCTTGCACTTGTACGACAAGGCGGGATTTGAGCTTTGCAAGAAAGACGTTAAGCCCACTCCGTTTGTGGACGCCGGGAACCGCTATGACGGATTGCACGCAAACGATAACTTCTACAGTTTTGAGTGTTCACGGTCGGCCTACAAAGAAGTTGACCACTGGAATCTCAGCTACGTCTTTCCCGCGTTAACCGCGAACGTGCCTACTGGCGATGCTGCGACACCTGGCGTCAAATGGTATAAGAAGCAAGCTCCAGACGGGACGTGGTACAAGACTCAGGCCGCTTCGCCTCAAGAGGCCAAAGACAAATTGGAAAAGGAAATCGCTGCCGCCACTCAGGAGAAAGCGCCGGCTGAAGTGGACGACACACTGACGGGGTTCGATTACCTAAATGGTCATTTGGAAACGCTGTCTGGCAGCACGTTTCTTGTGCGCCCGGGAGAGCAGGACATGGTGCATATGTGGAGCATCAAGGTTCAAGTTGAGGGCGGGAAGCAACCGGGTCTTCATATAAGCTGCAAGACAAAGGCTGATTGCGTTATTGAAAACACCACCAACCATCAGGCGGTGCATGGCCGGAGAATTGGGTAGCAGTAAGAGCGTCGGCGTTCGTCCTTTCGTCCTGATGTCCTTCCGACTCAACGAACGTACCCCCAACCCCTAGGCGGCTCCGCCTCTTTTCTCCACTGCGCTTCTTCCGGGTGGACGCCGCTTGAAACCGCGCGGCTCGGACGGGCGTTTCGGACTGCGCCGGTTTCGTGCCAAACAAAACCCAACCGCGTTTGGCACTCGCCGCGCTTTCACTCACGCCCTGCCACCCTTCCTCCCGCTCCGTTCTGTCCCTTCGCCAGTATTGGTTTGTTTTTTCTCGCTGCCGCTCAAGTGAAAGAAAAAACAAAGCCGACACCGGCAGAAGGGAAACAACAATGAAATTAGAAGAGATCAACAACCGAACCAAGGATGCAGTCAACCATCTCGTCGAGGCGCTGGAGTCAGGGCAGAGTGAAGTCTTGACGCTGTATTTATCGGCAATGGGCCGATTCCACAACTACAGCTTCGGCAACATCATGCTGATTGCGCGCCAGAAACCACAGGCAACCAACGTTGCTGGAATTCGCACGTGGAACTCGCTTGGCCGCTTCGTGAAACGTGGAGAAAAAGGCATCCTGATTCTTGCTCCGATGATTGGCCGCAAGAAGGCCGACGGCGCGGCAGAAGCAACCGAGGATGCGAAGCAGTCTCAGGCGCAACTCTACGGATTCCGTGCCGTGTACGTATTCGACATCAGCCAGACCGAGGGGAAAGAAGTACCGACCCTGACGGAAGTGCAGGGCGATGTCAGTGGCTATCGCGAACGGCTGGTAAAATTCGTCGAATCCCAGGGCATTACCCTGACCTATTCCGACAGGATTGCGCCTGCCAAGGGCCTATCCCACGGCGGGAAGATCACACTGCTTTCCGGGATGCAACCCGCCGAGGAATTCTCGACTCTCGCGCACGAGATCGCCCATGAAATGTTGCATCGCGGCGACCGTCGGACTCTGACCACGAAGCAGGTCCGCGAGACCGAAGCCGAGTCCGTTGCCTTTGTCGTTTGCCAATCTGTCGGACTCCAGACCGGCACCACTTCCGCTGACTATATCCAGCTTTGGCACGGAGATGCCAATCTCCTCCGCGAGAGCTTGGAAGCCGTCCAGCAAACCGCAGCCGTGATCCTCGGGGGCATTGCCCCCGAGGTCACGAATGCTGTGTGCGGCACTTAACGAGAAATACTTGCCCCGATAGTTACGCGGATTGCGGCCCCCACCGGTCTTGTGCCACGAGGCACCGTCAGACTTCCTTGTTGGGGTAGAGACGAGACCGGCCCAGTCGCTCGTATTCCCGCCGCCGAGAGTGAGGAAAGCAATGCGTTTGCGGCAACTCGGGTCGGCGGATTCTTCGGGTCAATCTCTACAAGGATTCCCGACAGCGGTTCCTTTGACTCGGGACCGTATTCAGCAGGTCTCCATCCGGCGGACTGCAATACCTGTGAAAGCTGGTAAGCAAATTCAGCTACTTCGCTATCGTTAGGATACGACACAAGATCGACGAGTCGCCCGGCGTTTGCAAACGGCCTCAGCGCAGCAATCATGTTGACCTGATTCTCTTCCGTTATCTGTCGACGAACCAGTCTCTCCTGGAGCTGTAGGGCTGCCAATCTGCTCTCTTCGGCCCGTCTGGTAGCTTCTGCGGCATCCCTCCGTAGAGACGCAATCTCTCGTTCCTGCTGTAGATTTTCAGCCCTTTGGAGTGCTTCGAGTTCGCGGCGCTTGAGGAAATTAGGAATTCCTACCAAGACATCTCCGATGACCCCAATTGCAACCAGGACACCGAAACGCGGAGAATGGAACACGTCTTCTCCGACCACTCCAATGGCAAGAGGAATGCCGAAGCCGATTACAAACTTGTCAAGTGTCCTTATGAAGGATTCGAGTTTTTCCTTGTCAGTCCCGCTTGCCACGTACCGGCCTCGTTTGCGGCGGATGATTCAATCGGGGAATAAATAGTTCGACTCTTTAGCCTGGAGTCGCTTTTCCACGTGTCTCGCCTGGGCAACGTCAGCGCATGCGAGAGTCCGATACTCAATCCTGCCTAGGTTCTGGAAAACGTACTCTTGCTTTGAATTATTGTTCCGCCCGCCACATCCCCAATCTTTCGGCAGCAGTGAGGAAACACGGTGTGCGACGTTGCGGCTGCTGCCATAGAGTACCAACTGATCGCCATCGCGAAGCTCATAACAGCCGGGACCAAAGGGGGCGACTAGAATCCCCAATTTGCGAGGATCGGGAAATAAACGCCATTCTGACCATTCGGTTGACATTATCTCTTGTGATTTTACTGGACATTCTCGCTAGTCTTGTGAGGGCTACTATAATTCAGAACACGCCCGTGTCGGAGTATGAAAATGAAGCAGTTCTTTCTGCTTGGTATGGCTGTTCTTGCTATCTCACAATGTTCGATGCAGGCTCGATCGCAGACCGAATCGCCAGCGGCCAAGCAAGATTCCCGACACCAAACCGCTAGTGCGGACGCCGCAGTCAAGGCCGAATTCCCGCTTCTCGTGGAAGTATCAAAGTCCCAGTACGACAACCCCTTTGAAAATGACATGGCAACTCTGGCAAAGGGCGAGGAGATGGGTTCAGCCCCACCTATCCTCGTTGTTCTGACTGCGACAATCAACGGCGAGGCACATTGGGTTGTCATGTGCCGACGCGAGAATGTCAGGAACGAAACCAACCCGTGCACACCGCTTGCGGCAGGGAAATATCCCGCACGCCTAGTTCACAATGGCGAGATCCTTCAGCTTTTGGTGAAGGACGATCAGGGCAGGTTTGATTGGCGGTTCTTCGATGTATCCCCGAAACGCCAAGACCCACCACCATCGGGAGACAGCGTTTTGCAAACGGCACACTATCAGTTTGCGCTCTCGCCGCCGAATGGCAAGCGCCCTGAAGACTATCCGATGTTGCTTCACGTCTATGGAGCTGTGCGGCTCAGGTTCCCTGTGGGTAATCTTCCTGAGCACACGCGGTGTACCTTCAGTAGTTACAGTCCGTATTCGACCCAAATGAGCTGTGTCAACTCGGGAGGCGCAGAGATTTACAAGGGTCATGTTGATCTGGATTCTGCATTGGACGGCAGTTGGGGATGGACGATTTCGTGTGACGCAAAATGGAGATGGAGCAAATGCGCGGCTCTGGGGCCAGGCTTCTACGCGGCGCGCTGGAAGGACAGCGACAATCGACAAGTTCTGGTCTTAGCCCAAGTAGGTGACAAGTTCCAAGAAATCACGTTTGATGCCAAGAAACTACCGGATCTTTCGGAGCCAGCCGCAGCGCAGCCTCCGCTACACTGAACCAGACCGACTACCGGTATCTCCCTAGGAGAACGTCAGATATCGACAGACCACACTTGGACTCCATCGCGCTCGAACTGCACAAGGCGCCTGGAACCTGGGAACCGGGGTGACATAAAGAAAACGTAGCGAAATTGCTCGGGCCTCGCGGCCATCTTGATCAAGTCCGCGTCGAGCTTGGAATTGTTGCGGGGGTCGACCGCTGCGAATGTTTCAGCCCCGACCACTCCCTCAACTTCGCTCATGATATCGAGCGGAATTGAAGCATGGGCACCAGGTGCCAGCTGATAGCCTCCGACATCGGGGTGCAGTTCCAGCAACTGGCGCGCGGCTGCGAGTGCCACGATGTAGCTCCAGGTCTGGTTAATCTGCTCGACCAGATTTAACGCGTGACCTTCAATTGGGTGAAAGCCAATCGTCTCGAATTTCATCCGGCGCAGTAAATCGAGTGGGTCACCCGTCTGGGCCGTGATCCAGGCATGAGTGTCTTTAGCTGCTTTTCGGACTTGTTCGAGATAGCGATCAATGTCCTGGACGTTTCGAACCAGCATGTAGGTCCCCCGCAGTGCATTGTGACTGACTGCCGCTCCAGATTCCAAGCCGGAGATGGTTCTTGGAGGGTTCTCTATTTCTTGCGCTGCCTCCGGCAGCGGGAGGGGGATGACACGTCACCCCTGTAAGGGTGCTGCGCGCGAACGGCGCGTTGGCGTGCGCGAACTTGTTGAAACCAGAGCACCTAGAGAAACAATCCCGGTTCGGTTTGCTCCGCGGCAACCGCAGGTTACCGTAGGCGAACTTGTTGATTTTTATAGCCCACCTGTTAGTCTCGGCTTCTAATCCCAATAGGAAGCTCAGACATGGTGAAACCGTCTCTCCGCACGAAATCCATTGGTTTCAAAGTGACCGAGGAAGAGTACTCGCAGCTGGAAACGTCGGCGCAGATGAGCGGTCGGACGGTCGGCGAGTGGTGCCGCGAGGTGGTGCTGGCGAGCGCGAACGGCCAGCCGTCGAAGGCGGGGACGGGCACAGCCGAAGCCCAGGCGCTTATGGCCGAACTGGTGGCGCTGCGGGCGATCTTGCTCAACGTGCTCTTCAAGTTAGCGAACGGGGAGAAGCCGACGGCAGAGGACATGCAACGGCTGATCGACCGGGCCGACTCGGACAAGCTGAAGAAGGCGCGAGAGCGGCTGGCGCAGGCGGCAGGCCCCGAGGGACCTGAAAAACAACCCTAAAAATATTTTGATCATTTTTCCGGTTTCCGGGTTCCTAAGTAGATAGGGGACCAGTCCAGACGGAGGTGTGCCCATGAGCAAGGTGTGGGGACGGGAGGAAACGTATCGCTGGCCGAGCGACAAGCCGGTGTGGACGATCACGGCGCTGGCGCTGACGGTCGTGGCAGTGCTGGCCATGGCAACACATGAGTACTTGCGGAAATGGACGTACTTTCAGCAAGCGTATCTGGGGATGTACATCGGCAGCGAAGTGCGGCTGTGGTCGAAGACCACGCCGTCTCTGGTTGCGTATCGAATCGAGGGCAAACAAAAGCGGCTGGCGGTGGACCGGGACCTGAGCGATCCGACGGTGAGCGTTGGCAAGGAGAGCCAGGGGAAGGCGAAGCTCGAATGGGAGCGCGGGACGTACAACAACGCGGAGCTGCGTCAGTGGTTGGAGCGGGCGATCTATGGCGGGCAATCGCCGTGGCTCTTGTTGTGGGCGGCGACGTGGAAGGTGGGAGCGGGTGTGCTGGTGGTGGGCTTGGCGTTGGCGCTTCCGCGCGACCGGCAGCGGCGGCGGATGCGGAAGTATGGCCGCAGGACGAAAGGCCCGGAACTGGCGACGGCGGCGCAGTTTAATCGCTGTCAGCAATCGAACGGCATCGGCTTCATCACGAAAGAGCGGCGCACGCTAGGCGAGTTCCTGTTGCAGCGCGCCGGCAAGATCGTGCGCGTGCCGCGTGAGCGGGAAAGCTCGCACTTCCTGATGATCGGGGACACGGGCGCAGGCAAATCGAGCTTGATCCGGCAGATCCTCATGCAAGTGGAAGAGCGAGGAGAAACGGCGATCGTGTACGATCCGGCGCTGGAATACACGCCGCAATTTTACGAGCCGGGGCGCGGGGATGTGATTCTGAATCCGCTGGACGAGCGAATGCCGTACTGGTCGCCGTGCGACGAAGTGCGGCACGAGGCCGAAGCCGAGGGCCTGGCGGCGGCGCTGTTCAAAGACGATCCGCGCACGAATCCATTCTTCGTGATGGTGCCGCGCCAAATCTTCGCGCACTTGCTGATCGAGCAGCCGAAGCGAACACCGCAAGAGCTGCTGGCCATCTTCCGCGATGAGCGCGAGCTGGCGAAGAGACTCAAGGACACCGAGCACGCGGCAGCCATCTATCCCGATGCTGGGCCGCAGCGCGGCGGCATGATTGCGACGCTCAACAGTGTGTCGAATGCGCTGAAGCTGTTGCCGCGCCAGGAAGAAGCGAAGACCAGTTGGACGGCAGCCGAATGGTCGCGGCAGCGGCAAGGATGGTTGTTTGTCACCAGCCCCCCCGAGTTCCGCGAGCGACTACGGCCCCTCATCAGCATGTGGCTGGACATGCTGGTGCTGCGTTTGATGAACCAAGGCAGGCCGGGAGTGCGCCCGGTGTGGTTCATTCTGGACGAACTGCAAAGTTTGCACGCGCTCCCGCAGTTGCACACGGCGATCACCGAGAGCCGGAAAGTAAAAAATCCCGTGGTGCTAGGTTTTCAAGGGCGCAGCCAGCTTGAGGAACTGTACGGACGCAAGGCGGAAGCGATGCTCTCGCAGCCCGCGACGAAAATCTTTTTACGGACGGATGAGGCCAACTCCGCGAAGTGGATCAGCCAGACCATCGGCGAGGTGGAGATCGAGCGATTACGCGAGAGCCGCACGGAAGGCCACTTTCCGCACAAGCGCCGCAATTCGCGCAACTATCAGCTGGACCGACAGACCGAGCCGCTGGTGATGCCGTCGGAAATCGCGGGCCTACCCGATCTGCACGGTTATCTGAAAAGCGGCAATCTGCTGGTACCCTTGAGCTTCCCCTACATCGAACTGCCGCAGAAACAGCCCAGCTTCATTCCGCGCGAAAACACGGCGCGCGTGATCGACATCGGGAAACGGCCGTCACTAGAGAGCAGGCCGCGCGAGCCGGAGAAATCAAAACGCATCGCCGCAGGACAAGAGCCATACTTCGAGTAGGAGTTCCGAATGAGCGAACGAAAACAACGCGAGGAGCGGCTGCGCAGTCGTCAGGGAGGTGGTTGGGGCACGGCCTCCGCCATGTACTTTCATGCCGTCGAGCTAGTGTTCCGCGCATCAGCCAAAGCTGTTGCGGACGATCCCACAAAAACATCGCGCTGGGTCTATGCCGGTCTGCCGGTCCTCATGGCGGGTGTAGAGGCGTTTCTGATCGAGCACCAGCACTTACTGAAAGACAGCTCCAGCATCCAGACACTCGCAGGCGTCGATCCTGTACGAGACGTGCTGAAGCTGTATCCATTAACGGATGAACTACGGCAAGACCTGGAGGCATTGATCGAAATCCGTAATCAGATCGTGCATCCCTCTTCAGTGCCCTTTGGAAAACCGGAGTGGCCGGAATCCTTGCAAAGGTTGCGCGACCGAAAAGTGCTGGACGGAAATACGCCGCAGAGCGGGATGCATGCGCTGGCACTGTTAGCTTCGCATCGGGTGTTCGAGTGGGCCGTAGAGCAATGTGCTGAAGCACTAGACGTAGTAGCGGACTCCGATCCAGAACGATCCTGGCTGTTTCATGGGCAAGCACAAAATCTCTGGCGCGTGCTGGAGAAACCAACACCACAGGGAGCAGAAATATGCTGACCATCTCCAAGCCGCTCAGTGCAGGTCAGGCGCAGGCGTATCACAAAGAAGAGTTCGCCAACGCGCAGGGGAATTACTACTCGGAAGGCGACCGCATACGCGGTGAGTGGCACGGCAAACTGTCCGAACAGTGGGGTTTGCGCGGTGACGTGCAGGAGGAGAACTTTGCCCGGCTGGCAAACGGCCAGCATCCGATCACGGGCGAGCAACTGGTGCGCTATCAGGCCGCACGGGAATACGTGAACCAGCGTGGCGAAACGGTCACGACGATGGAGCATCGCGCAGGGTGGGATGCCACGTTCTCCGCGCCCAAAAGTGTGAGTTTAACCGCACTCGTTGGCGGTGACCATGCGGTGCGCGACGCGCATCGAGAGAGCGTGAAGGTTGCTCTGGATGAACTCGAAAAATATGTGCAGGCGCGGATCGGCGGCAATCATCCGGCAGAGACGACAGGCAAATGGGTGGCGGCCAGCTTCGAGCACGACAGCGCGCGGCCCGTGGACGGCTACGCCGCGCCGCAACTGCATACGCACGTCGTGTTCTTCAATCTTACGGAAACCGAGAACGGCGAGACACGCGCCTTGCAACCGCACGAACTGTACCGCTCACAGCAATACGCGACGGCGATCTATCGCTCCGAACTGGCTTTGCACCTTAAAGAACTGGGATATGAGATCGAGCAAGGGAGGAGCGGCCAGCCGGAGATCAAGGGTTACACCCGCGAGTATCTCGACGCATCCAGTCCGCGCAGCCGCCAAATCCAGGAACATCTCGCCGAGCAAGGCGTGAGGGGCGCAGGCGCGGCGCAGATCGCCGCGCACCAGACGCGCGACGACAAATTGCCTGCGATCACACACGAAGAGATGCAGCAGAAGCATCGAGAAATGGCCGCGCACTTCGGCGAGCAACCGGAGCGCGTAGTACGCGAAGCCCAGTTCCACCAAATTAAGGAGCAAGGCCCAGAGCAGAAACACCAGAGCGTCGAATCGGCGCTGACTTACTCGCGGGAGAGAAATCTGGAGCGCCACGCGGTGACCGATGAACGCGAACTCATGCGCGATGCTCTGAAACGTTCAATGGGCGACGCCAGCTTCGCCGAAGTACGAAACAAGTTTGAAAATCGCGTGCAATCGGGAGATTTGATCGAGGTAGAAAGCAGATCGCCGAGCCGCGCGTTCACGACGGAAGAGATGATCGGCTATGAACGGAACAACATCGCCGAGATGCGAGCGGGACAGAACCGGCATAAGCCGATGGTGAGTTCGGAAACGTGGCGCGCAGTCGAAGGAAAGCACGCGCATCTGAGCGCTAGCCAGCGCGCAGCGGTCGAACAGATCGTATCGAGCCAGGACAAGATCATAGGCCTTGAGGGTCTGGCGGGCGCGGGGAAAACTACTTCTTTAGCTGCTGTTCGTGAAGCCGCCGAGCATGAAGGCTACGAAGTACGCGGGCTTGCGCCCACATCGCGCGCCGCTCACAAACTGGCAGAGTCCGGCGTCGAGTCAGAAACCTTGCAGCGGCATCTGCGTCGCGATGAGCAGCCGGAGCACGGAGAAAAGCGGCTGTACATCCTGGACGAATCGAGCTTAGCAAGCACGAAACAGATGAACGAGTTCCTGGGTCGCCTGAACGGCGAGGACCGTGTGCTGCTGGTGGGCGACACGCGCCAGCATGAAGCAGTCGAAGCCGGCAGGCCATACCAGCAGTTGCGAGAGGCAGGAATGCAAACCGCGAGGCTGGACGAAATCGTGCGGCAGAAAGACCCGGCACTCAAGGAAGCCGTGGAACAGCTTGCCCGCGGTGACGTGTTCGGAGCGATTGACAACCTCGACCGACAGGGCCGCGTGCATGAGATCGTGGGCCGCGAAGAGCGGCTCACGGAAATCGCGCGGGAGTATGCCCGCGAACCGCAGGGCACACTTGTGATCTCACCCGATAATGAATCGCGACGCGAATTGAACACCCTAATCCATAGGGAAATGCAGGAGCGCGGCGAGGTGAACCAGGACGAGCACAAGCTGCGTGTGCTCAACTCTCGCCAGGAGATGACCGGTGCAGACCGGCAGTGGGCCGGGCAGTATGAGGAAGGGGACGTGGTTCGGTATACGCGAGGCAGCAAAGTGCTCGGCATCGAGCCAGGGGAGTACGCACGTGTGGAGCATGTGGACGCGAACGAAAACCGGATCACCATCGAGCGCAAGAACGGAGAGCATCAAACTTATGATCCGCGCCGCCTTTCCGGCGTGGCGGTGTATCACGAAACCGAGCGCGCGTTCTCGGAAGGTGACCGCGTACAGTTCACAACGCCATCGACAGACTTGCACGTAGCGAATCGCGAACTGGGCACCATCGATAAAATCAACGACACCGGCGACGTCGAAATCCGCATGGACTCAGGCCGTGAGGTCGCGTTCAACATCCGCGAGCATCCCCATCTCGATCACGGTTACGCGGTAACGAGCCACAGCAGCCAGGGACAAACTGCCGAGCGCGTGCTGATTCACGTGGATACGGAAAAAAGCGAGTTGCTGGTTAACAACCGGTTTGCGTATGTGTCTGTGTCGCGTGGACAATACGACGCGGAAATCTACACCGACGACAGAAGCGAACTCGCGCGCGATCTAAGCCGCGACTTGACACAGCGCACAGCAATTCCTAACCAGGAACAAAAACCAACCGCGCCAAGGATCGAGCCAATAGCCGCCCAGCAAGCGCCGGAGCAAACGCACGACCACGGGCTGGAAATGGGAATTGGGTAATTTTAGGTAAGTTGTCGGAACAGCGCAGAAGGCGCTGATCTAACACAAATAGATCAGTACCAAATGCAACGTTGCCCACCGCGAACAGAGTATCATCGCTATTTTGGGTGGGCATCAACAAACAACGAACGCTAACCAGAATGCTTGATTTGGAAAAGCTCGCGAAGATCCGTTTCGGAATGAGTGAAGTCCCGAAAATCGGAGGCCAGCCCGGTACATATGAGGAACGATGGACCCAATGGTTTCTGGAACGCTCATTCTTTCGCGACTTCGTTTACAGGAACCCGCGCGGGAAGAAAAAGGGCCAGGAGCTTGCTGACGCAGTCGTTCTTTTCGACGACGTAGTGCTCATGGTGCAAGTGAAGGCGCAATGCGGAAAGCACGATCCGATGTCGTGGGCAACCGAGAAACTCTTAGAAGCGCTCAAGCAGCTGCGTAACACACACGCGAGCTTGGTTGGAGGCGATATCAAGAAGCTGCGAAACGATTTCTATGGTGACATCGAGTTCGACCCAAAGGCATATCCCAACCGCATTGGGCTGCTGATCCTCGCGCATGATTCAGATCCCTACCTCGCAGCGAAACTGGCGCCTGAAATCCTGACAGCGGGTTTCACCATTCACGTATTTTCCCTAAAGGATTTCGCGACGGTCGCGTCACGGTTTGACACGGCTGGAGACTTGATCACTTTTCTGGAAATGCGGGGTGACGTTGCAACGAAAAAGCCGTTTTCAGTCCAGGCCGAAGTGACGAATATCCAAGAGATGATTCCCCACGTGGAAGGAGTGCTCCGCGCCCACATGTCGCCGACCTCAGAAGAGACCCTGCAGAAAACCGTTCAGGCTTTCGAGAAGGTTGCGACGGGCAAGCTATTGGGGTCGCCGGAGTGGCGATATGGTCTAGCAATAGACGATATGATCGCGCGTGTTCATGATGTTGATCCGGGTCTCCCCTGGAACAAAAGCGACGGAAGAGGGAGCATTCGGGTTGCGCAATTTCTCGGGTGGTTGACGCGCGATCGGAGAATTAGGCTTGGCAAAAGGATCATTGCTGCATGCGAGGCCGCACGTGATGGCCAGGTTCATTATTTCCCGCATGTCCAACCATCGCGAGGAACAGCGTGTGTTTATTTGGCGACGTCACAGAGCCGTCCAGATCGTGTCAAAACACTAGAGTTCCTCGTGTCCTATGCTCACATGAAGTATGGGGTACGACAGTGCCTTGGTGTTGCGACCGAACCTATCGGTGCTGGGCGCTCATACGATTTCATCGTAACGCGCCGCCCGCCGCCGCCCGCCTTACTCGAACAACTCAAAACGTTTGATGATCCGTTCTCATCCGAGGTGCCGCTGTAAGGAGCCTCTCGGCGAGCATTCAGAGCGAAACGCCAAACCCACATTCATTCTCAGTGCGATGGGTGGTACAATTTCATACCTGTGCCCTCTTAGGACTTAGCATGGGAGACATCTTGGCCCGAAAACGGCAGCAACGCACTTCGCTGGCAACTGACAACAACCTGTGCAAATCCTCGAAAACTTTCACACTTTATTACACAGTTTCACATTTGTTCTTTTGGATGGCGAGGGAATATAGTATAAGATAGTCTGTAAAATCAATAGCTTCCACGAAGTGCCGGGATGGCGGAACTGGCAGACGCAGCGGACTCAAAATCCGCCGGGCTTCGGCCCTTGCAGGTTCGATTCCTGTTCCCGGCACCATTCCCAAAATATCTAGGATCAATGAGTTCGGGTGTTGTAT
>Ga0335085_10003737_pt1 | contig 25912 bp, 22 predicted proteins | sample Lox_Sample_45_FD_206712 | JGI IMG/M metagenome (GOLD analysis project Ga0335085, IMG submission 206712) | Soil microbial communities from Loxahatchee National Wildlife Refuge, Florida, United States - Lox_Sample_4.5 | ecosystem: Environmental > Terrestrial > Soil > Wetlands | place: USA...
CGCGACCGCGCCGCGCCGCGACCGGGAAGGGCGCGCCCGCGGAGCTCGCCCCCGCGCTGTCCGCGGGCGGCGGCGGCTTCCTCGCCTGGGTTGATCGACTGCTCTCCGGCTGACCTCCGTGCATCCCGCGCTCTCCGTCATCGTCTTCACCACGAGCTCCGGCGCAGGCTACGGCCTCCTCGCCTGGCTCGGCATCCTCGCGGCCGCCGGGCGCCTGCCTGGAGACCGCGTCTTCGGCGCGGTCTCGCTCGCGCTTGCGCTGGGCGCGATCACTGTGGGGCTGCTCTCCTCGACCTTACACCTCGGTCATCCCGAGCGCGCTTGGCGCGCCTTCTCGCAATGGCGCAGCTCTTGGCTCTCGCGCGAGGGGACCGTCTCGGTCGCGACCTACCTGCCCGCCCTCCTCTTCGCCTTCGGCTGGATCGCGCTCGGCGAGACCGGCGGTGTCTGGGCGATCTTCGGCGGCATGAGCGCTTTCTGCGCCGTCGCGACCGTCGCGTGCACGGCGATGATCTACCAGTCGCTGAAGCCGATCCAACGCTGGAGCAACGCCTGGGTACTCCCCAATTACCTCGCCCTCGCCGCGATGAGCGGCGCGCTCTGGCTCTCGGCGCTCGCCTCGCTCTTCGATGCCGGCTCGCCGCTCACGACGCTCGTCGCCCTCGCGAGCACCGCGCTCGCCGCCGCGCTCAAGCTCGGCTATTGGCGCCACATCGACCGCAGCTCGAGCGTGAGCACAGCGGGCACCGCCACCGGCCTCGGCGCGCTCGGCGAGGTCCGTCTCTTCGAGGCCCCGCACACCTCCGAGAACTACCTCATGAAGGAGATGGGCTACCGCATCGCCCGCAAGCACGCGGGGAAGCTCCGCGTCATCGCGCTCGTCGCGGGGTTCGCCGCGCCTTTCGCCCTGATGCTCGCGCCGCTAGCCTTCTCGCAGCCGGTGACGTCTGTGGCTACCATCGCTGCCGCGGTGCTCGCAACCGCCGGCATACTCGTGGAGCGCTGGCTCTTCTTCGCGGAGGCGAAGCACACGGTGACGCTGTTCTATGGCGCGGCCAGCGCCTGAACGCAAGAAGGGATCGGACCATGATCGATCTCCAGCTCGCCATTGCCCATCACGTCCTGGTCGTCGCCCTCGTGGCGCTTATTGCGGTGGAATTCGTCCTGTTCCGGCCCGAACTCGACGCCTCCGCAATAAAGTCTCTCGCGCGCATCGATGCCGCTTACGGTACGGTTGCGGGCCTCGTCATCGCCATCGGCGTCCTCCGCGTGACATACGGAGCGAAGGGCCCTGACTTCTATCTCGGCAATCCCTGGTTTTGGGCGAAAATGGCGGCGTTCCTCGCAATCGGCTTGATCTCGATCGTGCCGACGATGGCGCTGCTGCGCTGGCGCAGTGCGAGCAAGGCGGAGCCCGGCTTCGTTCCGCCGGCCGCCGCACACCGGCACGCCCGCGCGCATATCGCGCTCGAACTGGCGCTCGTACCGGTCATTCTGATTTGCGCCGCCGCCATGTCGAGGTATGGCGGCTTTTGAGCCGGGCCGGCCCGGTTACTCCGCCGCCACTCCCCGCGCGCCCAGCCTCCGCAAGCACCGGTCGATCCAGAGCCGCGTGAGCTTCTCCTCGACCGCGTTCTGCGCGAGGCGCGTGCGCAAGGTCGCGAAGTCGACGCGGTCGAGCTCCTGGTCCTGGTTGAAGCAGGAGAACACCACCGTCTCCTCCCCGGTCTTGGGATCGCGGTGGAGCTGAAGGCACTGCGCGCAGATCTCCTTCATCATGCATTGCATCGGCGAGTTGATGGAGGCGATTGCGCGGTGGTCCGGGCGGAGGAAAGGCGCGAGCACGCCGTGGCGCGTGCGCTGCACCGCCGCCATCATGCCCTCGGAGCCGATGGCGACGATGCGGTCGACCTCCGAGAGCTTGATCTCGACCGGGCCGAGGCGGCCCTCGCCATAGGCGACCATCGACTCCACGATATTCGCGACCGCGGCCTTGTCCTGCGGGCGGCGCGGCTCGAAGCCCGGCGCCTCGTCGCAGCACCAGATCACGACGTCGGCGGCCTTCTCGATCTCCTCGATCTTGTAGCGATCCTGCCGCTTCTTGTAGCCCGCGAAATAGAGGACGCGCGAGCCGTTGGCGCGCAAGCCCTGCCCGATCGAGAAGAGCACGGCATTGCCGAGCCCGCCGCCCACGAGCAGCACCGTCTCGCGCTTCGGCAGCTCCGTCGGCGTTCCCGTCGGCCCCATGAGGACGACGGGCTCGCCCGGCTTCAAGAGCGTGCAGAGATCGGAGGAGCCGCCCATCTCCAGCACGATCGTCGAGAGCAAGCCCCGCTCCTTGTCGACCCAGGCGCCCGTGAGCGCCAGGCCTTCCATGGCGAGCGTCGTCCCGTCCGCGCGCGCCGCGAGCGCCTCGTAATTCTGGAGGCGATAGAACTGTCCCGGCTCGAAGGCGCGCGCGGCCATCGGCGCGCGCACGACGACCTCGACGATGGTGGGCGTGAGCCGGTTGACGGCGTGGACGGTCGCGCGCAACTCATCGTCGAGACGCGCAATCAGCGCCGCGGGCGCCGGCGCGGCGGGCGTGCGGCGCGCGAGCATGCGGGTCACGATCGGATAGCCTTGCTTGGCGCTCGCCATCGCCTTCACGACGTTGCCGGCGAAGGAGGGATGCAGGTCGCCGAAGAAGCTGATGGCGCGGCCATCGGCCTCGACGCTCGTGAGGACGCGCGGCACCGCCGGCTTCGCCACCTTCTCCGGCGTCACGGGCTTGCCGTCCTCGTCGACCGCCTGGAAGTAGCGGCCGTCGATGCGGACGCGGTCGGGCTCCTCGCGCTGGAGCACGGTGTTGGGCTGCGTTCCCGCCGCCACGAGGACGGTCCGCGCGGGCAAGGTGATCCGCTCGCCCGCGCGCGAGACGATGAGGCCGGAGGCGGCGCCGAAATCGTCGAGCACGACTTCCTCAGGCGTCAGTCCCTCCGCGAAGCGGATGCCCTCCTCCATCGCCTTCGCGACTTCCTCGTGGTTGAGCGTGTAGCTCGGCGCGTCGATGAGGCGGCGGCGATAGGCGATGGTGACGCCGCCCCAGGAATTCAGGAGATCCATGACGCCGGGCGCACGGCCCTCGCGCTCGGCAGCCTCGCGCTCCGCGCGGAGCGCGCGGGCGTGGTCCATGAACTCGTCCGCGAGCTCGCGGTCCTCGTCGCTCCAGCCGGCCTGCACCGCGGCCTCGCCGCGCTCGGCCGCGAGCGCCTCGTAACGCGCCAGGAACTTCTCGACCTGCAACGGGTAGTAGGCGAGCGACTCCGTCGCCGTGTCGATCGCGGTGAGACCGCCGCCGATCACCACCACGGGAAGGCGCACCTGGAGATTGGCGAGGCTGTCGGTCTTGGCGGCGCCCGTGAGCTGCAGCGCCATCAGGAAGTCCGAGGCCTGCCGCACGCCGCGGGCGAGGCCGTTCTTCATCGGAATGACCGTGGGCTTGCCCGCACCCGCGCAGAGCGCGATGTGGTCGAAGCCCAGCGCCAAGGCGCTCTCGACCGTGAGAGTGCCGCCGAAGCGCACGCCGCCATACATCGAGAATTCCGCGCGGCGCTCCAGCAGGAGCCGGATCAGCTTCAGGAAGTTCTTGTCCCAGCGCACGGTGATGCCGTACTCCGCGACGCCGCCGAAGCCCGCCATCAGCCGCTCGTCCAGAGACTCCCGAAGCTCCGCCACGTCGCGGATCGGACGGAAGGGATGCCGCTTGCCCGCGGCATCGATCCCGGAGATCGCCGGCGAAAGCGGCTCGATCTTGAGCCCGTCGATGCCGACGACGGTGTGGCCGTCGTTCATGAGGTGATGCGCAAGCGTGAAGCCCGCGGGGCCAAGCCCCACGACGAGCACCTTGTAGCCGCTCGCGGGCCTGGGCAGCGGACGCCGGAGATCGAGCGGGTTCCAGCGCGTGAGCAGGCTGTAGATCTCGAAGCCCCAGGGCAGCGCCAGCACGTCCTTGAGCGTCCGCGTCTCGATCTGGGGAATGTCGACGGGGTCCTGCTTCTGATAGATGCAGGCCTTCATGCAGTCGTTGCAGATGCGGTGGCCGGTCGCCGCCGCCATGGGATTGTCGACCGCGACGATCGCGAGCGCGCCGATGCTGTAGCCCGCGGCCTTGACGGTATTGAGCTCGGAGACCTTCTCCTCGAGCGGGCAGCCCGCGAGGGTCACGCCGAAGACCGTCTTCTGGAAAGCCCCGCTCTTCTTGTCCTTGAGGCCGCGAGCACAGCTATCCTTGCCCTGGTTGTGGCACCAGATGCAGTAGTTCGCGTGATCGAGAGCCGCCGTCAGGTCCATGCCGGCGTCGGTGAGCTCGAAGCCTTCGCGGTAGCGGCGATGCTCCGGCCCGAGGCGCAGCATGGTGACGCCGTGCTCGACGATTGTCTCGACGGGAACGAGGTGCGTCATGTCGAGCTTGTGCGGCACCTTGAAGAGGACGCCGTGCTTGTAGAGCGCCTGCCCCTCCTGCGAGAGCGTCGCCCAGGCGCCGTAGCGCGCGGCAAGGTCGAGCGCCGCCGCATGCCCGCTCTCGGCCTCCATCCAGCGCGCGACATGGGCGGCGTAGCTTTGCTCCGTCAATGCCTCGCCCATGGCAGTCTCGAGCTCGCGGCCGAGCGCGGGTCCATCGAGCACCGCGGCCGCCTCCGGCGTCACGCCCTTGACCGCGCGGCGCTGCACGAAGAGCCGCTTCACCGAATAGAGCGGCGCGAGTGCATGATGGCGTGCCTGGAGCGCGCGGATTTCCGCGGCAATGCCGAAGAGCCCGCCGATGAAATCCTCGAGATGCGGCGCCAGGTCGATCAGAAGCTGAGACTCGGCCTTGGCATCGAGCGTCTCCGGGTCGCGGCGTGCCGCTACGAGACGGTTGTGCAGACCGGCATCGGCGCCCGCGAGATGCGCGATGAAGGACGCGTCGACGCGCGAGAGGCCCTCGCGGTCGTATAGATCCGCGAAGGAAAAACCGCGCGGCAATCCGAGCTCGGCTAGACTGTCGGAATTGTACGATGGCATTCGATCGATCACGCTCGCGGGCAGCGCTATCTGGGGGATGGCGGCGCTCCCTTACCGAAAAGCCTGGGGTTTGTATATCACTTTCCTGCCGCAGGCCCATGCGCGGGGAGCGCAGGAGCCCCTTAGAAACCCCAGGAAAACTGGGACTATCTCGGCACCCTCACGATTCCCCTGGGATTTCCGCGGCGGCGTTCGCGCGCTCCAGCACCGCATTCAGCAGCACTGCACAGCCCATGGCGAGATCATCGGGCTTGGCGTCCTCGATCTCGTTGTGGCTGATGCCGCCGACGCAGGGGACGAAGATCATGGCGGTGGGCGCGACGCGCGCCATGTAGACGGCGTCGTGGCCCGCGCCGCTGACGATGTCCATGTTCGGATATCCCAGCGCCTCCGTCGCCTGGCGCACGGTCGCAACGCAGGTCTTGTCGAAGGGCGTCGGCGGGAAATACCAGAACTCCTTTACCTCGAGCGCGAGCCCGATCCGCTCCGCGATCTCCGCGCAGGCCGCGCGGAGCTCGCCGTCCATCGCCGTCAGCACGGCATCGTCGGGGTGCCGGAAGTCGACGGTGAAGAAGACGCGGCCGGGAATGGTGTTGCGCGAGTTGGGACTCACTTGCGCGAAGCCCACGGTCGCACAGGCATAGGGCGGATGCGCGAGACCGATGCGGTTGACGGCATCGATCATGCGCGCCGCGCCCACGAGCGCGTCGCGGCGCTTCGGCATCGGGGTCGGCCCCGCATGCGCCTCCTGGCCCGTCACGGTGATCTCGTACCAGCGCTGGCCCTGCGCGCCCGTGACGACGCCGATGGGCTTTTTCCGGTCCTCGAGGATCGGCCCCTGCTCGATATGCGCCTCGAAATAGGCCGTGACCTTCCGCCCGCCCACGGGCTCCGGGCCGGCGAAGCCGATGCGCTCAAGCTCCGCGCCCATGGTGACGCCCGTGAGATTGTCCGGCCGCTCGAGCCCATAGTTGAGATCGAACACGCCCGCGAAGACGCCGGAGCCTACCATCGGCGGCGAGAAGCGCGAGCCCTCCTCGTTGGTCCAGACCACGATCTCCACCGGCGCCTCCGTCTCGTAGCCGAGATCGTTGAGCGTGCGCACGACCTCGAGCCCCGCGAGCACGCCGTAGACGCCGTCGAACTTGCCGCCGGTCGGCTGCGTGTCGAGATGGCTCCCCGCCAGCACCGGGGGAAGGCTCGGGTTCTTTCCGGGACGCCGCGCGAAGATGTTCCCCATGCGGTCGACGCTGACGCTGCAGCCGGCGTCCTTGCACCAGCGGATGAAGAGCTCGCGCCCTTCGCGGTCGAGATCGGTGAGCGCGAGGCGGCAGACACCGCCCTTCTCCGTCGCGCCGATCCTCGCCATCTCCATCAGCGACTGCCAGAGCCGCTCGCCGTTGATCCTGAGGTTGCGCATGGGGTTGGGGTCGCGCCCGCTCCTTTGGATGCTCTCGATCGAGGATGCAGTCTGCCACCACCCGGCAGTCCGGGGGTAGTGTCGAGACCCACGGCCCGGCGCGACTTCAGTGCGGCCCCGAGGCTCGGCTACTGGATCCGCCCGCCGTCCACGGCAACGGTCTGCCCCGTCACCATTGCAGCACCTGCGCACAGAAAGAAGATGACCTCCGCGATGTCCTGCGGCGTCGCCGCTCGTCCCAGCATGGTCCGCTCTGTGTAGGAGGCCTTGCGCTCGCCGGGCCACGTCTTCGTCCACGGCGAGTCCACGAGGCCCGGCGCCACGGCATTGACGCGCGCCTCAGGCGCGAGGACGCGCGCGAGCGCTATGGTGAGATTGATGAGACCGGCCTTGCTCGCGCCATAGGCGATGCTGCTGCCGATGCTGCCGAGGCCCGCGACCGAGGCGGTGTTGCAGACGGCCCCGCGCGATGCCCTAAGCGCCTCGACGGCGGCGTGCGTGCAGCGGAAGGGACCGATGAGGTTCGTATTGAGGATCGCGCTCCAGAATTCCTCGGTCATCGCATCGAGCCGCGCGAGCTCGATCGGCGCAGTGGTGCCGGGGCCGGGCGTCCCGGCGTTGTTCACGAGATAGTCGAGCCGTCCCAGGCGCTCGATCGCGGAAGTCACCATCCGCTCGGCCTCGCCGGGCTTGGCGACGTTGCCCGGTACCGCCACGACCTTGTGTCCCGCGGCCGCAAGCCGCTTCACGGCCTCGGGCCCGCGCGCGTCCTCGGCGAGGTGGTTGACCGCGACGGTCGCACCCGCGCGCGCGAAGAGCTCGGCCGTCGCGAGTCCGATCCCCGAGGCGCCGCCGGTGACGAGCGCCGTCTTTCCCGTGAGGTCGATGGTGATCATGCGAGCTTCTCCCTGCTGGCCCATAGGCTCCTAATAGCCGAGCGCGAGCCCGTCCTTGCGCGGCTCCGAGGCGCCGAGCAGCACGCCGCGGGCGTGGTCGATCCAGATCGCCTGGTTGCCGCCGAGCGGCTTGGGCATGCGCTCGAGCGCATGGCCGCGGCCCGCGAGGTCCGCGGCGATCTCGGGGGTCATCGTGGCTTCGTGCTGGAGCTTGCCGTTGAACGCGAAGGTGCGGGGCGCCTCGGCCGCCTGTTGGAGGTCGTAGCCCTGATCGAGGATGCGCGACAGCACCGTCGCGTGTCCCGTCGCCTGATAGTTGCCGCCCATGACGCCGAACGGCATCGCCGCGCGGCCGTCCTTCACGACCATCCCCGGGATGATCGTGTGCAGCGGACGCTTGCGCGGCCCGATCGCGTTGGGGTGGCCCGCGACGGTGCGGAACATCGCGCCGCGGCTGTGCAGGATGACGCCGCTCCTCGGCGCGGTAATGCCGCAGCCGAACTCGTGGAAGAGCGAGTTTATGAAGGAGATCGCGTTGCGGTCGCGATCGACGATGCAGAGATAGATCGTGTCCCTGTGCTCGGGCTCGTCCCAGGCGACGGGATCGGAGGCGCGATCGAGGCGGATCGCCGCGCGCGTGCGGTCGGCGCGGGCGTCGCTGAGGAATTGCTCGACCCTCACCGTCATGCCATCGGGATCGCCGAAATAGGCGTCGCGCGCGCGATAGGCGGCCTTGGTCGCCTCCGCCATCAGGTGGATGCGGTCGGCCTCGCTCCATTTGGCGTTGCCGAGCGCGAAGCCCTCGAGCGCGCGGAGGATCATCAGTGCAGCGAGACCCTGGCCGTTGGGCGGGCATTCGTAGACGCTGTGGCCGCGATAGGGCGCCGAGATCGGCGTCACGTACTCTCCCTCCGCGGCGGCGAAATCCTCGAGCGTGTGCAGCCCGCCGCGCGCGCGGAGCGCCGCCACCACGTCCTCGGCCACCTCGCCCTCGTAGAAGGCCCTGGCCCCGTCCTTCGCGATCTTGCGCAAGGTCGCGGCGAGGAGCGGCTGGCGATGGAGATCGCCGACGCCGGGGGCCAGATCGTGCACGAGATAGACCGCGCGGCTCGCGGGATCGCGCTTCAACTTCTCGACGTCGAGGCTCCAGTCGTAGGCGACGCGCGGCGTCAGCCGCAGTCCCGCCTCCGCCGCACGGATCGCGGGCTGCAGCAGCTCCGCCATTTCCTTGCTGCCGTGATCGCGGTTGAGGCGGAACCACGCCTCCACCGCGCCCGGCACCGTTGCGGCGTGCGCGGATTCGATCGGGATTTCCTTGAAGCCGCGGTCGCGATACCAGCCGAGCTCCGCCGCCTTCGGCGTGCGGCCGGAGCCGTTATAGGCGATCGGAAGCCCCGCCTTGGGCGCATAGAGCACGAAGCAGTCGCCGCCGATTCCCGTCATGTGCGGCTCCGCGACGCAGAGAACGGCCGCGGCGGCGATCGCGGCATCGACGGCGTTCCCGCCGGACTTCAGCACCTCGATCGCGGTCAAGGTCGCAAGGGGATGCGAGGTAGCGGCCATGGCTTCGCCCGCCACCGCCAGCGAGCGGTTCGGGTGGTGAAAATCACGCATCAACAGGTCCTTGGTCGGGAGATTCTCGGGACAAATCGCTTGTCCCGCACTGTCGCATTGGCCTACCCTCGGCGTCAACCGCGCGAAATAAAATTACCCAACATCCGGAGACCCCGCGGAATGAGCGAGGTTTTGCTCGAGCGGCCGAGCGAGGGCGTGGCGCTGTTGCGGCTCAATCGGCCGGAGCAGCTCAACGCCCTGAATGCAGCGCTACGCAAGCTGCTGGCGGAGCGATTTGCGGAGCTGACGGCGGACGAAACCGTCCGCGCGATCGTCCTCACCGGGAACGAGAAGGCTTTCGCCGCCGGCGCCGATCTCAAGGAGATGGTGAAGCTCTCCTCGGTGGATCACCTGCTGCGCCGCTCGCACACCCTATGGCGCTCGATCGCCCAGTGCCCCAAGCCCATCATCGCGGCCATCAACGGCTACGCGCTCGGCGGCGGGATGGAGCTCGCCATGCACTGCGACATCATCGTCGCGGGCGAGAGCGCGCAACTGGGACAGCCGGAGATCCGCGTCGGCCTCATGCCCGGCGCGGGTGGCACGCAGCGCCTGACGCGCGCCGCCGGCAAGTTCAAGACCATGAAGATGGTGCTCACGGGAAAACCCGTCTCCGCGCGGGAAGCTTATGAGATGGGCGTAGTATCCGAAGTCGTCGCCGACGCCGAGGTGGTTCCGTCCGCGCTCAAGATGGCGCAGACCATCGCGGGCATGCCGCCCATTTCCGTCGCGCTCACGAAGGAAGCCGTGCTCGCGGGCCAGGACGCCTCGCTCGAGACCGGACTGCTCTTGGAGCGGCGCGCCTTCGAGGTGCTCTTCGCGACCGAGGACTCCAAGGAAGGCATGCAGGCCTTCATCGAGAAACGCAAGCCAAGCTACAGAGGACGCTGACCCCATGAGCGACGCTTTCGTCTACGACGGCTTGCGCACGCCCTTCGGCCGCCACGCCGGCGGCCTTGCGCCGGTGCGGCCCGACGACCTTCTCGCGGGGGTGCTCAAGGAGCTTGTCGCCCGCAATCCCTTCAAGCCCGAGGCCTTCGAGGACTCCGTGATGGGCTGCACCAACCAGGCCGGCGAGGATTCGCGGAACGTCGCGCGCCACGCGGCGCTGCTCGCGGGCCTGCCGATCTCGATCGGCGGCCTCACGGTCAATCGTCTCTGCGGCAGCGGGCTCGCCGCGATCTGCGATGCCGCGCGCGCCGCGAGCGCGGGGCAAGGCGAGCTCTTCGTCGCGGGCGGCGTCGAGAGCATGAGCCGCGCCCCCTTCGTGATGGCGAAGAGCGAGCAGGCCTACGCGCGCGAGGTAAGGGTCTTCGACAGCACCATCGGCGCGCGCTTCCCAAATCCGCGCATCGGCAAGAGCTTCGGCCAGGACACCATGCCCGAGACCGCCGACAATGTCGGCCGCGACCTCGGCATCTCCCGCGAGAGCTCCGACCGCTTCGCGCTGGCCTCGCAGCAGAAATACGCAGCGGCCAAATCCGCGGGCTTCTTCGACGCCGAGATCGCGCCGGTAACCGTACCCGGCGCCAAGCGCGGCAGCGAGACCACGATCGCCCTCGACGAGCACCCGCGACCGAACACCACGCTCGAGCGTCTGCAGGAGCTGAAACCCCTTTTCCCCAATGGCGTCGTCACCGCCGGAAACGCCTCGGGGATCAATGACGGCGCGGGCGCCGTCATCGTGGGCACGCGCGCCGCCGGAGAGAAGGCCGGCAAGGCGCCGATGGCGCGCGTCGTCTCCGCCGCGATCGCGGGCGTCGAGCCGCGGGTGATGGGGCTCGGACCCGTGCCCGCCGCGAAGAAGGCGCTCGCGCGCGCTGGCCTCACGCTCGCGGACATGGACGTGATCGAGATCAACGAGGCCTTCGCGACGCAGGTGCTCGGCTGCCTCAAGCTTCTGGAGCTTCCGGAGGACGACGCCCGCGTCAACCCCAACGGGGGCGCGATCGCCGTCGGCCACCCGCTCGGCGCCTCGGGTGCCCGCATCGCCCTCACCGCGATCCGCGAGCTGCAGCGGCGCCAGGGCCGCTACGCCCTCGTCTCCATGTGCATCGGCGTGGGCCAAGGCATCGCGGCGGTGCTGGAGCGTGTCTAACACCGTGCAGCAGCTCAAGAAGCCCATGACCCCGCCCGATGCAGGCGCCGCCGCGCTGAGCTTCCCGCATGCGGCCCCGCCCGCCCCCGGCGCCGTGACGGAGGTGGCGCCCGGCGTGAAGTGGCTGCGCATGCCGCTTCCCTTCGCGCTCGACCACATCAATCTCTGGCTTCTCGACGAGGGCGACGGCTGGACCATCGTCGATAGCGGCCTCAACACGGAGGCGACGAGGCAGCTCTGGGGCGAGATCTTCTCGCACGCGCTCGAGGGGAAGCCGGTGAAGCGGCTCCTCGTCACGCACTTCCATCCCGACCACATGGGCCTCGCGGGCTGGCTCACGGAGACGCTGCGGATACCGCTCTGGTGCACGGAGACGGAATGGCTCTTCGCGCGCATGCTGAGCCTCGACGAGAGCGAGGGCTTCATGCGGAACGCGCTCGAGTTCTACCGGCGCACCGGCATGGACGAGGCGATGCGCGCGGTCTTCGCGGGCCGCGGAAACACCTACAGCAAGCGCGTGGCGACGATTCCGCATCGCTACACGCGCATCGGCGACGGCCAGATCGTCCGCGTCGGCGGGCGCGAGTGGCGCGTGGTCGTCGCGCGCGGGCACGCGCCCGAGCACGCCTGCCTCTATGCGCCCGAGCTCGATCTCTTCATTGCCGGCGACCAGGTGCTGCCGAAGATCTCGCCCAATGTGAGCCTCTGGCCGCAGGAGCCGGAGGGCGATCCGCTCGCGCTCTACCTCGCATCGCTGGCGCGGCTGAAGCGGGAGATACCGGAGACCGCCCTCGTGCTGCCCTCGCACGGGCTGCCCTTCCACGGCCTACATCGCCGCATCGACCGGCTCGCCGAGCACCACGAGGAGCGCCTCAAGGAGCTCGAGGCCGCCTGCGAGGTCCCGCGCACGGCCGCGGAGATCGTGCCGGTGCTGTTCCGCCGCACGCTCGACGCGCATCAGCTGGGCTTCGCCGTCGGCGAGACCCTCGCGCACGTGCAATACCTCCTCAATATCGGGCGCCTCTCCCGAGAGACGCGGGGAGACGGCGTCTATACCTTTCGGCGGATTTAGCGCGGCGGGCTATTCCGCGGCTTGCGCGCGCACGGGCAGGATCTCGAGCTCCTCGGGCCGGTGCGGGAAGAGCAGCGCGCCCACGAAGACGAAGGAGCCGAAGATCGCGAGCACAAGAAAAATCGTGTTGAACCCGCCGGCGCGCTCGTGCAGCAGCGCCACGAGCGGCACCGCGCAGGCGCCCGCGCTGAAGGAGACGACGTAGCGGAAGGCGTAGGCGCGGGCGCGCCAGGCCTGGTCCGTGTAGCGCGCGACCATCGCATCGTTGATGGTTACCTGGCCGAAGATGCCGAATGCGATGGCCACGGCGAGGAGCAGCATCGCCCAGTCCTGCGCCCAGGCCGCGAGCAGCAGGCACGGCCCCTGGATCAGCGAAAGCGGCAGAAAGACCGAACGCAGCGGATGCCGGTCGACGAAATGCCCGACGATGAGCTGCGCCATCGCGCCGATGACGTAGACGCCCGCGAGGAGCACGCCGATCCAGAAGGGATCCCGCGCGAGCATGGTGAGCCGCTCGTCGAAGACCTTGGGCATGGCGTTGGTGATCGCGCTGAAGACGACGCTGCCGACGGAGGTCACCAGCACCAGCACGGCGAAGGCGTGGATGACGACGTTGCGCGGAACGGCGGCGCCGGCCCTCTTGCTGCCGGCCTTGGCGATGCGCTCTTCGGGAACCATCGCGACGAAGGCGAGACCGAGCCCGATCGCGATCGCGCCGGGAATGACGAAGGCCCACTGCCAGCCCAGATATTTCGTGATTGCGCCCGTCAGGATCGCCGCGAAGGCGACGCCCATGTTGCCCCAGACGCCGTTGATGCCGATGGTGCGGCCTAGCTTGTCCGCGTGCCCCACCAGCATGGCCGTGCCCACGGGGTGATAGATCGCCGCGAAGAGCCCCACGAGCGTCAGGCAGACCGCGAGCATAAGCGGCGTCGTGCTGAACGCCGTCAGGATCGCCGTCGCGCCGATGCCGATGAAAAACACCGCCATCATGTTGCGCCGGCTCCAGCGGTCGCCGAGCCAGCCCGCCGGCAAGGAGCCCGCGCCGAAGGCGATGACGCCGCCGAGCGAGAGCGCCAGCAGGTTCCCGTAGGAATCCCCGAACGTCGCGCCCATGCCGAGCACGGCCGTCGGGAAGATCAGGATCATCAAGTGGTCGAGGGCGTGTGCGACGTTGATGAAGCGGACGACCCGAGCCGAGTTCGCCATGCCTTCCCTCCGCGATCATGACCGTGGACAAAATACTATGGCGGAACCACACTGTCCTGACAGTTTCTATCGAGATTCGGACAATGCGGACGCGCAGCACAGATCGCGAGGACTATCAGCGGGTTCCGCGGCCGGTTGCCGCCATGGCCAAGGATTTCCCCAGCGGCTTCGTGATCGAGCGGCACAGCCACCCGCGCGCGCAGCTCATCTATGCGGCGCAGGGAGTGATGCGCGTGACGGCCCCGGGCGGCGCCTGGATCGTGCCGCCCTATCGGGCGGTCTGGGTCCCCGCGGGGATCGAGCACGAGGTCCGCATGAGCGGCGCGGTCGGGATGCGCACGCTTTACATCGAGCCCACGGCCGCGCCGGCGACGCTCGCGGATTGCGCGGTGCTGGAGGTGACGCCGCTCCTGCGCGCGCTCATCCTGCGCGCGGTCGAGGAGCCGATTGAATACGACGAGCACGGCAGCGCTGGATTGGTGATGGCGCTCATCCTGGCGGAGCTCGCGCGCGCCGCCACGGTGCCGCTGAGCGTTCCCCTGCCCCGCGACCCCCGGCTCGCGGCCCTTTGCCGCGCGCTCCTCGACGATCCCGCCGCGAATGAGACGCTCGAGGATTGGGCGGAGCGCGTCGGTGCCAGCGCCCGCACCCTCGCGCGGCTCTTCCAGCGCGAGACCGGCATGAGCTTCATCGCCTGGCGCCAGCAGGCGCGGCTCGCGGAAGCGATGGGAAGGCTCGCGAAGGGCGAGCCCGTCGCGCGCATCGCCGAGGGCCTCGGCTATAGCAGCGCCAGCGCCTTCACCGCGATGTTCCACCGCGCGCTCGGCGCGACGCCGCTGCAATATCTGAGCCGGACCTCCCATGCCTCCTGATGGCCCGTTTCCCGCGACCGCGGCTCTCCTCGTGATCGACCTGCAGAAGGCGATCGACGCGCCCTATTGGGGTCCGCGCAACAATCCCGATTGCGAGCGCAACGTCGCTGCCCTGCTCGCGCGCTGGCGCGCGACCCGCCGGCCCATCTATCACATCAAGCACGATTCGACCGAGCCCGCCTCCGCTTACCGGCCGGGCCAGCCCGGCAACGAGTTCAAGGACGAGGCTCGACCGCTGCCGGGCGAGACGATCATCACCAAGCGCGTCAACAGCGCCTTCATCGGCACCGATCTGGAAGCGCGGCTCAAGCGCGCGGGCCACGCTCCGCTGATCGTCACGGGCGTGCTCAGTCACAATTCCGTCGAGGCGACCGTGCGTATGGGCGGCAATCTCGGCTTCGAGATTTTCCTCGTGAGCGACGGCACCTTCGCCGTCGACAAACGCACGCTCGACGGCCGGCTCTTCAAGGCCGAGGACGTTCACGCTCTTTCTCTCGCCAACATGCACGGCGAATACGCGACGGTGATCGATACGAAATCGGCATTATCGCGCGCGCCGTAACCCGAAGCGCCGGCCCCTTAGCGATCCGGACCAATGACTGGCGGCGGAACATCACGTAGACTTGGCATTGATGCCCTGATGCTCGGTTATCGGGGCCGATCGGCCCCGGCTACAGAGCGTCGCGAAGATTCGCAGTGAGGCCGTGGCAATGATCATCGTGCCTAACAGGCGTCCCGGCCCTTCGGCATTGCGGTTGGAGGCCTTGCCTGACGATCTCCAGCGTCTGCTCGAGCGCGGCAGGCAAGAGCTTTCGCAGGACTTCAAGGGAATCAGCGCCGGCGGGCGCGTACTGGCAGGCCTGTTCCCGCTTGGACGCACGGGCGTCTCGACGGAACGCATTGCCGGCGCGGCGGCGGCCTACCTGCGATCCCTGGCCCCCGACCAGCGGCGACTTGGGTCATTCGACATCAAGAGCGCCGCGTGGCGCCAATGGTGCAATGTGCATCCCTATCTCATGAGGCACGGGCTCTGCCTCAAGACGCTGGATCGCAGCCAGCGTGAGGCCGCGCTCGCGCTGGTACGCGAGAGCATGAGCGCGAGCGGGTTCGAAACCGCCCGCAATGTGATGAAGCTCAACGACTACGTCCGAGAGCTCACGGGGCGCGTCGAGGAATACGACGAGTGGTACTACTGGATGAGCATCATGGGCGAGCCCTCGGCGAGCGAGCCTTGGGGCTGGCAGATCGACGGCCACCACCTGATCGTCAATTGCTTCGTGCTCGGCGACCAACTCGTGCTCACGCCGAACTTCATGGGCTCCGAGCCGGTTGCCGGCGAAACCGGCGATTATGCTGGCATCCGGGTGCTGCAGGCGGAGGAGAGCAATGGGCTTGCGATGATGCGAGCCCTCGAACCCCGGCAGCGCGATCGGGCGACGATCGCCTCGGTGCTGCCATCGGAGCTCTTCGCGGCAGCCTTTCGCGACAACTTGGAACTCGGCCATCAGGGTATCTCGTGGACTGAAATGTCAGACGGGCAGCGAAGCCTGCTGGAGGATCTCATCGGCACCTATATCGGCCGCATGAGGCCCGGCCATGCCGAGATTAAGCTCGAAGAGGTCCGGCGGCATCTTCCGGACACGCGATTTGGCTGGATTGGCGGCTTCGATGACGAAGTGAGTCCCTTCTATTACCGCGTTCACAGCCCCGTCGTTCTGATCGAGTTCGATCATCAGGCGCCGGTCGCGCTCGAGGGTCCGGCGCGGACGCGAAACCACATCCATACGCTTGTGCGGACGCCCAACGGGAACGATTACGGCGCGGACCTGCTTCGGCAACACTACGAGCGCTACGACCATTCGCATCCGGGGACGCCTCATCGCCGCGGGGAGGTCTGAAGATCGCTGGAAGAAGGCACCGCCCCACTTTGAGTAAGATTCTTAGTGAAGCGCTGTCGCGCTGGGCCGGGCGACTGCATTTGCCCGTCGCGATATCGTCGTGCCCACCTATCCGTTCATCAGCATCGGAGAATCACCCATGACCCGTCTGCGAAGCTTCGTTCTCGGCGCACTCTGCATCGTGGCATTTGCGGCCTCCGGCTCCGCCTATGCCGCGGACAAGGTCAAGGCCGCGATCGACGCCGCCAACCGCACCTTCCTCGAGGCCTATGCCAAGGGCGATGCCGCGACGGTTGCCTCGGTCTATGCGACCGACGCCATCGTGATGCCGCCGGGCGCGCCACCGGCAAAGGGCCGCGCCGCGATCCAGAAGTTCTGGCAGGGCGCGATGGATTCCGGCGTCACCAATGTATCGCTCCACACCGCGCAGGTCGGCTCCAGCGGCACGCTCGCCTACGAGCAAGGCGAATTCGCGCTCGACGTCCGCGGCAAGGACGGCAAGACCAAGCACGTCGTCGGCAAGTACATCGTGGTCTGGAAGCGGAACCCGCAAGGCCAGTGGCAGCTCTATCGCGACATCTGGAACGAGTCGCCGAAATAGCGGCGGATCAAGCCGGCTTCGGGGTCGTGCGCGCGGCGGGCTCGCCGTAGAGCTTGCGCGCGCGGCCCTCGAATGCCGAGACCATGCGGCGCACGGCCTCGTTGAAGAGCACTTCGATGACCTTCTGCAGCAGGCGCGAGTGGAACTCGAAGTCGACGTAGAAGTCGATGACGCAGCCGCCGTCCTCCTGCGGCTCGAAGATCCAATGGTTGTTGAGGTACTTGAACGGGCCCTCGCTGTAGGCGACGTCGATCCGGCGCGGGCGGTCGAGGACGACCCTCGAGGTAAAGCGCTCACGGATCATGCGGAAGCCGATGAGGAGATCGGCGACGATCGTGTTCTCCTTGCGCTCGCGGATGCGCGCGCCCACGCACCACGGCAGGAATTCCGGATAGCGCTCGACGTCCGCGACGAGATCGAAGAGCTGCTCGGCGCTGTAAGGGAGCTTGCGCCGCTCCGCGTGGGTCGCCATGCCCGGGATCAGCCGCGCGCGGCGCGGGCCGCCCGGAGCTTCGCGAAATCGTCGCCGGCGAAATAGGAGGAGCGCGTCAGGGGCGAGGCCGAGACCATGAGGAAGCCCTTGCCGAAGGCCATGCGGCGATAGCTCTCGAACTCCTCGGGTGTCACGAAGCGCGCGACCGCGTGATGCTTCGGCGTCGGCTGGAGATACTGGCCGATGGTGAGGAAATCGACGTCGGCCGCGCGCAGGTCGTCCATCACCTGCAGCACCTCGCCCTTCTCCTCGCCCAGGCCCACCATCAGGCCCGACTTCGTGAAGAGCGTGGGGTCGAGCCGCTTCACGGTGTCGAGAAGACGCAGCGAATGGAAGTACCGCGCGCCCGGCCGCACCTCCGCGTAGAGCCGCGGCACGGTCTCTAGGTTGTGGTTGAAGACGTCGGGCTTCGCCGCAACGACCTTCTCGATGGCGCCGGGCTTGTGGAGGAAATCCGGCGTCAGCACCTCGATCGTGGTCGCAGGCGCGCGCTTGCGGATCGCCTCGATCGTGCGCACGAAGTGCCCGGCGCCGCCGTCCTCGAGGTCGTCGCGATCGACCGAGGTCACGACGATGTGCGAGAGGCCGAGCGCCGCCGTCGCCTCCGCGACGTGCTCGGGCTCGTGCGGATCGAGCAGGTCGGGCTTCCCCGTCGCGACGTTGCAGAAGGTGCAGGCGCGGGTGCAGACGCTGCCGAGGATCATCACCGTTGCGTGCTTCTGCTTCCAGCACTCCCCGATGTTAGGGCAGGCCGCTTCCTCGCAGACGGTGTTGAGGCTGAGCGCGCGCATCAGCTTGCGCGTCTCGTTGTATTCCCTCGAGACCGGCGCCTTCACGCGGATCCAGTCGGGCTTCCGCGCGATGGGATTGTCGGGCTTGTGCGCCTTCTCGGGGTGACGAAGCTTGATCTCGTCCATCGCTTAGATGTGGAGGGCCCGCCCGTAGGCGTCAAGCACCGCCTCGTGCATGGTCTCCGAGAGCGTCGGATGCGGGAAGATCGTCTCCATGAGCTCGTGCTCGGTGGTCTCGAGGGTCTTGGCGATGCCGTAGCCCTGGATGAGCTCGGTCACCTCCGCCCCGATCATGTGCGCCCCCAGGAGTTCGCCGGTCTTGGCGTCGAAGACCGTCTTGATGAGACCCTCGGTCTCGCCGAGCGCGATCGCCTTGCCGTTGCCGATATAGGGGAAGCGGCCCACGCGCACCTCGCGCCCCGCCGCCTTGGCCGCGGCCTCGGTGAGGCCCACGCTCGCGACCTGCGGCCGGCAATAGGTGCAGCCCGGGACGTTCTGCACATTGAGCGGCTGCACGCCCTTGATGCCGGCGATGCGCTCGACGCAGAGCACTCCCTCATGCATCGCCTTGTGCGCGAGCCAGGGCGGGCCCACGAGATCGCCGATCGCGTAAAGGCCGGGCTCCCCCGTCGCGCACCACTGATCCACGGCGACATGCGTCTTCTCGACTTTCGCCTTCGTCTTCTCGAGGCCGATATTCTCGACGTTGCCGACGATGCCGACCGCGAGGATCACGCGCTCCACCGTCACCTCCGAGCTCTTGTCGCCGGCCGCGAGCGTCGCGGTCGCGCTGTCCGCGCCCTTCTTGAGCGCCTTCACCGTCGTCCCCGTGTGGATCTTCATGCCTTGCTTCTCGAAGGCCTTGCGCGCGAAGGCCGAGATTTCCTCGTCCTCCACGGGCAGCACCCGCGGCAGCACCTCCACCACCGTCACCTCCGAGCTGAGATTGCGGTAGAAGCTCGCGAACTCGATGCCGATGGCACCCGACCCCACCACCAGCAGCGACTTCGGCAGGCGCTCCGGCACCATCGCCTCCCGGTAGGTCCAGACGAGCTTGCCGTCTGGCTCGAGCCCGGGCAGCGCCCGCGCGCGCGCGCCGGTCGCGAGCACGATGTGCTTCGCCGCCAGATCCGCGACGGGCTTCCCGTCCTTTGCGACCGAGAGCTTGCCGCCGCCGAGCAACGTGCCATGCCCGTCGAAGACCGTGATCTTGTGCTTCCGCATCAGGAACGCGACCCCATTCGAGAGCTGCTTCGCCACCTTGCGCGAGCGCTCGATGATCTTCTTGAAGTCGAAACTGACGTCCTTCGCGCTGAAGCCGTAGTCGCCGAGATGCTGCAGGAGGTGATTGATCTCCGAGGTCCTGAGCAGCGCCTTTGTAGGGATGCAGCCCCAGTTCAGGCAGATGCCGCCCAAGTTCTCGCGCTCGACCACCGCGGCCTTCATGCCGAGCTGTGCCGCGCGGATCGCCGCGACGTACCCGCCGGGCCCGCCGCCGACGACGACGATGTCGAAGGATGTCTCGGCCAATGTCGCCTCCTAGAGCAGCATCGAGGCCGGAACCTCGACGTGCTTCTTGAAGGCGTTCATGAACTGCGCGGCGGTGGCGCCGTCGATGACGCGGTGATCGCAGGAGATCGTGCAGCGCATGACCGTGGCCACGGCAAGGGCACCGTTCTTGACGACGGCGCGCTGCTCGCCCGCGGCGACCGCGAGGATCGCCGATTGCGGCGGGTTGATGACGGCCGTGAATTCGGGCACGCCGAACATGCCGAGGTTCGAGATCGAGAAGGTACCGCCCTGGAACTCCTCGAGCTTGAGCTTCCCCGCGCGCGCCCGCGTCGCGAGGTCCTTCATCTCCGCGGAGATCTGGGCGAGGCCCTTCTTGTCGGCCTCGCGGATGATCGGCGTGATGAGCCCGTCATCGAGCGCCACCGCCACGGAGACGTCGACGCTGTTCCAGCGCAGCACCGCCTCCTCGCTCCACGAGGCGTTGACCGCGGGCACCCTGCGAAGGGCGAGCGCCGCCGCCTTGATGACGAAGTCGTTGACGGAGATCTTGAGGTCGGTCCCCGCATTGACCTCCCCGCGCGCCTTCAGGAGCGCATCGATCTCGCAGTCGATGCTGAGGAAGAAGACGGGAACCGTCTGCTGCACCTCCGTGAGCCGCCGCGCGATGGTGCGGCGCATGTTCGTGTGCGGGATCGGCGTATAGGGCGCATTCCCCGCGAGCGCCGCTACCTGCGCTGCACCAGGGCCCGGGGCGACCGTCGGCACGCGCGCAGGTGCCGCGGGCGCAGCGGGAGCGCGCGCGGGCGCGCCGCTCTTGAGCGCGGCATCGATATCCGCCTTGACGACGCGGCCGTTGGGACCCGAGCCCCTGAGCCGCGCGAGATCGAGACCGGCCTGCGCCGCCATCCGCCGCGCGAGCGGGCTCGCATGCGCGCGATCGGCGCCGTCGCCCTGCGCGGGCGCCGGAGCAGGTGCCGCTTTGGGCGCGGGCTGGGGTGCCGGCGCCGGCGCAGGCGCTGCTGCCGTGGGCCTCGCCGCCGCAGGCGTTGGGGCGGGAGCCGGAGGCGGCGCGGCTTTTGCCCCGCCCTTGAGCGCGGACTTGTCCTCGCCCTCCTCGAGCAGGCGCGCGATCACGGCGTTCACCTTCACGCCCTGCGCGCCCTCGGGCACTACGAGTTCGCCGACCACGCCCTCGTCGACGGCTTCGACCTCCATGGTCGCCTTGTCGGTCTCGATCTCCGCGATGACGTCGCCGGCCTTGACGGCGTCGCCGACCTTCTTGTGCCACTTCGCGAGATTTCCCTCCGTCATCGTCGGCGAGAGGGCGGGCATCAGGATCTCGATGGGCATGGCTCTCCCCCGGCTCAGCGATATAGGGCGGCCTTTGCGGCCGCGACCACGTCCTCGATCTGCGGCAGCGCCATCCGCTCGAGATTAGCGGCGTAGGGCAGCGGCACGTCCTTGCCGCAGACCCGCGCCACCGGCGCATCGAGCCAGTCGAAGGCGTGCTCCATGATCTGCGCCGCGATCTCGGAGCCGATGCCCGCAAAGGGCCAGCCCTCCTCGACGGAGACGATGCGGTTCGTCTTCTTGAGGGAAGCGACGATGGTCTCTACGTCGAGCGGGCGGATGGTGCGGAGGTCGATCACCTCCGCCGCGATCCCCTCGCCCGCGAGCGCCTCGGCCGCGCCCATCGCGATCTCCACCATGCGCGAGAAGGCGACGACGGTGACGGCGTCGCCCTGGCGCAGCACGCGCGCCTTGCCGATCGGCACGATCCAGTCGTCGTGCACCGGCACGGGCATGCTGTGGCCGTAAAGCAGCTCGTTCTCCAGGAAGACCACGGGATTGGGGTCGCGGATCGCCGCCTTGAGCAGCCCCTTGTGATCTGCCGCGCTATAGGGCGATACGACCTTGAGGCTCGGGACGTGCGCGTACCAGCTCGCGTAGCACTGCGAGTGCTGCGCTGCGACGCGCGAGGCCGCGCCGTTGGGGCCGCGGAACACGATGGGGCAGCCCATCTGCCCTCCGGACATGTAGCGGGTCTTACTGGCGGAATTGATGATCTGGTCCATCGCCTGCATCGCGAAGTTCCAGGTCATGAACTCCACGATGGGCCGGAGACCCGCGAAGGCGGCGCCGACCCCGAGGCCGCTGAAGCCGTGCTCGGAGATCGGCGTGTCGATGACGCGGCGCGCCCCGAATTCCTCGAGGAGACCTTGGCTCACCTTGTAGGCGCCCTGGTATTCCGCGACCTCCTCGCCCATGAGGAAGACGGTGTCGTCGCGGCGCATCTCCTCCGCCATCGCATCGCGGAGCGCCTCGCGGATCGTGAGACTGGCCGTGGGCCCCGTCCATTCCGCCTCGACCGGCAGGGGAGCGTGCGCGGGCGCAGCCGTGGCGGCCGCAGGCGCGGCAGGAGGCGGCGCGGGCCTCGCAGCGGGTGCTGCGGGCGCTCGCGCGGGAGCGGCGCCTGCCGCCTCGATGCTCTCGCCTTCGGACGCGAGCACCGCGATCGGCGAGTTCACGGCCACGTTCTCGGTGCCCTCGGGCACGACGATCCGTGCGAGCACGCCCTCGTCGACGGCCTCGACCTCCATGGTCGCCTTGTCGGTCTCGATTTCCGCGAGCACGTCGCCGGCTTTGACCGCGTCGCCCACTTTCTTGTGCCACTTCGCGATCTTGCCCTCGGTCATCGTGGGCGAGAGCGCGGGCATCAATACGTCGATCGACATCTATGGTCCCCCGAATTTCGGCGCGCGCTCAGGCTTCGGCGAGCACGTCGGTCCAGAGCTCCGAGGGATCGGGCTCCGGACTCTGCTGCGCGAAATCGGCGGCGGCGGTGACGAGGTCCTTCACTTCCTTGTCGATGTCCTTGAGCTTTGCCTCGTCCGCGAAGCCGCCGTCGATGAGGCGCTTCCTCACCTGATCGATGGGGTCGTGCTCCGAGCGCATGCGCGTGACTTCGTCTTTGCTCCGGTACTTCGCGGGATCGGACATGGAGTGGCCGCGGTAGCGGTAGGTCTGCATCTCCAGGATGTAGGGGCCCTTGCCGCCGCGGGCATAGGCGATCGCCTCCTGCGCGGCCTGGCGCACGGCGAGCACGTTCATGCCGTCGACATGGTGGCCGGGAATGCGGAAGGGCGCGCCGCGGCTGAAGAGGTCCGGCGAGGCGGAGCTCCGCGAGATCGAGGTGCCCATGCCGTATTTGTTGTTCTCGATGATGAAGACGACCGGGAGCCTCCAGAGTGCCGCCATGTTGAGGCTCTCGTAGACCTGGCCCTGATTGACGGCGCCATCGCCGAGATATGTCACGGAGACGTGGTCGTTCCCGCGATAACGGTGCGCGAAGGCGAGCCCGACGCCGATCGGGACCTGGGCGCCGACGATGCCGTGGCCGCCATAGAATTTCTTCTCGGCGCTGAACATGTGCATCGAGCCGCCCTTGCCGTGCGAATAGCCGCCGCGGCGTCCCGTGAGCTCCGCCATCACGCCCTTGGGGTCCATGCCGCAGGCGAGCATGTGGCCGTGATCGCGGTAGGAGGTGATGACGGTGTCGCCCTCGGCGACGGCGGACTGCACGCCCACCACCACCGCCTCCTCGCCGATATAGAGGTGGCAGAAGCCGCCGATGAGACCCATGCCATACATCTGCCCCGCCTTCTCCTCGAAGCGGCGGATCAGCAGCATGTCGCGGTAGAGCTTGAGCAGGAGCGCCGGCTCGATCGCGGGCTCCTCGGGCTTCAAAGGCCGTACTCTGCGCTTGGCAATCGCCATCGATATCCCCTCCGGAAGCCTGTGCCCGCCGCGCGGGCGTCGCTTCCGGTAAGATGGCTCGCCTGCGCTGTCATTGCAACCCCGACCGGCTCACAAAATCTTGTTTCGCAAAGCAAAATGACAGTTAACTCAACTTCGGTTAACCGAGCTGAATCGACACGGCGAGCGCCGTCGCGGCCGCGCGAGCGGCGCATTCCGGGCAGGTGGGAAGTGCGTCGGGAAGGGGAGCGGCGGCTCAGCGCGTGCCGGCGTCGGGCGCGGGCTCGCGGGGGATCACGATCTCGTCGGGCGCGGCGAGGTTGAGGACGGCGCGGGCCCGCTCATCCAGCAGGTCCGGATCGAGGTGATCGGGCCGGAGCAGGCCCACGCGGCGGTCGAGGATCGCGCGTTGGGCATCGAGGTCGGCGAGGGTCGTCTTGGCGTCGCGGAGCTCCTGGCTCAGCGCGATCCATGCGAGGAAGCCGCGATCCCCCGCGAAGAGGTGGTAGCCGAAATAAAAGACGAGGCTAATGGCCAGGATAGGCCCGGTGATCGAGCGCGCGCGGCGGCGTATGTCCTCGACGAGTCGCATCGACTCGCAGCGAATCACACCCGGAGTCCCCGCGTCAATCCCCGCGATTCGCACTGCAACATGAGCGGGCCCGTCCTGCGCTTCCCTCCGGCACCCGCGGGCCCTAGGCTCGGCATCGCAGTCTGGAGGGAAAGCACATGCGAGGGGGATGGGCCGTTGCGGCCATAACGCTGGTCCTGGTGTCCGCAGGCGCGGCGCGGGCGCAATCGCAAGCGGATACCTGCCGTACCGGCGAGGGAAAGACCGCCATAGCCGCCTGCACCGCGATCATCCGCTCGGGCAAGGCAGGCAGCGCCGAGCTCTATCACGCCTATTACAACCGAGGCGTCCTCTACCGCGACGGCAAGCAGCACGCGCTCGCCGTCCGCGACTTCACACAGGCGATGCGCCTCGATCCCATGAATTCCGATGCCGTCCTCAACCGCGGCGTCTCCTACGGCGCGCTCGGGCAGTACCGGCGCTCGATCGCGGACTACACGGCCGCGATCACGCTCGATCCCCGCAAGGCCGATGCCTGGAACGCCCGCTGCTACGATCGGGCCATCATCGGCGAGCTCGAGAAGGCGCTCGCGGATTGCAACAAGGCGCTGCAGCTCCAGGCGGACAGTCCTGAGGGCCGCGACAGCCGCGGATTCCTCTACCTGAAGCTCCGGCAGTACGGCGCGGCGATCGCGGATTACGATGCGGCGCTCAAGCTCGATCCGAAAAAGGCGGTATCGCTCTATGGCCGCGGCCTTGCCAAGCACGCCAAAGGCGACCGCACCGGCGGCGATGCCGATATCGCCGCGGCAAAGGCGCTCGACGCGAGCCTGCCCCAGCTCTTCCGCGAGATGGGCGTGCGGCTTCGCTAGGGGTCAGCGCCGGAGTGCGGCGCTGCCGGCATAGTGCGCAGCCTGGCCCAGCGTCTCCTCGATGCGGATGAGCTGGTTGTATTTCGCCGTGCGGTCGGAGCGCGCGAGCGAGCCCGTCTTGATCTGGCCGCAGTTGGTGGCGACGGCGAGGTCCGCGATGGTCGCGTCCTCGGTCTCGCCGGAGCGATGCGACATCACCACGCCGTAGCTCGCGCGCTGCGCCATCTCCACGGTCTCGAGCGTCTCCGAGAGGGTGCCGATCTGGTTCACCTTGACGAGGATCGCATTGCCGAGGCCCTTGTCGATGCCCATGCGGAGCCGCTTCGGATTCGTGACGAAGATGTCGTCGCCCACGAGCTGGATCTTTCCGCCGAGGCTTCGCGTGATCTCGGCCCAGCCCTCGAAATCGTCCTCGGCCATGCCATCTTCGATCGAGAGGATGGGATAGCGGCGGACGAGGTCCTCGTAGATGAGCACGAGGCCGCCGGGATCGACGATCTTCCCCTCGCCCTCGAGCAGGTATTTGCCCTTCTCGAAGAATTCCGTCGCGGCGGGATCGAGGGCGAGAGCCACGTCTGGACCGGGCTTGTAGCCCGCCGCCTCGATCGCCTTCATCACGAAGCCCAGCGCCGCATCGGCCGAGGCGAGGTTCGGCGCGAAGCCGCCTTCGTCCCCGACATTGGTGTTGTGGCCGGCATCCTTGAGCTGCTTCCGCAGCGCGTGGAACACCTCCGAGCCCATGCGCACGGCCTCCGCCATGGTGGGCGCGCCGACCGGGACGATCATGAACTCCTGAAAGTCGATGGGATTGTCGGCATGAACGCCGCCGTTGACGATGTTCATGAGCGGCACCGGCATGGTGCGCGCGAAGGCGCCGCCCACATAGCGGAAGACTGGCACCTTCGCCTCTGCGGCTGCCGCCTTCGCCACCGCGAGCGAGACCCCGAGGATCGCATTGGCGCCGAGGCGCGATTTGTTGGGAGTGCCGTCGAGCGCGATCATCGCGCGGTCGATGCCGAGCTGATCCTCGGCATCGAAGCCCGAGAGCGCGTCGAAGATCTCGCCGTTGACAGCGTCGATCGCGCGCCGAACGCCCTTGCCGCCGAAGCGCTTGGGGTCGCCGTCGCGGAGCTCCATCGCCTCGTGCGCTCCGGTCGAGGCCCCCGACGGCACCGCCGCGCGTCCGACCGT
>Ga0335085_10003738_pt1 | contig 25906 bp, 18 predicted proteins | sample Lox_Sample_45_FD_206712 | JGI IMG/M metagenome (GOLD analysis project Ga0335085, IMG submission 206712) | Soil microbial communities from Loxahatchee National Wildlife Refuge, Florida, United States - Lox_Sample_4.5 | ecosystem: Environmental > Terrestrial > Soil > Wetlands | place: USA...
CTGAAAACAGTTCTCCACCTGCGGCTAGCCGGCCACGCGACCAAGAGTGCCGCACGATGAAAACTCTTCATCGAGCGATGTTGCGATTAATTGGACACGGCGTCGTGTCCGAGAAATTCAGGCAAAGCGGAAACTACAAGGCTCTGGCTTTCATCGGCGAAAGCGAGAGAGGAACGAAGACTCTATCCTTGAGTCGCACGCAGTTTGCAGGCTTTGAGTTGGACAGTCAAATCGAAATTTTAGATGGCGGTGATTCAAATCCTTGTACAGCGAAGTTATTGATGAAACGGGAGTTCTGCCCGGCGGCCAGTCAACAGCGGGAACCGCGCTTCAGATCATCGTTTAGAATGATCGATTCAGAAAGATCCTTCATCGATTTGCGCCGCTGCTGGCTTTCGCGCTGCATGATGCGGTATGCGTCGGTTTCCGTGATCCTCAGGTCACGCTGCAAGATGCCCTTTGCGCGCTCGATAAGCTTTCGTGTTTCCAGTCGTTCCGAAAGCTCCGTCTTCTCCGTTTCCAGACGAGCCCGTTCTACTTCGGCACCCACGAGGAATCCAATTGCCGTGACCAACCCAATTTCTCGCTGCGTGTATTGGCGCGGAGCCCGATTCTGCAGGTTGATAACGCCCACGAGATGCCCGCCTGTCACAAGCGGCACCGAAAGGAATGCCTGATACTGATCTTCTGGCAGCTCATTGAATAGCTTGAAACGGAAATCCTGCGACGCGTTTTCCGCCACCGCCACAGGCTTCCGGTGTTCGGCTACCCAGCCCGTGATTCCTTGTCCGACGCGCAATTTCAGCCGGTCCACCATATCCGGATGAGGGTTCTTCGACGCGCGAAGCACGAGTTCATCGCCTTCTATCACGTAGACCAGGCACGAATCGCATTCCACAATCGTCGCGACGAACTCGACGACCTCATCGAGAACCTGATGCAGCGGATCGGCGGTCGAGAGGCGGCTCGCCATCTTATTGAGGACGGCGATATCGAACGTCGCGTCTCTATCGCGCGATGCAAGCCTCTCAATTCGAGACTGTAGTGCGGAAAACTCCGCTTGCTCTTGTAATCTCGCGCGGTCCCGCCTGAGCGCGACATCGATTGCAGCGAGCAGCTCATCTTTTTGGAAAGGCTTCGCAAGGAACTCCACGGCACCGGCTTTCATTGCCCGCAGCGTCATAGGGATATCGCCGTGCGCTGTGATGAAGATGATCGGGATATGCACTCCAGCGCTCTCCAGTGCCTGCTGGAAATCCAGTCCGTTCGTTCCGGGTAGCCTTATATCCAGCACCAGACAGCTCGGAACGTCCGGTCTTTTCGCATCCATAAACTCCGATGTCGATCCGAAGACTTCCGAGTAAATGCCCATGGATTTGAGCAGGCTCCGCACCGAATCGCGGATCGATGCGTCATCATCGATCACGAAAACCGCTGACGTAATTTCGCTGCACACAATCATTACGATAACACCTGAACGGATTTTATGAACCGATTGGCAAGATGAATTCCACTATGGCGCCTCCATCCGGTTTGGATCCGGCCGATAAGCGCCCCTTGTGCGATTCGATAATGGATCGGCTGATCGAGAGCCCCATGCCTATGCCTTGTGGTTTCGTCGTGAAGAAAGGTTCGAACATCTTCTCTTCGATGCCAGCGGCAAATCCAAGACCGTCATCTTCCACGCTTACGCGGACGCCTTCGGCTCCTTCCCGTGCCGAGCGGACTACAATCTCACCATGGCTATTTGGCGAGTCGCATGTCGTATCGATCGCATTCATGACCAGGTTTAAGACGACCTGTTGCAATTGCACGCGGTCGCCCTTCACGCGAGGCACATCCTTAGCCAGCTCAGTTCGAATAACAACGCGATTTCGGCTCGCCTCATGTTGAACCAGCGCAACCAGTTCCGTGATCGCTTCGTTGATATCAAACCAATTCTTCGAAAGAGGCTGCTTTTGAAACGCTGAGCGAATTCGGCTCAATACTCCGCTTGCACGCGTTCCATCCGTCACAATTCTTTCCGCGGCCAGCCGCGCCTCCACTAGGTTCGGCGGACTCGCCGAAAGCCATTGCAGGCAGGCGTTTCCAAAAGTCACGACGGCCGTAAGCGGTTGATTTACTTCATGTGCGATGGAGGCGGTCAGCTCACCCATAGTCAGAAAACGCGATAGATGTGCCAATTCCGCCTGGGTCTCCATAAGCGCTTCCTGCGCTTTCTGGCGTTGCCGGATACTCTTCTCAAGCTCCGCATTCAAACGCTGAAGCTCGTTCGTCCGCTCCGCCACGCGCACCTCAAGCTGATCCCGGGCTTCCTCCAGCGCAAGGTGATCCCGTTTCTTCGCGGAGCTGATCCAGCTCGCAACGAGCGCGCATAAGACGAACGCGGCAAAATACGTCGCATCTGTCGTGTTGATCGCCAAAGAGCGTATCGGCGGGACGAAATAGTAGTCAATCGCCGCCGTCGATAGCAGCACCGCGAACAGGCCAGGACCCACCCCGCCAATCCACGCGCCAGCAATCACAGCGGCAAAAAAGAGGAAAAGAAACGGATATGGAAAGAAACGCTGCATTGGAAGAGTCAGAACCAAGGAGAAGCCAACTAGAAGCAGCGCTACAGCATAATTTCCCGCAGTCGACTTACGGATTCGCCGCCAAAGGCTGGAATGCGAAGTGATCCGCCGATCCAAATACGACTCTACGGAACGTGCATCCATTTTGGCATAGCCTTTGTCTACCGTTGGCAGGGCACACTGCGGGATGCTACCAGTAAACCCAATGAACCGTCCAATCGAGACTTTCGATGCGCTCTATCGGCTTTTCCATAACGAAAGTCGGCGCTGGTGGGGACAACCGCTTTCATTTCCGTGAAAAGTAGAGCAATAGTGCGAAAATAAGCAGCGGAATGAGCGCCATTGCAGCAAAGAGCAGCGCGCGCCTGCTCTTTGCCTTGGAATCTTTCTTCCATTCGATCACCTCCGCTCGATCCGCCACACCCACACGGTCAAGATGGCTCAGGTCCCAGGCGAGTTCGTGAGCCGATGAGTAGCGGTTCTTGTGCTCCCGTTCCAGCGCCCGATAAATCACCTCTTGCAACTGCGGCGAAATCGAAGCCTCCAGTTCGCGCGGCGGAACAGGATGAGTTTGAAGCCGGTCGAAAGGATCCTTGCCCGGAAATGGCAAGCTGCCCGTCAGCATTTCGTACAAGATCATTCCCAGCGCATAAATATCGCTGCGCGCGTCGCCGCGTCTGCCGGTAAGTTCCTCCGGGGAGATATACGGCGAGCCGCCCAGCAATTGCGTCAGATTCGTAAACGTCAATCTCGGTGAACCTTCTTTCGCCGCCGCTCCGAAATCGACGAGCTTTATGTGGTCGCCCGGCCCAACCAGGATATTTTCTGGCCGCAAATTGCGATGAATGATGCCATGTCCATGGATATACTCGAGCGCATCGCAAATGCTCAGGGCGATCCGGATTGCGCGCTGCTGCGGCACCCTTTTCAAGTCATCCATCAACTTGCGCAAAGGCTCCCCGGCAAACCACTCCGTGACTAGATAGTCTTTGCTCCTGTGTGCGTCGCGTACCGCTTTCAGAAGACCTGGATGGTTAAGAGATTCACTGATCTCCTCTTCGCGATGGAAGCGGTCAGCGAAGCCGGGGTCGGTTTCGGAATCAGGATGAGGAATCTTGATCGCGACGCTAGCCTTTGTCGTGAGGTCCGTAGCGCGAAAAGTCGTCGTGGTCGTCGTTCGATCGACCACAGCATCGAGCCTGTAGTGATCGATCTGGTCGCCGGGGTTAATGGCAGGTCCTATTCCGAGTCCGCCCAGCCAATGCAGCGATCCAGAAGCGGCAGACTCAAACAAGCGCGCCCGTCGGCCCAGTGCGTCGCAGGCCTTATATTACGTACCGAACCTCCCCGGCGCAAGCTTCCCGAAAGGAACCACTCTGCGCAGAGCCGCGTCGCGAACCGCTAAATAGCCCAAAGCGCAGCCTTCTTCCTAGCCCGTACTGTCGCTAAATTGACCCGCAAGCTACAATAACAGCAGCTTTTGATCCGGAGGGGTGGCCGAGCGGTCGAAGGCGGCGGTCTTGAAAACCGTTAGGCCCGAAAGGGTCTCGTGGGTTCGAATCCCACCCCCTCCGCCACTACGCCCATGCGTTGTATAAGAATGCAGGCCATTCCCATAGAAGAGCTAAATGCCAGAAATAGTTCGGTGGTTAATCCTTGCATCCGCGGCTTTATTCGCATCGACGTTGGCGGCGGTCGCGGGATTTGGCGGCGCCGCCGTCCTGCTCCCGGTGCTTGTTGCCGCATTTGGCATTCGTGATGCTATTCCAATCCTCACCGTCGCGCAGCTGATCGGGAACGGCAGCCGCGTTTGGTTCAACCGCTGGGAAGTGAACTGGGCAGTCGTGGGATGGTTTGCACTCGGTGGAGTGCCGATGGCTTTCATAGGAGGCTACCTCTTTGCGGAAGCCCCTCTAGCCGCTCTAACCAGATTGTTGGGTGTCTTTCTGCTTTTGATCGTGGCGTGGCGGCATATCCGTCCGAAGCAACCAAAGCCGTTTCCTGTTCCGGCCTTCGCCGGTATAGGTGCGGGTGCAAGCTTTCTTTCGGCGCTGCTCGGCAGCGTGGGGCCGATCATGGCGCCATTTTTCCTGGCGTATGGGCTGCTCAAGGGTGCATACATCGGAACCGAGGCACTTTCAACGGTAATCATGCATGCGGCGAAACTCATCGCCTATCGACAAACAGCAGTGCTGACATGGTCGGGCCTGGTTATCGGCCTTGCGCTTGGACCAATCATGGTACTCGGCTCATTTCTCGGTAAGCGGATTGTCGATCGTCTGCCCGAGAAAGTCTTCGTCGCGATCATCGAAGCCGTGCTGATAGTGGCAGGAGCAATGTTCCTCATACGGGGATGAGCGGGGTGGCACACTGCCCGCTAAGCGGCTGTATATCCTATACGCTAACAAGCCCTCCTCTTGCCCCAGGTAACATTCTGCGCCTGCGGCACGTATGCTAGATTGAATCGAAATGGACACTGCTGCGATTTCCACGACTAATCTCACGCGCCGCTTTGGCGATTTTGTGGCAGTTGACTCCATAAACCTGCGCGTCACGCCCGGACAGTTCTTCGGCTTCCTCGGCCCAAACGGCGCCGGCAAGTCCACGACCATAAAAATGCTCACCGGTCTTCTCGCACCCTCGGCTGGACGCATGGAGATTTTGGGCCTGGACCTCGCATCGCACTCTCTTGAAGTGAAGCAAAATATCGGAGTCGTGCCCGAGGGCATGGCCCTTTTCGGCCGCCTCACCGGCCCCGAATATTTGAATTTCGCCGGCCGCATGTACGGGCTTGATCGCGATACCGCCGCCAAACGCACAGCCGAGTTGCTCGAATTCATGCACCTCGATCGCGAGCCAAAGAAGTTAATCACCGATTATTCGCACGGAATGCAGAAGAAGCTCGCGCTTGCCGCTGCAGTAATCCATGGACCCAAAATTCTGTTTCTCGACGAGCCATTCGAGGGCGTTGACGCAATCGCCTCCGGCACATTGAAAGCGATGCTCCAGCGAATGATCCTCCGCGGCGCCACAATCTTTCTCACGTCCCACGTGCTCGAGATCGTCGAACGCCTTTGCAGTCACCTCGCAATCATTCATCAGGGTAGGCTGGTGGCCCAGGGCTCCCTCGAAGAGCTGCGCAGCGGCGTTCAAGCGATGCCCGCGGACCAGCGTGTCCTCGGCGCACCGGCTGAAAAACTCACGCTGGAGGAAATATTCCTGCGCATCGTGGGCGGCTCTCGTTCAGATGATCAGGAACTCTCATGGCTGACGTAGCACCGGCCGCAACGGCTCCCATTCTGCCCGATACCGGCGTGCAACTTCGCGCCATCGCCCTTCTGCGCTGGCAAATCTTCAAAAACTCTCTCAGGACAATGCGCGGTCGATTGGAGGTCGTCTCATGGATCTTCATCGGCTTCTGGTTCGCCGCTCTCGGTCTGGGAGGTGCTTTCGGAATCGCTATAGGTTCCTGGTGGATGATTTCCCACAACCGCAGCGATTTGCTCGCCGCGCTTTTTTGGCCGGTCTTTGTCTTTTGGATTTGCTTTCCGCTGGTGGCGACCGCATTCACTGAGCTGTTCGACTCCTCGAATCTGCTCCGCTATCCTCTGCGCTACTCTTCGTTTTTTCTCGTGAATCTAATCTATGGCTCGCTCGATGGGAGCACAATTGTCGGATTGCTATGGCTCATTGGCGCAGCCATCGGAATGTCGATTGCTTCGCCGTCGTTCGCGCCATGGATTGTATTGGCGCTCGCCGTTTTCGGCGCGGCAAATATTTTCCTCATACGCGCGCTTTTCGCATGGATCGAACGTTGGCTCGCTCAGCGCAAGACGCGCGAAATTATGGGCATCATCTTCTTCCTCATCATTATCGGCTTCCAGTTCATTGGCCCGCTCACGCAACGCGCCCATCGGCAACACTTCCAGCTGCCGTCTTATGTCTCGAAGGCGATAGTAGTCCAAAAATTTCTGCCGGCGGGTCTGATCGCGGGAGCGATCGACGGCTCAGTCCGCTCTGACTGGTTATCCGCAGCCGGTTCCCTATTGTTGCTCGTCGCCTACGCCGGCGCTTTCTGTTTTCTGTTCCACGTCCGTTTGCACGGACAGTACACAGGCGAAAACTTTGGCGAATCGGCTTCTCCTGAAACGGTCCCCGCAGAAAGAGCCGAAACGCAATCAGGATGGGCTTTGCCGGGCCTCTCCGGTCAACTCGCTGCAATCATGGAAAAGGAAGCGCGTTATCTCTCGCGCAGCGGGCCAATGCTATTCGCATTGGTCATGCCGGTCGTCGTCCTCTTGTTATTTCACATGGGCGGTAACCCCAACCGCCCCAATGCCGTTGCGCACAATCCCAATCTCGCGTTTCCGATTGGCGCGGCCTATTCGCTGCTGCTTCTCACGAATCTGATCTACAACAACTTCGGCGCCGACGGCATGGGGATCCAGTTTTTCTTTGTAGCTCCCGTAAAGATGCGCTCAGTCGTAATCGCAAAAAACCTCGTTCACAGCGGAGTCTTGGCTTTGGAAATGGGCCTCGTACTCTTAGCGACCTATCTCATGTATGGACCGCCCGAGCCGGATGTGATCGTTGCTACACTCGTTGGCGTGCTCTTCGCCATTCCTCTCGATTTTTGTGTCGGCAATTTGCTGTCGCTCTATTCGCCCAAAAAATATGACTACGGCGCCTTCGGGCGTCAGCGCGCCCCGGGTCTAACAGTGCTTGCCAGTTTCGCGGTGCAGGCGCTCACAATTGGCAGCGCCGTCGCTGTGGTGCTGATCGCGCGCCATTACGGCACCCTCTGGCTCGCGTCAGTCCTATTTGGGGCTTTGGCTGTCGTTTCGTGGGCCTCCTATCAGGCGGTCCTCGGCCGCATCGATGATATCGCCCTCTCTAAACGGGAATCGCTCATTTCCATAATCGCGAAAACAAGCTGAAGTCTTTCCGGAATTATCGGGCTTGTGCATCGGCTTTGTTATAATCGCTCGCCATGCCCGGTCCAGCTTTCCTAGCGCCGCGCTACATTGCTATCGAGGGCCCCATCCGCGTGGGCAAATCGACGCTGGCGCGCATTCTCGCAGAGCAGTTGCACGCGCGCAGGATCTTTGATTCCGAAGACAATCCATTCCTGGCGGATTTTTACGACGAGAAACCGGGTGCGGCGTTCCGTGCTCAGATGCACTTCCTCTACGAGCGCTATCGCCGCCTAGCCGAAGCCGGCGCGGAAGAAAAAGCCGGTCCAGTCCTGAGCGATTTCATCTTCGAAAAGGACAAGATATTCGCCTACATTAATCTCGATAATGAGGAACTCCGTCTCTACGAGAAGTACTTCGACCTTCTGTCGCGCTCATTGCCCGTTCCCGACCTCGTCATCTATCTCCAGGCCAAGCCTGATGTCTTGCGCAAGCGCGTTTCAAAAAAGGGCGACCCGTCCGAGACGGAAATATCCGCCGAGTACGTGGAAGCCGTCGCCAACGCCTACGAACACTTCTTCTTCCGCTATTCCGCTTCGAACCTTCTAGTGGTGGATACTTCGGAAATTGACTTCGTTGAGCGCAATCAGGATCTGCAGGAATTGCTTAATCGCCTCCGCCAGCCGGTCAAGGGTACGCAGTATTTTCTTCCCCTCGCTCAGAGCTAACCATCACTGTCACGCCGCGGCCTTTCGAGGGAGGCCGATCTCCTGATCGGCCGCCTTTGCCTTTGATTTTGTCTCTGTTTGAACTTGCTTTCGTAGCAGCACCGTTCCGCACATCATTTTGCGTGCGTTTCGCTCCGGTCGTCTTTTGGGTGAGCGCCGGTTAGAAATCGAGAACCTCGAAAAGGGTGGCGCGGTCGCAAATCTGGCGTGGTAGTATGCGCCCGTCTGCGAATGTCACAACAATTAAATCCGAGGAAACGGATCGGCCGTTCGAAGAGGAGATTTCCATGGGAAGGATCTGTGTACTCGCTTTTGCGCTTTTCGCAGCAACTCTCGGAACGCTAGCGCCCGCAACCCGCGAGCCGTTTACCGCCGGTTCACCCGAGCCACGCTTAAAGATTATCTTGCTCGGGGTTGCCGGAGGACCGCCGGCGACGCCGGGAATCGCCGGAATCTCTATTCTGATAGAAGCAAACGGCGAAAAACTGCTGTTTGATTGCGGCCGGGACACGGTGAACCAGCTCGTCACGGTCGGTGTCAACCAGCGCAAGATCGACAAGGTTTTCCTTACTCACCTGCATTCCGACCATATTATTTCTTTGCCCGATATTTTGCTCACCGGCTGGGCACTGGGGCGCAAACTCCCGCTTCGCGTATGGGGGCCTGACGGGACAAAGAGCATGATGGACGATTTGCTCAAGGCCTTCGCATTCGATATTCATATGCGGCGCGATGTGGATGAAAAGTTTCCCGGCGAAGGAATCAGGGTTGTGGCCACGGATATTCGGGAAGGCGTGGTGTACGAGCACAACGGAGTGAAAGTGACGGCTTTTCTGGTGGACCACGGCCCGGTAAAACCCGCTTTCGGCTATCGCGTCGATGCCGGCGGACATTCGGTTGCGATGTCGGGCGATACTCGATTTTCAGAGAATCTTATCAAGCATGCGGCGGGTGTCGACGTGATGATCCATGAAACGGGGCCTACCGTCGAGCAGTTGACTGCAAAAGGATTTACGGCGAAGCAAGCCAAGCAGATCGTCAATCATCACACGCCCGCTGCCCAGGCCGGTGTCGTATTCAGCAGGGTGAATCCGCGGCTGGGCGTATTCGCCCATGGGGGCGGCCGCGCTGCGGTCGCCGAAGCCAGCAAGACCTTTAAGGGTCCCATCGAGCCCGGAGAGGACCTGCTTACGATAACGGTGGGTGACAAAATCGAAGTGTCGCACCATGCGGCCTCGCTGGAACGCTGAAGATCGGCTCCGGTCCTTGGTGGCTCGGCGCCAACGCGCCTGGAGAACTCGCCGCGGCTCGCCGGCAGAATCGTACGTGCGCACGACAATTTTGCAAAAGGCGGTAGGGAAAAACGAAAAATCCGCGCCGGCGCGCAAAATAGCAGCGAACCGGCGCGGTTATGATCCTTTTGTTTATGCCGCCTTTGACGGCCCCGAAATGCGGTGCCGCAGCAACCCCAACCTTCGGTTCAAGGGGTGGCCACGATCGAGAAACGAGAAAACCGGCTCGCGACGCGTGCCAATTCTCTCGAGAGCCCGGCGAATCCTGAAATCGCGCCCCGCGGAGATCATTCCTTTTTCAAGCGTTTCAATGGCGTCAGGCGTACGGCCAGCCTGCACATAAACTTCGGCGAGATTCAGATAGAGTTGAGCGTGATTGTGCCGCAGCCCCAACGCTTCCCGGCACAGCGACTCCCCGTCGACGAAGCGGCGTTCCGCTATCGCTGCGAGTAATCCTGTGTACGAAAGATAGAACGGATTCTTGGGGGCCGTTCCGAGAGCGCGGCGGGCATGAAGGAGAGCGTCACCAGCGTTTCCGTCTCGCAGAAGTTTCAGGCATTCCTTGAAGTCAGTCATTCCGGCATCCACCGGTGATGCCGTTCCAATCCAATGGGACATAGCCACCTTCCTTACCCCTGAGCTTGTTGCGTAACGCCGCGCGTCACGAATATGAAGATTAATGACAGGGTTGCCTGCGCGAAATAGGACGTACGAACAGATTTCGTCCCAGTACGAAGGACTGTACGCAGTGACAGGCGAAGACACGGAGACGACGCTCGCGTGCCTTCGTAGTACACGAGCTCTATCAGTTTACGATCAAGACCTTGGAGTTTTGACGCAGGTTTGTGCGTACACTCGCAGTCTTCAGCGCAGCTCTCGGGGCTTCACTTTTCCGCAGCCTGCTAGTGCACTAACTCCGACGCAAACACGAGCTGAATGCCGTGCTCCTTGAGGCGGGGAAGCATCTCGCGCAACGTCGCAATGGTCTCCGGATGGGGATGCCCAATGGCGATGGCTTGCCCGTCATGCTCGGTATCCTTCACGGCGAGATTGATCTGCTCCTGAATTGCCTTTTTATCGAGCGAATCATCGAGGAAGACCTTCCGCGATGCAGCTCGAACGCCGTATAGGCGAGCGGTATCGTACGCAATCGTCGAAGCCGTCGTTCGGCTGTCGATGAAGAACAATCCACGCTGGCGAAGCGCAGGCATGAGCGCGTCCATGAGCTGCCGGTCCGTCGTGGCTCTCGATCCCTCGTGGTTATTCACCCCGGAGGCGTGCGGAACCGTCTCCAGCATCCCGGCAAAGACAGCGCGAACATCCTCGGCCGGCATGCCGGGATGCAATTCGACCGCCTCGTGCGGCGTAGTCTCAGAATCGGGCTGCATCGGCAGGTGCAACATAACCTCGTCGCCCCGCCTAGCCGCCTCGTCGGCGATCTCGGTGGAGAGCGGGAGGTGTGGAAGCACGGAAACTGTTAGCGGATAGGGCAAAGCAATGACAGCGTCGTCGTCGGCGCGGTCATTGCCCATGTCATCGATGATGATTGCCAACCGCCGAGAGCCGCGGCTTGCCGTGCCTCGATGGGCCGACCGGGTCTCGCTCTCCTTTTTCTTGGCTGGAACCTCCTGAGAGGACTTTTTCATACAGCCGGCGAGCAGAAGAGTCATCAAGGCGCACGCATATGCCAAAAACACCCGAAGCGAGCTAAACAACAGGAAATAAGAGGTTTGCGGTTTTTCCCGTTCGCGAGAATCCACGGATGCCGGTATAGCGCGCGCTCAGGCTGCCTTTTGCGTCGGAGCGGAAGCTTGCAATACTTGCAACGCCTTTTTCACCGTTGGGTCATCCGGCGAAGACGTTCGCGCCGATGGCGGAAGCGGCGCCCCTGTCATCTGATCCGTCCCAGGTGCGATCTGCACGTTGGCGGCAACCCCTTCCGACGGGATCTCCTTGCCGTTTGGCGTGTAATAGTTGGCGATGGTCAGGATCAGAGCCGAGCCGTCATCCATCGGAATCAGCTTCTGCATGGACGCTTGCCCAAACGTCCGGTCGCCGATCGTTTGGCCGCGTTTGTTATCCGAAATTGCGGCGGCCACGATTTCAGCCGGACCCGCCGTCGCATTCCCAATCAGAACCGTTACTGGCCCGTTCCACACGACCTTGGAAGGATCCGCAGACGACACCACCGGGCTGACGGTCTGGCCCTTCAGAGTCGTAATCGTCCCCGAGGAAAGAAACAGCTGCGCCGTCGAAATTCCGTCTGAGTCCTCGCCAAGAGTACAGTTGCGCAGGTCAAGAACCAGCTTTTGCTCGCCTTCGTGGCTCATTTGTACGAGATCGTCGTGAATTTCTTTCGTGGTATCCGCATCGAATTCTGGCACGCCGATATAGCCCACATTATCCGGCAGCTTCGCCATTGCCACTTTCGGCGCCGCGAGGTGGGCCAGAGTAATATTCATTTCCTGCGGCTCCTGTTTCGTCCGCGTGATCACCGACAGCTTTACGACGGCTCCCGGCTCGCCGCTCAGCAGCAGATTGGCCTGCTGAATCGACATTTGCTCGGTGCTAAAATCGGCGATCTTCTCAAGCACGTCCCCGTATTGCAGGCCCAATTTTTCAGCCGGGCTGCCAGGCAGCACTGAAAGCACGCTGATATACCCGGCGCGAATCTTCGTGAGGGCCAAACCCGCGCTGGCCTTGTCCTTCACCAGAATGCGCTGCTTGTAATCCTTGTATTCTAGCGGGCTCATGTAGCTCGATTCCGCATCGAGCGAATCGAGCAGCCCGTGCAGCGCACCTGATGTCACCTTTGGAATGTTGGGATCGTCCACGTAGTCGCGCTGAATCCGGTCCATCACTTCGCTGTAAACCGTGAGCGCCTGATAGGCCTTATCGTCCGAAGAGTGCGCGAGCACATAACCCACTCCGACGTACGCAAACGCGATGACCGTGAGCACCACGACAATCGCTTTTGAGAGGTTGCTCATTCCAGTTTTCCTTTACCCGCCCCTGCACTTCCTCCACCGGGTCAACCTTGAAGCGAATCCTAATTATAGCAGAAGCCGCGATTCACCGCCGCCGACCCGTGCCTGTAGAGTAGCCAATACCGCCTGCTTCTAATCGCAGTCGCCAGCGGGGGAGCAATGGGAAAAACGAGGAGCCCAGATCGAGATCCAAGCTGCAGGGGTCTCTGGGTCCTCATCGGATTGCATGTTATGCCGATGAGGACCCAGTTCGCCGGGTGGCGACGGCCCTGAACTTCGTTACGGCTTCGTCGAGCTGCCCGCGCTTGGATGCGCAGGCGTAGTACGCGGCGCGGAAGAAGACGGCGCAGCAGTCGAAGACGCCTTCACCGGATAGGTCGAGTCGTACAGCGAAATGATCGCCTGCGTGATGTTGCTTTCGGGAGCCGCCCAAACTACGGTGCTCGACTGAGAACTTCCGTCGATCACCATCGTGTAGCCGTTCTGTTTAGCGTACTTATCGACGACCTGCACCATCTTTGATCCGATCTCTTGCACGAAGTCTTGCTCGCGGGCATTCATATCGTCGTTCAGGTCCTGCAGCTTCCGCTGGCCCGACTGCTGAATCTGGTTAATTTGATTTTGAAGCCGGGCCTTCTCGTCGTCACTTAAGGTATTCGCACCGGCTGTGAGCTTGGTTTGCAGATCCTGTGCTTGCTTCTGAAGACCCGCTAGCTCGTTCTGGCGCGGCGCGAATTCGCCCTGCATCTGAGCTGCGTCCTTTTTTCCTTCGGCAGTGCCTGCAATGGCGCCCTGAAAATCGATTACGGCAACTTTGGATGGCACATCAGCGGCTTTTGACGCCGTCTGCGCTCCCGCGATCGACGAGAACGCAAGAGCCGCAAAAATAGGAACTACAAATCGCATCTTCATTCTGACTCCTTCACCTATATGTATATGTGGCGCTTAAACGCGAGTGGGGGATTATAGCTTCGGACGCGGAAGCTGGTCAATTCGAACCGGCACACAAAGTACAACGAAACCGTGCTCCCGTCCACGGTAAATCCGAACGGCGCTTCCGGCTCCTTTGCCCCGGTCGGATGCTTGGACGGAGTCTCGGGTTGGCCGATGAGAAGCATTCTATCTCCAATGGCCCCATCAAAAGGGCAGCGGAATCAGCAGAACACGATTGTTTTCCGAATCGACCATCACGGCCATGTTCAGAAGCGGATCGATATCGATCATCTTCGGCCCCAGAGGAGCCGTCGGCGAAATCTGCGAGCCCACCAAACCGATGATGTCGCGAACCCGTGGCGCGGTACACGCGGGCTGCCCTGCCAAAGGAGGACATATGTAGTCGAGAACCGAGAGTGTCCTCGTAGCGCCGTTCACCGTCGCGATCGTGCTTGTCTGCGTATTGTACGCAATCGATGACGGGTTGAAACCCCCTCGCACCGTCACCGGCACGAACGTGAGCGGATCGACGATCACAATGTTGTTATTCAGGCTATCCGATGCGAGAAAGACGTGGTTCAAGGAATCGTAAACGACGCCTGCGGGCTGAACAAGCCCTCCTGTACGCCCGACGACGAGTTCAGACGTGGTATCTAAAAAGTCGATTACGCTCGTCTGCGCTGCGGACGCGATCGCGGCATACGTCAAGGATGGCTTTGGATTGTTCACCGGATCAAATGGATCGAACGACGGCGCGATAGCCAAATCACCGGGTGTCTGGTCTACGGGCTGCGGCGTGCCGGGACTTCCAATTGAAGCAGCGGAGCTGGCCGTCGGCACAGTGACGGTACCGAAAGCCGCGGCGCTGTTTGCAGCACCAATGTTCGTGTCTGTTACGATGAAAGCGCTTGTATCCTGGTTGAATGCGACGCCCGCCGGTCCCGTGCAAACGGACGTGGGCGCGCATCCGGGCACGGCCGGAGGAGCATACGGCTCCGGCATATTGACGCCGGAATAATCGACTAGTGAAAGATCGTTGCTGTCGTAGTTGGCCACGACCGCCAAACCAAGCCGCGAATCGACTGCCACCGCTCTCGGGTTCAGATGTGCGGGAAGTGGACTTCCAACCACTCCGACTGGTCCAAGCGACTGCGGAGAAGAGTTCGACGGGGGCGCAATCGACACCAGTGAAATATTGCCGCTGCCCGAATTCGTGATCACTGCTACGTCATGATCCGGATCCACGGCGACTCCGGCGGGAGCCGTGCCAACGGAAACGGCTTGGACGATTGTCAACGATTCGACATTGGAAACGGAAACGGCGCTACCCGCAGTGTTCTGCACCTGAACGGCAAAGCGCCGAGCGGAGACGAGAAGAGTCGCGGGCACACTGACCTGAATCTGGCGCGAACTCAGGACGGTAGCTCCAGCGATAGGTGTTCCATCCAACAGAACTGTTGAAGTCGAATCGAAACCCATGCCGTTAATCGTGAGAGAGAGCGGCGTCGCGGACGTGAACGCGATTGACGGGCTTGATTCAAGAACCTGGAGCGGCTTTGGGCTGGACGCACCCAGGGGAATGACCGAGACCGTGCCGGCAGCCGAATTAGCGATAAAAGCTTCGTTGGTGGCGGGATCGACGGCAACTGCGCTGGGCGTGCCGTCCTGGGTTGTCAGGTTCGTCACGGTCTGAAGCACGTTGTCATTTCCGAGATCGATGATCGAAGCCGTGCCGGTGCCTTCGGAATTGATCGCGACGCCGATATCTTGCAGCGGATTCACAGCGGCCGCGCTTTCCTTGGGCAGCGTAAGCGCAGCTCCGAAATTCGTCACGGAATTCACCGTGTTGTCGAGCAAACTGTACGTCGTGACATTACCGGAATTAAAATCCGTAAAGAGCGCGGTATGCGTCTCCGAATCGATTCCCACACCTTGCACCGTAGTGGAGAGAGACAGTGACGCGATCACCGCCGGCGCCCGACCATTGCTACCGGGGTTGGGGCTGCCAAACCCGAGATCCACGACGTTGATGGAACCTGCGCCGCCCGGCGTGACTACGGCCCAGTTAAGTTCTGGGTCAATTCCAACCGCAGGATTCCCGCCTGTGCTGTAGCTCGTGGAGGTTCCGCCCACAGTGAGGAGCGGGCAGGGTGCTGTGGTGCAGGCAGGATCGATATTCGTATTTGTGTTGACGAGATCAATCACCGTAGCCAGATTCGTGCTCGCATTTGCCACAATCGCACGGTGCGTCTGCGGATTAATCCCGATTGACACTGGATAACTGGTCGTGGGCGTAAACCCAGCGAGCGAGATTGTCTTGGTCACGGTCGGAGTCGCTAGGCTCAGATCGATCACCGAGACGCTGTTATCGACACTATTGACCACCAAAGCCAGATGATGCGGCAGCAAGTCGTCTATTGCGACGCCGGTTGGCGCTTTCCCGACCGGAATCGTCGCTGTAACGGTGCGCGAAGCGGTGTCCACTAGAGCAACCGCATTCGCACTTTCTTCCGCCACCACGGCGGTCCCGGTTCCCAAATCCATGGCAATGGAAGAGGGCTGCGAACTCCCGCCCAACGAAATCTCGGTTGCGCCGGTCGAGGGCAGCATTGCAGATGTCGGCGTCACCGCCACGTTCACTGCAGACATTGAAGGCTGGCCTGCAGCAATACCTGGATTCTGCGCCGTAAGCGCGTAGAGCCCCGGAACGCTCAGCGCATTTGCTGGCAGAGTAACGCCCAACCGCTGCGAAGGACGCGTGGCATCCACCGTTGAAGGCACTGCCGCGCCTTCATTTCCATCGTCAAACTGAATTGCTGTTTTTGCCGTTGCGCCTTGCAGGAAAAATCCACCCGTAAGATTGATGGTCGAGGCCGCACTGGTGGACGTGAAGCTTCGCGGAGAGTAAGCCACAATCGAAGGCCTAACGGGAACGATCGTGAGATTCTCGGTGTTCGAGAGCTGGCCGACCTGCGGCGGTATTGGTTGCAGCTGAAATTGCACGGGAACTGTGCCCGCTGCGGTCAGTTCGCTCGCGGGAATTATGGCGCGCACCAACGAGGTGCTGAGAAATACAAACGGGACGGGCGTGCCGTTTACGAGCACAGAGCCGTTGCTCGTGAAGTCTGTCCCCGCAAGATAGACCTCCTGCTGCGAAGAGCCTTGCCCCGCGACCTGGGGTTCTATTCCCGTGAGGGTCGGCGATGCCTCCACGAGGCTCACTGTAGCCGTCCCGCTCGTCGCATTGTCGGCGCCCGATACCGCTTTGATCGTGACGGAGGCAGTCCCGGTCGGCGGAGCTGTGTAAAGTCCACCCGGAGTAATCGTACCGCCGTTGTTCGGATCTCCTCCGGCGGTGCCGTTGACCTCCCACGTGACAGATGTATTGGACGTGCCTGTGACGGTCGCGGTGAACTGCTGCGTCTCGCCGGTGCCGATTGTTACCGTCGTGGGAGTCACTTGCACACGAATTCCAGAATCGATCGTCACGGTGAATGTAGCGAAGGCCGTGATATCAACCGGACTGGTGGCCAGGATAACGAAGCTATTGGGATTGGGAATTTGCGCTGGTGCGGTGTAAAAACCGTTCTGATTAATGCTTCCGTACCCGGTCAGAACTGTAGTACCGGGACGCGCGGTGACCCCAGGAATTGCGGTGCAATTTGTCGGAATCCGCAGGTTCGATACGGGGGTCGGCAAACACACCTGCCAGTAGACTGCAGTCACGGAAACTCCGGTAACAGTCGCGGCAAACTGCTCAGTGCCGTTGACAGGAACGGTTACGGAGTTCGCTCCCGTGGTCGTGCTGGCAGCCGTTATCGTAATGCCCGCGGTGGTACTGTTGCCACCGCACCCCGCCGCGAGCGCGACGAACAAGAGCAGAACCGCACTCGTCGTCCACCGATTCATTCCAATTCCTCCGAGCCAATATCCAGTTTCACAGCAATCGTTGCGATGATTCGCTGCATCCGCTCTGCCCGGCTGCATTGTCTTTCCCGCATATCCGGGGCATGACATCTTGCCTCAAACCAACCGCGGAGTGGCGGTTTTTTTGCCCTTCCATATAGTCTAGAAGGTCCGGCTCACCGTGAAATTCAGTGTGTGGGCCGGCTCGAGCAACGTCGGCGGAATTCTCTGCGTTGCCTGGTTGCTCTGCATAATCAGATTCAACTCAGGGCGAATCTGCGAATTCAACACTCCTGCCGGCAGACCGGCAAATCCCGAATACGTACATGCCTTCGTCGGATCTGCGCATGGATACAGGCCGAGCGGAGGCTCGATCGCGTCTCTCACCCTCAGATAATTCCACGCATAATAAACTCGCACGGGCGCCCCGATGATTGGCAACTGGACCACGACCTGAAGCCCCACGGAAGTATGCGGCGTGAAATTCGTGCCGGGCATAATTGTGGGCCGTGTGGACGCATTCGGAAACTGTTCATGTAGGATGGCCACCGCCGAAGGATCCAAAGCCAACTCAGACGTGCGCAGGATTCCATTCACGCCGAAATCATGGAATAGATCGAACTCAACGGGCCCCGCAATCGGGATTCTGTACTCAATATTCGAAATCGCCTTCAGGTCGCCGCCTGGACGCGTTGGTATGAATTGTAGTGTCGGCACCGAAATCGAAACGGGCGTCGGCTGCCCAATCGAATTGATTCTCGTCGGATCCAGATACGTCACCGGCGTGGTGGTCTGATAGGGGAGTACGACGAAGGGCGAAATCGTATAGAGATAGAAACCTCGGATGTCATTCTCACCGCCCAGATAGAACTTGTTGTACGGGGGAGCATCCTTGCCGCCGTAACCCGTTATGTCCGCCACCTGGAAATGCATCGCAATCACATTGCGCCGGTGGAAGCTCGGCCGGTAATACTGCGAGTCAAAGATGTTCTGCAGCGAGTTTACGTTTCCGCCGATCGGCCCGCCCTCTAAACTCAATGAATACGAAAACTCTCTCCCGCCCGTTGGATTCGTTGGATTGTTCACGCTGCTGTATGTGATCGAAGGCGTGATTTTGCTGGACTGGATGCCTTTCAGAGCATTCGGCCCCGCCAGACTCGTAAATTTCGTTAGCTCGAAAAGAAGCGATGCCGACTGGCTGAATGTCGTGATGTTCGTAGTGGAGAACCCATAATTCAATCCGAAGCGCGCCGGCAGTTGCGTCTTGAAAAGTGGCAGCTTGCGAATCGGATAGGTGGCGAATACCGTGAAGCCCTTCGAATCCGTGTTGTAGTTCTCCTGCAGCGCTGGATTGATGGCTACCGATTGGCCATACAGCAGTCCGTATTGGCGAGCCGTGTTGTAATCGTATTTCGACGAGAAAACGGTGAACCCCGCTGACAGCGGGCGGTCGAAAAGGTACGGCTCTGTAAATCCAAATGTTATCTGGCGCTCGATACTTCCGATATTCGCCGCCACCGTAAGCGTCTCACCCAAACCAAGGAAGTTGTTCGTCTGGTAGGAAAACCCGATGAAGCTCCCCGTCAGCCCACTCACGCCGCCCGTAAGGCTGATCGATTGCTTGGCCTTCTCTTTCACCTTCAGCAAAATGTCCACTGATCCGTTCTTCACGTCCTTCTGCAGGTCGGTGTTGGTGTCCTTGATGGTGTCGAAATAACCCAGTTGGTTCAGCCGAAGGACACTTAGGTCCCACAGTCGCTTGTTATAGACCTGGCCTTCATCGAGCACGATCTCGCGCCGGATCACCTTGTCCCGCGTCGTTGTGTTACCGGAGAATTCGATTCGCCGCACGTAATACTGCTTCTGTTGATCAAAGTCGAGCGTCAGATTGATGACTTTGGTTTTGTCGTCGAAATCGAATTCGGGGTTTGGCGTAAAGTCGATATAACCCCGTTCGCCATAGAGATCGCGATATGTTTCGAAAGACTTGCGAAGCTTTTCCGCCGAGAAAATATCGCCTTTCTTCATCGGGAAGATTCGCGCCAGGTCTTCGGACCTGAAGATCAACCCCACGTCGGGATCGGAACTAACAAACCGGAGGTTCCCGAGGCGGTATTGCGAGCCTTCCTGAATCGAGATCGTGATGTTCGTCGCTTTCCCGTTCTTATCCCATGGGAAGGGGATCACCGGTTTCGTGTCTACCGTCTCCGTGCTCTTCACCACCGCGTCAGCGCGCATGTACCCGTTTGAGAGATACAGGTTGCGAATCCCTGCCTCCAGATCCTCGGTCAGCTTGTCCTGATCGAAGGTCTTGCTCATCACAGGAATGAATGCGAAGCCAAGTGGAATGCTGTAAGGCCGGTCGTTGTGCATCGAGCGGATAATCTTGCGACTCGAAAACGCATGATTGCCTTCAATCGTTATGCGTCCTACCTTGACCTTCGGCCCCTCATCGATATTGAAAACCAGTTTGATGGCATTTGCAGCGGGAATGCCCTCGATCGTCGGCTTCACCGTCGCGAATTGGCGGCCATGCTCGGCCAGCAACGCCAGAATGATCACGCGTGCGCGCATCACGACGGTGGGATCGTACTGGCTGTCGACCGAGAGGCTGACTTTTTTGGTCTTGTATGCGTCGAGAATGTCCGATTCACTGATGGACTTTTCCCCGGTGTATTCAATGCGCCGGATTACCGGCCGCTCAGTCAAATAAAACGTGACGATCACGCCGTTCGGATTGCTCGGGTCGTCGGCTTCTTCCAGGCGAATGTCTGTGAAAAAATGTGTGTTGTACAGTGCGTGAAAATCCGCGTCCAGGGCTTCGGGATTGTAAGGATCGCCTTGATGCGTGCGCATTCTGGCGAGCAACGTGTCGCGGCCAATGCGCCGGTTACCCTCAAAGTAGATGTGCGTGACGATCCGTTGGTTGGAGGGCTGCTGTGCCTGGCCAAATGCGACCGAGGCAACTGCAACGAAGCACAAGCACACCACGACGAAAGCCTCTACCACGCGCAAAAATATTCTCTTGTCAGCGGCCGTGATCTGCTTCAAGGCCGCAGTCCCCCGCCCAATATTTTTACTCCCCTCACCGGACAACTCCCGTCCGGCTTCGCGCGTGTAGGATTCTTAGTGGGCCACCGGGGTTGCTTCTGCGACGGGACGGAACGACAAGCCGTCGCCCGAGAGGAAAATCTCGAGCGTGGCCGGCCGCTGCAATCCGCCCTGGATCAGAGCTTCCGACAGTGGGTCTTCGACGTACTTTTGCAGAGCGCGCCGCAGCGGTCGCGCGCCATAACTGCGATCGCTGCACGTTTTTTCCAAAATCCATTGGCGCGCTTCCGGTGTGATAACGATTTGCACCTGTCGATGGATCAGCGTGTCGTTGATCTGGCTCACGAGCAGGTCGATGATAAGGAGCAAATCGCTATCGGTCAGCGAATTAAATAGAATCACTTCGTCAAGGCGGTTCAGGAATTCAGGATTGAACACGCGCTTCACTTCCGCCATCACCAGGTCGTCTTGCGTCTTCACGCCCTCTGCAGAATGGACGAAACCAAGCCCCGTCTGTTTTTGCAGCTGGCGAGCGCCGATGTTGGACGTCATGATGATAATCGTGTTGCGGAAATCGACCGTATTTCCCAAGCCATCGGTTAGTTGGCCGTCTTCAAACACCTGCAACAAAATGTTGTAAACATCCGGATGCGCCTTCTCGATTTCGTCCAGCAATATAACGGAATAAGGCGTGCGGCGCACGCGCTCGGTGATCTGGCCGCCTTCTTCGTAGCCAACATATCCCGGAGGTGCGCCGATCAGTTTTGACACTGAATGCTTTTCCATGTACTCAGACATATCGAAGCGGATCAACGACTTCTCGCTGCCGAAGAGAAACTCCGCCAGGCGGCGAGCCACTTCGGTTTTGCCGACGCCCGTCGGCCCCAGGAACAGGAAGCAGCCAACCGGACGTCCCGGTGCCTTCAGGCCGGCGCGGCTGCGGCGAATCGCGCGGGCGAGTGCCGTAATCGCACGGTCCTGACTGATGACGCGACGATGCAACTCTTCTTCGATGCGCAGCAGCTTTTGCTGTTCGTCTTCCTTGATCGACGTGACGGCGATGCCGGTCCAGCGCGCTACAACCTCTTCGATATCTTCGCGAGAAACGATGCCCGTCGAAGAATCATCGATCTTCAGCTTTTCGCGAAGCGCCCGCAGATGCTCCTTTTCCTTGCGCTCTTCTTCGGAATAGAACCGCGCCTTCTCGAATTCATGATTCGCAATTGCCGTTTCCATCCGGTGCGTAATAAATTTCACCCGCTTCTGCACTTCCGCCACTTCATCGGGAAGCATCGCTTGGCGCAGCTTCACGCGCGCGCCAGCTTCATCGAGCAGATCGATGGCTTTGTCGGGCAGATAACGATCGGGAATATAGCGGTTCGAGAGATAGACGGCGTACTGGATCGCGTCTTCCGTGTAGCTAACGGCATGGAATTTTTCATAACGGTCGCGGACGCCCTGCAGCACGCGAATCGCTTCTTCCTCGTTCGGCGCCGAGACTTTTACGGCCTGGAAACGCCGTTCGAGCGAGCGATCCTTTTCCACCGACTTGCGGTATTCGCCGGGAGTCGTTGCACCGATGCACTGAATTTCGCCGCGCGAGAGCGCCGGCTTCAAAATATTGGCCGCGTCCAGAGAACCTTCAGCCGAACCCGCACCGACCAGCGTGTGCAGCTCATCTATAAAGACAATGGCGTTCTGGCTCTCCATCAATTCCTTCATGATCGTCTTCAGGCGCTCTTCGAATTGGCCGCGATACTTCGTTCCAGCGACGATCAGGGAAAGGTCGAGCGAAAGAATCCGCTTATCGGCAAGAAACGGCGGCACATCTCCGTCCGCGATCCGCTGCGCGAGCCCTTCTACGATGGCCGTCTTACCCACGCCCGGCTCACCAATCAGGACAGGATTATTCTTCGTGCGGCGGCACAAAATTTGAATCGCGCGCTCGAGTTCGCGATCGCGGCCGACAAGAGGGTCAAGCTGCCCTTCGAGAGCCGCCTGCGTCAGATCACGGCTGAATTCTGCAAGCAATGAAGCTTCTTTTGGCCGGTTCACGGGCACCTTCTCTCCCGCGGAGCGAGACAATTCGTCGCGCACCGTCGAAAGGCGCAATCCACGCTCGATTAGGATTTCGGCGCCAAAGGATTTTTCTTCCCGCAAGACTCCGAGCAGCAGGTGTTCTGTGCCCACGTGCTTATGCCCAAGGCGTTCAGCCTCTTCGGCTGCGTAATTGAGGATGCGTTTGCATTCCTGGCTGAGAGGCACTTCTACCGATGTCGAAATGCGCTCGCGCACTGTAATGCGCGACTCGATCTCCTTACGGATCGATTCGATCGAGCCGTGAGTCCGCAGGAATCGGTTCGCGAGGGCCTTGTCCTCGCGCAAAAGGCCAAGCAGAAGATGTTCCGTTTCGATATAAGGGCTGCCGTACTGGCTTGCTTCATACCGCGCGAAAAAAATTACACGCCGCGCCTTTTCCGTATAGCGTTCAAACACGAGTCACCCGCGCTTCTCCGGCCGGGGCCAGCTTCCCGTGCTCCAGATTGAGAACACGATCGGCACGCCGTGCCAATGACAGATTGTGTGTTGCAAAAATCGAGGTCAGTTGGTGAGACCGATGAAGACGCTGCATGAGCTCGAAAATGGCCTCGGCATTTCGCTCGTCCAAATCACCAGTGGGTTCGTCTGCCAACAGGAGACTCGGAACGTTCACCAGTGCACGCGCAATCGCCACACGCTGCTGTTCGCCCCCGGAAAGTCTACCCGCGGGGTGCTCGACGACGTCTGCCAACCCGACTTCGGCGAGCCGTTCGGAAGCTTCACGCAGTGCGCAGCCGACCGGCGTGCCTTGAATCAGCAGAGGCATCGCTACGTTCTCAGATGCCGTGAAGTCGGGGAGCAGGTGATGACGCTGCCACACCAAACCCACAGCGCGATTGCGATACTCCGCCAGTTCCGCCTCGGCAAGCGACCGCAGCGAATTTCCGGCGAAGTATACTTCACCGCTTGTTGGAGTGTCCAGCGCGGCCAGCAGATGCAAAAACGTACTCTTGCCCGCGCCGGATGGGCCAACGATTGCGATCATTTCGCCACGTTCGACGCAAATATCGACTCCGTCAAGTGGCGCGATTTCTTGTGTACCGGAGGCAAAGACCTTGCGGAGGGATTCAACGCGCAGTAATTCGCCGGATTTTGAGCCGCTCACTGCCGGCGACTCGTCAAACGCCACACTCGAGCTCGCTTGCAAGCGCATCCTTGACGAATACCTTCACACTTTAGATGCCGAAACCGGCTTGCCGTATGTCCTTCCTTTGCAACAATTTAATGCAACCCCCGTAGATGCGGATTCCAATCTCTTTCCTATTTGTCCCCACCGCTTCCCACGCTCTTCTCGCGCTCCAAAAGCGAACACCCGACAAATACCGCCCAACTGAAAGCGATTTTAGCACGCGATGCACCCGCAAACGAAACTGGTAATGTGAATAGAGAGGATTTTCGAATTCCGATGCACTGCCACATCCAAGTATTGCTGAGGAGTTTTGCGTTCAGGCCCGTGCGGAATCACTCGAAGCGGAGAATCTCAACTGGTGAGGTGTTCGCCGCGGAACGTGCGGGAAGAATGGTAGCCAATGCGCTGATCGAAAGCGCCGCGGCAGCAATCCAGATCGCGTCAACGCCGTTTGTTGAAAACGGGACGTACGGAACAGCGTAAATCTGCGGATTCAGCGGAATCAATTGCCAGTGGTTCGCCGTCCATGCAGCTGTGTACCCGATCAGCAATCCCGCGACGGTGCCGATCAAACTCACTATAAGACCCTGCAACACAAAAATATCCCGCATTTGACGGCGCTTCGCTCCCATTGCCATTAAGACCGCAATATCTCGCGCGCGGTCGGACACAGTCATCGTAAGAACAACCAGAATATTGAGACCTGCTACCAGCGTAATCAGGCCTACAAATAACGCTGTCACAAGCTCTTCAAGCTTCATTGCACGAAAGAGCGCGGCGTTTTCCTGCATCCATGTTGTCGCCGTATATCCGGGCCCGGCGCGCCTCAGCAGCGCGTCGGCCACGGACCCCGCGTCGTCCAAATTATTCACGCGGACTTCCAGCAATGCCGCCACATCGCTCACACCCGCAAGCCCTTGCGCAGATTCCAGCGTCGTAAAAGCCCAATTCGCGTCATAGTCGTAAAATCCGGAATTGAAGACGCCGACCACGCGAAACCGCCGTGGGTGCGGAAACATGCCAAACGGCGTGAGGTCCTCCTGCGGACTTGTGACGGTAACGTAATCGCCCGCTTTGACGCCAAAATCGGACGCCAGCAGCTTGCCAATCATGATCCCCGGTGTGCCATTAGCATCCGGCGCAAAGTCGTCCGAGCCCGAAACCACGTGACTCCACGCCGAGCTTGCTTTCCTCTCCAGCTCGGGCTCGACGCCCTTCACAACGACGCCCTGCGTGCGGTCCTGGTAGGAAACCAAGACCGTTATGTATAGTGCAGGCTGAATCGACTTCACGCCGGGCGTGGCGCTGAGCTTGGCTGCAAGCGCACGGTAGTCTTCAATGCCGCTGGGATCGGTGGGCTTGATGTTAACGTGGGCGGTTACGGAAAGCAGACGGTCGCGAATAGCTTGCCGGAAACCCGTGTTCATTGAAAGTGCGATGACCAGCGTCGTCACTCCGGCACAAACGCCGATTACGGCGAGAATCGTGACCAGGCGCAGCACTGCTGGCCGATTCGGCGAACGCAGATACCGCAAAGCGACCAACCATTCAAACTTCATTTGGCGCTGCCGCCTGCTTCCGCACCCTTCGCCTCAGACGGTTCGCTTTCCTCTGCCGATGTGCGTGGGCGCAGAAGCGGAAAGAGAATCACCTCGCGAATCGCCTGCGAATTCGTAAGGAGCATCACCAGTCGGTCTACGCCGATTCCTTCCCCGGCGGTCGGTGGAAGGCCGTGGCTCAGCGCCCGAATGTAATCCACATCCACTTCCTTCGGCGCCTCCGTCCCTCCTTTCGCCACTTGCTCCCGAAAACGCCGCTCCTGGTCAGCCGGATCGTTCAACTCCGAAAAGCCGTTCGCAATCTCCATTCCGGCAACGAAGAGTTCAAATCGCTCCGTCAACGATGGATCGTCCGCCCGGCATTTTGCGAGCGGCGAAATCTCCGTTGGGAAGTCATATATATATGTCGGTTGAATCAAATGCTGCTCGGCAACCCGCTCAAACAATTCTCCTGTCAGCTCACCTGCGGAGAAACTGGCCGGATCGGAGATCAACTCGCCATTCGTCGACCGCGCCCAATCGTTGTAACGCGCCGCAACGGCCTGCGCCCCGGAGTTCGAGCCGAGTTCGTCTGGAATCGGTGCGGCCCCGGCGCCGTCGGGCCAATATTTCGCGACGGCCGCCCGCATCGAGAGCCGCTCTATATTTGCAAAGTCGATCTCCAAGTCGCCAAACTTCACCTTCGTGCTGCCGCAGACCTTCAGGCAAAGATCGCGGAGCAATTCCTCCGTCAGG
>Ga0335085_10003739_pt1 | contig 25905 bp, 18 predicted proteins | sample Lox_Sample_45_FD_206712 | JGI IMG/M metagenome (GOLD analysis project Ga0335085, IMG submission 206712) | Soil microbial communities from Loxahatchee National Wildlife Refuge, Florida, United States - Lox_Sample_4.5 | ecosystem: Environmental > Terrestrial > Soil > Wetlands | place: USA...
ACAGCAGGACCAGGGCAATCGCGGCCACCGAGGGCAGCACGAGCAGGTAGGGCGCCAGCCGGTAGCGGCGGATCAGCGCCCGGGCCTGGGCGGCCCGGACGGCCCGGCGCCCCGGCGGCCGGGCCGGGCTGGGTGCCCGTGCCGACGGCTGGCTGGTGACGGTTTCGACCATGGTTCGCGGCCCTCTCTCCGGCTTGGGGCCCGGTCGGCCGGCGCCGAGGGAAGCGCCGGCCGGCCGGGGTGTCGGGGTGGTCAGCCGTTCTCGTTACCGGTGTTGAGCACGTTCTGCAGTTCGGTGTTGGCCTTGGCCACCACGGCGCTGAAGTTCGCGCCCTTCATCAGGGCCTTCATCATGGTCGGGATGATCGCGTCGGTGGCGTCAGCGGTGGCCCAGTTCTTCGAGTTCAGCGGCGAGATCTGGGTGTAGGCGGCGGCCTTGGCGAAGCCCGCCATCACCGGGTTGTCCGCGTACGCGCCGCCCTTGAGCTGCGCGGTGAACTCGGGGAAGAAGCCCTGCGAGTTGGCGAACGTGGTCGCGTTCGACGGACTGTCCATCACCGAGATCAGGTCCCAGTCGGCCTGCTTGTACTGGCTCTTGGCCCAGACGCCGAGGTCCGAGCCGCCGGCGAAGGCCGGGGCCGGGTTGGGCCCGTTCTCGCTGGGGATCGGGAACGAAGCCCAGTCCGACTGGTACTTCTTGCTCACCGCGGTGAGCTCGGACTGCGCCCACGGCCCGTCGAGGTACATGTCCAGCTTGCCCAGGGCGAAGTCCTCGTTGGAGCCGCCCGAGGTGGCGCCGGGCGCGCCCAGCTCGGTCTGGCCGATGTACTTGGACGGGGACACCTTCTGGGTCAGGTACAGGTCGGCGTAGAACTTGATGCCCGCCTCGGCCTGCGGCGAGGTCAGCGTGGCCGTCCACTTGCCGCCGCTCTCGGTGGCCACCTGGCCGCCCGCGCCCCAGATGAAGCTGACGATGGCGTTGGTGTAGTCGCTCGGCGCACCCAGGCCGAACGTGCCCGGGTACTTCTTCTGCAGCAGCTTGGCGTCGGCGGTCAGCTCGGCCCAGGTGGTGGGGGCCGAGGTGATGCCGGCCTTGGCGAACTCGTCCTTGCGGTACCAGATGCCGCGCACCCCGCCGAACCAGGGCACCGCGTAGTTCTGCCCGTTGACGGTGTCGTTGGCCAGGTTGCCGGCGATGATGCCGGACCCGTACGACCACGCCTTCACGTCGCTGGTGACGTCGGCCAGGCCGCCCTGGTTGGCGATCCCCGGGGTGTCGGTGTTGCCCAGCTCGGTGATGTCCGGGCCGCCCTTGCCGCTGGACAGCGCGTTGGTCCAGTCGGTGACCCGGCTGGTCCACGGGATCCAGTCCACCGTCACCTTGGTGTTCTTGTACTGCGGGAACTTCTTGTGGAACTCGGCCACGACCCCCTTCATCCAGGTGACCTGGGACGGCACCGACGCGCCCATCCGCCAGACGACGAGCTTGCTGGGCACCGCGCCCGAGCCGCCGGATGAGCTGCTGCCTCCTGAGCCGCAGCCCGCCGCCGCTCCGGCGAGTATGGCGGCCGCGCCGAACGCGGCGGCCGATCTGGTCAACTTCACTGCTGGATCTCCCTTCCGGCTTCGACCCTGAGCACTTCTCGCAGCTACGTAGTGGTCTCAGGGCCCTACGCCGCCGTCGGCCGTCTAGGCTGGCGGTTATACGGGGTCGACCCTGAGGGAACTCTGCGCCGAAACTAACAGTAAAGTTTCCTATTAGATAGACCCTGTTGCCAGATTGAGACAGAATTCAGCCCAGGTGCCTGTTCGGCCCCGGTCGGTGCTGGGGGGAACGGCACGGAGGCGAGGAGAGGCATGGAACAACGGCCCGGCACACCACGGCTGCTGCGCGAGCTTAACGACCGCGCCGCGCTGGAGCTGCTGCTGGCCAGCGGCCCGATGACCCGGGCCCAGATCGGCGAGCGGACTGGGCTGTCCAAGGTGACCGCGTCGCAGCTGCTGGCCCGGCTGGAAGAACGCGGCCTGGTGGCCACGGTCGGCGAGCAGGCCGGCGGCCGCGGGCCGAACGCGGCGCTGTACGCGGTCGTGCCGTCCAGCGGGTACGTGGCCGGGCTGCACGTCGAGCAGGACGAGGTCAGCGCCGGGGTGGCCGACATCACCGGCCAGGTGATCACCCAGATCAGCGTGGACCCGAACGGGACCAGCAACCCGGTCGAGCTGGTCCGCGGCGCGGTGGCGACCGCGTGCGGCGCGGCCGGGGTGGACATCTCACAGCTCAGCGCGCTGGTCATCGGCACCCCGGGGGTGCTGGACCCGCGCACCGGCGACCCGTGGCTGGCGGTCAACCTGCCCGCCTGGCACGACGGGGTGCTGAACGCGCTGCGCACCGACCTGGGCCAGCCGGTGACGATCGAGAACGACGTCAACCTGGCCGCGATGGCCGAGCGCGCGGTCGGGGTGGCCGAAGGGGCCGACGACTTCGTGCTTATGTGGATCGGGGTCGGCCTGGGGCTGGCCACCATCATCGGCGGGAAGGTGCACCGCGGGGTGGCCGGTGCGGCCGGTGAGATCGGTTACCTGCCGGTGCCCGGCGTGCCGCTGCCGCAGGACATCGGGCACCCGGCTACCGGCGCGTTCCAGTCCCTGGTCGGCGCGCAGGCGCTGCGCCCGCTGGCCGCCGAGTTCGGTTTCGCTGAGCGGACCGCGTCGGCCGCGGTGGAGGCGGCAGTGGCCGCGGCCGGGGCCGGCGACGAGCGGGGCAGCGCGTTCCTCACCGAGCTGGCCGGGCGGGTGGCCACCGGCGCGGCCGCGATCTGCGTGGTACTCGACCCCGGCCTGGTGGTGCTGGGCGGCGAGGTCGGGCTGGCCGGCGGGACCGCGCTGGCCAGCCGGGTCGCCGCCGAGGTGGGACGGATCTGCCCGGCCCGGCCCACCGTGGTGCCGACCGGGGTGACCGGCCGGCCGGTGCTGCGCGGCGCCATCCTGGCCGCGGTCGAGCAGGCCCGGGCGGGCCTGCTCGCCTCGGTGGCCAGCTCCTAGACTCCGCCGGCCAGGATCGTGTACCCGGCCGGGAGCGGCCGGAACGTGGCGGGGATCGGCGCGCGCCTGATGGCCGCGTGCAGCGCGGCCAGGTTGGCCCTGGTCGGCGGCAGGAAGCTGAAGTCCGTGACCAGCTGCTGATAACGCTGATCGAGCCCGGCAAAGAGCGTCGCGGTCAGCCGCACCGGCAGGTAGGTGGCGGGGTTGACCCAGAGCGTTTCGCGGCCGCCGTACTCCGGACGGCCGGCCAGCGTCATGGCGTCCACACCGTCCACCTGCTGCCGCCCGGCCAGGTGGAACTGCCCGCAGGACAGCGCTTTGGCGATGGTGGCGTGCCAGCTCGGGTACTGGGACGGGAGGCCGAGCTGGCAGGTCAGCCTCAGCTTCGGCGGGAAGCTGGATACCCCGTAGAAGACGGTGCGCCAGCGGATGTGCACCGGGTAGGCGGCCCCGTAGTTCGCGAGCACCCGCTTACCGGAGCGCAGCCTGATCAGGCCGAAGGCGTCGACGAAGACCAGCCTGCCCGTCCCGGAGAAGCCTTCCGACACGATCAGATCGTGATACGTCCACGACTCCAGGTATTGCGCGATCACGGCGGCGTGCGCGCCCGGCAGCCGCTGGGTGGGGCCCGGGATCTGGGTAGCGCCGTGCGGGCCGGTCACGTTCAGCCCGAACTGCTGGTTGCGGCCGCTCATCCGGACCACCTGAATGGCCTGGCCCTGATCGGCCGCGGCGGCCAGTGCCCGCTGGGTGCGGGTGACCACGTCGGCCAGGGTCTGCGTGCGCTGCGGGACGCTTCCCGGCCCGGTCCTGATGACGGCCAGGCTGACCGTGGCGACCGCGGCCAGCGCGGTGCCCGCCGCGATGATGGCCCGGGCCCTCATCCGGCGCTGCCGGTTGCGCTGCTGGGCCCGGCGGACCAGCCCGGCCGGCACGCTGGCGCCCGCCGTCGCCCGGTCCAGGCCCTCCCGCAGCAGGTCTTGCAAATCGGTGCTCATGACGTTCCCTCCGCCAGCTCAAAACCCAGATCGGTGCCGGTCCCGGCCAGTTCACGTAGCTGCCGCAGCCCTCGTGATGCGGCAGATTTGACCGTGCCTTCTGAGCAGCCGAGCAGCGCCGCGGTCTCCGCCTCGGTGCGCTGCTCCCAGTACCGGAGCACGATCACCGCGCGCTGGCGGGGCGGCAGCTGGCGCAGCAGCCGGACCAGCGCGTCGCGCAGGTCGACCGCGTCGGCGCCGCCGCTGGCCTGCGCGGTGGCCTGGCTGGTGGCCTGGGCACGCAGCAGCGGCAGCCGCTCCCGCCACCGGCCGCGCCGCCGCCAGCCGTCCGCGGCCAGGTTGTACAGCACCTGGCGCAGGTAGCCCTCGGTATCCGCGTCCACCTGCCGGGGCTTTCTCAGCACCCGCTCCAGCGCGGCCTGCAGCAGGTCCTCGCCGGCGTCCCGTCCGCCGGCCAGCGCGATGGCCACCCGCATCAACTGGGTGCCGCGCTCGTCGAGTAACCGCTCCAGGTCGGCACCGGTTGGCGTGCCGTTCATCGCACCGCCTCCTTCGTCGCCCGCTCATGACGAACGGGGCCCGCCGGGGGTTGCCTGCGGACGCTTGCTAGTCCGGGCCGGATGCTGCCACCAGGGCGTCGCCTACGGCTGTCCGCCAGTACAGCACGGAGCGGCCGGACCGGGCCCGGGCCAGCAGGCCGGCCCGGCGCATGACGGCCAGGTGGCCGCCCAGGCTGCCGAGCGACTGGCCCAGGATGGCCGCCAGCTGGCTGGTGCTGGCCGGCTCGTCCAGAGCACGGAGAATGGCGGCGCGCGAGGTGCCGATCAGCGGCGCGAGCGCGCTGCCGCCCGCCTCAGGCAGCGCCGTCTGCCACAGCGCGGCGACCCCGCGCGCCGGATAGATCAGGGCCGGTGGCCACGGCGGTTCGAGGCTCAGCGCGAGCCGGGGCCAGATGAAGACGGACGGCACGAACAGCAGCCCGCGCCCGGCCAGGGCGGCGCCGTCCTGGCCGGGCCAGCGGGTCAGCTCGATCTGCCCGTGCTGCCACCTCAGCTGGGGGTGCAGCCCGGCCAGCGCGGCGGCCCAGCCCTTCGAGCTGAGCTGCCCGGCGCGGTGGATCACGTCGCGTTCCAGGATCGCCCGCAGCGTGGGCCACTCCGGTTCGAGCAGCGCCTGCCACGCCTCGGCCAGGACGTCCGCGCAGTAGGCCGCGGCCTGCTCGCTGCCCAGGATGCGGCGCACCCGCGGCGCCATACCCGGCTGCCGGTGCAGCGCTTCGGCCACCTCATGGCCCACCTGGCCGGTGGGGGTGGCCCGGACCTGGGCTAGCAGGTCGTCGATCGTGGTGGACACGCTGGCGGGCACGGGGGAGAGGAAGTCCGCGCCCCAGTTCGGCGCCTGCAGCGCGTACAGCACGGCCAGGTCAGCCTCATTGGCCAGCCGCCGGTACCGGGCCCGGACCCGGACCAGCCAGGGCCGGAGCGCGGCCTCGCCGCGGGCCGCCGGGGCGGCCAGCACGCGCAGCGACTGGGTCAGCTCCCACAGCGGCGAGATGGCGAAGCGGCTGGTCATCACGTCCTCGCGGGCCACCGCGATGCGTAGCGTCATGACCGCACCCTTCCCTCGCCCACCGTGGCACCTTTCGGTCTGAGACGAAAGATTATCGGGCGGCCGGCCGCTTGCCGACGATGATGGGATGAGCACCACCGCCCCCGCTGCCGCCCCGCGCACCACGTACCGGTCGGTGTTCGCGGTGCCGCAGTTCCGGGTGCTGTGCGCCAGCATGTTCCTGTACGTCCTGGGCTTCGAGTTCGAGATTCTCGGCCTGTCCGTGCTGGTGTACGCGCAGACTCGGTCGGCGTTCCTGGCCGCGCTGGCGTTCGCCATGGGCTTCGGGCCGCAGGTCATCGGCGGCCTGCTGTTCACCTCGCTGGCCGACCGGCTGCCGCCCCGGCTGGTCATCACCGGCGGCATGCTGCTGCGCGCGGTGCCGGGCGTGCTCATCGGGCTGGCGCCCGGGCTGCCGGTCGCCGCGATGCTGGTCCTGGTGGCGCTGGCGGCCATGATCTCGCCGGTGTTCAGCGGGGCCGTGTCCCGGCTGGTGCCCGAGGTGCTGGACGGCGACCGGTACGTGCTCGGCCGGTCGGTGCTCAGCCTGACCGGGGCGGGCACGCAGATCCTCGGCCTGGGCCTGGCCGGCGCCGTGCTGGCCGTGCTGCCCGCGCGCTGGCTGCTGCTGAGCGCCGGCGCCGCGGTGGCGCTGGCCGCGTTCGCGCGCCTGGGCCTGCGCCCAGCCGCCGGCTCAGTACCCGCCGCGGGCGGGCCGGCCCGCCAGGGGGCGGTACGCGCCACGCTGGCCGGCAACGCCGAACTGCTGGCCGACCGGCGGGTGCGTGGCCTGCTGCTGGCCCAGTGGCTGCCCGGCGCGTTCGCGGCCGGGGCCGAGTCGCTGATCGTCCCCTACACCGAATCGCTCGGACACCCGGCCGCCGCGGCCAGCCCACTGCTCGCCGCGGTCCCGGCCGGCATGCTCGCCGGCGATCTGATCATCGGCCGGTTCTGCCGCCCGGCCACCCGGCAGCGGCTGGCCCTGCCGCTGGCCCTGACCACCGGCGTGCCGCTGCTGGTGTTCCTGCTGCACCCGCCGCTGCTGGTCATCGCCGCGGCCCTGTTCGGCTGCGGGTTCGGGTTCGGCTACATGCTCGGCATCCAGCAGGCGTTCCTGGACAGCCTGCCGCCCGCCCTGCGCGGGCAGGGCTTCGGCCTCAGCGCGACCGGGATGATGGGCGGGCAGGGACTGACCCCGCCGATGGCCGGTGCGGTGGCCACGGTGGCCGGCCCAGCCACCGCGATGGCCGCGGCCGGGGCCGCCTCCATCCTGGTCACACTGTGCTTGCGTGGCTCACTGACCGGCCTGCGTGGCTCACTGAGCGGGGGAGCACACGGCCCGGACAACCTTCCCGCCTAGCCGCGGGGTGGCGTACGCGTCCCAGTGCCCGGCCAGGCTGGCCACCAGCAGCAGCCCCCGGCCGCTTTCGGCCAGCTCATCCGGTTCGGCCGGGACGGGCAGCTGCGGGTTCGCGTCCCAGACCGCGATGCCGGCCCGGGCCCCATCGGCGAGCAGCCACAGCCGTACCGGCGCGTCCGTCCGTACCGCCCGCGACGCCGCGACCGCGTTGGTCATCAGCTCGCTGACCACCAGCTCGGCCTGCTCGCTCAGCCCGGCCAGACACCAGGCGGCCAGCACCCGGCGGGTGTGCCGGCGCGCGCACGGCACCGCGGCCGAGTCCGGCCCCAGCTCGCTGAAGTCACGAAGCGGCCATTCGCCCGCAATGACACGGCAACTGGCCAGGTCCCACGCCGGATGCTCGACACCGGCTAAGGCTGCTGGCGTGTCCAGGCTCGCGCCGCCAGTCATCAAGGCCCTTTCGTCGGTCCCATCTGCCCTAGATGTCACGTTCTGGTGTGATTGCGCGTACAATGATCGTGCAATTTCTACCTAGGCGCAATAGCCTTTGGCGAGATTTGCATACATCCCGGGAGGGGGAGCCCACATGCCCGCGTCGCCAAGCCTGCGCCGCCGGCGGCTCGCGGCCGAGCTGCGCGCGCTGCGCGAGCAGTCGGGCCTGTCCACCACGGAGGCGGCCAAGAAGCTGGGCTGGCAGGCGTCCCGTATCTCCCGGATCGAGACCCGCCAGTCCGGGCTGACCGCTCCCGACCTGCGCAAACTGCTGGACGAGTACGGAGTCGAGGACTCCGGGTACCGCGGCTTCCTGGCTGAGCTGGCCCGGCGGGTGAACGAGCGCGGCTGGTGGCAGAAGTACGCGGGCCTGATCGGCAGCGAGTACGCCGACCTGATCGGCCTGGAAGCCGAGGCGCGCACCATCCGCACCTACCAGCAGGAACTGGTCCCGGGGCTGCTGCAGACGCCGGACTACGCCCGAGCGGTCATCCGGGCCAGCCGGCCCACCGATACCAGCGAGGAAGTCGGCCGCCGGGCCGAGATCCGGATGGAGCGGCAGGAGATCCTGACCCGCGACGACCCGCCGCCAGCCCGGTTCAGCGTGGTGCTCAGCGAGGGCGTCCTGCGGCGTCCGGTCGGCGGCTACGACGTGATGCGTGAGCAGCTCGAATACCTGATGCGGCCGCGCGACCGGGCCAATGTCACCGTCCAGGTGCTGCCGTTCGACGCGGGCGTGCACCCGTCCATGGTGGGACCGTTTACCGCGATGACCTTCCCGGACCCCGACGACCTCGGCGTGGTGAATGTCGAGAACGCCGCCGGCGCGCTTTTCCTGGAAGAGCCGGCGGAGCTTCGGATTTACGAAGAGCTGTGGAGCACGCTGCAGGCCAGCGCCCTGTCGGCGGATGACTCGCAGGCTTTTCTGAAGAGTACCTCTTTCGGGTACCGGATAAAGGAGGGGATGAAATGACTAACCCGGATCTGGCCGCGGCCACCTGGCGCAAGAGCAGCTACAGTGGCGGCGCCCAGGACTGTGTCGAAGTCACCAGCGACCTGCCCGGCGCGGTTGCCGTGCGGGACTCCAAGGACCGGGGCGGGCCGGTGCTGATGTTTAGTTCCCAGGCCTGGCATGCCTTTGTCGCCGGGATGAAGAAGGGCACGCACGCCAGGCAGCCGTAGTCCAGCAGCCGGTTAGCCAGGAGCCCGCCCTACCGCAGGAAGCAGGACACGGGATGCAGGAAGACTTCCCCGATATCGACACCAGGACGGCCAGCGGCGCCCGCATCTACGACTACATGTTAGGTGGCAGCGACAACTACGCGGTCGACCGTGTCGCGGCCAACCAGGTCGAGGAACTGATTCCGGGGACCAAGGCCATGGCCCGCAACAACCGCCGTTTCCTGGAACGGGTGGTGCGTTACCTGGCCGCGGACTGCGGTATCCGCCAGTTCATCGACAATGGCTCGGGGCTGCCGACCCAAAACAACGTGCACCAGATCGCACAAGGCCTGGTGCCCGGGTCGCGGGTCGTCTATGTGGACAAGGACCCGGTCGTGCTGCGGCACCAGAAGGTCAACGCGCTGGCCGAGAACGACAACACGGCGTTCCTGCTGGCCGACGCGCGCAACGTGGACGAGATCTTCAGCCATCCGGAGACGGCGCGGCTGCTGAACCTCGGCGAGCCCGCGGCCGCGCTGTACCTGTCCTTCCTGCATTTCGTTCCGGATGAAGACGATCCATGGGGCATGGTCCACCGCGTGATGGACCGGCTCGCCCCCGGGAGCTACCTGGTCATCTCCACCATCACGTCTGATGACCTGAATCTGCGCGAGACCATGACCGGCCTGGCCCGCAGCACCATCAGCGGCAACTATGGCGGGGTCCGCACCCAGGCCAGGGTGCGGGCCTTCTTCGACGGCCTGGAGCTGGTCGAACCCGGCCTGGTGAACGTGACCACCTGGCGTCCCGACGGCCGGGAAGAAGAGCAGAGCGAGCAATGGATCATGTTCGGCGGCGTCGGCCGTAAGCCAGCCTGATCAGCACAGTCGGCCGTGCTGGCCAGGCGTAACGCGATCCCGGAAATGTCCGCCACTCCCTTTCGGGGGCTGGCCCCTGCGGCCGAGGCTACCCCGGCCAGGTAGCGTCGGCGGGGTGACTGGCCTTCCCAGGCAAGCCCTCGGGGCGGACCGTGGCGGCTTCCCGCTGGGCCGCGCGGCGCGGCTGGCTGACCTGGCCGGCCCGGGCCTGCACCGGGTGCTGGCTGAGCTGCGCGCGGCCGAGCCGGTGTCCTGGCTGCCGGTGCTGGATGGCTGGCTGGTGACCCGCTACGACCTGGCCACCCGGGTGCTGCGGGACGCCGCGGTGTTCACCGTCGACGACCCGCGGTTCTCCACCGCCCGGGTGGTCGGGCCGAGCATGCTCTCGCTGGACGGCGCGGCGCACGACCGGAACCGGCGGCCGTTCAGCGGCCCGTTCAGCCCGCCGGAGGTGCAGGACCGGCTGGCCGGGTTCGTCACCGCGGAGGCGGACCGACTGGTCGCCGGCGTCCGCCCGGACGGCCAGGCCGAACTGCGGCGCAGCCTGGCTGGGCCGCTGGCCACGGTGGTCGTCGCCCGGATGCTCGGCCTCGAGGCGACGGCGCCCGAGGTCATCCTGGCCTGGTATGACGCGATCGTGGCCGCGGTCTCCGAGCTGGCCGCGGCGGGTCCCGGCGCACCGCCCGCCCCGGCTGGCCTGGCGGCGTCCGGCGAGCTGGCCGGCCGGCTGCGTGAGGTGATCGCGGCCGGTGACCCGGGCCAGTCGCTGCTGGCCGCGGCGGCCCACCATGTCAGCCGGTCCGGTGCGGACGCGCTGAGCACGGCCCAAACGGTGTCCAACGCGGCGGTGCTGATGTTCGGCGGCATCGAGACCACCGAGGGAATGATCACCAACGCGGTGTGGCACCTGCTCAGCCATCCGGACCAGCTGCGGCTGGTCCGCGGCGAGCCGGAGCTGCTGCCCAACGCCATCGAGGAGTCGCTCCGGCTGGAGCCGGCCGCCGCCGTGGTGGACCGCTACGCCACCCAGGACACCGTGCTGGGCGGCGCACCGGTACGCCAGGGTGACCTGGTCACCGTGTCGCTGGCCGGCGCTGGCCGCGACCCGGCGATGTTCCCGGACCCGGACCGGTTCTCGGTCCGCCGGGACAACGCGAACCGGCACCTGGCCTTCGCCCGCGGCCCGCACTTCTGCCTCGGCGTGCACCTGGCCCGGCTGGAGGCGCGGGCCGCGCTCGCCGCGCTGCTGCGGCTGCCCGGGCTGCGGGCCGGCCCGGGCCAGCCCGCAGCGCCGCAGGGCCTGGTGTTCCGTAAGCCGGCCGCGCTGCCGGTGCGCTGGGATGCCGGGTGATGCTCAGGAGACCTGATAGCCCACGTTGACGTCGCCGGCGTCCAGGCGCTGCACCGAGATGGCCGAGGTGGACTTGGGCTTGCTGAAGGTGATGACCGTCTGGCCCTTGCTGCCGTCCACCACGACGGAGTTGTGCACCTCCCAGCCGCCGTCCCACACCGCGACCCGCAGCTGAGCGGCCGGCAGCTTCTGCAGACCGTTGTCACACGCGAAACCGATGGTCTTGGCACTGCCCTGCGGGATGGATATCGCGGTGACGACGTTCGCGCCGTTCATGAGGGTTCCGCTCTGCACTTCTTCGTCCTCCTGTTTCGCCGGCGCGGGGTTGGCCCAGGCTCGCAACTCCGCGGCGGTCCCGTTGAACACGTCTTCGTCCACGGTGCTCGTGGCGTACTGCTGGAACTTCCACTTCGTCCACGGCGCCGGGACGGTGGGGTGCCCGGCGGGGTGGTTCGGGTCGGCGATCCACAGTGGGTAGCCGCCGAGCCCGGCACAATTGCCCTCGAGGGCGAAGTCAACGTACGTGTAGACGATGGGCGTGTGCCCCGTCGCCGCCTTTACCTCCGCGCACCAGTTCCGCGCGTACGTGGCCACCTGAGCCGGGGCCAGCCCGTCGCTGACCTCCAGGTCGAGCGCGAGCAGGTCGCCCGCCTCCAGGCCCTGGGCCCGTACCACCGACAGGAAGTGCGCGGCGTTGGTGGCCGCGCCGTCGCTGGGGTGGCCGAAACAGTACGCGCCACGGACGATCCCCATAGCCTTGATCTGCTGCCAGTTCCGGGCGAATTGCGGGTCGGTGACCGTGTTCCCCTCGGTCGCTTTGGCGAAGCCAAAGGAGATCGAGCCCTTCTTCGCCGCCCAGTCGAACGCGCCCTGAAAGCTGGACACGTCGATGCCCTGCGCATTAGCCACTGCTGCTGCTTCCTCCCGTTCCGCGCCATCCAGGGTTGGCGCGGGGCCCAAGGCCGGCCCAGGGCCCTGGCGACTGTGTCTCGGAGAATAGTGCCCGTGCCGCCGGCACTCACCGAAAACGTCTCATGCCTATGCTGCTCGACCCGAGAATCCCAGTGGCGTTATGGGTAGTTTGCAGTTTCTTGCCGATAGCTGCGGATTCGTTACCGGATCTGACGGAAAAGCGTGGATTCGTTGCGGGAACCGGAGGAAACCGCAGATTCGTTACCGGCGCAGCCGCAGGCCACGTGGCGTGGCCCGGAAGCCCGCCTCCGCGAGTGCCTGGGCCAGCGGCGAGCCGTGCACGCTGTCCCCGTCGGCCCGCTCGATAGTCAGCCGCCCCAGGGCCCCGCCGCGCGCCGCGCTGGCCAGCGCCGCCGCCGCCGGGCCGAGCACGGCCGGATCACTGGTCCAGGACAGCACGGTCCGGCCACCCCGCTCGACGTAGAGCACCAGGTGGCCGTCGGCCAGCACGACCAGGGCCCCGGCCTTGCGGCCCGGCCGGTGCCCGCCCGGCGTCTCATCCGGCCGGTCCGGCCAGGGCAGCGCCGCGCCGAACGGGCTGGCCGGGTCACCGGCGGCCAGCACGACCGGGATGGGCCCGGCGGTCCGGTCATGGACGGCGGGTCCGGGCCGGCCTCGACCGTGCTGGCTGCCCAGCGTGGGCTGGCCGTCGGGAGCAGGCTGGTCGCCGGGAGGCGGCAGGATCCAGGGGTCGGCCCGGTCGGCGGGATCGGGCTGACCGGCCAGAGCGGGCTGGGCCCAGAGGCCGGGCTGCGAGCCGGACTCGGCGTCGGCCGCCATGGCGCGCATCCGGTCCACCGCGCCGGGGAGCGCGAACTGCGCCGCGCCGAGCCCTTCGACGAAGTAGCCGCGGCGGCACTGCCCGGCGTCCTCCATCGCCCGCAGCACCGGGTAGATGGCGGCGAAGCCGCCGGGCACCCGCTCGCTGGCCACCGCGCCGCGGATCAGGATGCCGTGCCGGTCGAGCAGGGTCCGGGCCACCGCGTGCAGCCGCCGGGTCGGGTCCGGGTCGGCGGGCGGCACCAGGAACCAGCGGCCGGATACGGTCGGCGGCCCGGTCCGGCTGGGCATGGCCGGGCGGCCGGCGCCAGGCCGGCGGGCCCCCATCCGGCCCGTGGTTGGGCGGCCGGTGCCGCGGCGGTGCCCCATCCGGCCGAAACCAGCCCCGCCCAAACCTGCCCCGCTTAGGCTCGTGGGGCCAGGCCCGGCGCCGTTCAGGCCGGCGGTGCGGTCCGCGTCCGCTGAGCCGGCCGCCGAGAGCGCCGGACCGGGCCCGTCGTCGGGCGCCACCGGCCGGCCGGTGCTCAGCACCGTACGCAGCGCGGCCAGCGTGTCGTTGCTCAGCCGGCCCGCCCAGACCAGGTCCCAGATAGCGGCGGCCAGCGCGGCGTCACTGGCCGCCGCGCGGTCCGGCTCCGGCAGCAAGCTGATCGCCCGGTCCGCGAGCATGCGGAAGAACAGCCCGCCGCCACCGTCCAGCGCGCCCAGCACGGCCTCATGCAGTGGGGTCATCGAGATGTCGCCCGGCGCGGGCAGCAGCAGCGGCGCGGTGTCCGCGGGGGCCAGCACCAGCCACCCATCTCCGCCCGGCAGGCCGCCCGCCCCGGACCAGACGATCTCGCCCGCGGCGGTCAGCTCGTCCAGCATGGCGGGCTGGTAGCCCGGCACCCGGCCGGGCAGGATCAGCGTCTCGAGCGCGGAGGCGGGCACCGCCGCCCCGGCCAGCTGGTCGATGGCCTCGAACACCTGGTCCGGGCCGGCCAGCGGCCGCCGCCCAGCCCGGCTGGCTGGCGCGCGGTCCGGCCCGGCCAGCGGCTGGCCGGCGTGCTGCCAGGCGGGCAGGAAGCGGGCCAGCGCGGCGGCCGGCACCGGTTCCGCTTCCTTGCGCAGCTTGGCCAGGCAGCGGCGGCGCAGCAGCCGGAGCACGCTGGTGTCACACCACTGCGTGCCGCGCCGCCCGGGCAGGAACTCGCCCTCGGCGACCCGGCCGTCGGCGGCCAGCCGGCGCAGCGTGCCGGTGACCACGGCCACGCCTAGTCCATAGCGGCCGGCCACGTCGGCCGTGGTGAACGGGCCGTGCCCGCGGGCGTACCGGGCCGTCAGGTCGCCGAGCGGGTCGGCCACCGGCTCGGTGAACGCGGCCGGCACCCCGGGAGGCAGTGGGACGCCGAGCGCGTCGCGCAGCCGGCCGGCGTCCTCGACGGACGCCCAGCGGGCCTCACCCGCCACCCGGATCTGCAGCACGCGGCGCTGGGCCAGCAGGCTGGCCAGCCAGCCGTCCGCGGCCGCCGGGTCCTGGCACCGGCCCGCCACCTCGGCCGCGGACAGCGGCCCGATACCGCGCAGCAGGTCGGCCACGCCCTCGGCATCACGGCAGGCCCGGCTGGGCAGCAGCCGCTGCAGCTCGCGCTCGGTCTCGGCGACCACCGCCGGGTCGAGCAGCTCGCGCAGGTCGGCCTGGCCGAGCAGCTCGGCCAGCAGGGCCGAGTCCAGCGCCAGGGCCTGGGCCCGGCGCTCCGCGACGGGTGCGTCCCCTTCGTACATGAACGCGCCGACGTAGCGGAACAGCATGGACCGGCCGAACGGTGAGGGCGTGGCCGTCTCCACCTCGACCAGCCGGATCTGCCGGGTGGCCAGCTCCCGCATCAGGCCGACCAGGCCCGGCACGTCGAACACGTCCTGCAGGCACTCACGCACCGTCTCCAGCACGATCGGGAACGTGCCGTACTTGCGGGCCACTGACAGCAGCTGCGCGGACCGCTGCCGCTGCTGCCACAGCGGGCTGCGGCGGCCCGGCGTGCGGCGGGGCAGCAGCAGTGCCCGGGCCGCGCACTCACGGAACCGCGAGGCGAACAGCGCCGAGCTGCCCAGCTCGTCGGTGACCAGCTGTTCCACTTCTTCCGGGGCCAGCTCGGCCAGTCCGGCCGGCGGCGGCTCGTCGGTATCCGGTACCCGGATCACGATGCCGTCGTCGGTGTGCATGGCCTGCACATCCATGCCCTGATAGCGCTCGCGCAGCCGGGCCGCGATGGCCAGCGCCCACGGCGCGTGCACCGGCGCGCCGAACGGGCTGTGCAGCACCAGCCGCCAGTCACCCAGCTCATCCCGGAACCGTTCCAGCACGAGGGTGCGGTCGTCCGGCAGGTATCCGGTCGCCTCGCGCTGGTCGGCCAGGTAGCGGACCAGGTTGGCCGCGGCCAGCTCGTCCAGTCCGTCGGCGCGCAGCCGGCTGACCGCATCCGGCTCATTCGCGGCGGCCAGCTCCCGGCAGTAGGCGCCGAGCGCCCGGCCCAGCTCCACCGGCCGTCCCGGCGCGTCGCCGTGCCAGAACGGCAGCTTGCCCGGCTGGCCCGGCGCGGGGGAGACCAGCACCTGGTCGGCGGTGATGTCCTCGATCCGCCAGGAGCTGGCGCCGAGCACGAACACGTCGCCGACCCGGGACTCGTACACCATCTCCTCGTCGAGCTCACCGACCCGGTGCGAGTTGCGGCCGTTGGCCTCGCGCTGCGACGCGGCCAGGAACACGCCGAACAGGCCGCGATCCGGGATGGTGCCGCCGCTGGTCACGGCCAGCCGCTGGGCGCCCGGCCGGCCGTGCAGCGTGCCGCTGGTCCGGTCCCAGACCAGCCGGGGGCGCAGCTCGGCGAACTCCTCACTGGGGTAGCGGCCGGCCAGCATGTCCAGCACGGCTTCCAGCACCGGCCGGGTCAGGCTGGCGAAGGGGGCGGCCCGCCGGACCACCTGCTCCAGGTCGCCGACCGCCCAGTCGTCCATCGCGGTCATCGCCACGATCTGCTGGGCCAGCACATCGAGCGGGTTGCGCGGGACGCTCAGCTCCTCGATCTGGCCGTCCCGCATCCGCCGTGCCACCACCGCCGCCTGCACCAGGTCTCCCTGGTACTTGGGGAAGATCACGCCGCGCGATACGTCGCCCACGTTGTGCCCGGCCCGGCCGGTGCGCTGCAGGCCGCTGGCCACCGACGGCGGCGATTCGACCTGGACCACCAGGTCGACCGCGCCCATGTCGATGCCCAGTTCCAGGCTGGACGTGGCCACCACCGCGGGCAGCCGGCCAGCCTTGAGCGCCTCCTCGATCTGGGCCCGCTCCTGGCGTGACACCGACCCATGGTGTGCCCGGGCCACCTCGGGCGGCGCGCCGCCGGTGGCCCCGGCCTGGGCCATGATCTGGGCGGGCGGCGGCCCCGCGCGTACCGCCGATCCGGCCGGCCCCGTGCTGGCTAGCGCAGTACCAGCCCGCAGTTCCGCGCGCTCGGCGGCCAGCTCGTTGAGCCGGGCGCAGAGCCGCTCGGCCAGCCGCCGTGAGTTGGCGAACACGATCGTGGACCGGTGCTGCTCGATCAGGTCGAGCACCCGCTCCTCCACGTGCGGCCAGATCGACCGGCGCGGCGCCTGCCCGTCCGGGGTCTCAGGTCCTGCCGCCGTCTCCAGGTCGGTCATGTCCTCGACCGGCACCACGATGCGCAGGTCGAGCCGCTTGCTACTGGGCGGGGCGGCCACCGTGACCGGCCGGGCCCCGCCCAGGAACGACGCCACCACCTCGGCCGGGCGGACGGTGGCGGACAGGCCGATCCGCTGCGCGGGCGCACGGCCGGGCTCCAGCGCGTCCAGCCGTTCCAGCGACAGCGCCAGGTGCGCGCCGCGCTTGCTGCCCGCCAGCGCGTGCACCTCGTCCACGATGACGGTGTCCACGCCGCGCAGCACATCCCGTGCCTTGGAGGTGAGCAGCAGGAACAGGGACTCGGGCGTGGTGATCAGAATGTCCGGCGGCCGGGCGGCCAGGCGGCGGCGTTCTTCCGGGCTGCTGTCCCCGGTGCGCACCGCGACCTGGATGTCTGGCGGTCCTGCGCCCATCGCCTGCGCGGTGTGCCTGACCCCCGTCAGCGGTGCTCGCAGGTTTCGCTCGATGTCCACGGCAAGCGCCTTGAGCGGCGATATGTACAGCACCCGGCACTGGCGTTGGGAATGAATGGGGTTTGGAACGGTGGCCAGCCGGTCGAGCGCCCAGAGGAATGCGGCCAGCGTCTTGCCGGAGCCGGTCGGGGCGATCACCAGCGTGTTCTCGCCCTTGCCGATGGCCGCCCAGGCCTGAGCCTGCGCCTCGGTGGGCGCGGCGAAGGCGGCCGTGAACCAGTCGCGGGTGACCGCGCTGAACCCCTCCATGGGATCCCGGCCGGGGAGAGCGGGCATGTACTCATACTGCCTGCCGGTACCGACAGGATTGACCGCCCGGGTTCAGGTCAGCCGGGAGCGGCCCGGACCGAGCCGCTGAGCTGGCCGGACGCGCTGCGCACGGTGCAGACCACGGTCCGCTCGCCGGCCGCCCAGGCACCCGCGTCGGGGTAGACGTAGGACTCGGTCAGCGAGGACAGCGACAGCTGCGGGTTCAGGTAGGCGCTCAGCCGGGCGGCGCACCCCTGGTCGGCTTGCTGCTGCACGGCCGCGGCGCCCGGGTAGCGATGACCCGCCAGCGAGAACGTGCCGAACACCTCCGCGTCGTGCGGCTGGTTGCAGGACACCACGGTGGGGTTGCTCATCCCGCTGCGCCCGGCGTCGGCGCACTGCCCGGTGCGCAGGCTGAACACCCGGGGCAGGGCGGCGGGCTTGGGCGGCTGGTGGTGCCGGGTGAGATACACGGCCCCGCCGATGGCCGCGGCGATGGTCCACAGGCCGGCCAGCGCCAGCCCGGTGATGGCCAGGGACCGGCCGCGGGCCCTGGTCCGGCTGATCCGGATCAGCGCCACCGGGCCGAGGATCACGGTGAGCGGCACGACCGGCACGATGCCGGAGATCAGCGTGGCCACCGCGAAACCGTCGGTGTGCCGCGCGCCATCGGCCGGTGCGGCCTGCTGGTCTGGTGCGGCCTGCTGGCCGGTGCCGTGCGCCACCGCGGTGGGCCGGCCCCCGCTGCCTGCTGGGTCCATCTGTGCTCCGGGCGGGTCAGGGCCGGCCGGGGCGTCCGGCCTGCCAAGTCAATCTGCTGTGCCCCTGGACCTCCCGCAGCCGGTCTCGCCGTCGCGGGCACCGGTTATGACCCTTCCCCGCCATGCTGATCACATACCTGTGAGTTGCTCCGGATTCGCTCTGAGGTTGGGCCTGCCGGCCCGCGCCCGGTACCCTCACCGGCAGGCATCGTGCACATCAGGGGAGGACCGTGCGGCTCAGCGAGTTCTGGGAGCGGATGCGGGCCCAGTTCGGTGACACGTACGCGAGCAGCGTCGCCAAGGACCATGTCCTGGCCGGGCTGGGCGGGCGGACGGTGGACCAGGCACTGGCCGACGGGGAGGAAGCCAAGACCGTCTGGCGGGCGGTCGTCCAGGAGTTCGACGTGCCGCCGTCGCTGCGCTGAGCCAGCCCCGGCCCGGCCCGGCAGGTCCCGGCAGGTCCCGGGCGGCTCGCGGCAGAATTCCGGTGCGAATCCGGCGTGTTGGGCTCGCCGTCGAACAGTTGTTCGCCTAGGGTAGGGGCCTGGGCGGCGTAACCCACCCCCTGCGCGGCCGCACAGCCAGCACCGCACGACCGGGACTGCTCCGGTGTCATGAGCCAGGCGTGTCGGTGCGGCGGAACTGTCGGTGGGCCCGCGTAGCGTCTGAATCGGCGACTAACCAGCAAGCATCCCTGAACCCCGACGGGAGTTCTCATGGCAGGCAGCGACAGGATGGTCAGCAGGACCGGGGGTGACAGGGATAAGGCCCTGGAGACCGCGCTGGCCCAGATCGAGCGGCAGTTCGGCCGTGGGTCGATCATGCGGCTCGGCGAAGAGGGCCGGCCCCCGATGGAGGTGATCCCCACCGGGGCCATCTCCCTGGATATCGCGCTGGGCATCGGCGGCCTGCCCCGTGGCCGGGTGGTCGAGATCTACGGGCCAGAAGGAAGCGGCAAGACCACCCTCGCGCTGCATGCCCTGGCCAGCGCGCAGAAGGCCGGCGGGATCGCCGCGTTCATCGACGCCGAGCACGCGCTGGACCCGGAGTATGCCAAGCGCCTCGGTGTGGACACCGACGCGCTGCTGGTCTCACAGCCGGACACCGGGGAGCAGGCGCTGGAGATCGCGGACATGCTGATCCGCTCCGGGGCGGTCGACGTCATCGTCATCGACTCGGTGGCCGCGCTGGTGCCCCGGGCGGAGATCGAAGGGGAGATGGGGGACAGCCACGTCGGCCTGCAGGCCCGGCTGATGTCCCAGGCCCTGCGCAAGATCGCGGGCGCGCTGAACCAGACCAAGACCACCGCCATCTTCATCAACCAGCTGCGGGAAAAGGTCGGCGTCATGTTCGGCTGCATGTCGTACTCGACCAGGGTGACCCTGGCCGACGGCACGCAGGAGAAGATCGGCAAGATCGTTAACCAGCGCCGGGATGTCGAGGTCCTGTCCTATGACCCGGGTACCGGCCGTGTCGTGCCGCGCCGCATCGTCAACTGGTTCGACAACGGCCCGGCCGAGCGCTTCCTCCAGTTCACCGTGGCCAGGTCGGGCGGGAACGGCAAGGCCCAGTTCGCCGCGACGGAGAACCATCTCGTCCGGACCCCCGGCGGCTGGCATGAGGCCGGCGAACTGATCTCCGGTGACCGGGTCCTGCTCGCCGAGCCACGCAAGCTGAGCAGGCAGCAGTTGCAGCTCATCCTGGGCGGGCTGATGGGGGATGGCAGCCTCTCGCCGAACCTCCGCGGCCGGTCAGGTACCCGGTTCCGGATGGGGCACGGCGCCGCTCAGGCGGACTACCTGGACTGGAAGGTCAGCCTGCTCGGGAACATCGGCTGTGCCCGGACGGCCAATGCCAAGGGCGCGGTCTTCGCCGATCTGAGCCCGCTTCCGGAGCTGGCCGAGCTACGGGAAGCGATGTACTTCGGGGACGGCAAGAAGCACCTCAGCTGGGAGTATCTAAAGGCGCTCACCCCGTTCGCCCTGGCGGTCTGGTACATGGACGACGGGTGTTTCACGGTCCGGTCGAAGAGTGTCCAGGAGCGTACCCAGGGCGGCACTGGCCGGATAGAGATCTGCGTGCGGGCGATGAGCCCGGGGTCCCGTGAGCGGCTGGTGGACTACCTGCGGGACACGCGCCGGCTCGACGTCAAGCTCACCGAGCGGGGCGCACGGGGCATGGCGGTCATTCAGTTCAGCACTGAGGCCTCGGCGAAATTCCAGCGGCTCATCGCGCCGTACGTGCATCCCTCGATGGAGTACAAGCTCCTGCCGCGCTTCCGTGGCCGGTTCCAGGTTGAGCCGGAGTTCGCCGAGGCCGAGATGCACCTGGTGCCAGCCAGGATCCTGGACGTGCGCGTCAAGCCGCCCACGAGGTCCATGCACCGGTTCGACATCGAGGTCGAGGGGTCCCACAACTACTTCGTCGACGGCGTCATGGTGCACAACAGCCCGGAAACCACCAGCGGCGGGCGGGCACTCAAGTTCTACGCGTCAGTACGGCTGGATGTGCGCCGGATCGAAACGCTTAAAGACGGCACCGAGGCGGTGGGCAGCCGGACCCGGATCAAAGTCGTCAAGAACAAAGTGGCGCCCCCCTTCAAGACCGCGGAATGCGACATTCTTTTCGGGGTTGGGATCAGCCGGGAAGGCGGGCTCATCGACCTCGGGGTCGAGCAGTCGATCGTGCGCAAGTCGGGTGCCTGGTACACCTACGAGGGCGACCAGCTCGGGCAGGGCAAGGAGAACGCCCGGAACTTCCTGAAGGACAACCCGGACCTGGCCAACGAGATCGAGAAGAAGATCAAGGAGAAGCTCGGTGTCGGCCCGCGCATGGATGCGGAGGCCCCGCAGGGTGGCGCCGCGGTCCCGGGGGCACCGGCCACTGCCCCGGCGGCCACCGCCCCGGCGGGCAAGGCCGGGAACGGGAAAGCCGGGGCGTCGGTGACCAGCATTACCGGCGCACGCGGCGGTGCCTGACCGGGCTGCCGGGACCAGCGACCGTCAGGCGGCGGCCCGGGCCGCGCTGGCGGCCGCCCAAGCAGCGGCCGGAGTCGGTTCCGCGTCCGGGCCGCCTGGCGCGCCCGGACGGGAGGACGCGCCCGGGCGGGGGGACGCGCCCGGGAACGGGGCGGCCAGCGGACTGATGGCCGCCGATGGCGCGGCGCGTGGGCGGCCGACAGCCAGCGACACGGACAGCGGCGCGGACAAGGGCGCTGCGCAGGCCGCGGATCCGGTGGGGCAGGCCCGGGAGCTGTGCCTGCGGCTGCTGACCAGCCGGCCGCGCACCAGGACCGAGCTGGCCGACGCCATGCGCCGCCACGGCGTGCCGGACGAGACGGCCGCGGCGGTGCTGGCCCGGTTCGCCCACGCGGGCCTGATCGACGACGCGGCGTTCGCCCGGGCCTGGGTCGAGTCCCGGCACCATAACCGCGGGCTGGCCCGCCGGGCGCTGTCCGCCGAGCTCCGGCGGCGCGGGGTGGACGGCGAGGACATCGACGCGGCGGTCAGCGCGCTGGACCCGGCCGACGAACTGGCGACCGCACGGAAACTGGTGGCCAAGGGGATGCGCGCCAGCCGGGGCAAGCCGCTGCCCACCCGGATCCGGCGGCTGATTGGCCTGCTGGCCCGGAAGGGCTACCCGCCTACGGTGGCTTACCGGATCGTCCGCGAGGCCATTGAGCAGGAAGGGATCGACGCGGAAGGCGCCGGAGCCGATCTCGATGAGGCGGCGTGGGCAACGCTGGACGCCGATCTCGATGCAGGGTAACGAACTAGTTGCCCTGGGTAAGACTTGAGAAGATCGCAACGGATTGCTTGCCCAAACTGTTATCTACGCTTAACCTCACGGCAGCGAGGTGTTACTCCGTGCCATGCGGATGCAAGCGAGTGTTAACGACCCTGTGAGCGGCGAGAGCCGCGCACAGATTTGGGATTGTAGCTGGTCAGAGCGGGGACGCCCGCTCTTGGCCGATAGGCCTGGCCTGGCCCGCGTTGGTGGGCCGGCCGGCCATGTGGGACGGCTGGGCGCGAGCCTGGCCGGGACGAGAGTCCGGCGTGCCTTCCGGCGCGCGTGCGGCCGTCATACCGGTGAGACGGCGCGGCTGACGCGGGCTGGACGGCGCGGCTAGCTGGCCGCTGGATCGCAGCAGCCAGGCAGTCCACGTTGCCTGGCCGATGCGCCCAGCAGCCGGGGGCTGGCGGGCATGACCCCTCGCTGCAGGGACTATCCCTGGCACCACACCCAGGTGCCGGGACCAGCGAGCAGGATTGGGGTGTGCCATGAGCAGCACAATCTCACTCGTGATCGGGGCCATCGGCTTGCTGGCCGCCGTTTTCGCGCTGGTGGTTGTGCTGCGCAGGTCGCCGGGCCGTAGTCAGCCCGTGGCCGACGCCGGGCCGGCCCGACCCCAGGTCACGGCCGACGCGCAGCGGGCGTTCGAGGACGCCAGCCGGGAAGCCGAGCAGGTCCGGACCCGGGCCGAAACTGACGCCGCGACCATGATGCGCGAGGCTGGCCTGGCCGCCGACAAGGCCGCCCAGGCCAGCCGGGACGCGGACGAAGAGCTGCGGGCGGTCCGCGACGAAGCCCGCGAACTGCGCGCGGACCTGGAGCGGCGCGAAGCCCGGCTGGCCGAGCGGGAAGCCCGGCTGGACACCGAGTTCGGCAAGCTCACCGAGCGCTCAGCCGGGCTGGACAAGGTCCGGCAGGACCTGGACGGCCGCCAGGCCGACCTGGACCGGCTCGACGAGGAACGCCGCGTGGTGCTGGAGCGGACCGCCGGGCTGACCGCCGGACAGGCCAAGGCCGAGCTGGTGGCCAGCATCCAGAACCAGGCCAAGCGCGAGGCGGCGCTGCTGGTCAGGGACACCGAGAACGCGGCCCGCCGGGACGGCGAGCAGCGCGCCCGGCGGATCGTCACGCTGGCCATTCAGCGGGTGGCCAGCGAGCAGACCAGCGAGTCCGTGGTGTCGGTGCTGCACCTGCCCGGCGACGAGATGAAGGGCCGGATCATCGGCCGGGAAGGGCGGAACATCCGCGCTTTCGAATCCGTCACCGGCGTGAACCTGATCATCGACGACACCCCTGAGGCCGTCCTGCTGTCCTGCTTCGACCCGGTCCGCCGCGAGGTCGGGCGGCTCACCCTGGAACGGCTGGTGCTGGACGGGCGGATCCACCCGCAGCGGATCGAGGAAGCGTACGAGCGGAGCAAGGGTGAGGTGGAGCAGCTTTGCGTCCGGGCCGGGGAGGACGCGCTGGTCGAGCTGTCCCTGACCGACATGGACCCGGAGCTGGTCACCCTGCTCGGCCGGCTGCGTTACCGCACCTCATACGGCCAGAATGTGCTCCGTCACCTGGTCGAGTCCGCGCACATCGCCGCGATGATGGCCAGCGAGCTGGGCATGGATCCCGGGCTGATGCGGCGCTGCACGGTGCTGCATGACATCGGCAAGGCGCTCACCCACGAGGTGGAGGGCAGCCACGCGCTGATCGGCGCCGAGATTGCCCGCCGGTACGGCGAGTCGGCCGACGTGGTGCACGCCATCGAGGCGCATCACAACGAGGTCGAGGTGCGCACGGTCGAGGCCGTGCTGACCCAGGCGGCGGACGCGATCAGCGGCGGCCGGCCGGGCGCCCGCCGCGAATCCCTCGAAGCCTACGTCAAGCGGCTGGAGCGGCTGGAGCAGATCGCGACCGCCCAGCCCGGCGTGGAGAAGGTGTTCGCCATGCAGGCCGGCCGGGAGATCCGGGTCATGGTCAAGCCGGAGCGGGTGGACGACATTCAGGCCCAGGTCATCGCCCGGGACGTGGCCAAGCAGGTCGAGGAGGAGCTGACCTACCCGGGGCAGATCCGGGTCACCGTGGTCCGGGAGTCCCGGGCCACCGAGTTCGCCCGCTGAGCCCGGCCGCGCGGGCCCCGTCGCGCCAGCCCGGCCGCGCCAGCCCGGCCGCGCCAGGCCGGCTCAGCCGGTCAGCTGGACGCCGCCTTGGCCGGGCTGGACGCCCCACCCGGCAGCACCGTGACGTTGCTGCCCGAGCCAGGCTGGGCCGCCACTCCCGGCTTACTCCGCTCCGCGTCCACACCGGCTTCGGCACTGGCATCCGCGCCGGCCTTAGCGCTGGCGTCCGCCCCCGGCTCCGCGGGCTGGCCAGGCTTGGACGGCTCGGTCAGCTTCAGCCGCTGGATGCCGGGCGGGTCGAACCCCAGCACCTGCCCGTAGAAGGACAGTTCCGCCTCCAGCGCGGCAGCGATCGTGTCCGCGCGGCGGAACCCGTGTGACTCGCCCTGGAACATCAGCAGCGCGTGCCGGATGCCGTGTGCGGCCAGGTCGGCCGCGATGCCCCGGGCCTGTGCGGGCGACACGATCGGGTCGTCCAGGCCCTGGAGGAGCAGCACCGGGGCGGTCGCGTCGGTGACATGGCCGGCCGGGGAGCGCTCGCCGTAGACGTACTGGAACCCGGGCAGCGGGCCGATCAGCCCGTCCAGGTAGTGCGACTCGAAGTCGTGCGTCTCGGCCGCGAGTTCGCGCAGGTCGGCCACGCCGTAATAGGACGCCGCCGCGCTGAACACCCGCTGCCGGGCCGCGAGCGTGGTGACCGCGGCCAGCGCGGTCCAGCCGCCCGCCGAACCACCGCGGATGGCCAGCCGGGCCGGGTCCGCGTCGCCGTTCGCGGCCAGCGCCTGCGCCGCCGACGCCGCGTCCTCCACGTCGACCACGCCCCACTGCATGCGCAGCCGCTCGCGGTAGTTGCGGCCGTACCCGGTGGAGCCGCCGTAGTTGACGTCGATGATCCCGATGCCGCGGCTGGTGAAGTAGGCCTTTTCCAGGTCGAGCAGGCCCACCGCGTGCGAGGTCGGGCCGCCGTGCGCCCAGACCACGTAGGGCGGCAGTTCGCCGTCCGGGGCGACCGCGTCCGGGTGGGCCGGCGGGTAGACCAGGGCGTGCACGCTCCGCCCGTACAGCCCGTCCAGCCGGACCTGGCTGGGCACCGGCAGGTAGCCGGCCTCGGGCACGTCCTCGGACTCCCAGCGCAGCACCTCGCAGGTGCCGGAGGCCACATTGATCCGCACCACGGCCAGCGGCCGGGCCGGGCCGCCGGCCACCGCCACCACGGTCTCGCTGTCCGCGGCCAGCCCGGACGTGAACTCCTGGACCGGCAGGTCCGGATCGCTCAGCTCCCCGGTCTCCGGGTCGAGCAGCCCGAGCCGCATGCCGCCCTGGCCGTGCAGCACCGCGAGCCGCCCGTCGCCCAGCCGGGCGAATGGCCGCTCACCCAGCTGCCACAACGGCTCGGCGAACTCCTCCTCGGCCGGGTACAGCGCCTGGGCGGGCTCGCCGAGCAGGCCGACCTGGTACAGGTTCCACCAGCCGGGCCAGTCCGACACCACATACAGGCTGGTGTTGTCGCGCCACACCGGGGCCAGCACCGATTCCCGCATGCCGCCCTTGACCAGCCGGCCCTGTCCCGGCACGCCGTCGGCGATCAGGCCGACCCGCAGTTCGGTCCCATCCCACGGCATCCGCGGGTGATTCCAGCAGATCCAGGCCAGCCTGCTGCCGTCCGGCGACAGGGCCGGGGAAGCGAAGAAATCCGCGCCGGTGACAAGCTGCCGGATCGCGTCCGGATCATTGGCGGCGCTGCCGTCCAGTGGAACGGCCACAATGGCCCGGCTGATTTTGCCGTCCTCGTGGCGTTCCTGGACGCACCACACCTCTTTATCGTCACCGGAAAGAATGAAATCGGCAAAACGCAGCGTGGCCCGCCCGGTTTCACTCTCGCCTGCCGGTTCCGGGGTGAGCGGCCGCGGCGTGACCCCGGGACCGGGCACCAGGTACAGCCGCTGGTCGGCGTAGTTGGCGAACACGATCCCCTGGCCATCCCCCTCCCTGCCGGGGTCATCCGGGCCGGGGAGGGGCACGGGCAGGTAGGACCGCCCGCCGTACTCATGCACCCGGGTCCTGGCGTTCCACGGAGAGGGCAGCAGCGCGCGCGGGCTGCCGGTCGCGTCGCAGTGCACCACGGTCACCCGGCCGCCCTCCTCGGGACGGCCCTCCTGCCACCACACGTCGGTCCCACGGACCAGCGGGAAGGAGACGGT
>Ga0335085_10003740_pt1 | contig 25891 bp, 18 predicted proteins | sample Lox_Sample_45_FD_206712 | JGI IMG/M metagenome (GOLD analysis project Ga0335085, IMG submission 206712) | Soil microbial communities from Loxahatchee National Wildlife Refuge, Florida, United States - Lox_Sample_4.5 | ecosystem: Environmental > Terrestrial > Soil > Wetlands | place: USA...
TGATGGGAATGACGTTGCCGCTGTGATCCTGCACGAACTCGACCCGCGATTTGGCTTTCATCGCGGCCTGGTTGTCCGCCGCCGCCTGCGCGAGCGACTTTGCGGGTGCCGACTCAGCGATTCCCTCCGCCACGGCCTGCTCGAAAGTCATGAACGACGAAGGCAGAAACGAGTCTTCGCCCTTGACCTCCGCCATCGAAAACGTGGCGCGCGCATAGGCCGGCAGATGCGTCGAGCTGCCACCGACGGAGGCGCCACCCACGGCGCCGCCGCCCGGACTGGGGGCCGCGCCCGGAACCGTGCTCACTCCCATGCTGCCCGCACGCTGCGCGTGCGCAGGAATGGCTGCCAGAAAAACGATCGCTGCAACTCCCAAGAATTTCTTCATGTGTGTGACCTCGCTTGCGCCGGAAGGGCCGGCGACATGAAGAATATCGGCAATTGCGGTGCCAGATATCGCAGGGTCCTAAGTTATTGTTTTCAGGGATGTTAGAGGCAACCTGATCGGGCCGCCCGGCCCGGCTAAAATCTTTCCTCGGAATTTCCGCCCACTTTTGTGAAATTCCTTAGAAGCGCAACAGGTGAAGCGTAATAGCCCGTACGGGACTGAGTACTATTACGCGGCAGGACTGCTCAGAGCGCCTTCCATGCGACGTACGCCGCGCCTTTGAGCGGGCATTCTTCGTCGAGCACCACGCGGACCGGGACCTGCGCCAGAAACTCCGTCATCTTCTCTTTGTGCTGCATGGCGCTCAGGAATCGACCGTCGCGCAGCAGAGGCAGAATCTTCACGGCGATGCCGCCGGCGATAAAGAGTCCTCCGCGCGCCACCGTTCGCACCACCAGATTTCCCGCTTCCGATCCATATATATCGATCCACAGATTCATGGCCGCGACGCACACGGGACATTCCTTCGACAGCGCGCGCTGCGTGATTCCCGGCGCAGGGTCGACCGATGAATCGTCAAAACCCGAATGGCGCACATCCGGGTTCAGAAATTCGTGAAGCGTCTTGAAACCGCGGCCGGAAAGTATCAGCTCGTTGCTTGTGAATTCACTGCGCGATTTGATGAACCGCCACAGCTCCACCTGCTGCTCGTTGTGAGGAGCAAAATCCGCGTGCCCGCCTTCGGTGGCCATGGGGATATGCTTCGTGCCGTCCCAGAAAAGAATCGCTTCGCCCAGCCCCGTGCCTGCGGCGATCACCGCGCGCGGCGCCTGGGGCGCCTCAGTCCCTTCGCGCAAAATGGCGAAGTCCGCCGGTTCCACCACGCTGATTCCGTAGGCCGCTGCTTCCAAATCGTTCAACAGTCGCACGCGATCCAGGCCCAGCAATCCGGCCATGATTCCGCCGTCGATCACCCACGGAAGATTCCCGGTGTGGACGCGATTTTCCACCACGGGCCCGGCGATTCCGAACGCCGCCGCGGTGGCTTTCGCTCCGGTGACCTGCACGAAATCCGTGACGATTTCTTCCAGGCCCTTGTGGTCGCGGCTCGGATAGCGCTTGTCTTTTACTTTGGTGAGCTTGCCCTGCTGAATGTCGAAGAGGCCGAGGTTCGTCTTCGTCCCGCCGATGTCGCCCGCAAGTATCAAGCCCGCCTCCCAAGCAGAGCCGGAATGAACTGGAAATTTCGTCCGCGCGGATCGCGGCGCGCGGAATCTAGATCGGACGCCAGCGTCGGCCTTCGGAAACCGTCAGATCATCCGCTGCGCGCGGCCCCTCGCTGCCGGCCGGATAATTCGGGAACGGCGGAGCGGAAGCGCCCTGCCATGCTTCCAGAATCGGATCGACCAGCCCCCAGGCAGCCTCCACGCTGTCGGCGCGATCGAACAGCGTGGCATCGCCGCGGATGCAATCGTTGATCAATGTGGCGTACGCCTCGCGGGTTCCCGCTCCAAACGCCTGCCGGTACCGGAAATCCATGGTCACCGGGCTGATATGCATCTGCGATCCGGGCGATTTGGCGCCAAATGTCAGCGATATTCCTTCGTCGGGCTGGACATTGATCACCAGCGAATTCGGCTCGACGCTTTCGCCCTGGAAAACCATGTGCGGTGCCTTCTTGAAGCGGATCGCGATTTCCGTCATGCCCCGCGCCAGCCGTTTGCCGGAACGTAGATAGAACGGCACGCCGCTCCAGCGCCAGTTGTCGACCAGCAGCTTGAGCGCGACGAAAGTTTCCGTCGCCGAGTCGGGCTTTACGCCCGGTTCCTGACGGTATCCCGGCACGGCCGCGCCCTTGATCGTTCCCGGACCGTATTGGCCCCGGATCACCGATTTCCAGACGCTTTCCGAATTGAACGGCCGGATCGACTGCAAAATCTTGATCTTTTCGTTGCGCACGGACGTCGCGTCGAATCGCGCCGGCGCCTCCATGGCGACGAGTGAAGTCAGCTGCAGGACGTGGCTCTGGATCATGTCCCGCAGCGCGCCCGCCGATTCGTAAAACGCCGCGCGCTTTTCCACGCCCAGCGCTTCGGCCGCGGTGATCTGCACGTGGTCGATGAAATTCCGGTTCCAGATCGGCTCAAAAATGCCGTTGCCGAAGCGAAAAACGAGCAAGTTCTGGACGGTCTCTTTCCCCAGATAGTGGTCGATGCGATACACCTGCGGCTCGTCGAATACTTTCAGCACTTTCGCGTTCAGGTCCCGCGCCGATGCGCCGTCGCGCCCGAACGGTTTTTCGACGATGATCCGCGCCCACGAATCGCCTGTCTTTGGCTTGGCCAGGCCGGCGCGGCCCAGTTGTTCGATCACGTGCTCGTATACTTCCGGAGGCGTCGCTAGATAAAAGAGCCGGTTTCCGCCAAGGTTTCCCTCTTTATCGAGAGCTTCCAGACGCTCGCCGAGCTTCTTGTACGATTCCGGATCGTCGTAATTCCCGTGGAAATACTGCAAGTGTCCAAGAAATTCCTCGCGGCAATCGACTTGCGAGCCGTTCTGATTCGCCTTCGGCAGAAATTCGCTGGCCGATTTCCGGAACGCGTCGTCGCTCATTTCCGTGCGGGCAAAACCCAGCAGGCGGAAACGCGGCGCCAGGCAGGAATGCTGTGCCAGATCGTACAGCGCCGGCAGCAGCTTGCGGCGTGCCAGGTCGCCCGAGGCGCCGAACATCACGATCGCGCACGGATCGTTGGGAATCTCGCAAAAGTAGGAATCGTTCCGCGGCGCTTCGGAGACCGTGGTGGGATGGCTGCTCATGGGCGCGCTCCGTCAGGGATGTCGCGGATCACTCAGCGAATGGGATGGCACTCGGTAGCGGTTCCCTTGCCGGATTGCTCCGCAAGCGAACAGCCTACCATACTCTCTATCGGCCCTTGTTACGTTCCCATGAATCCAACTTCCTCGTCATTTTGAGCGGAGTCCGCCGCGGCGGACGGAGTCGAAGAATCTCTCTTCGGCGTTACAACCAGCAACATTCGGCGGATTCTTCCCCGCTCACACCAACGCAAAATACCGAACCAGATTCCCGTCCGTCTTGCGTTCGCCTACTCCGACGAATACATGCCGGGTCAGCCAATCGTGCTTCCCGGCCGCAACCTCGAACGTCGGAAACGCCCGCAGGTAATATTCCGCGGCCTCAACCGAAGGCCCACCCTCGAACGCCATGGCTCGCAGCCTCTTCATCGTGTCGTCCTGGTAGCCCCACAGGTACCCGCGGTTGTGCATCAGGATCAGCGTGCCGTCGTCTTCCTGCAGCATGTAGCGCGCGTCGAACGCCGCCACGTCGTCCGGTCGAAACAGCGAATAATCGCCGCCGCTATTCGGCACGGCCTTCCCGCGCAGGCGCGGGCCCGAGAACTCGCCGCTATCCACGTACACCGCTCCGCGGTTGGCGCCGCTGGGCATTTTTTCGATCATCTGCACGCGCGTGAAATGCAGCCGCAGCTCGAATGCGAATTCGAGCCTGGGCTCGGCGATCGTCGAAACGGCCGTGCCAAACGGCCTGGTCTTGCTCGTGTCGGACATGCGGACCTTCCCTCTGGAAAATGAAGTGATACAATCCCCCGGTTCCGGCGGGCTGTCAATTGCCGCTCGTACGTCCAAGGCTCGGGGGGATCACATGAAAGTCGCGCTGATCGGCGCCAGCGGATTCGTCGGCTCGAAAGTGCTCGCGGAGGCGCTCACGCGCGGCCACCACGTCACCGCCATCCTCCGCCATCCTGAAAAAATCCAGATCGCGGATAAAAACCTCACCGTGAAGCAAGCCGACGTGCTCAACGTCGACGAACTCGCCGGGATTCTCGCCGGACACGACGTGATCGTCAGCGCCTTCAACCCCGCACGCGGCGTCGCCGGAGAGCACGTCTACGATCTGCACGTCACCGGCCACAAAGCCATCCTGGCGGCCGCAGCAAAATCCGGGGTGAAGCGGTTTCTCGGCGTCGGCGGCGCGGCCAGCCTCAAAACCGCCGACGGCATCGAGCTCCTCGACTCGCCGCAGTTCCCCGAGGCCTACGTTCCCTTCAAGCCCGGAATCCGCGGCACGCGGGAACTCTACTACCTGCTGAAGCAGCAGCCGTCGCTTGATTGGGTGTTCATCGCGCCCTCGATCGTGATTGCGCCCGGTGAACGCACCGGAAAATTCCGCGTCGGCGGCGACCGTGTGCTCTACAACGACAAAGGCGAGAGCAAAATTTCACTCGAGGATTATTCCGTCGCGCTCGTCGACGAAATGGAAAATCCGAAGCATCACAATGAACGCATCACCATCGGCTATTAGCGCTCGGCCGTTGCACTTCGGTTGAACATTTGGTCCGCGCCGGCGCGCAGAGCTCGATACCGAGCGGCCGGCTCCGAAAAGAGGACGCTGTGAAGCAGCCCCTGCTCGGAATCGTTTCCTCGCTGTTCGTGATCGCCGTCTCGCTGGGCTTCATCGCTCTGTTCGCCTTCCCGATATTCGCGAATTGGGTGGCCTTTCTCACCATCTGCTTCATCCCGATGGAAATCGTGATTTCCGTTACCTGGCGCTGCGAGCATCCCGGCTTCGTAGCTGGCCTGTCGCAGCCCGCGAAGGGTATCCTGCTCACGCTGCTGGCCCTGCTGGTCGGCGCGGTTGTCGCCGTCGTGCACTTCAAGACTGTCGGCGGCGGAATCAATCCCCCTCCCCCGATGCTGGCCATGTGCATCATCACCTCCGTTATCGTGACGTTTTGGCTGGCCATCATGTGGGGAGGATGGCCGTTCAACCGGCTGTTCAAGAATCCGATCCTAGCCGGCCTGGCGATGCTCGTGGCTTGCTATGCGATTAACTACGCCCTGTTCCGGCTGCTGTTCAGCTACGAATTCATGCGCGGCGCTCCGGTCTACGTTGCCTCGCTCGATCCTCACGGCTATTTCAACGCCTGGAATGTTCTGGTGTATTACGTCACCGCTATCGGAGTCATGTTCCTGCTGCTCAATTTCGATCTCTGGCCCTTCACGAAATTCCCCGCGTTGATGAAGCAGCCCGCGCTCGGTATCGTCTGGACCGTCGTGATGCTGGCCGTGGGTTGGCTGGTTTTTTGGCTGGGCGTCGGCGTGATGAGAATGGACGTGGCCTCCTTCATGGTGCGCGTTCCGATCCCTTTCATCTTCGGCACCATCATCGTGCTCAATATGATGCACGGCTGGTTGTTCGGAAAATTACAGCAGCCGCTCAAGGGCCTGTTGAACACCCTGGCATCGGCGGCCATTGGCGTCATTCTCGCGCGTTTGTACGAAGCTCTCGCACCCGTTGTGACCGGCAAGGTGAATCCCGGCCCGCCCGGCTACGACTTTGAAATCTGGCTGGCCTCCGCGCTGCTTGCCGTCACGTTCCCGTTCATGATCTTTTACGCCGAATTTTTCAAGATGTGGCCGCTGCATCGCGAGCAGCGCTGATTTCAACCGGAGGCCCGCGCCCATCCCATGCCCAAGCTGACCACCGACGACCGCATCGCCATCAACGACTTGCTCGCCGCCTATGCCTGGGCGCTCGATACGGGAGATGTCGACGCGCTTGTGGCCTGCTTCACCCCCGATGCGGTGGTGATCGAGGAGGTCTTCGAAGAGCCGGACCGCTGGGAGGGCCGCGCGAATATCCGCCGCTTCGCCGAGCATTTCCGCAACGTCCCGAATTTCCCCGGGCGCCAGCATCACATCACCAACTCCGTGGTCACCGGCGATTCCGAAAAATGCGCCGTGCGATCGTTCGCGCTGGTCACCGAGTGCCAGGGCGAGCCGCCCTACGTGATCCGCTTCGCCGGATATTGGGACGACAAGCTCGCCAAAATCAACGGCCTGTGGCTTTTCACCGAGCGCACCATTCGGCTGTGGGACGGCGAAGTGCTCGCGCGTTTCCCCGGCCGCGGAAAGCGCGTTCCGCGTAAACGTCCTCCGGAGCTTTTCGTAAAGCGGGACTCCTGAATTCACTTTCTCGCGCCGCCGCCCCGCCAGTTCATGTAGAATCCGCCTGCTCCAGGGGGGAAGTGCAGGGCGGGGCGCGCCGATTGCGCCGGCCCGAGAGGAGCATCCCCATGACGTTTCGCATTCCTGCGTTGGCCTCCGTTCTGCTGGCGACGTTGCTCGCGTTTGTCTCGCCGCTCTCCGCTCAGCAACCCAAGCCGGTCCGCACCGACGCTGGCCCTGTGCAAGGGACCGTCGACGACGGGCTCACGATCTACAAAGGGATTCCGTTCGCGGCCCCGCCCGTGGGAGATCTGCGCTGGCGCCCGCCTCAGCCGCACGCCCCGTGGAAGGAAGTTCGGAAGGCCGACCAATTCGCGCCCGCCTGCATGCAGGTCCCGATCGTGCTGCCGGCATTTGGCCTGGTCTCCGTCACCGTCAACGAGGATTGCCTCTATCTCAACGTTTGGACACCCGCCAAGTCCGCCAACGAAAAGCTCCCGGTGATGGTCTGGATTTACGGCGGCGGTTTCACCATCGGCGCGACTTCGTTGCCTCAATACGACGGCGCGAACTTCGCCAGGAAAGGCGTGATCCTCGTCAGCGTCGCCTATCGCCTCGGCCAGTTCGGCTTTCTGGCTTCCCCCGAACTCAGCAAGGAACAGGGCGGCCATTCCGGCAACTACGGCCTGCTCGATCAGATCGCCGGCTTGCAATGGGTGAAGAAGAATATCGCCGCGTTCGGCGGCGATCCACACCGCGTGACGATCTTCGGCGAATCCGCGGGTGGAATTTCCGTCAGCATGCTTTCCGCGTCGCCGCTCGCGAAGGGACTTTTCAGCGGCGCCATTTCCGAAAGCGGCGGCAATTTCGGCCCGGAACGCCACGGCAACGAAGGCGGGACCAACATGGTCTCTCTCGCCACCGCTGAAACAAACGGCTCGGAGTATTTCGCGAAACTCGGCGCCGCCTCGCTCGCAGATGCGCGCAAGAAGACCGCTGACGAGGTGATCAAAGCCTCCAATTCCGGCATCGGAGGCTCCTGGCCCATCTTCGACGGCTACGCGCTGCTCGGCGATCAGTACACGCTCTATCAGGAAGGAAAATACAACGACACGCCGATTCTCGTCGGCTCCAATTCCGACGAAGGCGCGCTTTTCATCGCGCAAACAACCGCCGCCGCTTACCAGGGCCAGATCAAAGCGCAGTACGGCGACTACGCGGACAAGATTCTCGCCGCCTATCCCGGCGACACCGACGCGCACGCGCTTCGATCGGCCCGCGATATGTTCCGCGATGCCACCTTCGCCGAGCCCACCTGGACCTGGGCGCGCCTGCAATCCAAAACCGGCAAGGGGAAGATCTTCGTCTACTACTTCAGCCACCGCCCGGCTTACCCCGACGCTCCCAGTTTCAAGGATTGGGGCGCGGCTCACGGCGCCGAGATCAGCTACGTCTTCGGAAATTTCTCCGAGCAAATACCCGCAAGCGACTCGGACAAGAAAGTCTCCGACGAACTTTCAACCTACTGGACCAATTTCGCCAAGACCGGCGATCCCAACGGCGCGGGCGTGCCGGGCTGGCCCGCCTTCACCGATGCGAATCAGCAGGTGATGAACCTGAATGACCCGTCGCACCCCGTCCCGGTGCCCCACGCGGACCAGCTCAAAGTCCTCGACGGCTATTTCGCCTGGCGCCGCTCGCAGGCTAGTTCCAACTCCGGCCACTAAACCCGCGCCGTCGTGCTGATCGGAGCGGGCATCTAAACATTTCGCTGGCCAGGAAAGATGCTCGCTCCCAAGGTTTTCTCTGCGCCCTCTGCGCCTCTGCGCCTCTGCGGTGGATTGCGTGTCTCTGTGGTCCCCGTGTCTGCTCCGTGTCCTCTGTGTTTCGCCTTCCGCCCGGCTGGCTTTCCCACTTCCACTACCGAAACTGCTGCGTGGCCTTATCCAGCTCCGCCATCACTCCCGCATCGATCTTCACATCCAGCGCCGCCAGCGTCGCATCCAGCTGTTCCGGCTTGCTCGCCCCGATGATGGGACTTGTAATCACCGGATTCGCCAGCACCCAAGCCACCGACAACGTGATTAGCGGAATGCCTGCCCGCAAAGCGATTCCCTGCAGCTCGCCGACGGCCTTGAAAATATTTTCCTGCCAGTAGCGGCCCTTGTAGAGATCGCCGACGCGCCCCTCGTACGCAAAGCGCGTCCCTTCGCTCGGCGGCTTCGAAAAATCATGTTTGCCCGAAAGCATCCCGCCCGCGATGGGATTGAACGGGATCACGCCCACGCCTTCCTCCGCGCAAAGCGGCAGCATCTCCCGCTCGATTTCGCGATACAGCAGGTTGTAGCGCGGCTGCACGCAAACGAAGCGCACCCACCCGCGTGCGTCGCTGCGCCCCAGCGCCCGTGCAATCTGATAGGCCACGTAGTTCGAACAGCCGACGTAGCGCACCTTCCCCGCGCGCACGATATCGTCGAGCGCTTGCATCGTTTCATCGATCGTCACGTTCGGATCGAACCCGTGCAGCTGGTAGAGGTCGATGAAATCCGTGCCCAGCCGCCGCAGCGAATTGTCGACCGACTCCAGAATGTGCCGCCGGCTATTCCCCTGGTGAAAGGGCTGCGGCCCGACGGGCCAAAAACACTTCGTCGCCACCACCCAGTTCTGCCGCTTTCCCTTGATCCACTTTCCGATGATTTCCTCGGTTCGCCCCACCCGCTCCAGTCCCCCGCCCAGCGGATAAACGTCCGACGTGTCCAGGAACGTGATCCCGCCCGCCGCCGCCCGATCCAGAATCGCGAACGAAGTCGGCTCATCGCACTGATAGCCAAACGTCATCGTCCCAAGGCAAAGCCTCGAAACCTTCAACCCGGTGGCGCCCAATCGAACGTGTTCCACACCGCCTCCCCGAAAGCCAGATTAGATTGCCTGAAAACAAAATCCGATCTTGGTGGCCCTTCGCAACGAAGTCAACCGGCAGGAGGCGCCTTCATTCGGCCTTCCGTGTGAAGTCTGCGCCTCTGCGGTGATTCGCCTTTCTCCGCGTCCTCGGTGCCGCCTCTTTGTGTTCTGTGTTTCGTCTTGGCCCGGTTGCAGCCGCCCCACCAGCCCATCTAATATGTCTTCAGCAACTCAACGGAGGCTTCCGCTCAATGGCCGATGAAAAGCAGGGTACCCAGCAGGTCCGCATGGTGAAGTGCGTCAAGCTCGGCAAGACGCTGCCGGGTCTCGATCGCGCTCCCTGGAAAGGCCCGCTCGGCCAGCGCATTTACGAAAGCGTCTCCAAGGACGCCTGGCGCATGTGGGTCGACCACTCCAAGATGCTCCTCAACGAATTTCGACTCAACCCGCTCGACCCCAACTCGCAAAAAATCATGGAAGATCAGATGGAGCAATACTTCTTCGGCGAAGGCTCCAAACTCCCCGAGGGTTACGTCGCCCCCAAACACTAGCGGCAGCCGTCACTCTCAGCGGAGTGCCCCGGCCGTTTTGCAGATCGTCCGCGCGGCGGACGTCGGGCCATGGAGTCGAGGAATCTCTCCGGCATTGCCCATCCGCTGGCCTCAACGTGACCTGCCCCTGTGCTAAACTCCCGGTGTCAGGATCGAAAAGTCCTTGAGGGGGGACACTCCATGCAAATCCGCACTATGCTCGTGATTCCGGCCCTGCTCTGCTTCTCCGCCGCCGCAGCAACCGCCGACACCGCTCCCAAATCCGCTCACGCCAATATCATGGACGCCAAAGGCGCCAAAGTCGGCACCGCCAAGATCAAAGCCGGCAAAGATGGCATCCAGATCGACGTCAAAGTCGCAGGCCTGCCGGCCGGCGAGCATGGAATCCATATCCACACCGTCGGCAAATGCGAAGGCCCGGCCTTCACCAGCGCCGGCGGCCACTTCAATCCGACCGGCGCCCACCACGGCGTCAATAACGCCGCCGAGCCGCATCCCCACCTCGGCGACCTGCCCAATCTCAAGGTCGACGCCAACGGCAAAGGCAGCTTGTCGTTCGCCGTCAAGGGTGTCACGCTGGGCGACGGCGCCAACTCCCTGTTTCACGACGGCGGCACCGCGCTCGTCATTCACGCCAAAGCCGACGACCTGATGTCCGATCCCTCCGGCAATTCCGGCGATCGCATCGCCTGCGGCGTGATCGAGAAGTAGGCTCCCAATGCGCTGGCCCGGGCGCGCGGTGACACGATCGCTGTTAGCCGTCGTGCTCGCCGCCTTGGGCCTGGCGGCGGTTTCCGAGTTCGTAGTCGCGCAAAACCCGCCCGCGCCGTCGACCTCGCCTCCGCCCGGTTCAGCGCCCACTTTCGCGCACGACGTTGCGCCGATCCTCTATCGCTCCTGCTCCACCTGCCATCGCCCCGGAGAATCGGGCCCCTTCCCGCTGCTCACCTACGACGACGCGAAAAAATTCGCCCCGCAAATCGCCGCCGCAGTTCGCTCGCGCGCCATGCCGCCCTGGCTTCCCGCCTCCGGCTTTGGCGAATTCGCCAACGACCCCAGCCTCAGCGACGCCGAAATCCGCACCGTCGTCGCCTGGGCCGCGGCGGGCGCTCCCGAGGGACCGCCTGCCGCCACTCCTCCGCCGCCGCATTTCGTCCAGGGATGGCAACTCGGCCAGCCGGACCTGGTGCTCGACGCAGCGCGCGCCTTCAACGTGCCTTCGGCCGGTCCAGACGTCTTCTGGAATTTCATTTTTTCCCCTCAGCTCACCTCCAGGCGTTACGTCCGCGCTATCGAAGTCCGTCCCGGCATCCCCCACGGCGTGCATCATGCCAATCTCCTCGTCGATCCCGCCCGCTCCGCCCGCCGGCACGAAAAAGAACCCGGCTCCGGCTTCCCGGGCATGGACCTCACGGTGCAACACAGCATCTTTGATTTCGACGGCCACTTCTTGTTCTGGAAACCGGGCAGCGCCCCCTGGATCGAACCCGATGGCCTTTCCTGGGAGCTGGATCCCGGTACGGATCTTGTCCTCAACGCCCACATCATGACCATGGGCATGCCCATGCCCGTGAAGCCGTCCATCGGGCTCTATTTCACCGACAAGCCTCCCACGAAATTTCCTCTGCTCGTCGAGCTCGAGCGCGATCAAAGACTCGACATCCCGCCCGGCGCCCGTGATTTCACCGTCGGCGACGATTTCCGCCTTCCCATCGACGTCGACATCCTCGCGGTCTACCCCCACGCGCATTATTTGGGTCACGTGCTCGAAGCCTGGGCCACGCTGCCGTCCGGCGAAAAAAAATGGCTCATCAGGATTCCAAACTGGGATCCCAACTGGCAGGCTGTCTACCACTACCGCGAGCCTCTGTTCCTGCCCAAGGGCGCGCTCATCTCCATGCGCTGGCATTTCGACAATTCATCCGCGAATCCCCGCAATCCGCATCACCCGCCGCAACGCGTGGTCGGCGGCAACCAATCCACCGACGAAATGGCCCATTTCTGGATGCAGATGCTGCCTCGCGGCGCGGCCGACCGCCGCCCCGAACTCGATCAAGCCGTCATGCTCCACAATGTCGAGAAAAATCCCCGCGACTATTGGTCCCGCGTCTGGCTCGGCGCGCGGATGCTATCGAATTTCGATCCCGCAAATGCAGTCGGTGATCTCGAAACAGCCGTCGCCCTGAATCCGAAAGAACCCGAAGGCCGCAACTGGCTCGGCCTGGCCTTCAACGCCGTAGGCCGCAAACAGGAAGCCGTCGCGCAATTCCGCGCCGCCCTCTCTCTGCGCGCCGATTTTCTCAACGCCCGCCTGAATCTGGTCCGCACGCTTACCAGCATGAGTCGCCTGGGCGAAGCCAACACGGAAATCAAGCCCTTGCTCGCCGCCGCGCCTGCCGACCTCGACGTACTCCGCGCGCAAGCCAACCTCCTCCTGCGAACCGGTAAATTCGCCGAGGCCGTCGCGACTCTTCGCAAAGCCCTCGAAATCGATCCGGCGAACGCCCCCCTCAAAGAAGACCTCCGCGACGCGGAAAGCAAACTCGCCGCTCGGTCCCGGCCCTAGTCCTTTTCAGAAACGTTTGTTCGTCGTCCGCACATCTGCCCGAAACATCTACGATATAATTTGATTTCGATGCCCGGATTCTTCTCCAATCTCGTGCAATCGCTCCAGGGACGCCGCACCGACATGCGCTTCCTCTGCCACCGCCTGCTTTCCGAGCGGGGCGAAGCTTCCCAGACCGCCATCGCCCACGAGATCATCTCCGCCTACGACTCGATGAAGCCCGCCCAGCGGCCCGAATTTTTCGAAATCCTCACCCGCGAATTCGCTCCCGACCCCGCCAAGGTTCAGGCCGCCGCCACCGAATACGTTCGCGCGCCCAACGATGACTCGCTCGCCGTGCTTTCCCGCACCGTCGAAGCTCCGCGCCAAGAACTGATCCGCCGCCTCAATACCGCGCCGCACGGCACCGAAACTCTCGTCAATCTGCGCGCCGATTTGCTGTCCCTGCCCAGGAACGGCGCGAATTTCGAACCCCTCGACTCCGATCTCCGCCACCTGTTCCGCTCCTGGTTCAACCGCGGCTTCCTCCGCCTGGAACGCATCAGCTGGCAGACCTCCGCGCGCATTCTCGAAAAGCTCATCCGCTACGAATCCGTCCACGAAATCAACGGCTGGCCCGACCTGCGCCGCCGCCTGGAAGCCGACCGCCGCTGCTTTGCCTTCTTCCACCCCGCGCTCGTCGACGAGCCCATCATCTTCGTCGAGGTCGCGCTCTCCAAGGGCCTCGCCGGCGACCTCGAGCCGCTGCTCGACGTCAATGCGCCCGTGCTCGATCCCGAAAAAGCCGACACCGCCATCTTCTACTCCATCAATAATTGCCTGGCCGGCCTGCGCAATGTGCCCTTCGGAAATTTCCTGATCAAGCAGGTAGTCACCGAACTCGCCGCCGAATTTCCCAACATCCGCACCTACAGCACGCTTTCGCCGCTGCCGCAATTCGCCCGCGCGCTGCAGGATAACGACAATCCCGGCGCATTCACCCGCGACCGCCTCTCGCGCCTGCTCGCGGAATATTCCCGCGAATTCGGGGCGATCAACGGACGCCGCGACCCCGTCGACGTTTTCTTCCGCCTGCTGGAGGATCCCGTCGCCAACCGCAAGCTTCTCGCCGAGCCGCTCGAGCGTCTGGCCCTCGCGTACCTCACCCGCGCGCGGCGCGGCGGAAAGCTCTACGACCCCGTCGCCACCTTTCATCTTTCCAATGGCGCGCGCCTGGAACGCATCAATGTCTATGGAAACCTGCGGCCCTACGGATTGAAAGATTCCTACGGCGTCACCGTCAACTACCGCTACCTGCCTGACGAGCTGGAGGAAAATCACGAACGCTTTGTGCGCGGCGGCCAGATCCGCGTCCCCACCACCCTCTACCGCGAACACAAATCAGTCGCCGATGCCTGGGACCCGCCGAAAGAATCCGAAAAACCCGCCCGCGAAAAACGCCGCTAAGTTTCTATCGTCATTCTGAGCGGAGCCCGCGGCAGCGGGCGGAGTCGAAGAACCTCTCCGGCAGCGTTAGCGATTGCTCCGCTTCTCCTCGAGCCCCCCCTCGTCCCCCCACACGTGCCCGCAAAATCCGCACTTCCACCCCACATGCTTCACCGGCATCGGAAACCCGAGCAACACGCTCAGATACGCCAGCCGTTTCATCAACGGCTGATGCGCCACATCGGTCGACCGGCAATTCGGACACCGCTCCGGCACTGGCTCCTCGGCAACCTCCGCCTCGCTGTCCTCCGCCTTCCCCGCATCGAGCAATTCCAGCGCTTCCGCCGCATCCTCCTCACGCACCCGCAGCTTCACCCCTCCCACCAGGTTCGAATAGAGCCAATCCATCCGAACGATATTTTCATCGAAGAGAAACGATTCGATCCGCGCCGAATCCAGCAGCCCCTTGGCCAGATAAGCGGTTTGGACATCGCGAAACTGCCGGATAGTCACGAGTTTTGAAAAAACGGGTTCCGCGGCCGGGGCGTCGCCGCGAAATTCGAGGTCCAACTCTAACCCGCGCTTCGCAATTTCAAACTGCAGCGCCCGCTGCGCCGTCGCGGAAAGCGAACCCGCGTCATCCGCCAGCTTTTCCAGCTCCCCGTCGGCCATCGCGCCATAGAGCTGCGCCAGCCGCCACCGTTCTCTCTCGCCGTCACTCGCCGCCATCCGGAAAATATACACTGCGGCGGCGATTCGCGGCTGCCATTCGGCTCGCGTATGATGTCCCGGTGAACCGCGCCCCTCTGCTCCTCGCCGCGCTCATCATCCTGCTCGCCGGCTGCTCCACCGATGACTCCACGAAATCCGACGCCGAGCTTGGCCTCAATTCGCAACAAGCCAGCGGCCGCCACATCTATCAACAATCCTGCTACCCTTGCCACGACGCCCACTCCGTCCCCGGCGAAAACGGTCCCAGCCTGAAAGGCCTCTTCCAGAAGTCGTTTCTCCCCAGCGGCCTCCCCGCCAACGAACGCTTCGTCCGCCAAACCATCGTCAACGGCCGCAACATGATGCCCGCCGCCGGCGCCAACTTCACGCCCCAACAGCTCGACGACCTCCTCGCCTACCTCCACACGAAATAAGAGCTCCGATCGGCGGCAAACGGCTACTTTCGCCCCCCGCCGCTGCTCCCTCCTCCTCCGCCCGACGATCCACCGCCGCCTCCCCCAAATCCTCCTCCGCTGCTTCCACCACCTCCTCCGCCTCTCGAGCCCCCGCCTCCACCCGAATACCCGGAACCTCCGCCGCCACCGCCGCCCGAGTGGCCGCCACCCGCATACCCTCCGCCGCTTGAATGGCCTCCGCTGTATCCCCCTCCGCCGCCGCCGCGATAGCCCGAACCGCCTCCGCTGGAGGAGCCGCCGCGATATCCGGACCCACCCCCGTGACTCCCGCCCTCGCGTCCGCCAAATAGCGTCGACCCGCCATGGCTCGCCGCGCCGAATTCCCCTCGCGCGCTCAGCGACGCCACCAACACCGGCTTTTCCGCTTTCCCGCCCGAAGGCTTGCCCGGCATCTCGAACCCGTGCGACTCGTAGCTATACCGGACCCTCACGTCTTTCTCCGCTCCCACCGGCAGTTTCGGATCCACATGCGACGCGTCCATCACCCGCGCGCGGATTTCCGGGCGTTCCTGCGATTCGCCATGCGGAAATTCCCCGCGAAAACCGCTCGGCGCTTTGACCGTCCAGTCGACCTTCGCCTTCGCATCGAAACTCGCCAGCGTGATCTTCTCGCCCGGCTTCGAGCTTCCCACGAGGACTCCGTGCTTCAAATTGAACGGCGGCTTGCCCTTTTCATCCCGCGGGTGCGGCAGCACGAATCCGACTTTCCCTCCCTGCTTCACCCAATGCACGGGATGGTGATGCCGGTGATGACGCATCACGATTCGGTAGTGGCCTTGGTGCTGGTAGTAGCTGCCGAAGTAACACACGGCCGAATTCGCCCGGCTGGCCGCGAATGCGCTTCGTTGGTAGTAGAGTTGCACCAACTGGTCGTATTCCGCTTGCGTCTTGGCGTTCGCCACGGTAACGACCCAGTGCACGTCCGGGCACTGATCCCACGACAGCAAATACGGAACTTCTCGCGGCGTGAATCCCGGTGTTGCGGGGTTCGGCGATGCGTTTTGACCCGCCGGCGGTCCGGTTTGCCCTGGCGATGAGTTGTATTGTGATTCTGACTGCGACGGCGGAGACCACGACACCGGCTCGAGCCGCGCGCGCGTTCGCGCATCCCCCCCGACCGGCCCCGTCGGCGCGGCCGGTTGCGTCAGCGCCGGACCGGCAGGCTCCGTCCCTTCGTTCTGTTCGGGCCCGCCGTCCTTCGGCTCCCAACAAGTGCCATAGGGTGCGCACGCGTAGAATGTGCCTTCGTCGTACAAGTCCGCCAGCCCCAGCATTGGCGAAGTCAGGCCCGCCGCTTTCATCCCCGCCTGCATCGCGGCGTCTCGCTTCGCCACCCGGTCCGCCACCCATTTGTCCCAATCCTGCGATCCGGCCGATTGGCCCGCGCCCTGAATCTCCATGGGCTTGTTTCCCTCGAACACGATCGTTTGCCCTTTGATCAGTTGCATCTTGGGACCGGCGTTGTGCCAGACACGGGAGCCCTCCGCGCCCTGCGGCGTCACCGCTTCGCCGTCCAGATAGCTGTCGATTCGGATATAGGCGCTTTCGGGGTAATCCACGCTGATCAGCGCCGTCGGTGTGTCGATCTTGAAATGCTCCTTGGGATTTTGAACCGCGTCGGTGGTCAGCGTCCCGGCGATCAGCTCGATTTGCGTGTTGAGCTGGTCCGCGAGTTCCTCGAGTTGATCGAACAAAACCACCGAATGCGGCGCGATGTAAATCATCGAGCCGCTCTCGAATTCGACCTCCGCCCGGCCTTCGCCGGTGGAAAGCGCGTAGCCCTCCAGAACGGGCTGATCGGTCTGCGCCTTCTCCCATCCCTTTTCCAGATTCGGCCCGTTCTTGTCGCCGCGATTGAACCGCACGTCTCCTTCGACGTTTCTCAGCCGCACCAATTGCGGTTGAACCAGGAACGAATATTCCTTGGCATGGCTGGCTGCTGCGGGGAAAAAAATCAGGAAGGAAAGAACTGCCGAAATCCCAATCGCTCGTGAGCGGGTCGTCATCGGCAACCTCCATCTGGGAATGGGGCCTGCTTCTGGGACGGAGCGGCCGGAGTTTAGGTTCCACCAACATTCTTAATGCGTAAACCGGGCTGGTTTTCAACGCCTTCCCGGGCCGGCGCCGGGGCTGCGCGAAAAAGTCCACACAAGCCGGCCCTTGACACCGAACTGCGCCCGCTTAACATGGGACCGTGAACGCGCGATCCGTGCTCGACATCTCAAGACTTCCGGACACCTCGCCCGGATCAAAGGCCGCAGGGTCCGCAGTTCTGCGTGCCCCTATGATTTTTTTAATCGGAAATATGCTTATTAGAATTTGAAAAATCGAGCCAAAACATTGGTGGGAAATTTTTCTAATCGAAAACTTTCGTCGTTTTTCCGATTTGACCCCGCGTGTCACCTATGAAAAACAGGAGCCGCCGCGCCGCCGCGACTGCGCTAAACTAATCTCGTTCTCTTTACAGGAGACATCTCAACCGGCATGAGCCTCCCTTCAAAAAACTCGTTTTCGTCGCGCGCGGCCCTCAAAGTCGGCGCCGATTCCTTCGACATCTACCGCCTGGACGCCATCGAGCGCGCCGGCGTCGGCAACGTGGCGCGTTTGCCCTTCTCGCTGAAAGTGCTGCTCGAAAATCTGCTGCGCCACGAAGACGATCACTTCGTCCGCTACGGCGATATCGAAGCTCTCGCCGGATGGAATCCCTCCGCCGCCGGCGGCGCCACCGAAAAAGAAGTCAGCTTCATGCCCGCCCGCGTGCTGCTGCAGGATTTCACCGGCGTCCCGGCCGTGGTCGATCTCGCCGCCATGCGCGACGCGCTCAAGAAACTTGGCGGCGACCCGAAAAAAATCAATCCCCTGATTCCCGCCGAGCTGGTCATCGACCATTCCGTGCAGGTCGACAAATTCGGCGGCGCCGATGCCTTCGCTTTCAACGCCGATCTGGAAATGCAGCGCAATATCGAGCGCTACGCGTTCCTCCGCTGGGGACAAAAAGGATTCGAAAATTTCAAAGTCGTTCCGCCGGATACCGGCATCTGCCACCAGGTCAACCTGGAATATCTCGCGCGCGTGGTGTTCAAGGAAAAACAGGGCGGCGGCTGGATCGCTTTCCCCGACTCGCTCGTCGGCACCGACTCCCACACCACCATGGTCAACGGTCTCGGCGTTTTCGGCTGGGGCGTCGGCGGGATCGAAGCCGAGGCCGCCATGCTCGGCCAGCCGCTTTCGATGCTGATTCCCGCCGTCGTCGGGTTCAAGTTGCACGGCCGCCTGCCCGAAGGCGCCACCGCCACCGACCTGGTCCTCACCGTCACGCAAATGCTGCGCAAGAAAGGCGTCGTCGGAAAATTCGTCGAATTCTACGGCACCGGCCTTTCCAGCCTTACGCTGCCCGATCGCGCCACCATCGCCAACATGGCGCCCGAATACGGCGCGACCATGGGCTTCTTCCCGGTCGACGCCGAAACGCTCAGCTATCTCCGCTTCACCGCGCGGCCCGAAGACCAGGTGAAACTCGTCGAGGCTTACACGAAAGAACAGGGCCTTTTCCGCACCGACAAAACGCCCGACCCGATTTTCTCCGATACGCTCGAGCTCGATCTCGCCTCCGTCGTCCCGACTATGGCCGGACCGAAGCGTCCCCAGGACAGCGTTCCGCTGACGCAAGCCAAGTCGGCCTTCGAGAAATCGCTCACCGAGTCTCCCAAGCACACCGCCGTGCAAAACAATGGCGACAAATTCGATCTCGCCGACGGTTCCGTGGTCATCGCCGCCATCACCAGCTGCACCAACACCTCCAACCCGTCCCTGATGCTCGGCGCCGGACTGCTCGCCAAAAAAGCCGTCGAGCGCGGCCTCAAAGCCAAGCCCTGGGTGAAGACCAGCTTCGCCCCCGGCTCGAAGGTCGTCACCGATTACATCGAAAAAGCCGGCCTCTGGCCCTCGCTCAATTCTCTCGGCTTCAATCTGGTCGGCTACGGCTGCACCACCTGCATCGGAAATAGCGGCCCGCTTTCCGAACCCATCGGCAAAGCCATCAAGGACCACAATCTCGTCGCCGTCTCGGTCCTCAGCGGCAATCGCAATTTCGAAGGCCGCGTCCACCCGCTCTGCCGCGCCAACTATCTCGCCTCACCCCCGCTGGTGGTGGCTTACGCGCTCGCCGGCCGCATGGATTTCGATATCGTCAAGGAACCGCTCGCGAACGACTAGTCCGGCAATCCCGTCTACCTGCGCGATATCTGGCCCTCGCCGCAGGAAGTCGAATCGACCATGCGCAGCGCCGTCACCTCCGAAATGTTCTCCAAGGAATACGCCGACGCCTTCGCCGGAGACGAGCACTGGCGCGCGCTTCCCGTCCCCGAGGGCGATCTCTACGCCTGGGACGATAAATCGACCTACATCAAGAATCCGCCGTATTTCGAAGGCATGCAGCGCCAGCCCGGCCAGATCTCCGACCTCCACAACCTCCGCGTGCTCGCCGTGCTCGGCGACAGCATCACCACCGACCACATTTCTCCCGCCGGCACGATTCAGCCCGACGGCCCGGCCGGAAAATATCTGGTCGCCCACGGCGTCCAGCAGAAAGATTTCAATTCCTACGGCGCACGCCGCGGCAATCACGAAGTCATGATGCGCGGCACCTTCGCGAACATTCGTCTCCGCAACCAGCTCGCGCCCGGCACCGAAGGCGGCCTGACCACGCACCAGCCCGACGGTGAACAGATGTCCATCTACGCCGCGGCCATGAAATACCGCGACGAAAAAACGCCGCTGCTCATTCTCGCCGGAAAAGAGTACGGCTCCGGATCATCCCGCGACTGGGCCGCCAAAGGCACCATCCTGCTCGGCGTGCGCGCCGTGCTGGCGGAAAGCTTCGAGCGCATTCACCGCAGCAATCTCGTCGGTATGGGCGTGCTGCCGCTGGAATTCCTGCCCGGCGAAAACGCGAAATCCCTCGGCCTCACCGGCCACGAAATCTACGATATCGAAGGCCTCTCGCAAACGTTCGAGCCGCGTAAGCGCGTGCAGATCACCGTGCGCGACGCCCACGGCCAGGCCGTCCGCCATTTCCACGCCACGGCGCGAGTCGACACGCCCTTCGAGGTTTCCTATCTGCGCCACGGCGGCATTCTGCCCTATGTCCTCCGCCAAATGCTGTAGCCCAAGGGTTTAGCCCGATTCAAAACCTTCGCCTGCGGTTGCACTTGACGGTTCTTAGCTTCCTTGGCAACATGTGCCGCCCTGCAACCCCGCCGTTGCCGTGGCAGCAGAACGCCGTCAGGCCCTCCTGCGGCGGTAAATTGAAACACTCAGCTGGTTCGCTGCCCAGAGGCAACCATGCCAAACCGGTCCCGTTTCATCCGCGGCGCGCTCTTCATCGCCGCCGTACTGGCTGTGCTCGCTCCGTTCGCTGTAGCGCAGCAAAGTTCGCCGTCGCGCCGCATCACCACCGCCATCGACGAAACCAAGCTGGTCACTCTGCGCGGCAATACGCATCCCTACGCGCGCGCGGCCAACGATCGCGGAGCAGCCCCCGGCAGCCTGCCCCTGCAGCGAATGCTTCTGGTGCTGCAACGCAGCGCGACACAGGAAACCGCGCTCGAATCGCTGCTCGAGCAGCAGCAGGACGCTTCTTCGCCGAATTTCCACCACTGGCTCACGCCCCAGCAATTCGGCCAGCAATTCGGACCGGGCGACCAGGACATCCAGGCCGTCACGGACTGGCTGCAATCCCACGGCTTCCAGGTGACTCGCGTCTCCAACGGTCGCACGGTGATCGAATTCAGCGGCACCGCGAATCAGGTGCAGCAGGCGTTCCACACTGCGATCCATCAATATCAAGTCGGAGGCTCGAACTACTGGGCCAACTCTTCCGATCCGCAGATTCCCGCGGCCATTGCGCCGGTGGTCGCCGGAATCAATACCCTCTACAATTTCCCGCGCCACGCCATGCATCACCTGGGCGGAGAAGTTTCTCGCTCGGCACAAACCGGAAAACTCGAGGCTTCCTCTCCCTCTCTGCTTACGTTCAACGGCTATCAATGCGGAGTTCCCGGCCTGGCGTGCTATGGCCTGAGCCCCTACGATTTCGCCACCATCTACAACGTGACCCCGCTCTGGAACGCGTCTCCGGCCGTTGATGGCACGGGCGTGACAATCGCCGTGGTCGGCGAAAGCGATGTCACCATCCAGGACATGCGCAACTTCCGGAATATCTTTGCTCTGCCCGCGAAGGACCCGCAGGTGATTCTCGACGGGCCGGATCCCGGCATCGTGCCGGGTGATGAGACGGAATCCGATCTCGACCTCGAATGGTCCGGGGCGGTAGCCAAAGGCGCCACCATCGATTTCGTCGTTTCGCAGACCACCGAGGTGTCGCTCGGCGTCGATCTTTCGGCGCAGTACATCGTGGACAACAATCTCGCGCCGGTCCTGAGCGAAAGCTACGGAATCTGCGAGTTGTTCCTCGGCGCGGCCGGAAATCAGTTTTATAACCAGCTGTGGCAGCAGGCCGCCGCCCAGGGCATCACCGCGCTGGTCGCCACCGGCGATAGCGGTTCAGCCGTCTGCGACCGCAACGCGGGCACGGAAGGTCCGGTCCAGTTCGGACTTTCGGTCAGCGGATTTTCTTCGACTCCTTACAACATCGCCGTCGGCGGAACCGATTTCAACGACTTGACCAACGTCTCGACGTATTGGAGTTCAACCAACACCGTTCCTCCCGGAGCGCCGGCCGGCACGCCCGCCACATCTTCCGCTCTCTCCTATATTCCCGAAACCACGTGGAACGACAGTTGCACCAACGCCGTCTTCGGGAATCTGCTCGGATTCAGTCCCAGCGCGGAAACGAACTGCAACAACGCGCAGCTCCGCAACGCCGGCTTTGACAACGCCGAAGGCGGTTCCGGAGGGAAGAGCGGTTGCATCAACGGAAATGGCCAGAGCGTGAGTTCGTGCAGCCAGGGATACGCCAAGCCTGCGTGGCAAACCGCGCTGACGCCGCACGACAACGCTCGCGACCTTCCCGACGTGGCGATGATGGCCGCCGTGGGATCGCCCTCCGGCGCGTTTTACCTGCTGTGCGCCGCGGACATCACCACCAACGGGACATCCTGCCAGGCCAGCGATCCCGCCACGAACTACATCGAGATCGGAGGCACGTCCGCATCGGCCCCGGTCTTTGCGGGAATCATGGCGCTGGTGAATCAGGCCACCGGCTCCCGCCAGGGCAATGCCGCGAACGTGCTGTATAAGCTCGCCGGGCAAACCGGCAACAGCTGCAATTCAAGCAGCGGCGCGGGAACCAATTGCGTGTTCTACGACACCACCAACGGAACGATCGCCATGCCGTGCTTGAGCGGCAGCCCCAACTGCACCGTCAGTACTCCGGGCGATCCCGTAGGTGTGCTCTCGGGTTACGCCACAACGACGGGATACGATCTGGCGACCGGCCTGGGCTCGGTGAACGCGAACAATCTGGTCACGAAGTGGAAGAACGTCGGGCTGACCGCGTCGACGACGACCTTATCGCTGAACTCCGGCGTGGCGGTCAACATCACGCACGGCCAATCCGTGAACGTGGGCGTCAACGTGACCGGAGCCGGTGGAACTCCCACCGGAAATGTTTCTCTGATCGCGAACACCGGATCCAGTGGAACGCAAGGCGTGCAGGGATTCACGCTTTCCGGCGGAGCGGTCTCTGGATCCACCAGTAGCCTGCCCGGGGGCAGCAACTACACCGTGGTCGCCAGTTACGCGGGTGACGGAACCTTCGCATCCAGCACATCGTCTCCTCCCATCAGCGTCAACGTCGCGCCCGAAGCGAGCCAACCCGGCATTATTTTGCAGCTTTACAGCCAGTCCACCGGATTGCAGACCAGCGCGAACGCCACTTCGGCGCAATACGGCACGCCGGAACTGCTGCGTATGAACGTCACCAGCAAAGCGGGAGACACCTGCGTGCAGAATCTTCCCGGAGCCACCGGATGCCCCACCGGGAACGTGACGATCACCAACAATGGATCGGCGCTGGACGGCGGCACGTTCGCGCTCAATAGCCAGGGCTACACGGAGGACCAGAGCGTCCAGCTGCCGGGAGGCACGGACGCACTCGCGCTTTCCTACGGCGGAGACAACAGCTTCACCGCGAGCAATTCCACTGCCACGATCACGATCACGAAAGCTCCGAGCAGCATCACCACCGCTTCGCCGGGAAACTTGATTTTAGGAGGGATCAATCAGCTGAATGCGGTCATTGCCAGCACGGGCGTCGGTGTGGCTCCGACCGGACAGGTCACGTTTTTCTCCAATGGCGCCCAAGTCGGGAGCCCCGTCAGCCTGACCGGTGGATTCGGCGGAACTTTCAGCAGCAATCCGGGTGCGCAGGCGACCATCACCACCTCGCAGCTGCCGCTGGGCAGCAACAGCGTCACTTCGCAATACAGCGGAGACGGAAATTACGCGGCGTCCACTTCGCTGCCGGTGACATTCAATGTGCAGATCGTGAGCAACTGCTTCATCAGTTCGAGCAGCCTCACCATCAATCATAATTCCAGCGTCACATTTACCGCGATGGTCACCGCCTCGCAATCGGGCGGACCGGCGCCCACGGGCACGGTCACGTTCACGAACGGCGGGCCGACCACCTACGCTACGGTTCCGCTGGTGAATGGCCAGGCGCAATTCACCACCTCCACGCTGCCCGGCGGCAACGACCAAATCGACGCGTTCTACAGCGGTGACGCGAACTATACCAACAGCGGCAGCGAACTGGTGGAAGTGGTGAACCTGCTGGCGACGACGACGTCGCTCACCTCATCGAGCTCATCGATCCCGCAAGGATCCAACCTGACGCTCACGGCCACCGTCGCGCCCGTGCAAGCGGGAGGCCCCACGCTTACGGGGAGCGTTCAATTCTTCTGGGACTCCAGTCCGCAAGGCTCCGACCAATACATCTCCACCCCGGTGACGCTGGTGAACGGGCAAGCTCAGCTCATCACCAACACCCTTCCCACGACAACCGCACAGGTGGGGGCTTTTTATTTGGGAGATTCGAACTACGCGACGTCGGTTGCCGCGATCTCTCAAACGGTCAGCCCGGCGCCGACCTTCACGGTTTCGGCGAATCCGACCACCGTGCCCGTCACGTCCCCAGGGCAATCGGGCTCGACGACGCTTACGTTCACATCGATGAACGGCTTCACCAGCAACGGCGCGGTCACGATCACTCCGACGTGCACGGGCTTGCCGTTCGAAACGACGTGCAGCTCCGGAGCGTCCGTCACCCTTGCCGCGAATGGCACCGCGACGGCGCCGCTCAATTTCCAGACGACGGCGCCCTCTGCGCTGGCGCCCGGCAGCCGCAGGCCGCCTGCGAATCTCGACCGCTGGATGCCATTGCGAATCGTGACGTTCGCATCTCTACTTTCGCTGGCATTCCTGGCGTGGGCGACGAGCCGCAGACATCCGCTCCGCAGAGTCGTTCTGCTGTTCATCCTGTGTGGAGTGGCCGCCGCCGCGGCAGGGTGCGGCGGAGGCGGCGGGGGAGGCGGAGGTGGCGGGGGCGGTGGAGTGAACAACCCTGGCACGCCGATCGGTTTGAGCAACGTAAACGTGTCGGTGACGATCAACGGCGTCACCGTCAACATTCCGCTCAATCTGCAGGTGCAATAGTTCGCCCGGGCGCTGCATGGCGCGCCGCGCCATGCGTCCTGAAGCTAGTTCTTTTTCTTGCCGAACAGACCGCCGAGTGCGCCCGTGGCGGCTTTGGCCGCTCCTTCCGGCGCGGCGACTGCGCCTTTGGCCATGTTGCCCGCCATTCCCGTGACGTCGGGCAGGAACACCGGATTCGAGGTGGTTCCGGTGATGCGGAATGGAATCCCGGCTGAATTCTTGTTCCCCATCGACATCACCGAAGTCATCGCGCCCATGGCGCCGGCGAGCTTGGCGTTCATCTTGCAATCCAGCTTGCCGTCGGCGCTCACGTTGGCTGTTCCGGTGACGGTGCCGATCGAGGGCACGACGATCTGGAGGTTCGTGGCCTGCTCGCCGCTCGGGTCGACATGCGCGTCCGCGCTCAGGAGCTGAATTTCCGTATCCGAACCGCCTTTTCCACCGAGCCCGGCGAAGGAGCCGAGCGCGCCCAGTTTCTGGCTCAAGCTGAAGCCGCCTATTTTTCCGTCGGTGAGTTTCACCGGACCGTTGATCACCAGTGCGCTGGTGGGACCGCTAATGGTGAGATTCAAGTCGAGGCTGCCGCTTTTCAGCGACGCGCCGGGCGGAAGCGTGACGGCGGCCGCGGGAAGCATGGCTTCGAGATCCTCAATCGGCATCCCCGAACCGTTCATTTTCATGTTGAGGCTGGGCGTGGCGCCGGCGATGTCGTAACTGCCGGTGAGTTTCGCGAGCGCCTTGCCGATGTGCACGTCGCCTTGCTTGAGCGTGCCGGCCTGCTTTTTCAGATCGTAGGTCGTATCGAAATCCACGTCGACCGGCACGGTGGCCGGAGATCCCGCGGGTTTCAGCTTGATCTTGTTCGCTTTCAGGCTGCCTTTCGAATTCAATTCCTTGCCGTCGGAGGAGATATTGCCCGTGAAGTCGATCACGCCCGCAGCGCCCATCGACGGCTCGACCATGCCCGCGGCGGAAAGATCGAAATTCTTCACGTCGATGGTGGCCTCGAGCGGAGTGAGCGCGGCGTCGGTCGCGTCGATCGGTCCGGCCTTGCCTTCGAGTTTCACGGAGCCGTCGCCCGGCGTCTTCGCCGAGAATTTGAACGGAAACTGCGTGGTGTAGGAAAGGTCGGAAGCTTCGAGATTGACTTCCTTGTAGGTCTGCGTCTTCTGATGCGCGCCGGTGGTGCCGACGACGATCGTGCCGTTGG
>Ga0335085_10003741_pt1 | contig 25888 bp, 26 predicted proteins | sample Lox_Sample_45_FD_206712 | JGI IMG/M metagenome (GOLD analysis project Ga0335085, IMG submission 206712) | Soil microbial communities from Loxahatchee National Wildlife Refuge, Florida, United States - Lox_Sample_4.5 | ecosystem: Environmental > Terrestrial > Soil > Wetlands | place: USA...
GCGAGGGAGGATACCAGGACCGAAGCGACTAGGCTGACGGTCGTGTTGGCCGAACTGCTGTTGTAGGTGGCGGTGATGGTGGAGCTACCGTCGCTTGCGACCGTGGTCGTCGTGGCGTTGAAGTTAGCGGTCGTAGCTGCGGCTGCCACCGTTACTGATGCCGGCACCGTCAAGGTCGCATTCGTGTTCGTCAGCGTGACGCTGGCGCCACCAGTCGGCGCAGCTTTCGTCAGCGTGACCGTACAGGTGCTCGATGCGTTCGGACCCAGGCTCGTCGGATTGCACGCCAGCGAGGACACCAGCACCGGCGCCACCAGGCTGACGGTCGTGTTGGCAGAACTGCTGTTGTAGGTGGCGGTGATGGTGGAGCTACCGTCGCTTGCGACCGTCGTGGTTGTGGCGCTGAAGGTAGCAATGGTTGCTGCCGCCGCCACCGTCACCGATGCCGGCACCGTGAGGGTCGTGTTGGTGTTCGTCAGGGTCACGCTCGCGCCGCCAGTCGGCGCAGCTTTCGTCAGTGTGACCGTACAGGTGCTCGACGCGTTCGGGCCCAAGCTGGTCGGATTGCATGCGAGGGAGGATACCAGGACCGAAGCGACCAGGCTCACGGTCGCATTGGCGGAACTGCTGTTATAGGTGGCGGTGATGGTGGAGCTACCGTCGCTAGCGACCGTCGTGGTTGTGGCGTTGAAGGTAGCGGTCGTGGCTGCGGCCGCCACTGTCACCGAGGCTGGCACCGTCAAGGTCGCGTTGGTGTTCGTCAGGGCGACGCTGGCGCCACCAGTCGGCGCAGCTTTCGTCAACGTGACTGTGCAGGTGCTTGACGAGTTCGGGCCCAGGCTTGTCGGATTGCAGGCAACCGACGACACCAACGCTGGCGCTACCAGGCTGACCGTTGTGTTGGCGGAACTGCTGTTATAGGTGGCGGTGATGGTGGAGCTACCGTCGCTTGCGACCGTCGTGGTTGTGGCGTTGAAAGTTGCTGTGCTGGCTGCGGCCGCCACTGTCACCGAGGCTGGCACCGTCAAAGTCGCGTTGGTGTTCGTCAGGGTGACGCTGGCGCCACCAGTCGGCGCAGCTTTCGTCAGCGTAACCGTGCATGTGCTCGATGAGTTCGGGCCCAAGCTTGTCGGATTGCAGGCAACCGACGAAACCAATGCCGGCGCTACCAGACTGACCGTCGTGTTGGCCGAACTGCTGTTGTAGGTGGCGGTGATGGTCGCGCTGCCATTGGACGCGACCGTCGTGGTAGTGGCGCTGAAAGTCGCAGTGGTTGCTGCTGCTGCCACCGTCACCGAAGCCGGCACCGTCAAGGTCGCGTTGGTATTCGTCAGGGTGACCGCGGCGCCGCCGGTCGGCGCAGCTTTCGTCAGCGTAACCGTGCAGGTGCTCGACGCGTTCGGGCCCAAGCTGGTCGGATTGCATGCGAGGGAGGATACCAGGACCGAAGCGACTAGGCTGACGGTCGTGTTGGCCGAACTGCTGTTGTAGGTTGCGGTGATGGTGGAGCTACCATCGCCCGCGACCGTCGTCGTCGTGGCGTTGAAGGTAGCGGTCGTGGCTGCGGCCGCCACTGTCACCGAGGCTGGAACTGTCAAGGTCGCGTTCGTGTTCGTCAGCGTGACGCTGGCGCCACCAGTCGGCGCAGCTTTCGTCAGCGTAACCGTGCATGTGCTGGAGGAGTTCGGGCCGAGACTCGTCGGATTGCAGGCCAGTGAGGACACCAGCACCGGCGCTACCAGGTTGACGGTCGTGTTGGCCGAACTGCTGTTGTAGGTGGCGGTGATGGTCGCGCTACCGTCGCTAGCGACCGTCGTAGTTGTGGCGTTGAACGTAGCGGTCGTGGCTGCCGCCGCCACTGTCACCGAGGCCGGCACCGTCAAGGTCGCGTTGGTGTTCGTCAGCGTGACGCTGGCGCCACCAGTCGGCGCAGCTTTCGTCAGCGTGACCGTACAGGTGCTCGATGCGTTCCGGCCCAAGCTGGTCGGATTGCAGGCGAGGGAGGACACCAGCACCGAAGCTACCAGGCTGACCGTCGTGTTGACGGAACTGCTGTTATAGGTGGCGGTGATGGTGGAGCTACCGTCGCTAGCGACCGTCGTGGTTGTGGCGCTGAAGGTAGCGCTCGTGGCTGCGGCCGCCACTGTCACCGAGGCCGGCACCGTCAAGGTCGCGTTGGTGTTCGTCAGGGTGACCGCGGCGCCGCCAGTCGGCGCAGCTTTCGTCAGCGTGACCGTACAGGTGCTCGATGCGTTCGGGCCCAAGCTGGTCGGATTGCAGGCGAGGGAGGATACCAGGACCGAAGCGACCAGGCTCACGGTCGTGTTGGCCGAACTGCTGTTGTAGGTGGCGGTGATGGTCGAGCTACTATCGCTTGCGACTGTGGTCGTCGTGGCGTTGAAGTTAGCGGTCGTGGCTGCGGCCGCCACCGTCACCGAGGCCGGCACCGTCAAGGTCGCGTTCGTGTTCGTCAGGGTGACGGTTGCGCCACCTGTGGGCGCGGCCTTCGTCAGGGAAACTGTGCATGTGCTCGACGCGTTCGGACCCAAGCTTGTCGGATTGCAGGCAACCGACGAAACCAATGCCGGTGCTACCAGGCTGACCGTTGTGTTGGCGGAACTGCTGTTGTAGGTGGCGGTGATCGTCGCGCTGCCATTGGACGCGACCGTCGTGGTTGTGGCGTTGAAGGTAGCGGTCGTGGCTGTCGCTGCCACCGTCACCGAAGCCGGCACCGACAAGGTCGCATTCGTGTTCGTCAGCGTGACGCTGGCGCCACCAGTCGGCGCAGCTTTCGTCAGCGTCACCGTGCATGTGCTCGACGCGTTCGGACCCAAGCTTGTCGGATTGCAGGCAACAGACACCAGCACCGGCGCTACCAGGCTGACGGTCGTGTTAGCCGAACTGCTGTTATAGGTGGCGGTGATGGTGGAGCTACCGTCGCTAGCGACCGTCGTCGTCGTGGCGTTGAACGTAGCGGTCGTGGCTGCCGCCGCCACGGTGACCGAGGCCGGAACAGACAGCGTGGAATTCGTATTTGTCAACGCAACCGTGGCGCCACCCGTTGGCGCCGCCTGGGCGAGAGTTACGGTGCAGGTGCTGGAAGCATTCGGCCCTAGGCTGGTCGGACTGCAGGCTAGTGACGAAACAGTCGGTAGCGCTCCGCCGGTTACAGTCCCCCCCGAGGGAGTCAACTGACCGTCGTAGCCACTAGGCAGCGAAGCGGAACCGGCAACCACGAACGGGGTGCTGGTGGCACCGGCAGCCATGGTAAGGTTGACGACGGCCACCGTACCGTTCGCAACGATGTTGGTATTCGATCCCCAGAGAATGCAAGAATAGCTGCCGATGCTGCCAGAACAGTTCAGCGTTTTGCCGGCTGTGGTAGCCACCGTTCCAGCCGTTGCCGAAATCGCCGCCACGTTGGAAGCAGGATAGGTGATCGTCCATTGGAGCGTCGCCGGTTCACTTCCTGAGACTGAGGTAAGACCGAGGCTCAGGCTCACGGCTCCGTTTGAACCCGCCGTTCCAGAAGAAAGGGCCAGCGATTCCTGCCCATAACAGGCACCAGCGGCGACCAGGAATGAAATCGCAACGACTGGGGCAATGCCTGCTCGTTTTATGTACCGTGCCTTGAGAGATGGCATACTAGTAATAGAACTTCAGTACTATATAGCGATGCTATCAGCCGTCTCGCGTAAGGGGCTATACTCGAAAAGGTTAGGGATAACCGTCAAACTTGGGGTAACACGTATGTAGGGCAATTACCCTATGGTAGTGGCGTACGTAAGATGTAGTACTAGAACCTCAGCAGAGGGTCCTGGCAAACGGCCAGGCGAAGGACAGAAAAACTGACGTTGAGGAGAAATGGAAGATGGGCGGCTGCGCCGGGCTCAAACGATCCCTAGCTTTTCAGCCAGCCGTTTGAACAATGAAAGGTTCGCTTTGGGGTCTCCGTAGTGCGATAGGGCCGAGAAGAGTTGCGGCTCTTCCAGCGCACCGTTGATGTCGGGTCCATCCGGCAAGTCCGACGATACCGTCGCGAGCGGAACTCGATACTCCCCCACTGCGGAAGCGGAACTCGCGAGCGCTACCGTCGGGGGCGACGTCAGACTGAGGTTGAGCGCCGCGGCGCGCGCGTAGTTCAGTCCGACCAGGGGCGATTCGTCCCCGTAGGCCAACAGCAAGGCAGTATCGCAGAGCGAATTAATCAGACGCGGAATCCCTTGGGACCACTGGCTCACGCCCACGATGGCATCGGCTGTGAATGGGGGCAGGCCGCGGCCACCCGCCTTGGCCCAGCGAAAACGAATGTACTCGGCAACTTCCCCCGGCGACAAACGATCGATATACAGGCGGAGTCCGATTCGCTGCTTGAACTGGCGCAGATCCGTGCGGTTCAGAAGATCGTCGAGCTCGGATTGTCCCACCAGCAGGATCTGCAGGAACTTTTCCGAGGCGCTTTCGAAATTGCCCAGCAGCCGGATCTCTTCGAGCAATTCGAGGCTCAGTTTGTGGGCCTCGTCAATAACGAGCAGAGCCAACCGGTTTTCGTGGTGGACCCGGGCCAGAAACTCCTGCAATTTCCATAGACGCCGGGCTTTGCTGTCGGGCACATCGGGGATGTCGAAATCGAGCAGGACACTTTCCAGGAACTCGGGCGGGGTCAGAGTGGGGTTGAGCATGATGCTGGACTCGACCCGATCGGCAGGCAAGCGGCTCAGAACGCTGTTAATGAGAGTCGTTTTCCCGGTGCCGGCGTCCCCCGAAAGAACCACAAATCCCTTTCTTTCGGTAATCGCGTAAGTCAACCCTGCGAGCGCCTGGCGGTGCTTCGGCGGCAAAAAGAGAAACGTCGGGTCCGGGGTCAAATTGAACGGAAGACGTTCTAAGCCGAAGAAATCTTTATACATTCTCCAAACCGATGAGACGGGATTGCTCTATTTAGAATAGCAGGCCCGGAAACGCCGAGGACGCCGTGCTCAGCGAGGAAGTACTAGGTAAAGCACGAGCAGTTCCATTTCTTGACCACCGGTTCTAATGTACTTGCCTTACGTGTTCTTGCGAGAGAGGGAAATCCAGGGGAAGACCTGCTCCGCCCATGGCACGAATAGACGGTACGAGACAAGTCCCAACCAGGTGCCGAGGGTGTTGGTGAAAATGTCCGTCGTGCCGGAGTCGCGCGTTGGGAGGAAGGCCTGTAAGACTTCGATGGTCAGGCTGACGGCAGTTCCCAAGAGTACGGTCACCCAGGATGCGCGCCTGCTGGAGAGGAACGTGGCGAGCCAGGCGTAAAAGGAGAATCCGAAAGGCACGAACCCGACAATGTTCTTGAGTGCCGCACCCCAGTAGCTGCGGGTCATCTCGAACTCAGTCCAGAAGGGCTGCATCGCGATTTTGTCGAGGACCTGGTAGGTCTCGGGGATGTACAAATCGACGCCGGAATTCGCCCGGTCCTGGGCGATGCGGCCGGAATGCTCGCTGAACAGGTACAGGGCGAAATTGCGCTCGCTTCCCGCTGGTTGAGGGCGGCCGAAGTGCGTCCACGCTGCGTAGTGTTGTTGCACTTCGTTGGCAGTCAGCTGCGTTCGGTAGAGAGCCAGACCGAACAACTCGCCTCGCCAGCTATCGGGCTGGCGTGGAGCGTCGCAGACGATCATGCGAGCCTGCAAATCTGCGGCGGAGAACAGGGGCTGTGGCGAGGTGAGGGCCACGGTGCCATCGAGGTAAACGAAGGTCCCTTGGGTCCCACTGGTGATCGTCAGGAAGGGAGACTGGCCGCGGCGGAAGACATCATCGACGTGGATTTTTCGGGCATGACGGGCATCATCGTTGGTTTGGAGTTTCAGTTCCAGATCCGTCTGGAATTGGCGGAAGGAGAGGACCGAGCGGTCCGCTGGCCGATAGAACGAGAGAAAGGTTCCCGAGTCCCAGATGAGCCGGGGATGCAGCCAGATTTCGATGCTGGCTCCCGAGGTGGTATTCGCCGCGGAGGGGGAGAAAGGTCGCGAACTGAAGACGCTGCTGTCGCGGCCGAAGTGGAGGCCATTGCGCTTGGCGAGCCAGGTGACCTGGTTGTGCGGAGCATGAAAGGGCCAGAGGCCCAGCGAGAGGGTGATGCAGAGGACCGCCAGGCAGAGGAGGGGGAGGAATCGTGTGGGCATGCCGCACTTCTCATGTTAGTCGAACAGCCCGAAGCGATCGGAGTGGCATTCCATGGAAAGAACGCGAAACAGGACTGGAGACTTTCTTACGGAGGCCGCCGAGAATGCTTGAAGCGCTGGCCAACGGCTTCATTCCGGCTGCCGCGCTCTTCGCACTCCCGGAATTCAGGACACCATCGTTTTCCATCTGCGGCTCGTTTCGCTTGTTTGGCTGGCGGGTGGGCAAACCTCCTTTGGCGCTCGTGAGAACATTCAGATTTTGGGTGATTGCTGCTCCGGACCGTGGCCGCTGGCGGGCCTTAACTAGACGACGCGTTTTCAGACGAGCCGCGGCCGGAGCCGCAGCCGCGATCTCCGCCGCTGGATGCCTGCTCACATTGGCATCCGTCGGGCGGGGATTTCGCGCCTTGCCGAGGTTCGGGGGTCCAGTACTGCCGGCATTCGAAAAAAAGGAGGAAGGCGCGATAATTGTGGCGGTGCCGACGCGAGTTTACGAAATCGACCCTATCGAAGATGTCCGGTGGGCCGATTTCCTCATGCAAGATGCCAGCGCCACGTTGTTTCACAGTCCAGAGTGGATCCAGGCGTTAAGGAAGACGTATCATTATCCAGCCACCGTTTTCACAACCGCTGCTCCGGGCGATCGCTTGAAAAACGGGGTGGTGGTGTGCCGGGTTCGGAGTTGGCTGACCGGGCGGCGCATGATTTCGCTTCCCTTTTCCGACTACTGTTCGCCGCTGGCCGGTAGCGACGAGGAATTGGCTTGCATTGCATCGCGCATTAAGGACGAGACCCGAAGGGGAGATGAGAAATACTCAGAGATCCGCCTTATCTCGGGCGCCGTCCACTTGCCCAGCGAATGGGCGGCGACCGGAAGCTTCTGCCTCCACCGGATCGATTTGAGCCCACCTATAGACAAGGTCTATGGCGCCTTTCACGAAGACTGCATCCGGCGGAAGATTGCGAGGGCCAGACGGGAGGGATTGGAGTACGAAGAAGGCTCCTCGACGGAGTTGCTGGGGAACTTCTACAAGCTCGTGGTGCAAACGCGGAAACGGCAGCAAATCGCTCCGCAGCCGCTATCGTGGTTTAAGAACCTGCTCGCTTCGTTCGGAGATCAGGCAAAGATCAGGCTGGCCTTGCATCAGGGGCGGCCGGTCTCGGGTATTCTCACGATCCGCTACAAGAATACGATGACCTACAAATACGGATGTTCCGATGTCCGCTTCCACCGGTTGGGCCCGATGCAAATGCTGATATGGAAGGCAATCGAAGAAGCCAAAACCAGCGGTCTGGCAGAGTTCGATTTGGGCCGCACGGATTGGAGCAACCGGGGGCTCCTAACCTACAAAGACCGTTGGGGCGCGGCGCGGTTGCGTATCGAGAATCTGCGGCAGCCGGCGCTGCCGTCCGCGCATGTTCCAGGTCTTTCCGGGCGCGTTGCCGCGCAGGTATTCTCGCACATGCCTGACAGGTGTCTGGTGATGGCCGGCAACATTCTTTACCGGCACATCGCCTGATAGCGGGTCCAATCTCAACGCTTGGATAGGAATTGAACAACCGTCTTGCCGGGCACGGGCACCCCGCTGAGGCGAGCCGGTCGAATTTTTCTCGGGGCACGGCACCTCGACGCCTTCAGGGGTCGCTGCTATGAGGTTTCGGGCTGTCCGAGATCCCTTCAGCGCACGCGGTTGCCTGGAGTTGTGTCGGCCATCGTCGGGCTAGCTGGCCGCTCTGCCCGTGTCCGAGTGGCACGATCAGGCTGATCTCGTTCGTTACCGGAGGCTCCTGTGCGGTTTCGGGGTGCTACTTTACGCCAGCCATCGAGAAATCTTGTCGGACCGGCGTTTGCGCCAGCGGAGCGGCGGCAGGCCATCGCAAACTCTGTTCCCGCCAGAGGCTCTCTGCCAAGCCCTTTCGGCCAGCATCGACATCTTTGAAGGAAAGCACCTCGTCTTTCCGAATGTTTCGGCGCAATACGCAGCCCTCGGACAGAGCGATGGGCAGGGCTTCGTCCGCACGAGCCGCGGGAGCATTATCGATGAGCCCGTAGGTACAGAATCCACCAACACCGTCCAGACGCTCGCCCCTTTTCAAGTCCCTTTTGGCAACGGCGACCACTTCGCAGACTGGACCGGCCAGTGGGGCGACAGTCGCGTCGTGACCCAGCACCGCCCGGGCGATTGTGGAGGCAATCTGAATGTGGGGCAGATGGAAAGGCGTGTAGAAAACGTAAAAGGGGCCGTCGCCTAATTTGTAATACGCAAGCTGTGCTTTCTTCAAAGGCGAGTCCTCGTGGACAATTACAAAAGCACCGGTATGCGGCGCCGCGCCGACGACGTAATCCACTAGCCCTGTGGCAAGCATCTCCTCGGGAGGAAGACAATCCGCAATTTCCCGAACGTTCGTGCAGGCTGGACCATACATACCGCGGCGTCCAACCCGAAATCCCGTCGCATTGGCGATGACGCAGGCCTCCATCGAGAGCTTCGTGCCATCCGCAAAGGATGTTACCTTTTTCGCGTCCTGTCTGAATTTTTCCGCAAACGCCTGCTGGGTTCCGGGGGTTCGATAATAATCGAGCATCCCCTTGATGTTGCCGACTGCGACGATATGAAGGCCCAGCGATCGAAGATATCGCAAGAGCGTCATGGCCACTCCGGGCTCGTCCCCGTCGGTGTTGGTAAGCACGACACCTGCAGTCTCTGCTTTGGTCTTCAGAATCGGCCCGAGGACCGAATCCAGTTCAGCGTTCGCGAGAACTACATGTTTGCCGCATCTAAACGCATCGAGCACAGCGCGAGCGGCTGGTTCCACCGTGCCGGTGACCTCCACGATTACATCCAGTGCGTTGCAAGCTGTGATAACAAAAGGATCGTCGGTCAGTGCCGGCAGTCCGCTGTTGATTGCCGCTTCTGCTCTCGACGCGGAATCGACGCGGACCCATTCTGAAATGCCGGCTTCCAGGAATGCCTGCTCGGCGTGATGAGGAGACCGGTTTGCGATCGCAGCCAGTCTCATACCAGGAACCGGTGTGCCCAACTGGAGAGCGATGGCACGCCCTGTGGCTCCAGCTCCGATAATTCCAACACGAATCGGATTACCGGCTAATTCTCTTACCTGCAGAGCTCTATCAACCACCAAGGATCGACCCTCGATATAACTGCAATTGGTGACCAGCCAATCGGATTGCGAATATCGGTCGACATTTCTCAGCCTGTGCTAACCAGCCCTTAGGTCAACTATCTAATAATACCTGGAGGGCCAGAAGCCAACATTTTAGCATAGGCGATGCGAAAATTGGCCCAGGTCGTGAGCTTCTTATTCACCTTATGGCCCATCGAATTGTTCTATTCCAGGCCAAAATTTAGGAAACAGTACTACAGGCAGTACCATTAAACCTTGTTATTTAAAACGGATAACACTATCCTAATTTTGTTTTAAATATCAGCCGGAACGTTCCGCATGAGTCTCGTACTGCACGCACTACGCGGTATTGATCTGAGCATTTACCACTGTTTAAGTGGAATTGCTGGCAACTGGTTTTTCGACCGCCTGGCAAGCCAGGAGGAAGCAAATAACCTCCTGAAGGGCGGGATTTTCTTTGCCGTTTACTGCTATCTATGGTTCCGAATTGACCGTGATCAGCCAAGACGTCGCAGGGCGATTATAGCAATTCTGATTGCGGCAATCCTGGCAATAATCGTGACCCGCACTGTTGCATCCATCGCTCCATATCGCGTCCGGCCCATGTTCGATCCTTCGCTGCAACATCCGTCGTACTCAATTCCTTACGCTCCCAATATTGAGAACTGGAGTTCGTTTCCAAGTGACACCGCGGCATATTTTTTCGCACTGGCTTTCGGTGTCGCGTACCTGTTACGTCGCCTTGCGATCCCAATTGTGGTCTACACCGCCGGTTGGATCTGTTTGCCTCGGATGTACCTGGGAGTTCACTATGCTTCCGACATCGTTGTCGGTATTGCCATAGGCGTCACGATGGCTTGGATTTCGCTGAGGAGTGACTTCCTTCAGTCGATCGTTGCCGGGCGCCTCCTCGCAACGATGGAAACCAGACCCCACTGGTTTTATCCAGTCGCTTTTCTCGTCTCTTTTGAGATGGCAACTGTCTTTGCCGAGTGTCGGCTTGCCGGGCGCGCTGTGCTCCACGCGGCGTTGGGTTCGTTGCACACCAGGCCAATGCACCTTACTAACAGCGGTCCAATCGAAGAATGGGGTGGCTTGCTGGCGGTGGGCAGTTTCCTAGTGATCGTCGCATACTTCGGGTTTCTTGTGTACCGTATCCGGAGTACCAGGTTGCCGAAAGCTCCGATCGGTTGATCGATTCCACTCCTGTGGTACTCTGAACATCTGTGACTGGACCAGCAAGGCGCAGTGGCTCGCCGGTGCGAGGTAGACGAGGGGAGAAATGATACCGTTAACCGCCGCTGAGCTGGTTAAAGCCGACCAGGCGCATCTCATCCATCCGCTCCATCACCCGATTGATCACGCCGATCCTGTCATCTACGTCAGGGGAAGCGGCTCCACGGTGACGGATATCTGCGGGAAGTCTTTTCTTGACGGCCTGTCGGGACTCTGGAATGTAAACGTAGGGCACGGCCGCGAGGAAATGGCGCAGGCTGCAGCCGACCAGATGAAGGAGCTGGCTTACTTTTCGGGCTACGCCGGATCGTCGAACGTGCCTGCGATCGCGTTGGCGGACCGCATCGTCGAGCTGAGCTACGGGAACATGCAAGCTGTTTTCTTTGCGTCGGGAGGCTCGGAGGCAATCGAGTCGGCGCTGAAAACCGCGCGCTTTTACTGGAGAGCGCAGGGCAAGCCGGACAAGGTCAAGGTGATTGCGCGCCAGCATGGTTATCACGGCGTAACGCTGCAGGCGATGAGCGCAACCTTCGTGGGCTCGTACTGGAAAATGTTCGAACCCCGCGTACCGGGTTTCGTCCACCTTCAGGCGTGTTACCCATTCCGCTTTCAGGGAGCACGGCCCGGTGAGACCGTCGGCGAGGCGGCTGCGCGCGAGTTGGAGGAGGCGATCGTTCGTGAAGGTCCGGACACCATAGCAGCGTTTCTCGCAGAACCGATCCAGGGCGCCGGCGGGGTGATTTATCCGACCGAAGATTATTGGGCCCGCGTGCGCGAGATCTGCACCCGGCACAACATTCTGCTGATCGCCGATGAAGTAATCACAGGCTTCGGCCGCACCGGGCGCTGGTTCGCCTTATCGCACTGGAATGTGCAGCCCGATATGGTGGCCTTCGCCAAGGGCGTCACATCCGGCTATTTGCCGCTGGGCGGGATGATCGTAAGCACCGCCATCAAGGAGGCAATGGACACCGTCAAACCGGAAGACCGCTGGATGCATGCCTACACCTACTCGGCCCATCCGACCTGCTGCGCCGTGGGGTTGAAGAATATAGAGATCATTGAACGCGAGCACCTGTGCGAGAACGCGGCCAGGATGGGCGCCCGTCTGCACGAGGGTCTGATGGCGGCGTTCGGCAACCACCCGAACTGCGGGGATGTGCGGGGCGGGAAAGGGCTGCTGGCAGCCGTAGAGTTTGTGGAAGACAAGGCGACCCGGAAGAACTTTGCCGGCGAACGAAAGATCTCGGCGCGCCTGCAGGTGGAGTTGATGAAACGCGGCGTAGTGACGCGGACTCGTCCAGCCGGCGGGCCGCATCCCGCGCCGGGCGACATACTGTTCTTCGCACCTCCGCTGGTGGTGACCGGGGAAGAGATCGATCAGATGGTCAGTCTGTCGCGAGATGCCGTAAAGAGCGTGTTGGGCGTCTAACGTTGGCGTCCGACAGGGCGCTGTTGAAAAGCGCCGGCGTTTGCAACCAAGGCGCGACCGGCGCGGAAGGCGGGCAGGCGGCGTTTCCGCCCCGCACTCAGGTAAGTCAGCCAGTTTCCGTAGATCCGAGCCGCAGCGGCATTCCAGGAATTCATCAATCGGCTTTCCGGCAGGGCTTGGGGAAACTCCGCGAGAAGTTCGGGGCTCGGCCGACGCATCGCCCGTTCTTGCAGCGCTGTCAAGTCAGCGGCGGTCTGAGGGTCGAAATAACCGAGGGGCATGAGCGGATACGTGTCGCGTACGCCTCGAAGGTACCGGCCGATATCCCGGCGGTACTCCAGCAAAAGCGTGTTGACTTCGTATTCGGGATGGCCCTGAAAGAATACCAGCAGGCTCTTCCGCTGCTTGACGAAGGCGTCTACCCCCGCGTCGCGGGTCTCGGTAAGAATCTGATACCCGCAGTCCTCGAGTTCCCTCTTCGTCACCTCGTTCCAGCGGGAATGCGGCATGCGGAGGTCGGAGGGAGTACGCGCAGTTAGTCTATGAGCCGACGCGCGAGCGCAGGGGAACAGTCCAAACCGCTTATCTTTGAGCGGGCGGCGGGAGACACCGTCGAGGTGCAGAACGGCGGCATGGGCGGCAAGGCAGGACCAGACGGAGGAATGGGTGTTTTCTTCCGCCCAGTCCATCACTTTCGTTAAGCTGTCCCAGTAGGCTTCGGCAAGCAAGTGGGAAGCCCTTGGCTCCGCGCCGGTTACGATTAGTCCGTCCAACCGGCGGCCCCAGAGGCTGTCGAGTTCCGAATAGCGGGCGGCGATGTGTCGGCGGGCGGCTTCAGAGCGGGAGATTTCCGGCAATGCGTACAGCCACAAACGCACCTGGACACCATTGGCGGCTGAATTCAGGAGAGCCCGAAACTGGCGTTCGGTCGCTTCCAAGGCCGCATCCGGCATGTTGTTGACAAGCCCGATGTCGAGCCAGGCTTCGGACGGCGGGGAGTTGCGGTCGTAGTAATCAGAAGCGGACCAGACAGGCATCAGATTCCTTCGGAGCTCATGCGACCACCGTCGCGCAGAGCGCCTGATCGAGATCGGCGATGATGTCGTCGACGTGTTCGATGCCGACGCTCAGCCGAATCATCTCGGGTTTCACTCCAGCTTTGCGTTGCTCCTCGGCGGACATTTGCCGATGGGTCGTGGAGGCCGGGTGGCAGGCCAATGATTTGGCGTCGCCCAGATTGACGAGCCGTTTGACCAGTTGTAGCGCGTCGTAAAAGCTCTTGGCGGCTTCGAATCCTCCCTTGACGCCGAAAGTCAGCAGCGAGCAGGCGCGCCCGCAGAGATATTTCTGGGCGAGATTGTAGTAAGGGCTTTCGGGAAATCCCACGTAGTTGACCCAGGCGACCCGCGGATCTTCGCGGAGGAATTCGGCGACCCGTTTGCCGTTCGCCACATGCCGCTCCACGCGCAGCGCGACGGTTTCAATTCCTTGCAGCAGCAGGAACGCAGCCAGAGGCGATAAGACGGCTCCGGTGGTGCGCTGATAGACGCTGCGACAGCGGCCGACGTAGGCCGCTTCCCGGAAATGGTCCGTGTAAACCAGACCGTGGTACGACGGATCCGGTTGGCTGAACATCGGGAAGCGGCGGGCGTGCTCGACCCAAGGGAATCTGCCGCTGTCCACGATGGCCCCGCCGAGCGTGGTGCCGTGGCCCCCCATGAACTTGGTCAGCGAATGCACCACGATATCGGCGCCGTAATCGATGGGCCGCAGCAGGATTGGGGTCGCGACCGTGTTGTCGACAATCAGCGGCACACCGTGGCGGTGAGCCACATCGGCGAGCGCTTCGATGTCGCAGATATTGCCCGCGGGATTACCCACGGTTTCGCAGTACACGGCGCGTGTCTGCTCGTCGATCAGTGATTCTATGGCGTCGGGCGAATCCGAAGCCGCGAAATGGACGCTGACCCCCTGGCTGGGCAAAATGTGGGCGAATAACGTGTGCGTGGTTCCGTATAGCTGGGGAACGGAAACGATGTTGGTCCCCAGGGAAGTCACGTTGAGCGCGGCGTAGTTAAGCGCAGCCTGCCCGGAGCTCACGCAGATGGCGTCGACGCCGCCTTCGAGTTCGGCGACGCGGCGCTCGAGCACGGCCGTGGTTGGGTTGCCGATGCGTCCATAACGGTATCCCTCAGTTTCGAGATTAAACAATGCAGCGCCGTGATCCGCGCTATCGAAGGCGTACGCCACCGTTTGATAGATCGGGACGGCCACGGATTTCGTAGCCGGATCCACCTCATAGCCGCCATGAATCGCGATGGTTTCTTTTTGCATTCTGTTCACTTCGAGCCGGCCGCCGCCGGCTCCTTCCACTCTTGCGGGATCGTGCCGGCCAAGCCAGTCATCTGGCGCACTACTTCCCGCAGGTCCGATTCGGTGGTTCGAAAACTGGTCACACAGGCGCGGAGAACCGGGGCGCCGCCCCCGAGCCGGACTTCCGACATCCAGGCGATCTGGCGCCTGTGGAGTTCGTGCAAAAAGCCTGTCGTGTCCAGTCCATCGCGGGTGAAGCAAACCAGCGGCAGCGGGGTGGAATTGACGATGCGCCATCCGGAGCGCTCCAGCAACTCGCGGAACAGATTGCCTAACCGCGCCTGCCGCTCGATCATTTCTACATACCCGGCCTCTCCGCGCTCCGCCAGGGCCAGAAAGAGTTTGAGGCCAATGAAGCGGCGCGACCACTGCACGGTAGCGGTGTAGGGATCTCCGAGGGACCCTTCGGATTCTGCCGGCATGTACGAGTTCTCTGCGTGGAATGCCTGACGCACGGCCTCCCGATGGCGGCAGAAGAACATACCGGCTCCCATGGGCACTGAGAACCATTTGTGGGCGTCGCAGGTAACCGAATCGGCCTCGTCAATGCCGGCCAGATGAACGCGCAGCGCCGGTGAAATTGCGGCAGCGCCGCCCCAGGCTGCGTCCACGTGCAGCCAGAGTCCTTCGTCGCGGCAGAAGCGGACCAACTCCGGAAGCGGATCGATGACGCCGGCCGCGGTTGTGCCGGCTGTGCCGACCAACATGAAAGGCGCCAGCCCGTTGCTTCGATCTTGCGCGACACGGCTGGCGAGATGGGCGAGATCCATTTTCAGATCGGCCGTGGTCTGAATGCGGCGGAGCGCCCGCCGCCCGAGGCCCGTCATGTGCGCGATTTTGTTGAACGAATGATGAGCTTCGTCGCTCAGATAGATGGCCGGCTGCGCCGGCAGAGAGCGCAGTCCGTGTTCACCATACCCGGGAAAGGCCCGGGTCAGCGCCACGATCACAGCCGAAAGGTTGGCTTCCGCCCCGCCGGTTGTAAAATTCGCGATAGTGCTCTCGGGCAAACCGAGCCTGGCCCGCAGCCAGTCCAGCGTGTGGCGCTCAATCTCGTTCGCGGCCGGCGAGGTGCGCCACGTTGCCAATTGGGGATTGTACATGGCCACCAGCGTGTCCGCCACGATGGACGCGAACGTCACGCTCGGATTGAACAGCCCGAAGTAGCGCGGGTGAGTGACCTGCACATGCCAGCTTCGCAGCATCCGCCGCAGGTCGGCGAAGAGGTCGTCAAGCGAGACGGGCTGGGAGAAGTCGTAGCGCGCCAGGTGACTGCGAATTTCCTGCGAAGTCACTACAGGCAGAATAGTCCCCCCGGCGATTCCGCACTCGACTTCCGTCGCCGCCCGCCGCAATTCGTCAAGCATGGTCGGCTCCGTTCCGCCGGCGGTTCCAATGCCCCTTCTGTATCTGATGGTAAAGAGCCTGGTCGAGCCGGACGAACGCATGGCGTTCCGGGTCATCAATGTATAGGTCGTCGGAGGTGGCTCCCGGGTCGTATCCCTGCCGCGCCAGATCCGCCTTCGCGTATTTGAAGGTAGCGGTAATTTGTACCGTGCTGGAGATGCGCAGAAACAAGGGCCGCGCGTATTCGGGTAAACAGCGGATCAGGTGCATGCGCAAGCCGGCAAGGTCCGGCACGCCGTCGCTGACGAGCGCGGCCATTCCCGCCTTGCCGTCGGCGCCGGAGATCGGCACAGCGTACACTACGGCCTGCCGGACGCCCGGGAAGCGGCAGATCGCCCCGGCGACCTCGGTGGTCGCCACATTCTCACCTTTCCAGCGAAAGGTGTCGCCGATACGATCGACGAAATAGAAGAAGCCCTTTTCGTCTCTGCGCATCAGGTCGCCGGTGCGGAACCAGGCGTCGCCCGGCAGAAACACATCGCGGAGAATTTTGTTTTCAGTCGCTTTCGGGCTGGTATAGCCCTCGAAGCGGCTGCCAATATTGGCCGGATCGTAAAGGAGACGCCCGACCGCTTCCCCGGCTTCGTTGGCGCCGCATTGAACACAGAATCCTTCGCCATTGCGGAGGGGCTCCCCGGTATCGGCATCGAGTTTGACCAACGTTGTGGGGAAGCGGTGCGCAAGATAGGACGGTATGCGCCCGACCGCGCCGCGCTCGCCTTCGATATTGAACAGCGAGACGTTCCCCTCGGTAGAGCCGTAGAACTCGAAAATCCGGGGAATGCGGAAACGCCGCTCGAATTCCTCCCAAATATCGGCGCCCAGACCATTGCCGCAGGCCATCCTGACCCGATGACGGACTTCATCGGGACACGATTGGGCGTCCAGCAGGTAGCGGCACAACTCGCCGATGTATTGAATGAGCGTGCAATCCCAACGCACGACATCGCTCCAGAAGCGGCTGGCCGAGAACCGCTTCCGGATCACCACGGATCCTCCGCCCGCCAGAACGGCTGCGGGAACCTGCACGCCACCAACCGTGTGATACATCGGCAGGCAGTTGTAAATCCGGTCGGCGGGCCGGATATTCATCATGCCTGAGAACCAGTGGCTTGTCTGCATCAACCGGCCGTGGCTGACCTGGGCGGCTTTGGGCAGGCCGGTCGTGCCCGACGTGAAAATATAGAGCGCGCGGTCCTCGATTGTCACTGAACGCCGCTCGGACGCATCGAGTTTGCCACCGGAGTACCGTTCGCCTTCACGATCGATGCGCGGGAACGAAGCAGCATCGTCGCCGTGGCTCCAGACGTGAGCCGGGATCGTCAATTCCGGCAAAGCCGTGGCCAGCCGGTCCGCCATGTCCGCGCCACCGATGAGGATTCGCGGCACGGCTGTATTGATGCAATGGGCAAGGGATGAGCCGGTCAGATTGGTATTGAGCAGGGCGACCACACCGCCAACCTGCGTGATGCCCAGCCAGAGAGCCAGGAACTCGGGCTGGCTTTGTAGAAACAGGCCCACACAGTCACCCTTGCCGATTCCGTGCTCCAGTGCCCAGCGCGCATATTGGTTTGCGCGTTCGGTCAGGCCGCGGTATGTCAGACATTTGCCGTCGGACAGCAGCGCGGGCGCTTCGCCCGACTCGTCGGCACGCTCCTCGATCACGGTAGCCAGAATGCGCCCCGGCTGGCGTGCAATCGGAGCCGTCATCTCCAGCGCGCGTGCCCAGGACTGGGCCGGCGAGAGGGTTGCGGTGTCAGGATGCCCGATCTCAGGGGCGCTCAAGCCGTGCTCCCTGCATCCACAGTTAAAACGGTGCCTGTGATGCTTTTAGATTGACAGCTCAGAAGGAAGTGGACCGCGTCGGCTACGTCGTCGACCTCGGTCAGGCGCCGCAGCGCGCTGCGGCGGACGATCTTCTGGCGTTGCTCCGGGTTGAGCTCGGACGTCATGTCGGTATCGACAAACCCGGGAGCCACGGCGTTCACGTTGACGCCCATTCGGCCCACCTCGCGCGCCAGGGAGCGGGTGAAGCCGATCAGCGACGCCTTGGTGCCGCTGTAAACGGAAAGCCCGCTGTGGCCGCTGAAGCCCGTAATCGACGCCACGTTGACAATGCGGCCGCCGCCATCGGACATCATCGAGCGGACAACATATTTCGTAAGAACGATCGGGGAGATCGTGTTTAGGCGAACCATTTCTTCGATGCGCGAATTCGACATCAAGGAGAGCGCGCCGTCGAAACCCACGCCGGCGTTGTTCACCAGCCCATAGATCGGTCCGAATTCCTTGCGAAGTCCCCTGACAAACCCGGCAATCTCGTCGATCCGGGCCAGATCGAAGGGTGCAAAATGGATGCCGCCCTGAATAGCCGGCCCGGCTGTCTCGATGGCGCTGGTGAGCTGATCGGTCGGCTTGCGCGCCACCGCGATCACGCGATATTCGCCGGCGAGTTTCCGGACGATGCCGAGACCCAAACCGCGGCTTCCGCCGGTGACTACTACGTTACGCATGGCTACGGACCATCTTTCCATTTGGCGATAGAGCCAGATCGCTGACGAAGTGGACGGCCGCCGGAACCTTGTGGCGGGGGAGTGTTTCCCGGCACAATTGGAGAATTTGGCCCTGGAGTTCGGTGCGCTCAGCGCCGGCCGCGGCAGCCTCAGCATTGAGAACTACGTCCGCAACTACAAGCGCGCCGGTGATCGGGTTCCTCCGCGGACGCACCAGCGACATCTGAACTTGCGGATGACGGTTAATGACGCCCTCGACCTCCTCCGGATGCACCTTCGTGCCGCCCACGTTGATGACCCCATCTCCTCGCCCGGCGAAATAGTAGCGGCTGCCGCGCCGTTCCACCACATCCCCGGTGTCCACGAAACCACCGCTGCCTGGAAGTTGGTTGGCGCCGCGGCCGACGTAGCCCGCCGCGGTTCGCGGGGACCGGATTCGCAATGAGCCTTGCTCGACTTTGATCTCAACGCCGCCTGCGGCGCCTTCAATTACGCTTGCCGGAAAGCCTTCCAGGCCATCGCCCACTTCGAATGCCACGCCGGCTTCGGTGGAGGCGAAAGCATGCGCGATGGTCGCTTGCGGATACCGGATCCGGAGCCGATCGAGGATCGCCTGGTCAACGATCTCCCCGGACAGACGAACATAGTGAGGTTCAATCCGGGACGCCGCCGGACTCATCAGAGCCCTGCGCCAGTGAGACGGAGTTCCCGAGATATGAGTGACTCCCACGGCGCCGGCGCGATCCAGGAAATCCGCGACAGGCTCATCGGCGTGCGAGAGCACCAGCGAGCAGCCACCAAGCACAGCCCGCAGAAAGACCTGCAGACCACCGTAGCGGCGAATGTCATAAAACGTGCCCCAGACGAAGCGGGGCGCCGGCTTCAGACGGCCGTTGATCGCGTCGGTCAGGCTGCCAAGCGTGTGGAGCACCAATTTAGGCAATCCGGTTGTTCCCGAGGTGAGGAGAATCCATTCGGTTTGACAGGGCACGCCGTGATCGGGCTCGGCGGGCACAAGTTCCCGGCTGCAGGGAATGATGCTGTTCGCGCCGGCGTAGCTCTCGCCCGAAACATCGCCATCGGTGACGATCGCATCGACGCCCGCCGCGCCGATGACGAACGGAACGTGAGTGGCAGGCAAGTCGGGCGGGCAAACCACGAGGCGGCCGGCCACACCATCCAGCTCGATCAACGCCAGGGCGGCGGTGAGCTGGTCTTTGGTCCGGATGAGGACAGATCGGCCGAGTAACTCGCGGGTGCGGCCGCCGAGCGCCGATAAGTGGACGATATCAGCAAAGGCTACGCGAGCATCAACGCCGTGGAGAAACCGGTTTTCCAAGCCGGCGGACGCCGACAGCCGCTGCCGGAGCGACTGCGGGTCAGTTTGCAGCATTTTCGTAAAACCGCACGAACTCGCCGACCGTCGTCGGAAAATTGCCATCTCCGGCCGAGCTGAACGGGTCAACTCCCAGCGAATCTTCCAACCGGGCTACGATGATCGCGAAACATAGCGAATCGAGTCCTGAATCCAAAAGGGACAGATGATCGGACAGCGGAGCGAGCCGCTTCTCTTGTTCTTTCGCGACCTGCTCGAACTCGGATAGTACGGCGGACCTGATAGACATGGGTTCATTCTCCAACGAAGGCTTCGTCCCGGCTGTACGCAGCAAACGTGTCGTAAGGCTCTCCAGTCAGCACGGTGGGGAAGCCATCGCGGACGTGCTCAGTGGAACCCGCGCGGAAGAAGAACAGGCCGGCCCGCGGGATTGATCTCATATGGGCTCCACTGCCTCATCTGAAAGTCGAGAGCCCACTCGCGATTTCCGCTGGGCGGATCCGCGAACCATATTGCTGCGCTCCCGATATGACTCTCTTGAGACATCTTGCGTTTGCGGGAAGAATTCGCGCAGCCAGGTCTCGCTGAATTTCCGAACGGCTTCCCGGGCAGATATCTCGCCAAATGAGTGCGTGGCGCCTTCGATCATGGCGCCTGCCAGCCGATTGTTAGGGCTTGACGCCGGCATCAGATAACCGAAGTAGTCAAATTCTCCGGGTTTCGAAGTTGACATCGACGCCCGGAGAACGAGAATGGGGACGCGGCCGGACACGAGTTTATTCCAGCAACGAATGAGCGGCAGGTTTGCGTTCCCCGGCAGCCCGGCGGGCAATGCCCGGAGGCGGATCCCCTTCAGGAAGAGATAAAGGCCACGAGTCAGCAGAAACACTTTCACTCGCGCCGCGCGAAACCCGGATACGACGGTCTGGTCATTCGCATCCTCAATTTGCCGGATCAAGCGCATATGCCAGTGCGACATCAGATTTCGTTTCGAGAAACTCTGCTGAAGATAAAAATACGGATCGAGCAAAACAAGGCCCTTGATAGCCGCATTCGTAGAGCCGGCATAGAGGGCGGAGACGGCGCCTGCGCAATGCGCCAGCACCACGACCCCAGCGAGAGTGTACCGATCAACCAGGAAGTCTATGATGCCGGAAAGTGCGGGGGCATACTCGCCCTCATTCACCTTGCATTGGAAGTCGATGACCTTGTTGGGGAGGTCTCCGTCCGACTCTCCCAGCCCGGGCAAATCGAAGCGAAAGGAGGGGTAGCCGCACTTGGCGAACGAATCCGCCCAATATACAGCCGAATCGCCGGTTGCTGCTCGCGGAAGGACGCCGGGATTCACGAACAACACACCGATGCTATTTCGGCCATGGCCCTTCGTCTGAGGTTCGCACGGCGAAGGCAGGTGGTAAGTTCCCCGGATATGGTTTTCCCCGATCGTGGTCTCGATGATTTCACGCGTCGCGGTGGTTCGTTTCATTGCGTCCCCTTCCGCTGCGCCGCAACTGTGATCCACTGGAGGTTCTCGGTATACAAGTGCGTCAAATCGGGGTTGAGCGCCACAACATACCCGAGTGACGAGCCCTTCACCAGAGGGGCCGCGCTTCTGTCGAGTTTGACGTGTCTCACCGGTCTCTGTTCACGATCCACCCCGGACTCCGGCGGGATCACGGCGTCGAATTGAAGCGACTCGCGCCACAGTTTTCCGGACCACGTATAACCTTCCACTTCGACCTGCTGGTCCGTTTCGAGTTGACGGATGAAATGGGCCAGTGGCTTTGGTTCGCCGATATTTTTGAACGTGTGCTCCACTGCGATGCGGCGCAGGAGCGCACTCCGCAGAACTTCATTGGCATTGGCGGGAGCGGACCACAGCAGCAGTGCGTCCCCACAGCCCTTGGCGAAAAGTCGGCTCGCCAGAATTCCACCCAGCTCGAGGCCATGGAGGATGAGGGGCGCCTCCGGCGACTGGTCTTTGAGCCAGCGCGCGAGACCTTCCGCATCCTGGACACACTGTTCGAAGCTTAAATCTTCAAAGGCCCCGGTACTTTCACCCATTCCGCGATAGTCATAGCGCAGGGCCGAGATTCCGTGGCCGGCTAGAAACCGCGCCCACTTAACCCACGGCACGTATGAGAAATGCCGCTCCGCCGCGAACGGCCCGAGCAGCAACACCCGGGCCACCGGTGCCTTGACGTCGTGCAATACGGCATACAGATCCGCTCCCGGGGCTTCCAGGTATCCGGCCTGCTCGAGATTATTCTCGAGATGATCAGTGAGCATGAAACGAGCGCCGCTCCCCTTCTAATGCGTCAAACCGGCAGCCGCCCGAATGCTACCGGGGGCGATTTCGAAGAAGACCACCGTCTGCATCAGAGTCTGCAGCAGGTGAACGCCTTCGAAAAGATCCCCCGCGGATGTCGAAGGATCGAGCTCCATCTCGCAGTCGAGAGCGCGAAACAGTCCCTCCGTGTGCGCCACGTCGCAGACACCATGCACATCGGTGTACTCCCGCTCCAGAGAACCCTGTCGGTCGGCAAGCTCCGCCATAAACGACATGAACCGCTGAATGAACCCCTCGAAAAACGCCATCGTCAGGACAGTCGGCACCGCCGAGAGTCGTCCCATGAACAAACGGACACTCGCCAGATCCCTCGCAACGGCATCGGCGTCCGAATCCGTGGGCACGGCATGGGCTGAGGTGGCGAATCTTCGCAGCATTCCCGGATGGCAATCGCGCACTTCCTCGCGAAGATTGTCCAGAATGATTGCGCGGGCTTCATCGGATTTCACGGCCAAGTAGGCCGCAGTCATCCAATAGATAAAGTTCCCTTCGAGTACCGCGGTGTAACGCGCGAGGATTCCGCGGCGCTGTTCGGCGGAAAGATCCTCCGGAGAAGGCAATGAGTTAATAAAGGCATCGACCGTTTCAGCGATTTCTGCCTGAAGCGCCTTCCCATAAGATGGTCCGGCGGAGTGAGGACTGGCCATAGCAGGTGTCATAGTTTTTCCGTTGTGTGATTGTGGGGCCGGTGTGGAGTTCAGGCGAGCGGGGTTGCAGCCGCAGGAGGCCTTCATACAGTGCTCGACCTGCAGTCTGGACATCCGAATCTAATTGCTTTATATCAGGAAATTCCCCACCCATTTTCATTGTCTCGGCGGCAGCACTATTTCTGATCTGACCGAAGGTTAGCATCCCGGAGTGATCAAAAGTGAAATTATGCATTAGAATCGCTGCACGAAACAATCGCGCGGGTACTGCCGCTGAAACATTCGGGTACTGGTACTGCTTAAAGCGAATGAGCCTGTCAAATGGATTTCACATTCGAGCTGCTTCTGGTTCGGGCACGCGAGCATTTGAAACCGCAGGATCACGTTATTAGATTCTTAAGAGTCGAAATTAGAAAGCTGAACGGCTTCGGCGACCAAACCTTCTTCTGCGCTCCGACGCTGTTCGCGGAACGCTCAATGTGTGCGACGAGGATCAGTGGGTGTTCGTATCCAGTGTGGGACGAGACCGTTTCTGTTCTTTCTGGTGCCGCAAGACTTCGCCAAAGAGGGAATGCCGTGAGCGAAAAGCGGGACAGCAGATGGAACTGGGGAGCGGAGGCGTAGCCATATATCCTCCGCCTTCCTCATGCGCTCTTCAGAACCCGGATCGCACCCGCTGAGGCGATAGTTGCCGTCTGACTATGCGATAAAAAATAACACTTAGCCGCCGTCGGTTTTCAGCCGGGCGATTCGCTGGGGAAGAATCAGGCTTCATCATCTAATCGGGGCGCCGTTCTGTGGTGCGCGGAACTCGTGCCGGGAAGCATCAATGACCGCCACTCCCGTATCAAAGCTGCGCACAACGCCATGAACCGCAAGCAGCAGGTAAGGTCTACGAGGTTATTTGGCGGGTGTGAGAGCGTCTCACTCTTAGTCTGTTTTCTTTCGCCAGCGGGCCGCTGCTGCTTTTTTCGCAATCAGGGAGCGTTCTGCCTTACTAAAGGCGTGGTTCACCAACTGATCGGCTAGCCCATCAGCTTCGAACCGAAACGGCGACGGAGATGCCGCCAGCCAGGCTCACAAGTGGTATGGTCACGTCATTAAAGGCAGGCGCGCCGGGGGACATCAGGTGAAGAACGAGGAATCCGGCGGCGAGGCTTGCGCCACAACAGAGCAGTGTCCTGGCCGGGGTGCGAAGACCCACGCATCCAACTGCCACGAGGACGCCGAGGAGCGCAGCCAAGAATGGCATCTGCGCGTCTTCAGAGTCAGACGAGATTTCGCACGGGTCGTGTGCATCGCTCGGACGGACTGGGTGGTTCCCAAAATCCGCGCCCTTGCTGACCGCACCCGCCATATCCTCCTTAATCTGTTCCCTGGTAAGAGGAAAGGAGTAAAGGTGCACCTCGTCGATCAGACCGCTGAAGTCAAATCCCCGGCGGTCCGTCCGCCGGCCAATGTAGACCCTGGAGCGGGAACTGCGCTGTGTTCCGGTGACGGCGCCCAGCAGTGAGCCATCATCCAACTGCCCGTTCAGGTAGACGTCGAGCGTTCGCCCAGGGGCGTCGTAAACGCCGGCTACGTAATACCAGACGCCCGTTTTCAAAGCGGTGGCTCCGTAGCGTGCTATCAGGTCGCCACAAGAATTCGTCAGTTTAAAGCCCACGCTCCGGTAACCCCGATCGACGGTGGTATCCAACTGGTAACCCAGGTCGTTTTGAAATTGCGAGACGATCGCAGCGTCGTCTTTCGGGAAAGATGCCGGCTTGATCCACGCCGTGACGGTCATGCTGCCGGTGAAGCGAAATGCCTGTGAATGGCCGAAGTCGATATAGTCGTTGGTCCCTCCCAGGCTAATCGCTGCACCCCTGATCCCAGGAACCCGTTTCACACCGTTTTGCAGCGTGCCGGCAAGTTGATGGCCGGAGGAATCGAGAGCACGGCGGCCACTAGCTTCGTCGAACCTCCAACAGGCTTCAAGAACCCCAGGGGACGAAACGCCCCGCGGGTTGGCCAGGTCAAAGCTCGAAGGCCACCCGACGAACACGAGGCTTGCCGCGGCTGCCAGTGCGGCTATGGCGAGCCATTTGCCTATCCGCAGGCAGGGTGAACGGATCTTCCACCTCGTACTGATGGCAGCCCCAATCACTGCGCCGATGGTATTCGCCATGATGTCATCGAGGGCCGGGTCGCGATGCATCATAAACAACTGGCCGATCTCGGCCGAAACCGAGATCATGGCACCGGTGATAACCGCCCTCAGAAAACCCCTTTCTCCAAGAGCCCAAACGAGTACGATAAAGCCCGCAACGTTCTCTAGAAAATGAAGAGCTTTGATCTCAAACCCAAACGCGGCGCTGCCCAGGGGCCGCAACTCCACCGGAATGGCGATCGCGGCAAGGACCGCTACGAGGACCGGGAGCCTCAGTTCTACTACTGCGACTCGGGAACTGGATTTCGATCGAGCACCTTGACCTCGGTATCGGGGGCGTAAGCGGAACACAGCCATCAACCTACCGCTCATTCACTCTCAAAATAGCATTGTACCGGACCGGGCTACGGAGCTACTGTCTGCCAGACGCCAAACCAACACAGCGGTTTCGGTCCTCCGATGCAACGCAGAAGAATTCGCTTCGCTCCGTGCACACATTAGAGTAAGCGGTGACCCGAGGTGCGGATATCTCCGGAAAACTCATCTGGGCTGCTTTCTTGCGTAAACCGCACCACTGATTTTCGGCTTATGCGAGGACCGCACCGGCGACGAGAGCCCTCGTCTCGATCCCACGTAAACGTTTTCTGGTGGGCCTGGTGTAGCGCCCGATTCCCGTGTAATCGAATCCCGCCGCAATGGCGGCTTCCGGCTGATAGATATTCCGTCCGTCGACCAGGATCGGGCTTGCCATCTGTTTGGCCAACTCGGTCAGGTCCAGGCCGCGAAATTCGTTCCACTCCGTCACCACCACCAGAGCATCGGCTTCCGCCGCAAGTTCCTGGGCGGAATCGCAGTAGCGGATTTTCAGGTCGGGGCGCTGCTCCTTGCAAGCCTGCATAGCGATCGGGTCATACGCCTTCACCCGCGCCCCCATGGCCAGAAGCCGCTCGGCAATGTGCAGGCTCGGCGCGTCGCGCAGGTCGTCCGTATCCGGTTTGAACGCCAGGCCAAGCAGCCCGATCGTGCGGCCTTTCAGGATAAACAGTTTTTCCTGCAGTTTCTGAATCACCATCTGCCGCTGCACGGTGTTGACTTCCAGCGATGCATGCAGCAGCTTGCTCTCATAGCCATATT
>Ga0335085_10003742_pt1 | contig 25887 bp, 23 predicted proteins | sample Lox_Sample_45_FD_206712 | JGI IMG/M metagenome (GOLD analysis project Ga0335085, IMG submission 206712) | Soil microbial communities from Loxahatchee National Wildlife Refuge, Florida, United States - Lox_Sample_4.5 | ecosystem: Environmental > Terrestrial > Soil > Wetlands | place: USA...
GCCTCGGCATGCGCCGCCCAGTACACCTCGACCAGGTCCGTCCACGGTGCGATCCGGTAGTGGCGGCGCAGCCCGTAGCGCGGCACTCCGCCGCCACGCGAGGGCACTGTGCCGCCAGACACTGTGCGGCCGTGCGAAGGGACGGACACCGAACCATTCGTGGCGCCGTCACGCTCGAGGCAGCGGCGGATCGTCGAGTGCAGCCCGTCGGCTGCCACCAGGTAGCGGGCCTCGACGCCCGCGGCGCACACGTGCGAGGGACGCTGCTCGAAGGACGTCACCCGGACCGGCAGCACCGATACGCCGAGGGCCGCCGCGCGGGACGCCAGGGCGGCGTGCAGCACCGTACGGCGCACGCCGAGGCCGTCGCCGTGCCTGAAGCGCGCGTCGGCACGGTGGCGCTGGTCCAGGTAGCGGATGCCGCGTATCGGATGACCGGACGGCGTGACGTCTAGGGCGGCGAGCCGCCGCACCGCCGCGGGCATCACGCCCTCGCCGCACGCCTTGTCGATGGGAACGCCGCGCGGCTCGGCGACGGTGACCGTCAGGCCAGCCCGGGTGCAGGCGATGGCGGTCGCCAGGCCCACCGGGCCGCCGCCGACCACGAGCACGTCGATCATGAGGCCGCCGCGCCCGCCGCGCCTGTCTGCGCGGCCGGGCCTGGCGCCTGCCCCGCGGGCGCCGCCGCGGCAAGCGCCCGCGTCTCGCACCGGATTCGCACGGTCAGCAGGGCGGCGTTGAGCACCGTGAACGTCACCGCGGTGATCCAGGCGGAGCCGGTGAGCGGCAGCGCGAAGCCCTCGATGATGACCGCCACGTAGTTCGGATGCGAGAACCAGCGGTACGGACCAGAATCGACAAGCGGCGCGCCGGGCAGCACGATCACCCGCGCCGTCCACCGCGGCCCGAGGGTGCGGATGCACCACCAGCGCAGCCCGTTGGCCAGCACCGTCACGGTCAGCATGGTCCAGCCGAGCCCGGGCGAGAAGGTGGCGTGCGTGAGCAGCGGCTCGAGCGCGCACCCGGCGATCAGCGCCACGTGCAGCGCGATCATCACCGGGAAGTGGCCGATGCCGTATTCCACGCCGCCGCGCCGCAGCAGCCCCTGCGCGTGCCGCGCCGACACGACGAGCTCGGCGACTCGCTCGCAGGCGATGACGCCGAGCAGCACCCAGTAAACGATCATGAGCTCACCACCGCAGCAGAACGAGTTCGGCGCTCACCCCGGGGCCGAGGCCGATCATCAGGCCGGCCGACCCCTGGGGCGGGCGTTCGCTGTCACAGATCATCTCAAGGATGTGCAGTACCGACGCCGAGGACATGTTGCCAACCTCGGCGAGTGACCGCCGGCTCGCCGCCACCGCGCTGTCCGGCAGCTTGAGCGACCGCTGCACGGAGTCGATCACCTTCGGGCCGCCCGGATGGCAGATCCAGCTCGCGATGTCGTCGATGGTCAGGTCGTGCTCGGCGAGGAAGCCGGTGACGCTGTCCGCGAGCCCGCGTTCGACCACGACAGGCAGTTCGGTGGTGAGCACGATGCGGAAGCCGTTCGCGCTCAGCCGCCAGCCGAGCGCCTCGCCGCTGTCGGGGTAGACCACGCTGCGCGAGGCGATCAGTAGCGGTCCCGCCGTGGACTTGGCGCCGGACGCCGCGCCGGCCTGGCTGCCGCTGGCGATGAGCGCCACCGCCCCGTCGCCGAACAACCCGGCCGCCACCATGTCGGCCAGGGTGATCCCCGACATCGGCCAGTTCAGCGAGCACAGCTCGACCGCGAGCAGCGCCGCGGTCTGCCCGGGCCAGCCGAGCAGGTAGTCGTGCAGCCGCCCGAGGGCGGCCGCGCCGGCGACGCAGCCGAGCCCGAAGATGGGCAGCCGCCGGATGTCGGGCCGCAGCCCGAGCCGCGGGATCAGCCGCGCGTCGAGCGACGGCACCGCTACCCCGGTGACCGACGTCACGATCAGCAGGTCGAGGTCGGCGGGGGACAGCCCCGCTGAGTCGAGCGCGAGCCGCAGCGCCCGCTCGCCCAGTAGCGTCGCCTCGGGGATGTAGCGGTCGTTGACTGCCTCGGCGCCGTTCAGTTCGGCGCACTCTTCGACGCTCAGCACGATGTGCCTGGTATCGACCTCAGCCGACCCGTGCAGTCGCTCGGTGAGCGCCCGCTCGGCTGGGCCGAGCTTGCCGCGACTGGCGAAGGCGTCGGTGATCTCCGCCTGGGCCAGCCGGTGGGCGGGCAGCGCCGAGCGCACCGCGACGACCCGCGGCATCATGTCAGCGCCTCCCCGCCGAGCGCGAACAGCACCACGTCGACGGCGGCGATGCCGATCGCCGCGAGGAACGGCACCTTCCCGGTGCCGCGTGCCGACGCCACGGCGAGCAGCAGCGCGGCCACCAGCCCAGGTATGGCCACCCAGCGCCTTGTCGCGCCGATGAGCAGCAGCACCGAGGCGCCGAGCAGCAAGACCAGCGCGGCCCCCCGCACCGCCGCGGGGCCCCAGCGGGCGGCGACCTGCTGTGGCAGGCCGCCAACGCCGACCTTCTTGTCGGTCGCCAGGTCAGGCAGCACGTTGGCGAAGTGCGCGCCGAGACCGAGCAGCCCGGCCGCGAGCGTCACCGGCCAGCGCGGCGCCGGGTGCCCGGGCAGGGTGCTCGCCGCGTACGCGGGCAGCGGGCCGAATCCGAGCAGGTACATCACGCCCGACACGAGCGTCGCCTTGAGCCCGAGGTTGTACGCCCAGCCGGGCGCGACCACCAGGACGTAGAGCGCCGCGGTGAGCGGGCTGATGGTCAGCGCGAGCGCGAGCCCGAGCGCGGCGGAGATCCAGGCTGCGGCCCAGACGGCCGCCCTGCTGATGTCGCCGCGTGCCACCGGCTTGTCTGTCCGGCCGGCCGCCGCGTCCCTCGCCGCGTCGCAGGCGTCGTTGGACCAGCCGATGGACAACTGCCCGGCGAGCAGCGCGGGAGCGGTCAGCGCCGGGCCGATGCCATGCGGTGCCGCCTGCGCCGCGAGCAGGGTTGTCAGGGCCGTGATGGCGAGTGATGGGCCTGGGTGGCTGGTGATAATGAGCGCGTGCACGCGGTTCATAGCCTGACCGCCCCCGTAGAGAGAATGGATCCGTGCCCGGATCAGCGTTGCAAGGCAAGCCAGGTGGCACCACTGACATCTGGCGGATATTTCGGAAGGACATTAGCACTGTAGATCAATCCGCCAGGAGGCAGAAGACGATGATATCTATACCCAAAACACGACATATGACGTACCAATGCTGTCGGCGAATTTGATAAAGCTGCATAGGTGAAACTTGCGCTGAAGTGTGCTAACCCGGCCGGATGGCTGGCGCTGCGGGCTGGGCTGGTGCCCGAGCCCGCCGCCGAGGCCTGGGGCGGGATGGCGCTGTCCGGCATGCTGGTCGCAGCCGTTCGCAGCGGGGTCACTGCCCGCCTCGCCGGCGGGCATGCCACCGCGCCCAAGATCGCCGCCGATCTCGGCCTGGACCCGCTGCCCACCCGGCTGCTGCTCGACTGCCTGCGCTCCGCTGGCTACGTCGCCGAGCGGTCGGCACGGTACCGGCTGACCCGGCGCGGCCGGCGCTGGCTCGACCCGGCCTCTCCGCTGTCGGTGGCCGCTTACGTCCAGGGCGCGGGCGACTACTGGTCCTGGTGGGCCGCGCTGCCTGACACCATGCGGACGGGAACGTCATCGGGCTCGCACGAGGCGGGGCCCGGCGACCCGTACTGGCAGCGCTACATCGCCGGCCAGCGGGAACTGGCGAGGCTCTCCGCACCCGAGATCGCGAAGAAGCTCCCGATGCCGCGCCGCCCGCGCGCACTTCTCGACCTCGGCGGCGGCCACGGCTGGTACTCCGCGTCGCTGTGCCGGCGCTACCCGGGGCTGACCGCGACCGTGCTCGACCTGCCAGGCAGCGCGGCGGTAGGCCGCGAGATCATCGCCGAGGCAGACCTGTCGCACCGGGTCGTGTTCCGCGACGGGGACGTGACCACCGCGGACCTGGGCAGCGGCTATGACGCTGTGCTGTGCTTCAACCTCATCCACCACCTGGGCCCGGCGCAGGCCGCCGGGCTGCTGCGGCGGATCCGCGCCGCGCTGAACCCCGGCGGGACGCTGGCGATCCTCGACGTGTTCGCCGAACCCGGCCGTCGCGCATCCGCGCACGCCGACCTGCTCGCCCTGTTCGTCTACCTCAGCTCGGGGGCCCAGGTGCACCCGCCTGGCGAGCTTGATGGCTGGCTGCGCGACGCGGGTTTCGGCTCGCGGCGGGAGATACGCATGCTGCGCATCCCCGGACTGTCGCTGCGGGTCGCGACGTGACCTAGGGCTATACGGAACGGGTGCGCAGTTCCCGCACCGCCCGCCGCTCCGCCACGGAGCAGGCCGGCCCGCGGACAGCCAATCACTGCTCGCCGTTTGGTCCCCCCGGACGGTGGGCGCCGCCGGCTCCGTCCGCGGTGCCGACGGGCCCGGCAGACGCGCCGTCCGCGGACGGGCCGGGCTGTGCTGTAGGCGGGGTGGGCACAGCCGGCCACACCGGGGTGGCTGTCGCCTGGCTCGCCTGCGGGGCGCCGTCGAGCGCGGGGCCGTGCGCAGTGCCTTGTCCGAGGGCCTGCGGCCAGGGGTCGGGGGTGATGGGCGGCTGGGCGCCCTGCGGCGGCAGCGGGCCGATGACCGCGTTGAGCACCTGCGAGTTCGGCACGGACAGCATCCCGGTGACGGTGGACAGCCGCACGTAGGTGATGCCGATCTCGGTCACCGTGCCGTCGACCTCGCCGGACAGGGCGCCCGCGCGCATCCGGATCGCATCGCCGACCCTGAACGGGCGCGCGAGCAGCAGCACAATGCCGGCGAACACGTTGGACAGCGCCTGCTGCGCGGCAATGCCGACGAACACGCTGGTCAGCGCCCCGCCGAGGAGAAGCTGGCCGACCGGGACGCCGAACAGCACGAGCGTGACGATCAGCGTGGTGACCGCGCCGACGAGGACGAGCGCGTAGCGGACGATTGCCGCGTGCGCGGTTCCCATGACGGGTTCGAGCACCGACCGTGCCTTGCCGGACAGGCCGATGGTCGCCGCGCTCGCGAAGACGCAGAAGGCGATGGCCATCGTCGCGGTGATGACCCAGCTCACGCTCTCGTCGGTGGTGGAGAAGCGATGATGCGCCCACCCGGCGGTGACCGCCGCGCCGATCGCGAGGATCAGCGCGATGATCGACTTCCACGGCCTGGTCTTCGCTCTCACCTTGGCCACCTGGGCAGACAGGTCGATTTGCGCCCCGCCGTGCACCTGCATACTGCGAGTCCTCCCGTTTTGCCCGAACCGATGCGGCTGACTGCCCTACGGTACAGGTGCCAACGGAACGACGGTTAAACGCCGCCCGGGGGACGACCCCTAGATCAGCGGTTTGCCGACGGGAAGCCTGATCTTCCCGTTGAGGCCGTTGGCCACGCCCGCCGCCGAGGTATACCAGGCGACGAACGCGGTGATGATGCCCAGGTAGCCGCCCAACTGGCTGAGGCCGCCCGTGCCGCCATCGGTGAAGTTGCCGATGGCGAGGAAGATCTCGGTGAGCTCCAGGGTGAGGAACACCCCGAACACCGCGAGATTTACCTGAGCGCTCATGATCATCATGTAGGTGTTGAAGATGGCGAACGCGAGAAGGATCCAGCCGAGGTCGTGACCGGTCGCCGACGGCGCATTCTTAATCCAGACGAACAAGCCGATCCAGAAGGCGCCGTATGTGGAGAACGCGGTGGCTCCGAATACGTTCTTGTTCCTGAATTCCCACATGCCCGCGAGCAACTGGGCGAGCCCGCCATAGGCGAGAGCGTAACCGAGGAAGGCCGTGCCGGCCGAGTTTCCCGATGTCCAGTGCGCGTTGACCGCGGACAGCAGGAACGTGGTGAGTGCGAACGCCGCCAGGCCCAGCGGGGCCGGGTCGGCGACGGGTACGGCTGGGGCCGCGGGCTGGACCGTGGCTGACGTATTGCGGTCTTCGCTGACGCTCATATCGTTGCCTCCGAGCTTGACCAGCTCCCTGGCGCTCTGTCGCCAGGACGGATCACATTCCGCTGATAGCGTAACTCTCTGGTAACTCTACCGCGATAGGTTGACATGCCAGAAAAAATTGAGACTAGACAGCACGGAGTGGCGGATGATCTATTGTGTTCTATATCAGCCCATTTCCTGTATAGCGGACCAAAGACATTTGTCAGAACTTAACGAAATTTTCGGACTTTAACAATATCTTTTTCGACTCTAATAGCATTCAGGGTGCTGCCACCGGCGGCCGGTTGCCGGCCAGGAAGGTGGACAACCCCGCGCGGGTGGCGAGCACGATCACCCGGTCGCCCACGGCGAGGCGGCGGTCGAACCGGGGTGCCCAGACAAACCGCGGCGTCCCGTGCTCGGCAAGCGCGAGCACCCGGGCGAGTCCGTCACCCTCAAGCCCGGCAAGCGGTCGCCCGGCGAGGTCCGAGCCCGGTTCCACCCGCACATCCGCGATCACCAGGACGTGCCTGCCCACCGGGATGGTCCGCAGCACCTTGTGCTCGAGCATCGCCACCGCGAACGCGGGTGCCGCCAGGTAGGAGACCGAGCGGGAGACCACGTTGCCGAGCGTCTGGCTCACCCGCTGGGCGAGGTCGTCGTCGAACAAGCGCAGCACGATCCGCAGGTCCTCGCCGCGCAGCGCCCTGGCCTGCAGCGCGGTCTCCAGGTTGACGATGTCGCTGCTCGTCGCCGAGATCAGCGCGATCGCGCCGTCAAGACCGGCCCGGCGCAGCGTCCGCTCGCTCGGTGCGTCGCCGATCACCACGGGCATGCCCTTGCCGCGCGCGAACGCGACGCCGCGGGCCTTGGCATCCTGGTCGACGACGGCGAAGTCGAAGCCGAGGTCGTACAGGGCGCCGGCCACCCGGGTGCCGACATCGCCGCCGCCGACGATGATCACGTGGCCGCCGCGCGCCCTCGGCTCACCGCGGATCGACCCGGTCAGCCGGGCGCCGACGATGATCGCGGTGACCAGGGGGAGCAGCGCCATGCCGTCGACGGTCAGCAGGATCTGCGCGATCTTCTCTGGGATGTGGTTCTTCACGCTGGTCAGCGCGGACCCGGTCATGTCCATGACACCGAGGTAGAGCACGTCGCCCGGGCGGTGGCCCGAGGCGGCGAGCAGGACGAAGCCGGCAAGCCCGAGCGCGGCGAGGACCGCGAACGTGACGCCGAACTTGTTCCACAGCAGCCGCGTGGCCATCCGCAGCGCGCCGCGCACCGGGTGCTGCTCCCTGGCGAGCGGGTCGCGCGGCGTCCCGTCCGCCACGGCGAGCACCAGGGCGCCGTGATCGCCCAGGTCTTCCGGCGCGACGATCCGCGTGGTGTCGGCGGGGTCGTCGGAGACGGCGAGCCCGCACAGCACCTGCCCCGCCTGCACGTCACCGCGTCTGGCCACGAACAGCGTCTGGCCGGACACCCGCACGTGGCTGGGCGCGACGTCGCCGAGCGCGGCCGCCACCAGTGCCGGGGCGGCCAGCTGGCTGCGTGACAGCACGGTGCAGTCGCGGAAGAAACCGGAGATGTGGTCGCCGAGCCGCCGGTTATAGGCGGCCACGACAAGCCGCAGGTCGGCGTTGAGCTCCTGGGCGCGCAGCGCCGAGTGGAAGTTGACCAGGTCATCGGTGCCGACGAGGGCAAGCGCACGGGCCGTGGCGATCCCCGCGTCGGCGAACGCCTCGCCGGTCAGCGCGGCGTGCTCGCGGACGGTGACACCGGGCAGCGCGGCGATTTGCGGGCCGTGGTTCTTCAGCTTGTCTGCCAGAACGATGACGACTTCCTCGCCGTACCGCTGGGTCAGTTCGCTGGCGATGCGCAGGGCGAGCGGATTGTCGCCGCAGACGATGAAGTGACTCCCGGTCATGAGGGGCGCGGGCATGGCCCGATCATATTGGGCCCAGGCTTGACCGCTGCGGCCGGCGATCCCAAGTCCGTCTGTATCGGGTGGGGAGGGCCGAGAGCCGGCGCTGTACCATGGAAAAGGCCTGCCTCCCGAGGAGGAGAACTGCCCATGGCCACCGATGACCCCATTCGCGCCTCGGATGCTGACCGGGATGTCGTCGTGGCCGCGTTGCGGGAGGCATACACGGTCGGGCGCCTCGACATCGAGGAATTCGACGAGCGGATGTCGGCCGCCTATGCCAGCAAGACCTGGGGCGATCTGCGCAGGCTCACGGTCGACCTGCCGGTGCAGCCGCTGCTCGGGACGGACGTGCCAGGGCGCCACCCGGAGCCGCACGGCCCGCTGCCCGTCCACCGGCCGCTGCCCGTACCCGAACCTGACGATGATCCGCAGGAACTGCCCGTGCGGCGCCGCCGCAGCCCGATAGGGATGCTCATACCGCTTGCCGTCTGGATCCTGCTTGTCTCCCACGGCACCCTCGCGCCGGGCATGGTGTTCCTGTTCGTCGTCGTGGTCGTGCTCGTGTCCATCTCGGCCTCGATCCGCCGTCGCTGACCGCCACGGCGCCCGGCCGAGCCGCGGCCTAGGCGCGCGGCAGCTTGGCGGCGGCGGCCTCGTCGAGCAGGAACAGCGTGCGCTCGGTGCCGCGGGCGCCCGCCGCGGGGAGCTTGTCCTGGCTGATACCGGACACCGCCTCGGCGACCGCCTCGGCCTTCTCCTCGCCGCTTGCCAGGATCCAGACCTCGCGGGCGGCCCTGATGGCGCCGAAGGTGAGCGAGATCCGGGTGGGCGGCGGCTTGGGGGAGTTGCGGACCGCGACGACGGAGCCGCCGGCGCGAGCGGCGGGTGAGTCGGGGAAGATGGAGGCGACGTGCCCCTCCGGGCCGATGCCGAGCATCAGCACGTCGAAGGCGGGAACGAGGGCGCCGTCGACGGCCGCCGCGGCCAGTTCCGCGGCGTACCTGGCGGCGGCCGCGTCCGGGTCGTCGCCGTCGGGACCGTCGGGCCCCGCGATCGTGTGCACCCGGGCCGGGTCAAGGGCGAGATGGTCGAGCAGCGCGGCCCTGGCGCCTGTCTCGTTACGCTCTGGGTCCCCCGTCGCCTCGAACCGCTCGTCGCCCCACCAGAAGTCGACGCGACGCCAGTCGACCGCGTCCCTGGCGGGCGCGGCGGCGATCGCAGCCATGACCTTCGTGCCGATCCCGCCGCCTGTCAGCACCAGGTGGCCGCGCCCGGCGGCGCCGATCGCATCGGCCATCGCCGTGACGGTGCGCGCGACCGCCGCGCTTGCCAGCAGGTCACCGCTGGCATGGATGAAGACCTCGGGAACGGACACGAAAGCCTCCCTATTCGCCGTCAGCCGCGCGGACGGCATCTGCCGCTGCCGATTCCTGCGCCAGCGTCGCCGAGGTGGACGGCGACGCGAGCACGTGCTGGAGTGTCTCGGCGTACACCTCGTCCGGATCGAGGCGGCGCAGTTCCTCGGCGAGCAGTTCTTCCGTGTCGCGCCGGTGCAGCGAGACGGTCCTGTCGACCCGCCCCGGCCAGGACAGCGTGGCAGTCCTGCCGTCGGTCCTGGTGATCCTGATGTCGCCGTCGGTCGTCGCGAACAGCGCCGCGGTGATCCCAGGACCGCCGGAAACGGTACGGGAGACCGGGGCGTTCAGCCGCAGCTCCAGCCAGGCAGCGATCAGGTCCGCGGTCGGGTTGTCCACCTCGGCCGCGATCTCGCCCGCGCTGATGGGCGGGTGCGGCTGGTCGAAGGTCGCGGCGAGCAGGGAGCGCCACGGGGTGGACCGGGTCCAGCCGAAGTCCGTGTCGCCTGGCTGGTAGGCCGCGGCGAGCGCGGCGAGCGCCGCGCGCGGTTCCTCGGCGGTCACCGCGTCGGTCACCCGCCGCTGCGCCAGCGCGCCGAGCGGGTGCTTGGCGGGAACCTCAGGGCCGAAGTCCGGCCACCAGGTCACCACGGGGACGTCAGGAACGAGCAGCGGCGCGACGACCGAGTCGGCGTGCTGGCCGAGCGGGCCGTACATGCGCAGCACGATCGTCTCGCCTGGCGAGGCCTCGCCGACGCGGATCTCGGCATCGAGCCGCGAGTCCGCCTTCGGCTTGCGGCTGATGACCGTGAGGATGCGGCACGGGTGCTCCCGGGCCGCCTGGTTGGCGGCCCGGATGGCGTCGTACTGCGCCGCCTCGTCGGTCACGATGATGAGCGTCAGCACCATGCCGAGCGTCATGCCGCCGAGCCGCCGCCGCGCCTCGGTCAGCGCCTGGTCGATGGCGCCGGTGGTGGTGTCGGTCAGGTCGATCGTCATGGGAGTGCGTCCTCTCCTACAGCCGTCGCCAGGTGCGGCCGTCGCGGGCCATCATCGCGTCCGCGGACGCGGGCCCGGCCGAGCCCGACCCGTACTGCTCCGGCTTGGTGTTCTCGGCCCAGAACCGCTCGATCGGGTCGAGGATGCGCCAGGACAACTCGACCTCTTCCTGGCGCGGGAACAACGGCGGGTCGCCGATGAGCACGTCGAGGATCAGCCGCTCGTATGCCTCGGGCGAGGACTCGGTGAACGACTCGCCGTAGGCGAAGTCCATGTTCACGTCGCGTACCTCCATCGCCGAGCCAGGCACCTTGGAGCCGAACCGCACCGTGACGCCCTCGTCCGGCTGGACGCGGATCACCAGCATGTTCTTGCCGAGTTCCTTGGTGTCAGTGGCCGCGAACGGCAGGTGCGGCGCCCGCTGGAAGATCAGCGCGATCTCGGTCATCCGCCGGGTGAGCCGCTTGCCCGTGCGCAGGTAGAACGGGACGCCCGCCCAGCGCCGTGTGTCGACGGACAGCCGCACGGCGGCGTAAGTCTCGGTCCTCGAGTCGGCGGGGATGCCCTCCTCCTCCAGGTAGCCGACCACCTGGCGGCCGCCCTGCCAGCCCGCCGAGTACTGACCGCGCGCCGTGCCCTGCGCGAGGTCGGCGGGCAGCCTTACGGCGGACAGGATCTTCTCCTTCTCCTGGCGCAGCGAGTCGGCGTCGAACGACACCGGCTCCTCCATCGCGGTCAGCGCGAGCAGCTGCAGCAGGTGGTTCTGGATGACGTCGCGAGCGGCGCCGATCCCGTCGTAGTACCCGGCCCTGCCGCCGATCCCGATGTCCTCGGACATGGTGATCTGCACGTGGTCCACGTAGGACCGGTTCCAGATCGGCTCGTACAGGCTGTTGGCGAAGCGGAGCGCCAGGATGTTCTGGACGGTCTCCTTGCCGAGGTAGTGGTCGATGCGGAACACCGAGTGCGCGGGGAAGACCGCGTCCACGATATCGTTGAGCTCCTTGGCCGTCTGCAGGTCGCGGCCGAACGGCTTCTCGATCACCACCCGGCGCCACGGCATGCGCCCCGCCTCGTCAGCGGGCCCGGGGTCGGACAGGCCTGACCGCTTGAGCTGCTCCACCACGGTCGGGAAGAACTTCGGCGGTATGGACAGGTAGAACGCGTAGTTGCCCCCAGTGCCTCGCTCGTGGTCCAGCTGGCGCACGGTCTCCGCCAGCTGGTCGAACGCGGCGTCGTCGGTGAACTCGCCGGGGACGAACCGCACGCCCTCCTGGAGCTGCTGCCAGACCGTCTCACGGAACGGCGTGCGCGCGTGCTCCTTGACCGACTCGTAGGTGATCTGCTGGAAGTCCTCGTGCTCCCAGTCCCTGCGGGCGAAGCCGACCAGCGAGAAGCCTGGCGGCAGCAGGCCGCGGTTGGCTAGGTCGTACAGCGCGGGCATCAGCTTCTTGCGCGCGAGGTCTCCGGTGACCCCGAACATCACCATGACACACGGGCCGGCGACCCGCGGGATCCGGCGGTCCCGCGGGTCGCGCAACGGGTTGACAGGGTCACCCGACGCCGCGATCACCCCCGGGTTCGCCGGTGCCGGTCCCCGGGTGCCGACGTTCGGCACGTCCATCAGCGGAACCTCCTGTAGGTCCTAACCCGATCCGGTTACGAGTTCAGGCTGAGCTCGTTCTTGATGGTGGAGAGCATCTCGTTCCACGAGACCTCGAACTTCGAGACGCCCTCGTCCTCGAGGACCTTGGTCACGTCGTCGTAGCTGATGCCGAGCGCCTCGAGCGAGGCGAACAGCGCCCGCGACTCGTCGTAGGTGCCGTGAATCGTGTCGCCTTGCAGCACGCCGTGGTCCTGGGTGGCGTGCAGCGTGGCCTCCGGCATGGTGTTGACCGTGTCGGCGGTCACCAGGTCGACCACGTACAGCGTGTCGGGCAGCGACGGGTCCTTCGTGGAGGTCGAGGCCCACAGGGGCCGCTGCACCTTGGCGCCCTTGGCGGCCAGGGTCTGCCAGCGCGGCGTGGCCAGCTTCTGCTCGTACAGCTCGTAGGCGAGCCGGGCGTTGGCGATCGCGGCCTTGCTCTTCAGCGCCAGCGCCTCGGGGGTGCCGATGGCCGTCAGGCGCTTGTCGACCTCGGTGTCCACCCGGGACACGAAGAACGACGCGACCGACGCGATCGCCGCGATGTCGTGCCCGTTCCCCGCGGCCTGCTCGAGGCCGGCCATGTAGGCGTCGATGACCTCGCCGTAGCGCTCGAGTGCGAAGATCAGCGTCACGTTGACGGAGATCCCCTGCGCCAGCGTCGCGGTGATCGCCGGGATGCCGGCGGCGGTCGCCGGGATCTTGATGAACACGTTCGGCCGGTCGACAAGCCACCACAGCTGCCTGGCCTCGGCGACGGTCTTCTCCGTCTCCAGGGCAAGGCGCGGGTCGACCTCGATGGACACGCGCCCGTCGACGCCGCCAGAGGCGTCGTAGACCGGGCGGAGCACGTCGGCGCCCCAGCGGATGTCGTAGGTGGTGATCATCCGGGACGCCTCTTCGACGGTGACGCCGCGGATGGCCAGGTCCTTGATCTGGTCGTCGTACGCGTCGCCCTTGGCGAGCGCGTTGGCGAAGATGGTGGGGTTGGAGGTCACGCCCCGCACGTGGAAGTCCCTGACCAGGGATTCCAGGTTGCCGGAGCGCAGCCGCTCCCTGCTGATGTCGTCGAGCCAGACCGACACGCCGGCCTGGGTGAGTTCCCCGAGTACGTCAGTCATTGTGACCGCGTTCCTTCCGTCTTTAGCTTTTCCGAGACGCTGGGTCTGCGCGCTTCGCTCTCAGCCCCGCGCCTTCGCGATGGAGGCCCGTTCGATGGACGACTGTGCGGCGGCCGCGACGGCCTCCGCGGTGATGCCGAACTCTTTGTAGAGCACCGACTCCGCGGCGGACGCGCCGTAGTGGTCGATGCCGACTGACTCACCGGCGTCGCCGACGAACACCTTCCATGGGGGAGTGATGCCGGCCTCGACCGAGACCCGCGCCCGCATCGCCGCCGGAAGCACCTCCTCTTGGTAGGAAGCGTCCTGCTCCGTGAACCATTCCACGCACGGCATCGACACAACCCGCGCCGAGATGCCGTCCGCGGCGAGCAGTTCCCGTGCCGCCACGGCGATCTGCACCTCGGAGCCAGTCCCGATCAGGATCACGTCGCTGCCGTCGGCGAGCACGTACGCGCCACGGGCAACGCCGCCGGCCGACGCGAACTCGGTCCGGTCGAACGTCGGCATGTTCTGCCGCGACAGGCACAGGCCTGCCGGGCGGTCGGTCTTCTCCAGGATCGTCTTCCACGCGATGGACGTTTCATTCGCGTCGCCTGGGCGCACCACGTCGAGGCCGGGGATGTTCCGCAGCGACCACAGATGCTCTACCGGCTGGTGCGTGGGGCCGTCCTCGCCCAGCCCGATGGAGTCGTGCGTCCACACGTACGTGACCGGCTGCTCCATCAGCGAGGCTAGCCGCACCGCACCGCGCATGTAGTCGCTGAACTGCAGGAACGTGCCGCCGTATGGCCGGGTGAGGCCGGAAAGCACGATGCCGTTCAATATGGCGCCCATGCCGTGCTCGCGGATGCCGAAGTGCAGCGTGCGCCCGTAGGGGTTGCCCGGCCACATCTTGGACTGGCGGTTGGCCGGGAGGAAGGACGGCTCGCCCTTCATCGTCGTGAGGTTGGACTCGGCGAGGTCGGCCGAGCCGCCCCATAGCTCGGGCAGCACCGGGGCGAGCGCGCTCAGCACCTCACCCGACGCCTTCCTGGTGGCGATGCCCTTGGGGTCGGCGGGGAACTCCGGCAGGGCGGCTTCCCAGCCCTCGGGGAGGGAACGGGCGGACAGCCGGGCGAAGAGACGCGCCCGTTCGGGATTCTCCTTCTCCCACTCCCCGAACTGGGAGTCCCACTCCGCGTGCAGCGCCTTGCCCCTGGCGGCAACCTCGCGGGCGCGGTTGAGTGCCTCTTCCTCGACGGGGAAGGTCACGTCCGGGTCGAAGCCGAGGATCTCCTTGGTCGCCTTGACCTCGGCCTCGCCGAGCGCCGAGCCGTGTGCGGCCCCTGTGTTCTGCTTGTTCGGCGCGGGCCAGCCGATGATCGTGCGCAGCACGATGAAGGACGGCTTGTCGGTGACGGCCTTGGCGGCCTCGAGCGCGTCGTACAGAGCCTGGGCGTTCTCCTCGTAACCGCTCTCGGTCACCCAGGAGACGTGCTGCACGTGCCAGCCGTAGGCCTCGTAGCGGGCGCCGACGTCCTCGGACTTGGCGACCACCGTGTCGTCCTCGATCGAGATGTGGTTGTCGTCGTAGATGACGACCAGGTTGCCGAGCTCCTGCACCGCGGCGATCGCCGACGCTTCGTGGGTGATGCCCTCTTCGATGTCGCCGTCGGACGCGATCGCGTACACGAAGTGGTCGAAGGGTGATTCTCCCGGCGCGGCGTCGGGGTCGAGCAGCCCGCGCTCGCGGCGCGCGGCCATCGCCATGCCGACGGCGTTGCCCAGGCCCTGGCCCAGCGGCCCGGTGGTGGTCTCGACGCCCGCCGTCAGCCCGTGCTCGGGGTGGCCGGGGGTGATCGAGCCCCAGGTGCGGAACGCCTTCAGGTCGTCGAGCGAGAGCCCGTAGCCCGACAGGTACAGCTGGATGTACAGGGTCAGCGACGAGTGACCGCACGACAGCACGAACCGGTCCCTGCCCGCCCACTTCGGGTCGGCGGGGTCGTGCCGCAGCACGCGCTGGTAGAGCAGGTAGGCGGCGGGCGCAAGGGACATCGCGGTGCCAGGGTGACCGTTCCCCGCCTTCTGCACGGCGTCCATCGCGAGGACACGGACCAGGTCGACGGCCCGCTTGTCCGCGGCCGTCCAGTCAAGAGCGTGGTTGCTCACCGTTATGTCACAAATCCCTTCTGCAAGACTTCTTCTCTGGCGTCCGCCGGGTACCGGCGGAAAGGCTCGAGTGCGCGGCGGAACGCGGGCAGGGCGGAGTCCCCGGTGGCCACGATGAAGAGCCTATCCCGACACGCTATCGGTGTAACGGCCGGGGAGACCGTTTATCCAAGGTTCACCGGATCTTTGGTCTAGACCACCCAACGTTACCGGTCTAGACCAATTCGTGCGCCGGCAGCACCCGGTGACAGAGGGCGCGCACAGTATGCTTCCGCCCATGACCGACTCATGGCAGGACCCCAGGTCGGTCCTCGCGGGCCGCCCGCCGGGGCGGACGCCTGTCGGGTTCATCGTCGGCATCACGGTCACCGCGACCTGTGCGATCGTCGCGCTCGGCATCGACGCGACGCAGTCCTTCACCGCGGGCGAGGGCGCCACGCCGTTCGCCATCGCGCTGCCACTCGCCCTGCTGCCCGTGCCGCTGCTCGTGGCGCTCGTGCTGTGGATGGACAGGCTCGAGCCTGAACCGCGCGCCAACCTGGCCTTCGCCTTCGGCTGGGGCGCGGGGATCGCCGCGCTGACCGCGCTGATCGTCAACACCGCCGACCTGGAATACGTCACCATGCCCGCGCTCGGCGCGACGAACGGCGAGTACGTCGCCGCCACGTTCGGCGCGCCGGTCGTCGAGGAGACGCTGAAGGGCCTGGTCCTCATCGGCCTGCTGTGGCGGCGCCGCGCCGAGGTCGACGGCCCGACCGACGGCATCATCTACGCGGCCATGGTGGGCCTTGGCTTCGCCATGATCGAGAACGTCGGGTACTACATCAACGCGTTCGTCACGCCCGAGCGCGGCGGCATCGAGCTGCTCGGCTACACGTTCGTGCTGCGCGGCCTGGTCTCGCCGCTGCTGCACCCCATCTTCACGTCGATGACCGGCCTTGGCGTCGCCTACGCGGCGAGCCGCAGGGGCGGCGCGCCGTGGGCGGTCGCGCTCGGCCTGCTCGCCGCGATGATCCTGCACGGCACGTGGAACGGGCTGTCCCTGTACGGCACGGCCGGCCTGGTCGCGGGCTACCTGATCATGTCCTGCGTGCTCGTCGCCCTGCTGGTGATCCTGGTCGCCGACAGGCGCCGGATGATCGGCCTGATCAGGCACTGCCTGCCGGGCTACGAGCGGACCGGGCTGATCACCGACGACGACATCACGATGCTCGCCTCGCTGCGGAAGCGGCGCCTGGCCCGCCGCTGGGCGCGCGGCATCGGCGGCCTGGGCGCCTCAGCCGCGATGTCCGACTACCAGCTCGCCGCGACCGAGCTCGCCCTGGCCCGCGCCAAGGCCGACCGCGGCGTACTCGACTTCAACGCGTTCGCCGCCCGCGAGCACTCGCTGCTTTCCCTGATGGCCATCGCCAGGCACGCCTTCGCCCGGCGGGTTCCCGGCCACATGTCTGTCGCGCCCGCTCCCTGGGCGGCGTCCGGCACCGCGTTCACGCCGGGCAACGGGCCGGCGCGCGGCGCCTCCCGGTAAAGCTGACTATTTCTATCTGTTCAGTCGGATTCATGAAATCGCCGGCTGGGTATGCCCTCTCGCGCGGGGCCAGACAAACCGGGTAACCACGACGTGCCGCCCAGGGAGTGCGACATGACGACGCGACCGACTCCGATTCCGACCCAGGCCGCGTCGGCCCACACAGTGCCGCCGTTGGCGGGCCCCGAGCGATGGCTTGGCACCTGGAGCGCGGCGCTGGTCCTCGCGGCGGACTCGGGGCTGTCGCGGTCCGGCTTCCGCGACCAGACCATCAGGAACGTCATTCACGCCAGCGTCGGCGGCAGCGCCGTGCGGATCAGGCTGTCCAACGTGTTCGGCGACCGGCCGCTGCGGGTGGACGGCGCGCACGTCGCCATCCGCCTCGCCGGCGCGGCGACGGTGCCGGGCACCGGGCGTGCCGTCACGTTCGGCGGGGCGCCGTCCGTCATCATCCCCGCGGGGGAGCGGGCGTGGAGCGACCAGGTACCGCTGCGCGTGGAGGACGGCGACAGCCTCGCGGTCTCGCTGTACGTCGGGGCCGCCACCGGCCCGGCGACCTGGCATCCCGCCGCGCTGAGCACCAGCTACCGCTGCGATCGCGGCGACCATGCCGCGGACCCCGGCTCCGGGGCCTTCGGTCAGCAGAGCACGTCGTGGTTCTTCCTCGACGGCGTGGACGTGCTCAACCCCGCGGTGCGCGGCGCGGTGGTGGCGTTCGGCCCGTCGACCACCGACGGCATCGCCTCGACACCGGACACGAACGGGCGCTACCCCGACCTGCTCGCCCGCCGGCTGCGCCGGCTACCGCCCGGGATGCGCATGTCCGTGCTCAACGCGGGCATCGCGGGCAATAAGCTGCTCGCCGACGCCGGAACGTCGGGGCAGAGCGCCCTGGACCGGTTCCTGCGCGACGCCGCCGGGCAGTCCGGCGCGCGGGCGGTCATCCTCTGGGAGGGCAACAATGACGTGGCCACCAGGCCCGACCTGCCGCTCGGCGTGATCACCGGCGCCTATCAGCGGCTCGTCAGACTGGCACACGCGCACGGCATGCGCATCATCGGCGCGACCCTGCAGCCGCACGAGGGCGCCGCGTTCTACAGCCACGCGGGCAACCGGCTGCGCGAAGCGGTCAACGACTGGATCAGGTGGAGCGGCGCGTTCGACGGCGTCGCCGACTTCGACCAGGTGCTGCGCGACCCGCGGCACCCGCGGCGGCTGCTGCCCGGCTACGACAGCGGCGACCACCTGCATCCCAACGATGCCGGGTACCGCGCCGTCGCCGCGTCGGTCGACCTCGCCGCGCTCACCGGAGCAGGGGGAGACGAGCGGGTGGCGTGAGGCCAGCGGCCCGCCGCGGGTGGCAGTCGCGAAACCGGTGATGCGGAACGGGTGCTTCGCGGGAAACCGCGCCGTGTTTGCGTAGGATGCGGGTGAAAGGCCGCGCGATGAGGCGGCCGGCGCCGGGGAGATCCGATGGAGCACTCGATCAGCACGCCGGACGGACGGACCCTGGCGGTTCAGGACCTCGGCGATCCGGCGGGCAAGCCGGTGCTCGTGCACGCCGGGACGCCGAACTCGCGTCAGCTGTACGGGCCGCAGGTAGTGGACGCGGTGACGCGCGGGCTGCGGCTGGTCTGCTGGGACAGGCCGGGCTACGGCGGGTCGACCCCGCAGCAGGGGCGGACTATCGCCGACGTGGCGGCTGACGTGCGGACGGTCTGCGCGGCGCTCGGCTTCGAGCGGGTCGGGACCTGGGGCATTTCCGGCGGCGGCCCGCATGTGCTTGCCTGCGCGGCGCTGCTGCCTGACCTGGTCGCGGCCGCGGCAACGCTCGCCTCGCCCGCGCCGTACCCGGCCGAGGGCATCGGCGACTACTTCGCGGGGATGGGCGAGGACAACGTCGAGGACGTCCAGTTGATCCTCGCAGACGAGGCGGGCGCGATGGAACAGCACAAGCGGGAATGGGCGGAGATGCGCGAGGTGACCGGCGGCACCATCGCCGCGTCCATGGCGTCGCTGCTCACCCCGGTGGACGCCGCCGTGCTCACCGATGAGCTTGCCGAGTACTTCGCCTTCACCATGCGGGACGGCCTCGCGCCGGGTCCCGAGGGCTACTGGGACGACAGCCTGGCGCTGGTCAGGCCGTGGGGGTTCGAGCTTTCCGCCATCTCTGTGCCGGTGCTGCTGCTGCACGGCCGGCACGACCAGTTCGTGCCGCAGTCTCACGGCGCCTGGCTCGCCGGGCAGATCCCCGGCGTGGAGGCGCGGCTGCTTGACGACGACGGCCACCTGACCCTAATGCGGAACCACATCGGCGACGTGCACGCCTGGCTGGCCGCGCGCCTGTAGGCGCGTAATCAGACCGCGGTGACCCTGCGCAGCGCGCCCTTGGTGAGGTCGGCTAGAGCGGGATAACCGTCGACGGCCATGATCAGGTCGGCCTCGGCGAGCAGGGTGCGCAGCACGTGCTCGACGCCCCCGGCGCCGCCGAGCGCGAGGCCGTAGGCGTAGGGGCGGCCGATGCCGATGGCGGTCGCGCCGAGCGCGAGTGCCTTGATGATGTCCGCGCCGGAACGGACGCCCGAGTCGAACAGCACCGGGCTCCCCGCCGCGGCCTCGACGACGCCGGGCAGGCAGTCGAGGGCGGGCAGGCCGCCGTTGGCCTGGCGGCCGCCGTGGTTGGAGACGTAGACGGCGTCGGCGCCCGCGTCGAGCGCGCGTCGCGCGTCGTCGGGATGGCAGATGCCCTTGAGTATCAGCGGCAGCTGCGTCAGCGACCGCAGCCAGGGCAGGTCGTCCCAGGTCAGCGGATTGCCGAAGATACCCGCCCAGTGCGCGACCGCGGCCATCGGGTTCTCCTCAGGTGCCTGGGCGAGCCGGGAGCGGAACACCGGGTCGCTGGTGTAGTTCGCCAGGCACATGCCGCGCAGCTGCGGGAAATTGCTTGTGGCCAGGTCGCGGGGACGCCAGCCGGTGATCCAGGTGTCCAGGGTGACGACGATGGCCTTGAAGCCCGCCCGTTCCGCGCGGTGCACCAGGCTCTCGGCGAGTTCGCGGTCGGTCGGCGTGTACAGCTGGAAGAAACCGGGAGCCTCGCCGAGCCTGGGCACGACCTCCTCCATCGGGTCGGCGGACAGGGTGGAGGCGACCATCGGCACCCGCATCCTGGCGGCTGCCTCGGCGGTCGCCAGGTCACCGTGCCCGTCCTGCGCGCACAGGCCGATGACGCCGATCGGAGCAAGGAACACCGGCGACGGCAGCCGCAGGCCGAACAGGTCCACTGACAGGTCCCTGCTCGCCGCGCCGACCAGCATCCGCGGCATCAGGCCCCACTGGCGGAACGCGGCCACGTTGGCGCGCTGGGTGTGCTCGTCGCCCGCCCCGCCCGCCACGTAGGACAGCACCGAGGGCGGCAGCGCCTGCGCGGCGCGGGACTCCAGCTCGGCGTAGGACACCGGCAGCGCAGGCACGGTCCCGCCGAGCCCGGCCAGGTAGATCTCGAGCTGGAAGTCGCCGTAGGGTGCCGCGGGCTTCGCGGCTGGCTCGGTCATCGGGGATTCCTCATGGGCGAGATGGTATGCCGCTATCCCGGCTGGCCGTCGTCAGGCGCGGGCGCGCGCCAGGCCGCAATCCGGCGCAGCATTTCGTGCAGGGTGTCGAGTTCCGCGGCGCTCAGCGCGGCGAAGCCCGGCGGCGCTTGCCTGTCGATCTGGATCACCCGGACGACGGCCTCACTGCCGGCCGGGGTGAGGCTGACCAGTTTGCGCCGCCGGTCGTCGGGGTCTGGCTGGCGTTCCACCAGGCCGCGTTCCTCGAGGCTGTCCACGATGAGGGTGGCGTACGGCGCGTCCACGCCGATCGCCTCGGCCAGGCCGCTCAGCGACAGCGGTCCCTCCGACAGCCACATTAGCGACTTGACCCGGCCGCTGCCGCGGCCAAGGTCGAGCGCGTCGCGGATCAGCTCCTTCCTCGGGTGGCTGGCGACGAGGTTGCGCATGGCGGCCCAGACCCGTTCGGCAGTGTCGTCATCGCCGGTCGATGGCGGCGTCATGGTGGCCTTCCTCCCTGTCCCCGGCCCCGTTCCCTGGCGGTCCGGCGGTCCTGTCCCCGGCTGGGCGGGCTGGCTCGTCATCGGACAGCATGGCACGGACCCGGTCCGCCGTGGCGAGCGCGCGCCGGCCGGTGGACACGTAGCCGAGCGCGGCCACGACCAGCCCGCAGGCGGCGAGCAGCGCCCACACCGCGTGGCTGGCGGCCGCGAGCCCGGCGTCGGACGCGCCGGCGATGATCGAGCCGGCCGCCGCCACGCCGAGCGCCGATCCTGTCTGCCTGCTCACCGAGGCGACAGAGGCGGCCACCCCGGCCTGACTGTTGGGCATCCCGGAGATGGCGGTGTTGGAGATCGGCGCGTTGACAAGGCCGAACGCGATGCCGAACAGCACATAGCAGCCAAGCAGGTAGCCGGTCGAGGTGCCGCCGCCGAGCCGGAGCATCAGCGCAGCGGCCAGCGCCATCAGCAGGCCGGCCACGACAAGCGGCAGCCGCGGGCCCCTGCTGCCCACCAGGCGGCCGGAGACCGGAGCGAACACGAAGATCATCAACGCCATCGGCAGCGTCAGCAGCCCGGCGTGCAGGGCGCTGTAACCGCGGCCGTCCTGGAGGTAGAGGGTGTTCAGGAACAGGAACCCGGACAGCAGGCCGAAGGAGAGCACGGCGATCAGGCTGGCGCCGCTGAACGGCACGCTGCGGAAGAAACGCACCTCGAGCAGCGGCTGCCTGCGCCGTGTTTCAACGAGGACAAGCGCGACCGCGGAGGCCGCCGCGATCGCGAACATCGCCACGATCACCGCCGATCCCCAGCCCGCCTCTGGGCCCTGGATGACGCCGTAGGTCAGCGTGCCGAGCAAGACGATGACGAGCAGCTGGCCCCATGGGTCGAACCGGCGGGCCGTGGCCGCCCTGGACTCGGGGACGAACAGCTGCGTCAAGATGATGGCGGCGATGCCGATCGGGATGTTGATCCAGAAGATCGCCCGCCAGGACAGGCTGGTGACGAGCAGGCCGCCGAGCACGGGGCCGAGCGCCAGGCTGATGCCGAAGACCGCGCCCCAGACGCCAAGCGCCCTGGCCCGTGCCCGCCGCTCGGTGAAGGTGTTGCTCACGATCGACAGCGCGACGGGGTTGAGCATCGACCCGCCGAGTGCCTGCACGCAGCGGAAGATGACCAGCGCCGTCACGCTCGGCGCCAGGCTGCACAGCAGGGAGCCGAGGGTGAAGAGGGCCAGGCCCACCTGGAACACGCGACGGCGGCCGAAGCGGTCGGCCGTCGACCCAGCGGCCATCAGGAAGCTGCCGATCACCAGCGTGTACGCGTCGACCGACCACTGCAGGCCGCTCACCGAGGCGGAAAGGTCGCGCCTGATGGCAGGCAGCGCCACGTTGACGATCGTGACGTCGGTCCCCACGATCAGCAGGCTCATGCAGCAGATGCACAGGATCAGCCACTGCCGCCGATTACTTGTAGACATATATTCATTGTATCTCTACAAGCAAATCGCGGCCGGCCGGGGTTCCCGTGCCGGGCGCCCGTGGGTTCTAGGAGATGGCGGCGGCCAGGCTGATGCCGGCCATGGCGAGCATGATGACGGCGGCGATGCGGGTGATCCAGGTCAGCGGGATGACCTTGAGCAGGCCGCGGCCGCCGGCGATCGCGATGCCCGCGACCGCCCAGAGCGCGAGGGCCGAGCCGATGCCGACGGAAAGCGGATCGTGGAAGCGGGCGGCGAGGCTGGCGATAGCGATCTGGGTGAGGTCGCCGAACTCGGCGGCGAGGATCACCGCGAAGCCCGTCCAGGCGACCCGCCAGAACGAGGGCTTGCCGTGCAGTTCGACGTACTCGTCGCTGCTATCCTCGTGGCGGCCGCGCAGCAGCAGGATCGCGCCGATGGCGAACGCGACGGCGACCACGATCTCAACGGGACGGTGCGGCAGCAGCGCGAGCAGGCTGCCGGCCGCGATGGCCAGCCCGACGTGGACCGCGAACGCGGCCGCGACTCCGGTGAACACCCAGGTGGGCCGGTATCGGCTGCCGAGGATCAGGCTCGCGAGGGCGGTCTTGTCCGGCATTTCTGCCATGAAAATAACGGCAAAGGCAGTTGCGGCGATCGCCAGGCTCATCCGGACGGGCTCCTCATTCGGTCACGGCGTGCCGTGCGGACCCCCGGCTGAAAAAGCAGAAGGGGCGCCCGGCGCGCGCATGCGCTATGGCCTGAAGGTCTCGCTCAAGCCGCATGGGCTCCCGGGCGCCGGGCCCTGGTTAGGGCCAGTATGTCGACGGTCCGGCTGGAGAGCTACTCCCCTTCGCTTCGTCAAGGGTAACTGGTTCTCAGGATGAGAGATTCCCAGGCCCGGGACTCGGGTCGGCATCGAGCAGGTCCAGCTGGGCCAGATCGTGCACGTCCTGGGGGCGGTGCTCGTACCCGAGGTGGTGGAAGAGGCGCTGCTGGGCGGTCGACAGGCACCCCACGACGCGGCCCGCGATCAGCCCGCGGACGAAGACACTCAGTCTCCGGGACGTAGCCAAGCAGGCCGAGCGCAGTGAGGCCACGGTAGCGGCGCGGCACCTCCTGATCGCAACCCATTAACCGGCCGGGCACGGCCCTACTTCCGCCCGATGCCGCCCCACAGCGTCGTGGGCCGCGCGGCCTCTTCGGCGCTCTCCGGCCGCCATTCGCTGACCCGCACCACGCCTGGCTCGAGCAGCGTCGTGTGCTCGAAGAACAGTGAGACCTCGCCGCGCGGCCGGGCGACGTGCTTATCGCCCGGCAGGTGCTCGTTGAGGTTCTTCTCGAATGCCGCGATCTCGTCGGGGAACAGGTCGCTGCCCGCGTGCGAGACCACCAGGAAGCTGCCCGCTGGCACGCCGGCGAGCAGCCGTGCGACGATGTCGCGCGCCTCATCCAGATCCGGGATGTAGTGCAGGATCGCGATGAGCATGATGGCGACCGGCTGGCCGAGGTCAAGGATGCCCGTCGCCTGCTCGAGGATCTTCGCGGTGTCGCGCAGGTCCGCCTCGAGGTAGGCGGTGGCGCCCTGCGGTGTGCTCGTCAGCAGCGCCCGCGCGTGGGCGAGCACCAGCGGGTCGTTGTCCACGTAGACGATGCGGCTGTCAGGCGCGGTGGCCTGCGCGACCTCGTGCGTGTTGTTCGCGGTCGGCAGCCCGGTGCCGATGTCGAGGAACTGGCGGATGCGCTCGGTCCTGGCCAGGTGGCGCACGGCCCTGGCGAGGAACACCCGGTTCGCCCTGGCGGACTGCTGGATGCCAGGGTAGACGCCGATCGTGGCCTCGCCCGCGGCCCGGTCGGCCGCGAAATGGTCCTTGCCGCCCAGCCAGTAGTTGTACACCCGCGCGATATGAGCCACGCTGACATCAAGACGGCTCTCCGGACCTGGATCCCAGGAAGCCATCTCAGTCACGGGCCCGTCTGCAGCCGCCAACGTCGCATTCCTCGCTATTCGGATGTCGCCTCTGAGAAAGCAATGTAGCGCACGAAGGCGCGGTCCGTGGCGGGTGAAACGCCAGCCCCCGCAGCCGATGCCGGGCTACCGCTCGAAGCTGCCGGTGAGGCGGCCGCGACCGAGCACCGGGGCGCGCACCGCGTCGAGACGCCGTCCGGCGCGGCCGGCGGGTTGAGCGCGCCGGCGGGCAGCGCCTGGAGTGCCGGGCCGATGCGCGCGACGCAGTGCACGAACGGCTTGCCCATCGGGGCGTCGGGATCCTCCATGACGAGCAGCAGTTCCGCCGTGCCTTCCGGCGCCGCGGACCAGGACAGGGGCGGAGACACCTCACGCCCGCCGGCCCGCCGGTTCTTCAGCATCGTGCCGAGAATGCTCATGCAGGAATCATTTCGGATTCCGGCTCGCCAGGCTAGCGTCGTCCATTAACGGGCGGCAACGGTGCCGCTGTATCCCTGGAGGCGACGATGCCGTACGTCGGGGCGAACGATATCGAGGTCTACTACGAGGTTCAGGGCGAGGGCGAGCCGCTTGTCCTCATTCCGTATCTGGCCGCCGACCAGGCCTGCTACGCGTTCCAGGTGGCGGACTACGCCAAGCGGTTCACCTGCTACAGCGTGGACCTGCGGGGAGCAGGCCTGTCCGGCAAGCCCGAGGGCCGTTACAGCACGGAACTGTTCGCCGACGACGTGGCGGCGTTCATGCGCGCCGCGGGGATCGGCCGTGCCCACGTCAGCGGCCTGTCCCTGGGCGCGGCGACCGGCCTGTGGCTCGCGGCCAAGCACCCGGACCTGGTGAAAACGCTGTCGCTGCACAGCTGCTGGACCGCGTCGGATGAGTTCCTGCGGGCCGTCGTGCGCGGCTGGCGGACCGCGGCGACGGCGCTGGGCAACACGACCGACATGGTGATCGAGGCCATCTTCCCGTGGTGCTTCACCCCGGAGCTGTACGCAGCGAAGCCGGAGTACATCGACGCGCTCGCCGACTTCGTGCGCGGCCGGCCGATGCCGCCCGTCGACGCCTTCCTACGCCAGACGGACGCCGTGCTCGCGCACGACGCGACGGGGATGCTCGGGCTCATCGAGGCGCCCGCGCAGATCACCTTCGGCCAGCACGACGCGGTGACCTCCACCCGGTTCGCCGGCCCGCTCACCGAGGGGATCAAGAACTCCGAACTCGTCGTGTTCGAGGACTGCTCGCACGCGCCGATCTACGAGAACGTGGCGGAGTTCAACGCGAAGACGCTGGACTTCCTGACCCGGCACTCCTAGACCGCGGCGCGACGAGCAGGCTCTGCGCGCCGATGCCGACCGGGCCGTCGAAGTCGGACAGTACCGAGCTGGCGAGCCCGGCGCCGCCGGGGGAGACCGCGGTCTGCGCGTCCAGGCAGATCCACTCGCCCACAGGCTCGCGGTGCAGGTGCACGGTGAGCTCGGGGTTGATGAAGTGCCACCGCTTCATGTCAAGCTCCCAGGAGACGCCGTTGCCGTTGTCGGCGACGATCAGCACCCGTTCCAATGGGCTCGGCTCTTCGTCGGGGACAAGGGGATAGCGCATCCGGGCCCAGACGGTGGCCGGGCCCGGCTCGCGGAAGCTGCCGCGCACCGCGCGCCACTCCATGGCCGACAGGAATCCGTCCTTCACCGC
>Ga0335085_10003743_pt1 | contig 25875 bp, 21 predicted proteins | sample Lox_Sample_45_FD_206712 | JGI IMG/M metagenome (GOLD analysis project Ga0335085, IMG submission 206712) | Soil microbial communities from Loxahatchee National Wildlife Refuge, Florida, United States - Lox_Sample_4.5 | ecosystem: Environmental > Terrestrial > Soil > Wetlands | place: USA...
TGTTTCCACTCTGGGGCAACTGGTGGACTGGAATGGCAAAGAAAACCAGCAGTATCGTACCAATCCCCAGTATGCCAACCATGTAGAAAATCGCACTAAGGCCAAAAACCTGGGCCACTATTCCTGCCGCAAGTGTTCCAACTACAGCTCCTGCCGCACCTACCGAGTTCACAAAACCGTACCCTCTGCCGCGCTCCGTCGTTGGAGTGATGTCTGCGATGAAAGCGTTTAGGGCAGTCTGACCAACTGAGAGAAGGGTTTCCGCGATCAAAAACAACAAGGAGACTTCCAAGAAACTCGGTGCAAACGGAATGGAAACGAAAAATGGAAGCGATGCCGCTTCAGCGATTAGAAGTAGCGTACGCCGCTCTCCCATTCGATCTGAGAGTCGTCCAGCCAGTGGACTGATGAGGCTCGCAGAAACATAGGCAGCGGAGAACGCATCCAAACCAGCGGCCGCAGAGGCATGGTATTTCTGAATCACAAAGAGCACAAAATAAACGGTGAAGAGGCTTGATCGATTATTGGACACAAGTTGGTAGACAGAAAGAGCCACCAAAGATCTGTTGATCAATCGGATGTTACGTTTTAGTCCGGTGGATTCTAAAAGCCTCCTCGTTGGCCTTTACGAAGTAATGCGACATTGCCAATTTCTACCGAAGAGAGAGAAACATCCTCACGCTACTGAAATGTTATCTCGACGGGTCCCTGACTAAAAATGCCAAGGGAATTAGACTGTGGTGGCCGGTTCATTTCCTCGAGTGTGTTCAAATCTATGAATCGGGTCGTTATCATAGCGATTGATGGGATACTTTTCATCTCTCCCGTCATCCTTACGAGTGATTTGTTGTAAAGCTCGAAATTCCATACTCATAAATATCAAAATTTATTGTGCGGGAATGTCTAATTGAGCTCAGAAAAAGTTCTAGCAGTTCGCTTCTATGAAGCAAACAAACCTCTAAGATTGGAAAAGGTAGATCTCCCGTCTGTTGGAGATGATGATGTCCTAGTTGATATCAAAGCAGCTGGAATATGTCATTCTGAGCTGCACATGATCAACGGAATTTTTGCGCCAGCCAGTCCGCCACCCATTACATTAGGGCATGAGGCATCAGGAGTTGTAGAATCCGTTGGAAAAAATGTTAAACATATTGAGATTGGAGATCGAGTGGGGATCGATTATGTTCTGAGTTGTGGTACCTGCAAATATTGTCTTGTAGGAAAGGATAATCTCTGCGACAACTTCAAAGTAATGATGGTGAACGCTGATGGATCCTGGGCAGAAAAAATTGTCGTCCCTAAGCGCCATATACACAAGTTACCGGCAAACCTAGGTTTTCCGGAAGGAGCTATCATGAACTGTGCCGTGTTCACTTCGTACCATGCTGCGAAGATCGCTGATCTTCATACTGGTGAAACAACTTTGATCTATGGTCTGGGTGGTGTCGGAATCAATCTAGTGCAATGGGCGAAGGTTTTCGGGTCAACTGACATTATTGCGGTAGACCTAGAGGATGAAAAATTGGATCTGGCAAAGCGAAAAGGAGCCACCGCAACAGTTAATCCGAAAAACGGCGACCCAATAAAGCAGGTCAAAGATCTGACCGGCGATGGAGTAGACACTGCCTTTGAAGTAATTGGCCTGGTAGACACCACCAGAAAGACTATGGGCACAGTCAAGAAAGGAGGAAAAGTATGCCTTGTAGGAATGTGTTTTGACAACGTCCCGATCTCGACGGTAAATGATGTCATGACGCCGGAAATCAAAATCATGAGCCCCCAGGATCATGTAAAGTCAGAGATCCCACAGGTTATCCGGTATATCGAAACGGGACGCTTCGATCTAAGTGGAGTCGTCAGCCACAAACTACCACTGTCCGAGGCAAACAAAGGAGTAGAGATGCTCAATAAACGAATAGGAAATCCAGTACGTGTAGTACTGGAGCCCTAAGAGCGTGTCCTATCCAAGAACTACCGTCTGAAAAATCGGCAGATCATCCTGTCCCGTGAATAAGGGCTCCACGAGGAAGCTCTTGATTACATTTGATTTCCAGACTATAGATCCTCCAGAGGGATTCCACAGACGGTTCAGCCCAATCCATGCATAGGGGGCATCATTGTAGATCTGGGCTTGTGCTGCTTTGCATAGTCCCTGAATGAAGGTAGAATTTGCGCTGGAGGTGAAAGCGTTGACACACTTTTGCACTACTGGATTGGAGTAGATTGCCCAGTTGCCATATAGAGATCCGTTGCTCACAAAAGAGACCCAATAGTCAGCCGGATTCAACGCAAACGGTGCCCAGACCTGCCCTCCGAGAATAGAAGATAGCTGCCCGATCTGCTGGGCATTCTGAACGTTTGTGGTGTAGCTTCCATACGGCGCATAGTAAGTGCTTTCAGTAGTTACTTGGATATTCACAGTGAGTCCAATCGCTGCAAGATCTGACTGCACTACCTGCCCCACGTTAACGCACGGCTGACAACCACTGAAAGTATCGTAAGTAAAGGTGGGCATGTTAGTGATATTTGCCTGAGAGAGATCTTGCTTGGCTAGAGTCAAGTTGTATTGATATGGAGTAAGGTTCCCCAGGTCGTAGAACTGGCTCCAGGCGGGGTACTCTGGTCCGACGTATGGAGTCATCTGCCCCAGATAGGCTTTGTTGATCAAATCTGTATAGTTGATAGCATGAACTATTGCCTGCCTGACCGCCGTGATGTTTGTGGGATAGATCTTCGTGTTGAGACCGAGAAATGCAACTTCGCCGGTCCAAGGTGGCAGTTTGAAGTACGAATATTCTGGATTGTTGGCAACAAGATTCCAGTCGCTTCCCTGTATTGATGACATTTGAGAGGCTCCGGATGAAAGATCCGTATACCTTACGAGATCATCCGTCTTCAAATTGACTATGACATTCTTCACTGTACCGGGACTGAAGAACGGTTGTGCTGCTATTTCCGCGGCGCTCAGGTTCCGTCCCCAGTAGTTCGGGTTTTGCGTGAAGATCACATACGCATTTTGAGAAACGGAAGTAACCATGTACGGACCAGTCCCGGGAAGCGGATTTGAATTGAAATAGGGATTAAAGGCGGTAGGCGTGCCGAACCCACCATGGTCTAGCAAATATTGTGCGTCGTACATCAGCCCGTCAAAAGCTACGAGAACGCTAGGGAACCATACGAATGGAGACTTAAGATGGAATACGATCTGGTTCTGATTCGTAACATAGATGGGCCACGAGCTGTTCATCATGATATTCTTTGCAGTTTGTGACGGACTAATCAGCCCGCTTTGATTGATTAGGGCAACGGTCGCCGGACCGAAAGTCACGTTTCCCATGTTGAAGAGATTATAGTTCACGAGCCATGCAGATGCATTCCCGGAGAGATAATAGAAACCATACATCTGCATCCACACTTGATACGCGTTGAATGGATTCCCGTCTGAAAAGGTTACGTTGGGTCGAAGAGAGAACGTATAGACGGTACCATCGGAGGATACTGTCCAGTTTGTAGCCAGCCCTGGAGTGTACTGGATATTTCCATTTTGATACTCAGCAACAACATTTACCTGAACGAGTGGTTCATAAACTGTCCAGCACAACCAGCACCAGGAATTCGTTCCGCTGATCGCATACAACTCATTGATGCTTCCAGACAAGGGCCAGATATCCGCATCTATAGTCAGTGTAGAGTTTGCGGAGGAAGACGAGGAGCTAAAGGAAGTACTACTGGTGGACGAAGATAAAGCTTGAGATGTTGAAGATGAAGAGATTGAAGATATTGAGGAGGAAATCGTAGAAGCGGAGGAGGAAGATAACGTTGAAGTCAACGAGGTTGGAGAAGAAGAAGTAGATGTAGTGGTCGAGACAGTCGTTGATGATATCGATGCGTTGACTGCATACGCAGCCGCGATCACAATGATAATGACAACTACTAGAATTCCTATGATTGCTCCTCTACTCAAAGCTTGCCTGAATCTTCTTGACATCGGAAGGCAGTGACTCATACCGAGTTTAATAAAGTCTTTAGCCCATTTATGCCTGAAAACTGGGTTAATTCGGTAGCTCCCCCATCATAATTCACGCATGGAATCGTCAATTGTTTCAAAAGCATACTGAATCATGAAATCGTGGCAAGACCAACGTATCTGGATTGTAGCAATTCTCTTTTCTTGAATCGTTCTAAAGAAAATACTGACCTGTCAAAAATCGAACTTGGAAGTCCTTGAACTAATTCAGAAGTCATCAATCCCAAAGCGGGACATAGTTTGAACCCGTGACCACTCAGGCCAACACAGCAACAGACACCACCAAGACCTAAGCTTGAAAGTTCGTCGATTATCGGATGCTGATCGGGAGTCAAATCATAAACACCCACGTAACTTGAATGAAACGATCCCAATGACATCGCAGGAATCCTACTGGAAATAGATGTGGCGAAAGCGTCGATAGTCTCAAACGGGACCTCGTCCGGATAGTTATCAGGGTCAGTCCTGGTGTTATCGATGGCTGAATCTAGACTGCCGACAAAAAATAGAGATTCGCCTTCGGGCTTTGCATATGTCTTCTTTTCATAATCCCAAACAACCGGCCTGATCCCTCCGTAGGTCTTGGGACGTTTGAAAACAGCTACCGGATGTGCCGCGGCCCAAAGTGGAAAGAGCTCTTGGGATAGGTCTATGCCACTCGCTTGAAGTATTTTGTTAGTCCAAATGTTCGTGCAAAGAACGACTTTGGAGCAATCAATTTGGGTGCCATCTTCGAGGATTACACCCTTGACTTGTCTATCCTCTACCAGCAGTTTTCTCACAGACGCCCCAGTTCTAATTTCAGCCCCAAGTTTTTCAGCAGCTCTCGCGTAGGCATTGGCAACTCCCACCGAGTCGGCATATCCACTCTCCGGCTCGTAATCAACAAAGTCCACACCATCGTAGTTTATCTCGGGAAACTTTGCTCTTGATTCGTCGGGTGACAGACACACGTTTGTCGCGCCCATCCGATTTAGCATCTCGATGTTCTCCATCGCGCCTGCACGGAGAGCTTTTGGAACGAGGATCAACATACCACTCTTCACGAAACCTGAATTGCCAATTTTGAAATTCTCGAAAATATCACGTGAGTAAAGTGCCATCCGCGCCACAATTTCGTTGCTATAATGAGTCCTGACAATTGCAGACGAGCGACTAGTCATTCCCGATCCGATCTGATTTTTGTCGATAAGAACGGTCTTGTTTCCACTTTTTGCAAGGTGATAAGCGGTGCTAGAGCCTGTGGTGCCTGCGCCGATCACTACTATTTTTTCTTCTGACAAGAGTCCATCATGTGAACCCACTAACTTACGAAGTATTATGGATTGTTCGACTCGACAGATACCACAATTTTCAAAGGTAGTTGTTCCTGTTAAAATGAGAATCCGGTAAACGCCGTGAAAGATTAAATATTTATCATAGTGTGAATGTCCCCGATCATGAATAGATTACGAGATAACGTTGCACTAATTACTGGCTCGGGCTCCGGTATAGGGCGAGCTGTAGCAGTTCTATTTGCATCCGAAGGTGCCGCAGTCGTTGTTAATGATCTAAACGAAAAGGGAGGTCGAGAAACGGTTGAGTTGATTGAGAAAAATCACGGGAAGGCCATGTTTTTGAAAGCTGATGTGACAAAGGCTGTGGAGGTTAGGGCATTGGTTGATTCGATAATACAAGCATATCACAAAATAGACATTTTGCACAATAATGTAGGTGGCTGGCAGAAAGCTCAACAAGACACAGTTACTTTGGATAGTGACGAAGAGTGGGATCGACTTATCTCCCTAAATTTGAAAGGAACGTTCTTGTGTTCCAAGTATGTGATTCCACACATGATAAAGAACGGTGGAGGCAAGATTATCAACACCGTTACTACCTCGGCATTCATGAATGGTCCGAATTTAGAAGCGTACGGCGCTGCAAAGGGAGGAGTAAAGGAGCTTACTCGATCAATGTGCTTGGACTACGCCAGATACAACATTAGAATAAATGGCATTGTCCCGGGAGAAGTCAGAACGCCCATGTGGGAAGGATCTTTTGAATCACTGCCAGATGCAGAGAAAATCAAGAAAGCAGTAATTGCCAAGATTCCAATGGGGCGAATTGCCGAGCCAGAAGACATAGCACTCGGCGTACTTTTTCTTGCTTCTGATGACTCGCGATATGTTAATGGAAGTATGCTATTTGTTGATGGCGGTTACACCGCGGGATCGTTTGATTTCGGCGGTCAGAATGTCTAGGCAGTTAGTCGAAATAAATTATATCTCTTGATTTCTCCAGGAAAAATCATGCCGGGACGAATTGAAGGAAAAGTAGCTGTCGTTATAGGGGCAGGTAAAGGAATTGGGAGGTCAATTTCTCAGACATTAGCTAGGGAAGGAGCAAAAGTGTTGGTAGTGAGTCTTCACGAAGAAACGGCCGGCATGACTGCAGAATTGATCAAGAAAGCGGGCTGGGTAGCTGTTCCGGTCAGAGCAGATATTAGCAAAGCAGACGATATGGAGCGAGTTGCCAATAAAGCATTAGACATGTTTGGTGGCATCCACATACTCTGCCAGAATGCAGGTATTTTTCCCCCGGTCTTACTTGAAAACATGACTGAACGAGACTGGGATTCTGTCCACTCCACAAATCTCAGAGGGACTTTTCTGGCAGTTAAAGCCTGCCTACCCACGATGAAAAAACAGCAATATGGCAAGATAGTCCTTACATCATCAATTACCGGCCCCAGAGTAGGATTCCCAGGAATGTCGCACTATGGAGCTTCAAAGGCAGGAATGACTGGATTTATCAAGTCAGCAGCTATAGAACTGGCAAGGTACAACATTACCATAAATTCCGTGGAACCTGGAGAAATTCTCACCGAGGGAATGAAGGCACTCACAAGTGAAGAAGATATGAAACGACTGGCCGAATCCATTCCAATGAAAAGACTTGGCGAACCCGTGGATATTGCTTACGCGACACTTTTCTTAGCCTCTGACGAATCAAAATACATTACTGGACAATCAATAATTGTAGATGGAGGGATAGTTCTTCCCGAATCAAAAACCGCCTTAATTTGAAGAGTCTTTTATGAACTAAGAGTTTTGAGTTATGCTTTCCTCATCCAAAAGTAATACAATTCCAAGAATACTATCGCTAGCGTACGAGATTATTGCACACCCTTAGCGAATAGTTACTAGAAAACTGATTTTCGACATTTCCCGACTTTTGCCTGCGAGATTCTTCTACCATCAATGCCGAAAACAATCGGATAATGTTTAATCCACTGACACTTGGGTAAGAGACCCAGTTTGAGAGTCCGCATCTCGCCAAGCTACTTTGAAATGAGTAATACCGCCGCCAAGTTCATCGCAGCCCAATTAAGGCGGAAGCCCGACTCCGTCCTCGGCCTCGCGACAGGGAGCACACCACTTGCGATATACAGAGAGCTTGCAAGGATGCACAGGGAAGAAGGTCTCGACTTTTCGGGCGTACGCACTTTCAATCTAGACGAGTATTACGGCCTCGCGCCAGATCATCCGCAAAGCTACCGTTACTTCATGGAGGAAAATCTGCTGAGGCACGTGAACATCGATCCCAAAAACGTGCACATCCCAGGCGGGCTTGTAAAGGACATCGAGGCGTCCTGCTCCGAGTACGAAGCCTCGATAAAACAGGCCGGCGGGATAGACATCCAGCTCCTTGGCATCGGGCGCGATGGGCACATAGCATTCAACGAGCCCGGTTCATCGCTCGGATCAAGAACGAGGCTAAAAACGCTGGCGCAAGAAACGATTTCCGACAACGCGAGATTCTTCAGGAGTCTGGACGAGGTGCCGCGATTTGCGATCACGATGGGAGTCGGGACGATCCTCGAGTCACGCCACATCGTTCTCCTCGCCAGTGGCGTAGAAAAGTCAGATGCCATAAGGCAGGCCGTGGAGGGGCCAGTTACCTCAGAGATAACTGCGAGCGCTCTCCAGCTTCATCCAAGAGTAACAGTTTTCCTCGACGAAGCAGCAGCGGAGAAGCTAAAAAGAAAGGACTATTACAAGTACGTGGAATCGGTGCGACAGATAGTCGGCCAGGCGGATGTATGACCCCAACATTGAGAAATCAAATCGAGTCGTCGTGGCAGCAAAGCTGAGAACTAACCAAGGCAAAGAGTCGAAGTGATGGTTACTCAAAAAATGATCCTGGCGGGAGATGTGGGCGGAACAAAAACCTCTATCGCTATTTTTTCATCAAAGCGAAACTTGCGCAAACCGCTGGCGCAAAAGACATTCTCCAGTCCCAAGTTCGAAGACATCGAAACCCTGCTTTTGGAGTTCCTGTCCAAAAGCAAGTACTCGATCAACCGAGCGTGCTTCGCCGTAGCAGGCCCGGTCGTCGACGGAAAATCTTCGATAACCAACCTGCCCTGGGTGATAAGCGAAAGGCAGATCAGGCGCGTCCTCGGAATTTCTTCAGTGCTGCTAGTCAACGACCTGGTCGCAACCGCGTCGTTTGTGCCTTTCCTGAAACCGAATGTGGACTATCTAGTCCTCAATAAGGGCAAGCCGGTTAGGCACGGGACTATTGCAGTGATCGCACCGGGAACGGGGCTCGGCGAAGCCTTCTTGATCTGGGATGGAAAAAAGTATCGCGCGTTCGCATCCGAAGGCGGGCACTCCGACTTTGCGCCGAGGGACAAACTCCAAATTGAGCTTTTCAACTACATGCGAGAAAGGTTCGACCATATCAGCTACGAACGGGTGTGCGCGGGACCCGGGCTAACAGAGATTCACGGATTCTACCACAAAATCGTGGACACTCAAGAGCGACACGCCGAACTTTCAAAGATGATAACTGATGCTGATGACCCGGTCCCGATCATCGTCCAAGCCGCGCTAGGTGGAGCGAGCTGCCAGTTGTGCAAAAAATCACTCGACACGTTTGTGGAGATAATGGGCGCCGAAGCGAGCAATCTCGCGTTGAAAGTCTTTGCGACCAACGGGGTCTACCTTGCGGGAGGAATCCCGCCGCGAATAAAGTCCGCGATGGAGGACGGGAAATTTGTAGCTGCGCTGACTAGGAAAGGGCGAATGAGCGAACTTCTGGCGGATTTCCCAATTTACCTCGTGATGAATCCGGACGTTTGCCTTCTTGGGGCGGCCAAGCTCGGCTTCGACACAATGAGTAAAGGATCGGGAAGATGATCCCCGACACATGCGTCGGGAAAATCGGAAGAAATAGGGCGCCCTAAGAATTCGTCGATTGTAATTCTCCTCTTCACTTCATTTCCAGCGATTGATAGTTACCAAAGGATAATTGTCCCAGGACAAATGTGATAGGACAGCTAGGCACTTTTTTCTATACTTTGACTACTGCTCATTTAATACCCAGCGCAAAATTCCTGTACTGTACTTTTGTAACTGCACAGTCCCTTTATAACTCTCAAATGACCTGATATCAGATCTGGACCAAGGGATTTGGTTCTTGGATCACCAAAGAAGAAAAAATCCATCTTCCGAAATATAGCTGCAATCATCGTAGTCATTGTAATCTGCATCGGCATCGTCGCTTCGTTCCTCCTGTATGAACAGGAGACTGCAATGCAGCGTTCCCAAGTGATGATTGGGAAGGTGGGTAATGGGGTAATTGGATATATGGTACCGCTTTATAGCTACCCCAATCCAGCAACACGCTACGACGACCTGATTCAGCTGAAGGAAAAATTTCCAAACGTACCTATGGGCGTGATCATGAACCTCCACAACGGACCCGGGTCAGCTTCGGATCCCTTGATTGCCAGTTATATCAACAAATTTAGGGCAGCAGGAATTTTGGTCCTCGGGTACGTGTACACCGGCGATGCAAATGGTTCCAGTCCAGGATTGCGTAATCTCCTGGGCTCAGACAGCGTGAACGGCGTCGGTGACTATAACAGAGGAGTAGAACAATCGGTAACAGCGTGGGCTTCTTTCTACAATCTCAATGGAATTTATCTTGACAATGGACCGTCAGGTAATGCTGATTCATTTGCTCCAGGCTACCCCGGGCACACCGTACTCGAATACTACGAAGCTGCAACCGAATATGCGAAAGAAAACTTTGACTATACTCTTGTGTTTGGAAATCCCGGCGGCGGTCCGGGACAGAACAACTCTGGAGCCTTCGTTGGATCTGTTGATGTAATCAATTCGATTGAGAGCGCCCAGCTGGAATCCCCATCCCAGGTGGCTCTTTTCACTACGAGAAACGGGGGAAGCTCTGCAAACTGGAGCATGATTGCAAACGCCAATCCCTTCCCCCCAAGCGTAAGCTACCTAGTTAGCATTAGAAATTATGTGGGATGGATTTACGTCACAGACGCAACTGCGGGGGCTACGTATCAAATTGAACCATCATATCAAATTTCAACGCTGGAAAATCTTGCAGTAATCGATGCCACGAACAGTACGGAGGTAAGTTTGTTCTCAAGCATGAACCGTTTTGATATCCCGGGTAGTGCATTTGGAGCTATGTTCGAAATGCTTTCTTGATCAATTCTATCGCTGTTTCCACGTCGTCGTCCGAGATATCGTTGTAAAAGACCGCCCGCACAACTGTATCGTCGGTTTGGAAAAATGCAACGCCCAGTTCGAGAGACTTCGATACGAGGGTCGCCGCATTCAATCGGGCGCGAGCGAGGTCAAGGTTGACGATATTGGTCTGCACTGTGGCCATGTCAATAGCTATTCCTTCATAGCCATTCAGCACAGTCGCAAATCGAGACGCCTTCCGCTGGTCTTCTTGTAGCCGCCCTACCATCGTTTTTAGAGCAACGATACCAGGAGCTGCAATTATTCCCGCCTGCCGCATCTGGCCGCCAAGCTTTCGACGCCATTCGTGAGCTGACTCGATAAATTCCGTCGATCCAGCTATGACTGAACCTACGGGGGCGCACAGCCCCTTCGACAGACATAGCATTACAGTGTCTGCGGGTTTCGTCAGCTCACCCGCCTCTACATTCAACGCAACGGCAGCATTGAATAGTCGCGAGCCATCAACGTGAATTTTTATGGCACCGTTGGCATCAGCTACTTTTTTGATCCCAGCAAGATTCTCGATGGGAATTACAGTACCGCCCGCTCTATTGTGGGTATTCTCCACGGTAATCAGACCAACCTGACCCGAATGGGATTCTAGCACGTTTCCTACCTCTTCGACATCCATCACTCCTCTGACTCCCTTGACGGGCAGCGCTCGCAGGGAGCCAAAGTCTGCGTAGCCATTGTCCTCGTTGTTGAAAATATGACAGTCCGCCTCGCCAATCATGAACTGACCCTTCCGCGTCTGAGCTAGAATGCAGATGAGATTTCCCTGCACGCCGCTCGGCACGAGTAAAGCAGCCTCCTTGCCAAGCATTTTTGCCGAAAGCTCTTGGAGCTCATTAACCGTGGGATCTTCACCAAAGCCGTCATTCCCCAGATCAGCTAGCCGTATGCTCTCGATCATTTCTGCGGTGGGGGAGCTCGAGGTATCTGACCTGAGATCAATTATCTTCTTGGACATTCTCAAAGTCTGCTTTCCAAATTCGTTCCCAGACCAATCTTAAAGTCTATTTCCAGAACAATCACAGAGCACCCGACATCTCTTGCTCCAATTTTACTTGTCCGGCCATTGGCACATAATTGCAACTTAATTTCGCCGCGAGGTTAACTTGGTTATCGAGAAGATGACGAATGCCCCAATTCCAAAACTCGGGGTCAGAAAGGGCGAAATCTTCCCGAATTGCAACAAGACTCCCGCAATTGTCGGACCGAGAAAAGTCCCGATCCCTATCGAGATTTCAAACACTCCGGCTGCTTCGCCGGTCCGCGGAAATTCAGCTTCCGCGATTATCTTGCTTTGTGCAATCGTGCTGACGATTGAATAGGCGGCCCCGATGATGCCGAATGCCAAGAATGACAGGAAAGGATTCCGGTCGAAGAAAATCAGGCAGGCACTTGATATTGCAACACCAATGACTAACACCAGCACGAAATTCTCGACATGTTTCCGAGAAAATAGACGATTTCTGAATTGTTTGTAAGTAGTCATCAAGTAAAACAGAAAACGCAAGATCCCGTACCCTGATGTAATAACGCTAATTGTAAATACCGGTATTCCTGCCAGGTTTACGATTGCGGGGAAGAAGGTCAGCAGTATCGAAACCGCGAATGCGGAAACAAGAATCGCAAAGAAGTAGAATGACGTGTCTGCCCTGCCTTTCTCAGGAGGTTCTACACGTATTTCGGATTTGTTTGAATCCGGGATGACATCCACGATAGGACTAGCCTCCTTCGATTCGCGATTTGCATTATGGAATCCTAAATTGACGATGAGACCTAAAGCAAGCAATACCGAAGTTGCAACAAAAACAATCCTCAAAGATCCGATTGTTGCAAAGAGTCCCGCTGCAATAGGGCCGACCGCGTAAGCACCCGACCACACAGAGTTGTAGATGCTGAGACTCCTGCCCTTGTCGTCCGTTGCGGTAGTCACGGCGGATTGCAAAGTCGGCCAGAGCATTGACCAGCCCACTCCCTCGACCGCTCTTGCAACAATTACCTCAATCGGATTCGATGCAAGCAGGTAGACGAGTGAAGTCGAGGCGGTAATCGCAAAGCTCGCGGCGAGCAGGGCGTGCTTTGATCGGAATTTGTCAGAGTACCTTCCCATCAGGTAAGGGAGGAAGCTCGAAGTAACATAGGAAATCCCTCCGACTATGCCCACTTCGAAAAAGTTCCCGCCAACCTCGAGGGTCAAAAGAGGAAGGAATACTGTTAGGATGGGTACTACGAGATCGCCGACGGCCGCGGTGAACAGGTAGCTGAACATTTGCCCGGACGTCGCGGTGCGCCGTTTCTCCATTAGAGACTTTTCTAAATTAACGCCAAATTAAACTCGCGGTATCACTATTGCGAATTTGAATAGATCAAAAGTGTGGAATTGTTTTGAAGAAAAATAAAATGAGATATCAAACAAATTCTTATTTCGGATTGGCTAAAATTGCAATGAGTTGTTGATCGGATCAAGCAACTAACCGTTTTCTACCTACAGTTTTTCAAATTTTTTTCAGTCTAGTTAGAAATGTTAAATCTAATCGATCTGAGTTCTTGATCCTAACACGAACTTTGAAAACAATCATCATTGACATTGAAAATGAGAGGTTCATTGCCAAGCTGCATGAGGATAGGGCTCCCAAGACAGTAGAATCAAACTAGTTACCCGTCAAAGGGTGAATTATTGTACTATCCAGGTTTTGTGAGTGAGAAAGAAGTGTTAATTCCGTACGGGTCTACGATTTTCTCCAGTAGGGTCGGGCTACTGCCAGGAAACCACTTTGCGAGTATTATGGACAATCATGAAAGACTAGCAAAGGTGGGAACCAAAGTCTTGTGGGAGGGGGCAAAAGATATTGTTCTTAGGAATGGACAAGAGTGAGATGTTAACCTTGTCGTTACTATTTTGATTCTCGATTCGAGATTATCCGATCGAGAGGAGGGGCGTTCTGAAAAGAATTACAGGCCTCGTTATTGTCAAAAGCCCTAATTGATTAATCCGGCAATTGTTATTGCTTTTCGAATTTCATCTACTTCTGCTGTCGTTACCGGCATTATAGGAGACCTGCAAGGCCCTGCCGGTCTGCCTAGCTGCTTCACGCATTCCTTTACGGGTGCCGGAAAGTTGATCGCCGGGCTTATGATTTTGGCGAGAGGTAGAACTTTGTAGTAGAGTCCGACCGCGCGTGGGATGTCATTTGCTTTCACAGCTTTATAGATTTCAACGCAAATTGTAGGAGCTAAGTTACCCAGAGCCAGGATAGCACCAGAGCACCCGGTTACAAGCGCCTGTAACAACATGTCATCTCCGCCAGTAATGATTGATGTACGATTTCCGACTTGCATCACCATATCAGCAAGTGCGCTGATATTTCCGCTACTGTCCTTGATCCCGACTATTACTTCCTTATCAACGAGTTCAACCAAAGTTTCAACAGTGATTGTCACATTAGTGTGCGCAGGAAGATTGTACGCCAATAACGGAATGTTCGTTGATTCTGAGATTTCCTTGTAGTATCTGAATAATCCATCTGTTCGAGGAATGATTGAAAACGGAGTAAGTGCTAGCAACGCGTCAGCTCCAGCTTTTTCCGCGTCTTTAGACAATCTAATTGCGTGGCCGGTAGTAGTGGTTCCTATTCCCGCAATGATCATCCTTCCCGAAGGTCTTGCCATCTCTGATGCAATCTCAATATTCCTTATTCGCTCTTCATCAGTCAGCGCAGAAGCTTCCCCGGTACTCCCGTTAACCACAATACCGCTGATTCCAGTCTTTAGGAAGAATTCCAAATTTTTCCTGAAACCTTCTGGATCGTGTCTGCCTTCTTCAGTAAACGGAGTTATTATTGCTGGCATGACGCCTTCAAACTTTGGATTCATTTTAGGTCATCTCGAGGTGTGTGTTGAGCTAGACTTTGACATAAAATTGTATCTGGCTTTAATCGATGCTGCTAGCTAGCAAAATGAATTCCATCTCGCCGCGTTCTTTTCCAGTACTCTAAGACCATTCTTGTGAGAGAGCAATTGGATGTCATCTTCGCTATAGCCGAGCTCTCGGAGTTGGGACCAGAGATTTTCAAATTTGGTAATGTCCTCGAGTCCAAGTGGCGGTCTATCAGGAGGGAACAACCCGAAGTAATCAGTTCCGATCGCGAGAATCTCTGAACCGAAATTCTCCTTTACATAACTAATGTGTTCCGCGAGATCTCTCACACGTGGAGTCGGCTTTCCAAAAGTATCGGGAATCAATGTGAAACCAATTACCCCACCATTCTTCTTTAGGGCATCGAGAATTTCGTTGTCAATATTTCTCCTGTGCTCAAATATCGCGCTTGAATTAGAGTGACTGATTATTACAGGAAGTTCCGAATGTTCCAGCACCTCAAGGCAGGTTTTCTTGCCCGAGTGAGCGAGGTCTAGAACAATCCCTCTTTCATTTGCCATCTCCATCAACTTCCTCCCAGCCCCGGTGAGGCCATAGTCTTTTTCCGACATACACGAGGATGCATACTTTGTATCAAAGTTCCATGTGAACTGGAAGCTCCTAACCCCTAACCGCCAGAAGATATCAAGATCTGACAGCTCTGGCATAGCTTCTGTTCCCTCAAGTCCAATCAAGAAGCCAAACTTAGTGCTGTTTGGATCAATTACAACCTGCCGTATATCGTCTGATTTCTCGATAATCTTGATCTTATCTCGGAACTTTCTCTGTAACTGATAATAGATCTTGATGAGGTGCTGAGCGTTCGCGCTGCTCGATGTCGACGAAAAAGCGGAATTCAGACCTCCATAACCACGCGAGAGGAGGCCAGCAATTTCAGGGTCCAATGTTCGCAAAAGTGGAAAAACTGAGGAGAATACCAGCTTCACATTTGCCTTCTGATATTTTGGCAGATCTGCCTGCCTATCGTGCAAGTCGAGCTGGAAAGAGTCTGTCGGGTAACCATAGCCCTCGCCGGAGAAAAAGTAGAGAGCTACATCTTCATGGAGATCAAACAAAACTGGATCTTTCGAAGGCGACGATGACGACAATAGAAGGAAGAAGCTAAAGACCGCTTATTTTATTCCTTCGCAAGTCTTTCCTCCCAAGAGAGATTTTAGGCGCTCATGTCTCTCGTCTTATTCCCTTCCTTTTTGATAGTCCAGAAAAACACTCTAGCAATACCAATAAATAAAACGACATCTGGACGGGAAGATTGACTTTGTCAGAAAACTCATCCGGTAAAGATGCCCGAAAATCAGTTTTCGTCCGCCAGGCTACAGGGCTGGTCAAAGAAGCAGGTTTATTCGACATCTTCCAATTCAACGCCGTCTCAGCTACGGGTGTTGCTATCATCAGCGGAAGCGCGTTGTTGCTGCCACTCATGACTTACGGAAATGGCATATGGGAAGCAATAACGATTGGTTTTGCTTTGTCTCTCTTTGTCAATGTCGTTTACTATGTTCTGAGCACGACTATTCCGAGATCGGGCGGAGATTATGTTTACATCTCCCGTCTCTTACATCCGTCTCTAGGAGTTCTTTCCGCCGGACTGACAGGAATTTTCGGGACGCTCGTCCTGGCCGCTACCTTTGGAGCGTCTGTTTGGGTAACGTCTGGACTAGTTCCTCTTCTGTCGGCAGTGGGTCAGGCGAATCTAGCCAGCTCTTTATCCTCAACTACATCTCTCACCATTGCCGGAATTCTGACCACTCTATTTTTTGGGGTGCTCCTCGTTTTCGGAGGCAACAGGGTTTACTACCGCCTAAACAATCTTCTCTACGCGGTTGCTGTGCTGGGGATTCTCGCTGCGACTGTTTCATTCCTTGTCGTTGGACACGTACAGTTTCTAAACCTCTTCAACAACTATGCGTCAACGTACAACACGAGCGCTACTGACATTATCAATACCGCAAATTCCCTCGGGTATACTCAACCCAGCTCTGGAATATGGTCCGTACTGGTAGCTTCGGCGCTCCTCTTCACTTCTTTTTACTGGATGACGCAATCTTCCTATCTTGGAGGCGAGATCCGAAATTCTAAGAAAAATCAATTTTGGGGAATGATTGGTGCGGCTTTCTTCTGGTACGTCCTCACACTAGTCTCTGTGTACGGGCTGTACGTTGTCGTCGGACCTGATTTGATTTCGCACGCGTCTTTCTTGAGCTATTTCCATCCTAGTTCCTGGAAGATTCCAGTTGTCTCATTCTTTGCACTCTATGGCAATATCGCTGCTAACAATGTAATCGTCCAGATCCTTGTGAGCCTAGCGTTCATTTTCGGCTACATCACAGTCACTGCCTGGTCCTATATGATATTCTCCCGAGCGGTTTTCGCGCTCTCGTTTGATCGCCTATTTCCCACAAGTCTCTCCGATATCAACGATAGGTTCCACACACCGGTGAAAGCTTTCATCGTGTTCGGTATACTCACCGTAATTTTCCTTGCCCTACTAACTTTCCCCAGCACAGCGGTCACGATCTACACGTATGGAGTCGGGTTGAACGTCGTCTACATGATTAGCTTCATACTCGCGTCAATATCTCTCGTCGCGTTACCCTATAGGTACAGATCGCTTTTCGACTCATCCAGCCCGATCAAGAGTAGGATAGGTGGAGTTCCAGCCGTCTCGATTATAGGTGCCATCAGTATCGTACTTCTGTTATTCTACGAATACGTCTTCATAACAAACAGCACCTACTTTGGAGTCACCAATAATTTCCTCGAGGTCATGGCGGGCTTTATTGTATTCTTCCTTGTCCTCTATTTTGTCATCAAAGAAATCAGGAAGAGGCAGGGCGTACAGGTAGAGCTTGCTTACCGTGAGATTCCTCCTGAGTAATTGGCTTGAGGGAGCTTGGATGAAGTGTCCACAGATTGGTAGGCTTAATATAATGCAAAGAGCCACTTGAACAATGGGGATTTTGTGTCTTGAAAATTCCAGATTTTGAGTTAGAAAGATGGAAAGCAAAACGCGTGGTGCCCGGCGTTACAGACCTGACTGAGACCGGACTTCCAGAGCCTCTCCGACTGCGAGACTTTTTCTCCGAAGACATACTCGACCTCCGGATGGACTATGCTTCAATTTATGGAAACGACCAGCTGAGGAGTGAAATCTCCGAATTATATGAAGGGAAGGATAAAGACAACATCCTCGTGACGAGTTCCACCTCCGAATCAAACATGATCCTAACCAATCTTGCCGTCAACAACGGTGACGAGGTGTTGATCCAAGTACCCTCATTCATGCAAATCCCGGGATTAATCGAGGCTAATGGTGTTCGAATCCACAAGTACTTTCTAGAATCGGAGAACGGATTCGAATTTGATGTTGACAAATTCAACGAGTGTGTGACGAGCAAGACCAAAGTTTTTGCATTCAACTATCCCAACAATCCTACAGGACGAGTCCTCGACCGGTCGCAAGTAAAGGCTGTCTGTGAAATTGCTAAGGATCATGATGCTTGGATCATTGCAGACGAAGTTTACAGGGGGATTGAATTCGATGGTCCTTTTTCACCTTCTTTCGCTGAATTTTACGACAAGGCTCTTGTCTCTGGTAGCGTCTCCAAGGTATGGGGACTAGCTGGTCTCAGGGTGGGCTGGATGGTCGGGCCCAAAGATATGATAGAGAAGGCCTCTGCATACAAAGAGTACACGACTCTAGGGGGCTCGGTCCTGTCAGAGGAACTCGCGGCGCGTGTGTTACAAAAAGACAAACGACAGATGTTTATCGATCGTGGAAGAAAACTAGTCCGCGAGAGTTTTGAGGTCTTTGACCGCTGGATGAAGCAGAACGTGGGCATGCTGAGTTACACAAAGCCAAGCTTCGGAGTGATTGCACTTGTTAGGCATAATCTCAACGTATCTTCAAGCGAGTTTTGTAGAAGACTGCTGGATGAAAAGAAGATCGCGGTGATTCCGTGTGACGAATGCTTCCCCGACCTGAAAGATGGTGATCGATACTTGAGAATGTGTTACTGTCATCCACCCTCCGTTGTAGAGGAAGCTTTGCGTAATGTCTCGGAGATCCTCAATAGGTATAGGGGAACCAGACGGGTCGAAGAAGCTCCCAGAATCAAATCGTCGTCCGCCTAACGATCTACTTCAGGAAAAATCCAGAGCTATGGGGTCGACGTCCACTCCCCAACTAGCCCGGCTTTTTTGTGGCTTCAAGACAATCAGGAACCTCAGTCTTATCAAGGTAAACCTTGGTACTTATCAGACCTGCGGTCCGAAACCAAAGACGTCCACTTCATCAGGATCTTTGGAAGATCTTTTCTCCTGGATATTCCGCCGCTTTTCCAAGTTCTTCTTCTATTCGGAGCAGCCTATTGTATTGTGCCGTCCTCTCACCCCTCGCTGGACAACCCGTCTTAATTTGTCCGGCGTTTATGGCAACAGATATGTCTGCGAGCCAGGTGTCCTCGGTCTGTCCTGATCTCTCTGATACTTGGACGTGATACCCATTCTTGAATGCGAGCTCTGCCGCGTCTAGAGCTTCGCTCAGCGTCCCGATTTGATTTACCTTGAGGAGTAGAGCGTTGGCAGCTTTTTTCTCAATTCCTTCTTTAATTCTTCTAGGGTTCGTCACAAACAGATCATCTCCAATAATTTGTATCCCGAGTGAGCGCGTAACTTCGGCAAAACCTTCAAAGTCGTTTTGCTCTAGCGGATCCTCTATCGATTTGAGGGGATAAGTTGAGACAAGTTCCTTGTAAAATTCGATAAGATCTCCGCGGTCCAGACTCTTTCCCATGAATCGATACTTCCCCGTCTTGTAATCGTAAAGATGACTTGCTGCGACATCTAGACTAAGAACGAACTTGCCAGAATAACCTAACTCTGATGCGGCTTGCAACTCGGCATCGAATGCTTGCCTTGGATCGTTCATGCCAACCGGACTATATCCTCCCTCTACCCCCACGTTAAGCGCGGATTTTCCCCACTTCTTTGAAAGCATCGTCCCGAGAACGTGATACACTTCGGAACTCATTCTGATAGCCTCAGAGAAGGTTTTGGCACCAACCGGTACCATCTGATGTTCCTGAAAATCAAGATCGGTTGACGCTATCTTTCCGCCTTCTATGAAATCAAGGATGGGCACGGGAAGTATGTGAGCATCAGTTCCGCCTATGTATCGATAGAGAGGTAAACCAAGAGCACTGGCTGCTGTCTTTGCAACGGAGAGTGATGTTCCGACAATCGAGTTTGCACCTAATCTCGATTTGTTAGGCGTACCATCGAGCTCGATTAGACCAAGATCGATTTCCCTTTGCCTTCTAACGTCCTTTCCAACTATCGCAGGAGCGATTTCCGAACGAATCATTTCGATAGCCTTTAGCACACCCCTGCCTTGGTATTTTGCTTGATCTTGGTCTATCAAGATCGCAGCTTCGTAGTCTCCAGTTGAACGTCCCACGGGTACGTCTGCCATTCCAGAAAAGCCGCCATACGTGTGGATCTCAACTTCAACTGTTGGATCCCCGCGGCAGTCAATTACTTGTCGGGGTTTTACTTCCTGAATTTCAAAATTCTTGTCCAAGCTTAGATTCCTCTTCCAATCTTGGCGGTTGACAGAAGATTACATAAAGCATACCGATACTCGAGCGTGGGTAAATTTGAGAGATCCTCAAGATATCAGAAAAACGTTCAAATCCATCACATTTGTCCCAGTGACCCCTGTCATAATCGTGTCTCCCAGTTTCGAAAGCAAAGTTGAGCTGTCGTGTAATTGTAAAGCCATTTCAATGCCCGGTCCTGCTTCGTCCGCTCTTTTTTTCGTCCAGCCATCTACGATTGCACCAGCAAACTCCGTGACTCCGTCAGTTCCATCAGTATCCAAGGAGATGGCGACGATTCCTTCCTTTCCCGCAATCATTTTCGCAACGCCTAGCGCGAATTCTTGGCTGGGACCGCCCCTGCCTCTCTTGGTGTCAAAGAGTTTCACGGTATTCTCTCCGCCGGCGATAAGTACACACGGTGCAGAAAGCGGTCTGCCTCTTTCCTGAATCTCGAGTGCGATCGACGCTAGAGTCATTCCCGCGTCTCTGCTCTCTCCTTCTAATCTTGTTGAGAGTATGAAACTCTTGAATCCCCTTTTTTCCGCTGCGTGCAGACAAGCCTCGCAAAGTGTCGAATTGTCAGCGAGTATGAAATCAGAGTGTCTGAGCCCCAGTCGAATAAAATCCGCATCTTTGGGGGATTCCGGCACTTCGCCTGAGCTCCCTCTGGTAAGATAGTTTAGGATACTTTTTGGTACTTTCCTACGAAGGTCATATCGTGACAAAACCATTAGAGCATCGTTGAAGCTAGTATTGTCGGGTATGGTAGGTCCCCACAGGTTGGAGTCAAGTTCATCACTGATGACGATACTTATCAACTGGGCAGGATGAATTCTCAGAGCGAGCTTCCCACCTCCTATCGACGAGATATGATATCGTATGGAATTAATTTCGTTCACATTTGCCCCGGAGTCGAGCAATAGTCGAGTTACTTCGGCAACGTCCTCGAAGCTTACATCTTCTACCGGTAGTGGAAGCATGGCGGTCGCCCCTCCGCTTATCAGACAGAAGACTAGACTATCCTTTGTCTTACTCGCCCTGAGAGCTATATCCAGAACTACTTTTGAAGCTCGAAGACCGGCTTCATTGGGAACGGGATGACCCGCACTTACAACTTCAATGTTCTTTAGTTTGTAGGATCCTTCCTGACCATCTTTTATGACTGCAACACCTTTAGTGATCGTCTGCCCGAAAATATCGTCCAGAGCAGCCGCCATCGGTAGACTTGCTTTTCCAGCAGCTATCACGTAGATGCCACCTTCGTAAGATTGTGGTCCAAATTCCGAGTTTTCGATATGGATTTTTTTATTGGAATCTAGTGTTATCATTCCTTTTATCGCATTGTAGGAATGAACAACCTGCAACGATTCCTCGACTATATCGATCGCAATCTCTCTAAGTTCTTTGTTGCCGTGAGAGACTAGTTCTTTCTTATTCTTGATAATTGCTGATGTTGGCAAATTTTGTTTGATCTTATCCCTTATTCCCAGGGTCCCAAGAATTTACTCAAAAATGAAAAAAGTTTGCTAGATCGCCGATAGTGCTAGTCGACGCCAAGATTTCACGTAATCATGGTTTGTATATCACATAGATTCTTAACTGTTCACTCCGAGAACTGCTAAACAGAGTTTCTGCTATGTTAGATGGGGGAACATTGGGCGTCGCAGTTCACGGAGCGGGTGATGTTGCGACACAGCACGTGAAAGCCTATTTGAATAATCAGAATACGAAAGTCGTGGCAGTCTCTAGCAGAAGAGAAGAGAGCGCAAGAAATTTAGCTCTCAAGTATGGTCTCAAGGATGCAAAGATATACACTGACTATTCCAAACTTCTCGAAGATAACGAAGTCGACATAATTTCGATCTGCACTCCTCAGCAGCTCCACGCAAAGGAGGTTATCGAAGCTGCAGGCGCGAAAAAGCACATGCTCATCGAAAAGCCTGTTGCCCTAACCGTGGAAGAGCTGCATGAAACGTCTGTCGCCGTGGAAAGATCCGGGGTAAGAACGGTAGTAGGTTTTGTTCTTCGCTGGAATCCTGTGATAAACTCACTAAAGGACTCTCTTTCCAAGGGCCTCCTCGGCAATATCTTTTACGTAGAAGCAGATTACCAGTCTTACGCTTGGGAGCCAGTTCCAGAAAGATGGGATTGGGTCAGGCGAAAGGAGACCGGTGTAAGTGCTTCCTTGGTTGCAGGAGTGCATGCCATAGACATGATAAGGTGGCTGGCAGATCCAAGAAAGGAAGGGACGGCCCGGATACAGGAAGTAGTATCCTATTCCGGAGGGTACAGAAAAGGGAAGCTACTTCCACCATTCAATCTCGTCGACAGTAGCACAGAGACAGTAGTACCACCGCTGGAGTACGATGGTCTAGAAGTGATGATGATGAAGCTCGATAACGGAGCTATTGCTAAGGCCTCTACAAATTTCGACGCTCTCATGCCATATGAATTCGATTGGGCTGTCTTTGGCGACAAGGGGACGTGCAAGAACAATAGGTTATGGTCGACCAAATTCGCCGGCCAGAGAGAATGGTTGGCACTTGCAGGGGATATGCCTAACAGTTCTTCAGTTTCGGCTCACAACTTTCAGGGAGAAATCAATCATCTGGTAGAGTGCATTATGAAGGAAAAGGACTCCCACGCAAATCTGCAAAACGCTGTCAACACTCACGAAGCGGCTATTGCTGCGCAAATTTCACAAGAGAGGGGTGGCGCTCCCGTAAAGTTGCCACTCGCATGAAGATTCATCACCTCGGTGCAGTGTAATTTTCCACGCTTACTTCACTGCTCTGGTCGAGCTTGCATTCTGAAATTTCCTTCAGATGGAAATCAATATTTCTATCGAAAACTCCTGCGTGGAACAATGAAATCGACTACCCAGCAGACTACATCTAGAAGGCGCGAAAGTGGAAGAACAGAACAAAAGAACTTTGTAAAGACTAAATTGAAAACACACATGGCGTCAGTAGGCACATGGATCGAGATGCCCTACCCTGACGTTGCTGAACAGCTTTCTATGCTAGGCTTCGATTGGCTTGTCTTCGACGTTGAACACGGGACCTTTTCCCTCCCGCAACAAGTCCAGGCCATGATGCAAGCGATGAGCAATTCGTCTTCATGCTTGCCGATGGTCAGGGTTCCAATAAATGAGCCGGTGTACTTCAAGTGGGCGTTAGACATCGGGGCAAGGGGCATAGTGGTTCCCATGGTGAATTCAAGAGAGGATGCCGAAAGAGCGGTCAAGTCATGCAAATATCCTCCTGAAGGTTTTAGGGGATGCGGCCCTCGGAGGGCTGCGCGCTATGGTGCATCCTACAGAGAGTACGTGGAGAGAGCAAACGAGGACGTTTTGGTCGTTACCATGATTGAAACTGCAAAGGCGATCGAGAACATCGATTCGATTTTATCGGTTAAGGGAATTGATGCAATCTTTGTCGGGCCTGACGATCTCTCGCTTAATCTGGGTATATTCCAGCAACGAGAACATCCAAGATTTGTCAAGGCATTGCGAAATATCCTTGAATCGTGTAATAGCCATGGTATCGCTCCCGGTATGCATTGCAACGAGAATAACATCAGCGACGCCATTGCGCAAGGTTTTCAATTCGTAGCACTGAACGACGACGACACTTTCTTACAACTTGGAGCAAGGCAATGTCTGGAGAGGGTTAAAGGGTGGAAGAGCGGCTGAAAAATGCCTTTCAGCCAACTGTAAAACTGGGCTACTAGTCTCACTTAGAAGCTTACGATTTCAAAGATATCTCGAACGAACAGAAAGTAAGGATTGTTTCTTTTCTCAAATATGGATCTTGTTGTCCTCCCGGATCCTATGTTTATCCAATATCAAGAGGTCGACTTTAGTTCCAAACTTCTGGAATCCTGAAATCAAATTAAACACTCTCCAGTTTCAAATTACGCAGAAAGTTTGAACAAGGCATAATTAGTACTGCTACTACAGTCATAGTAGTAAAATGATTACCTACTATCTGATCTTCACATGGTGGAATGTACGACTTTGAATAAGAATTCTAAGACTAATCACGGAATAGTTACCGCAGCGTTGCTCTGCGTTTTCTTTTCAGCAGTGCCAATCCTTCTCGCTAGCGCGTCCGCTCTTTCGGCGACTAGTATTAACTTGAGCAACGACAGTTCCAATGCCAGCTTCCCAAACGTGCAAAACGTTGGAAACAATGTCTACCTCGTTTGGTCAGAAGGATCGAGGGGGATCTTTTTCCGATCGAGCACAAATGGCGGTGCAACATTTGGTACACCTATTAAGATCAGCCCAACGGGAGGAGTGGCACAGTTTCCTTTAATGACCTCAAATGGCAGCAACATCTACGTTACTTGGGCTCAGTCAAATAACAATGTGCTGCAGATCTACTTTGTTGCAAGTACGAACAATGGTGTTTCATTCTCCCCCGCAAAGATAGTCGATAATACGCCAAACACAACAGATATCACACCAGTCATTGCATCTTTCGGAAGCTTCGTTTACGTCGGCTACAACTGCGGTGGTGCCTCCTGCATAGTATCCAGCACGAACAATGGAGCTACTTTCAGCACACCATTCCAGTATGCCAGCGGACCTGAGCCGCAGGTTGCCGCCTGGGGAAATAACGTCTACGCTGTAGCAGATAGCTTTTCGAGGACGATGATGCCCGTCGCGGTGAGTCACAACAACGGGGCCACATTCAAGGTAACGAGAATCGCAGGCGGGGCAGGTGCCGAGCCATGGATTTCAGCCAGCGGGACAAATGTCATCGTTGCGTGGGAGACAAAAGGAAACAAGAGCGTAGTCGGGATTGCAACGAGCATAAACTCTGGCACAACATTCTCCGGCGCATCCACGCTTTCAACTACGACACCAAATGCTTGGTCACCGATGACCGGGATTTCTGGAAACACAGAGTATGTTGCATACCGCACCGATCCAGGATCCTCCGCTTCGCAGGAATTTGTATCCGTCTCGCTGGATGCTGGCAAAACATTTGCATCCCCAATTGCGATTGGGATTGCAGGGCGCGACAACTCGTGGCCAGTCACTGTTCCGACAAACGGACCGATAGCTTTCGTCGCGTGGTATGTGAAGACTGGGGCTAGCTCATCCTCTTCGTGGGAAGCAGTTGCAGTTGAAACCACTAACAGCGGGGCCTCGTGGTCTTCCCCGATTGTCTTGGGCCGTTCCTTGTCCGAAAGTGATGTCGCAACAGCGGCAATCTCATCAAACGGTGGAACTCTGTTTGCGGTCTGGACTAACGCCACTTCATCAGGCAACAATCAAGTCTTCTTTGCAGCAGGTAACTAGACGGGGGTGTTGCCTGCTCTCCCCACTCTATCCTTTCTGGAAGACCGCAGCTTTCATCACTAGCGGAGTCTTGGAAGTGTGGCGCGGAGCTGGCAGATCAGTTCTGACATTCAGAAATTTTGGTGATGAATATTTCAGTTCAAACCGTGAGATAGAACGGACCTTTTTTCACTGATTTCCATATTTTGCGTGATTATCTGAAGTGCCGGCTGGTGATTTATGGTGGAACATCAAGTATCCATATGTTAGTTAACTAATGATTAAAATTTGACAATGATCTGAGAATGATTGTCAACTTTCTTCAGCTTCTCTCGAACGCCTAAATGAACACTAGCTGATCGAAATGATTTTCGCAGGAACTGATAATACATTGTTTTTCATGAACGTTAGAACAGAATGAGGCTCATCAGGAGCAGCGAAATTGAACTTTCTGAGATTCA
>Ga0335085_10003744_pt1 | contig 25874 bp, 23 predicted proteins | sample Lox_Sample_45_FD_206712 | JGI IMG/M metagenome (GOLD analysis project Ga0335085, IMG submission 206712) | Soil microbial communities from Loxahatchee National Wildlife Refuge, Florida, United States - Lox_Sample_4.5 | ecosystem: Environmental > Terrestrial > Soil > Wetlands | place: USA...
GGGAGGCGCGGGCGTAATAGGAACCGCAGTGGGGCGTGGCGCAGCAGGCGGAGGAGCAAAAAGGCTGTCGAGAGCGGCGGACGGCACCGGCTGATCGAGGTGCAGCGGTTCCACCGGCTTGGAAGCGTTGAGCAGATTGCGCACGCGGCCAATCAGTTCCTGCGGCTGGAACGGTTTGCGTACCAGCTCATCGGCTTGCACCGCCACGGCGCGATCCGCGACGGATTTGTTGACTACTCCAGACATCAAGATGACCGGCGTTTTGCCGAATTGCGGATTCTGCTTGATCTGGCTGCACACGGAATAGCCATCCTGATCGGGCATGATGACGTCGGTGATGACAATGTCCGGCGGATGCTGCTCGAATTGATTCAGGGCGGAAGCGGCATCGGCACACGTGATAACGTGTATGTTTTCGCGACGGAACGCGATCTTGATGACTTCGCGCATCGTCGCGCTGTCGTCGATGAAATACACCGTGGGGATTTGCTTGGTCTCCGTGGAGCCAAGCGGGGGCATCGCGATGGTTTCGCTCATAGAGCCTCCTTGTCCGCGAGCTGATTCGCTGGGTCGTGCGTTTGGTCGTTTGCGGCTTCGTCGTACTCCCGCATGGCGTCAAGCATAAGATCGGTCGCGGAGCGCAGGACGGTGCGCTGATTGGTGGTGGCGCCGTAGACAAACTTGTAGACGCCAGACCCACAACGGACGCAGCTTTTCAGAATATCCAGCACCGCTTCATCGCCGAACAGCGATCCACATTCCGCATGCACAATCTCGCCGGCATCGAAAAACAGCACGGCATCCGTTTCCCCGGCATTGATGGTGAGCGCCCCGGTCTGGTGCGCCTGGCCAAGCATCTGCATGACGCCGGTTAAATCGTGGTGAGTAAGATTGCCGCTGAGACTGGTGTCTGCCTGACCGAGCATTTGCGTGGGCTGAAAACCCTCGACTTTACTGATAATAATGTTTTTTACGTGATTGGCGATAGTACCCGGGGATAGGTGACGGTCGATGTAGTCGTCACAGCCAGCCTGAAACGCTTCCATTAGAGCGCCCTGAGAACCGTCACCGGTGGCGATGATGGGAAGATTCACATTCTTGGGATCAGAATGAATGATTTGCGCGATTTCGAGTGCGCCCATTTCCCGCATATTCGTGGCGCACACGATGGCCGTGGGCGCGTCATATTCGAGGGCGGTAAGCGCGAAGGTGGCTTGCGTCGTAGCCGAGACCTCGAAGCCTTCCCGCTTGAGTGCGTCGCCAAGGCGCTTGGCAAAAAGTACGTTGCTGTCGATCAGCAGAATGCGCGCAGGTTTGCCGGGGATCATCATGCGTGAACCTCCGGCGATGCTGCCTCACTCCGTGTTACACGCGGATCAATGCCCGGCGTTAGTGCGTACAGATTGAGTACTTCGATAACCTCGCCTTGATAAGAGAGCCACGCCGATACGTGCGGCGAGTCCGACGAGCTCGCGGGAGTAAGGTCTGCCTGGATTAGTTCACATTCACCGCTGACCGGAAGAGCAATCCAGTCGAGACCCTGTTGTTGGCGGCGCGTAGCAATCAAATAAAAACGGCGGTGGGTCAGTTTTTTCCCGATGAGCGTTTCCGCGATGTCGCAAACGGGAACCACACGGCCACGGCGCAGGATGACGCCATCGATCTGCGAGGTTTTGTGAGCAAAACGAAAAATGCGGCTGGGCGCGGCAAGTTCGGCGACCTGATCGGCGGCCAGCGCGAAACGGCGCTCGCCTAAACGCAGGAGAACGCAAGAGTGCGTCTCGGCTTGGTCGGTCCAGGTCATACACTCATTTCCGATTGCGCGGCGGCGGTGTCGGTTCGATAGCTCGAAAGATCGTCAAGCAGCGCAATTTCTTCGGCGGTAAGAAATCCTGCGGGATTCACGACGGGAATGACATTTTGATCAAGAACCGTAATGCCGCGATACCATATGCGCTCTTCGTGGCAGAACGCGCCGGGGAGTGCCTGGAGGCGGGTCATGGTGGTCATTTTTTCGATGCCGTCCACCAGCACAGCAATCCGCGATTTGCGAAGAAGAAAGATCAGCGCCGCGGGTGATGGGCGCAGGCCGAAGTGCAGCGGAGAACTCACAACATAGAGATTGCGGTCCCCCCGATGGATGGCGTGACGAACCTTGGGCAGATGGTTCTCGTTGATTTCGAAGGCCGCACCCGCCAGGCTGTCGACGCTGCGCACTTCCTGAACTGATGCGGACGAAATGGCAAACACTTGATTGCTGGCGCGGAAAAGAATGATCTGTTCCGTGCGAACAGGATGCGTCTTCTGGGGAGCGGCGAGGCGCATCAACGTGCTCCCACCGGCGCAGCCTTGCTAAGGCCCAGCACGCGCTTCTCAATAGCGGAGTAAATCTCGTCGATGCCGAGAACTTGGTCGACCACGCCCGCTTTAATGGTTTCGGCGGGCATACCGAAGATGACGGAGGTGGCTTCGTCCTGGGCAAGCACATAACCGCCGGAATTCTTAATGGTACGCGCACCGCGAGCGCCATCGCTGCCCATGCCGGTGAGAACCACGCCGATGCTCATCGGGCCTGCGAAGGTGGCCACGGACTCCATCGTGACGTCGATATTGGGAAGATAGCCCTCGATGCGCCCCGAAGTGGAGTCGAGTTCCGCGCGACCGGTAGAAGACAAGCGCAGGTGCTGGCCGCCAGGGCAAATGTACAGAGTGCCGGGCTGAATCGCTTCGCCCTGCTCGGCCTCTTTGACCCGAATGCTGGTAAATTCCGACAGCTGCAGCGCGTATTGCGTCGTGAACGCGGCCGGCATGTGCTGCACAAGAATTACCGCAGCGGGAAAATCGCGCGTGAATCCGGGAGCAAGGCGCATCACGGTGGCGGGACCTCCGGTGGAAGCCCCCAGCACCACCACAGGGAAGCGAAGATCGGAAATTTCGGAGGACGCGGTGCGCGCCGGCCTCGCTGTCGCCGGTGTTGGCGCTTGCGTAGACTTGAGAGTGGCTTGCACTGCATTGGCCAGACGTGAGGCGGTGCGCACCACGCGGACCTTCGCGGCCACGCGAACTTTGCGCAGAAGTTCTTCCTTCACGCTTTGCATGTCGAGGTCGATGCCGCTGCTGGGCTTCGTGACGAAGTCGATGGCACCCAGTTCCAGAGCTTTCAGCGTGCTGGTGGCGCCTTCCTTGCTCTCCGAGCTCACAATCACAATGGGCCGCGGATTGTTGGTCATTATGTTGGCGGTGGCCTGAAGGCCGTCCATGTGCGGCATATTCAAGTCCATGGTGATCACGTCGGGCTTGAGCGATTCCGAAAGGGTAATTGCTTCACGGCCATCGCGGGCGCGACCGATCACCTGCAGCTGGCTGTCGGCGTTAAAAATGGTTTCCAGGACTTTGCACATGAAGGCAGAGTCGTCCACGACCAGCACGCGAAACTTTTTGGGGGCAGCGCTGACCATGGGTTAGCCAACCGGCACGCTTGGACGTGCCGCCTCCGTTCCCATGAGCTGCTCAATGGCCGCAAGCAGTTGATCTTCCTGTACCGGCTTGGTGAGAAAAGCAGAGGCGCCTTCTTTCATGGCGCGATCGCGATGTTTTGCGCCGGCGCGCGACGTAACGACCAGAACCGGAATTCGCTTGGTGGCGGAATTTTGCCGTAACTGCGCCATCAATTCGTAGCCGGTCATGCGCGGCATTTCCAGGTCGGTGATGACCAGATGGCAGCCGAATTGCGAAACAAGCTCGGCCGCTTCCAGACCGTCCGCGGCCAGCTTGGCGCGATACCCATTCTTTTCCAGCATGCGGCCCACGAATTTGCGAACGCTGATCGAATCGTCGGCCACGATAATGACGCGCTCCTGATCTACGCGGTCGATGGCTTCCGTGGGGATGGTGCCCCGCGCGACCGCCGCTGAACCCGGGGCAAACACGCGAGACGCGCTGGCGCTGGCCTGCACGGCGCGACGCTCGTTGGGCTCGTTGGCGACCATGCGGTTCAAGTCAATAAGCAGAATCAAACTGCCATCGGGGGCGATCGTGGTGCCCGGGAAGAGTTTGACGCGGCGGAGATACTCGCCGAGATTTTTGATGACGATTTCATCCTTGCCCAATACTTCTTCGACAACCAGTCCAACCTGATGATTTCCGGCATTGGCCACGACCATGCGGAAGTAACCGTTGATGGGTTCGAGCGGCGGCAGACCGAGATATGCATCGAGACGCACGACTTCCGTGACGATGTCGCGCACCTTGGTCAAGAGCTTGCCGCCGACATCTTCGATTTCATCGGCGCGCAGCCGCCGAATTTCTTCGACAACCGCGAGCGGCAATGCAAAGTGGTTCGCGCCGCAACGCACAAACAGCGCCGGGGAAATGATCAGCGTTAGAGGAACCTTGAGCGTGAACTTGGTCCCCTGCCCGGATTCGCTGTGTACTTCGATTTCACCGTTCAGGGCGTTGAGATTCGAGCGGACCACGTCGAGGCCCACGCCGCGTCCCGCCAATTCGGTTTTCACCGCGGCGGTCGAGAAGCCGGGGTGGAAGAGCATTTCGCGAAGATCGCGTTCGGTAAGCCGATCCGCGGTTTCCGTGGAGACCAGGCCGCAATCGATGGCGCTTTGGCGGACACGGGGATAATCGATGCCGCGTCCATCGTCTTCCACTTCGATATAGATGTGATTGCCGCGATGATACGCGCGAAGAGTCACATGGCCCTGTTCAGCTTTGCCGACGGCGAGGCGATCGGTGGGGGCTTCGATACCGTGCGCGACGGAATTGCGCACCAAATGGACGAGCGGATCGGAAATCTGTTGGATGATGTTGTTGTCCAGTTCCGTTTCGCTTCCCGAGAAATCGAGCTCCACATTTTTCTTCGAAGATTTGGCGGCGTCGCGGACGGCACGCGACAGTAGCGAATATAGCGTACCGATGGGTACCATTCGCGCGGCGGTAATTTCGTCCTGCAGGTGATGGGCGAGTTTGGTGAATTCGTCGATGTCGCCTTCCACGCGGTTGACGTAGCCTTCGAGTTGCGAGAGCACCTCGTTAACGTCCGCGGAGATTTCCGTCATCGAACGAGAAAGAATGTTGAAATCGTCATAGCGGTCCATCTCGAGTTCGCTGAACTCGTCGAGGAAGCCGCCTTCGCCGTTGGCCGCGCTGGCTAATAGTTTGTGGCGCTGGCTATTGGCCCAGGGCGCACCAATCTGCTGGCGAATACGATTGTATTCGTACTTTTCCTGGAACTCGTTAACCTTTCCGTGCAGGCGTTCTTTCGAGAAAGAAAGAGTGTCGATCATTTTCTCGAGCTCGGCGACACGTCCGACCATCTTGGTGCGGCTGATGACCAGTTCGCCGACGGTGTTCATCATGCGGTCGAGACGGCCCAGCGCGATGCGCACGGATTTTGTGGTCGCAGCCGCTTTCTGAACAGGTGCGGCGGCCTTAGCCGTGGGCTTCTCGTTAGCAGCGCGTGCGGCGGCTTGCGCTTCTTCTGCGCGAGTGGGTTGTGCGGCTTGTTGTTGCTCTTCTTCCTCGGGTTCGGGTGGCGCGTATTGCGCGATGCGTCCGAGCAGAGAATCGACACCGGCGCGCATTTCGACCTCGCTGGGCCATTCGCGGCGCAGTGTTTTGCGGAGCACGTCCACGGATTCCAGGCAAATGTCGACGAGGTCGGGCGAAGGATCGAGTTCGTTGTCGCGCAGGCGGCCGATCAGGTCTTCCACTCGATGCGCGATCGATCCGAGGCGGCGCAGGCCCACTTGCGCAGCGGATCCCTTTACCGTATGAATCGCACGGAACAGGCGATTGATTTCCTCGGGATTATTGTTGCCCTCCAGCGAGAGCAGGCAGTCGCTCACGATCTGCAGATGCTCTTCGGCTTCCGGCTGGAAGAATTCCAGAATCTCGTCGGGGACATCATCGTCAGACGGAAGCGCGTCGAAGTACGAACCGGTGAGGCCGGTTTGTGGCGCGACGGTCTCGGAAGCGCTGTGGTCCAGTGCCGTTTCCTGAACGGGCTTAGCGGCCGCTGCTTCGCTCATGCCGAGATTTAGTGGCGGCGGCTCCGGCGGGAAGGCGAAGCGATAGCGTTCCTTAAAGGACGAGATATCCTCGCGATTTTCCTGACCGGTGTCGGAAATTTCGATGAGGCTGGTTTCCAGCAGCGAAATGCCGTCGGAAAGAAATTCCGTCAGCGGGCCGTGCAGGTCGTCGCCAAGCGGTGCATTCAAAGCGTACTGGAAAACGTGCGCCAGCTTCCCGGCTATCTCCGAGAAGCGCGGGAAACCGTAGCTCGCGGATGTGCCTTTCAGCGTGTGCGCAGCGATGTACAGCCGTTCAAGGTCTTCGTGCCGCGGGGAAATCTCTTGCAGCACTCCCACATACTCCCGCAGGTACTGCAGGTGCTCCGAGGCTTCCTGGAGGAAAAGCTCGACGGCTTCGCGGTCAGGCGTGCTCACGCGCGTCCCTCCGTAACCAGTTCAGGCTTTTGTGATTCTTCGACCGTGGGCTTGCGGTACATGATGCAATCGCCCAGAACAATGGCCTGGAATTTCACGGGCATCTTCGAAATGGACTCCGAATGGCCTAGGAAGAGATACCCACCGGGTTCAAGTGATTCGTAGAAGCGCTGGACCAGCGCGCGACGCCGCTCTTCCGAAAAGTAAATCAACACATTCATGCAGAAAATAAGGTCCATACGCCCAACGTAGACCGGCGAGGCCAGGTTCATCTGCGTAAAGCTGACAATTTTGCGGAGGCGGGGCTTAATTTGATGGCCTTCCTTAGCGGGCGTGAAGTGGGCGGTAAGTTGGCGCTCGCTCACGCTGGCGATGCTGCGGCCCGAATAGACGCCCCGTTCCGCGGTCTTCAATGCATGGCGGCCCACATCGGTGGCCAGAATCTCCACTTCCCACGCGTCGGCGAAGGAAAGCGTATCCAGAACGGTGATGGCGACGGAATAGGGTTCTTCCCCGGTAGAGCAGCCGGCGCTCCAGATGCGCAGCGTGCGCGGATTGCGCCAGAACTTTTTGACGTGCAGCTCGGGTAGCACGTGCTTCTCGAAGGCTTCGAACACCGCGGGATACCGGAAGAACGACGTTTCCTGGGTTAGCAGTTTTTCAAGAAGCGCTTCGTACTCGACGTTGGTTTTTCGCGCCGCCCGCAAAAGTTCGGTACCACGCGCATAGCTCCGTTCGCGCATGTGTTCACGAACGCGCGTGGACAAGAACCTCTCGCGCGAAGCGTCAAAATGAATGCCTGTCCGCTCTTCAATCAACATGCGGATCTCGCTCAATTCGTGTTCACTCAAACCGTGTTCCGGACCGTGGCGCTCACTCATGGTCATCCCGTAGTCGCCCCTCGGCGTGGAGGGGACAGAAGTTCACAACCGGCTAGCGAACCACGCTAACCGGGGCCAAACGATGGTCCGTGTCCTCCGCCGAAGCGCCTTTGGCGTTGGCACGGAATTGGGCCAGAGCTTCATTGAGCTGGTCAGAAAGTTTCACCAGTTGGCTGACCGTGGTCACGGTGCTGCGTGTGCCCTGAGAGGTCTGCCGCGTGATGTTGGAAATGATCTGCATGGCGTGAGCAACACCTTCCGTGCCGCGCACCTGCTGTTTGGAAGCCAGAGAAATTTCCTGAACAAGTTCCGCGGATTGGCGAACTACGCTGGAGATGGCGTCGAGCGCGCGGCCGGCCTGATCGGCTAGCGTGGCGCCGGATTCCACTTCCTTGGTGCCGTCTTCCATAACCACTACGGCTTCGTTCGTCTCCGCCTGAATAGCCTTGATGAGGGCCGCGATGTCTTTCGTCGCACTGCGCGAGTGTTCGGCCAGTTTGCGCACTTCGTCGGCAACCACCGCGAAACCGCGCCCCGCTTCACCGGCGCGCGCCGCTTCGATGGCCGCGTTAAGCGCCAGCAAGTTAGTCTGTTCGGTGATGTCGTTAATTACGTTGATGATTTCCGAAATTTCCAACGAGCGATCGCCCAGCGATTTAATTTTCTTGGCGGTGGCCTGCACGGAAGAGCGGATGCGCTGCATGCCTTCCAGGGTGTCGCGAACGGCGCGGTTGCCCTGTTCGGCGGCGTCCAGCGCGCGGCGTGCGGCTTCGGCGCTGGCTTCGGCGTTGTTGGACACCTGTTTCATGGAGACGGTGAGTTCTTCCACGGCGCTGGAGGTGTTAGTGATTTCCTGGTCCTGTTGCGTGGCGCCCGCCTGCATTTCGTCGGCGGCCACAAGGATGTTGTTAGAGCAGGCCGTAACTTCCATCGCGGCCTTGCGAACGCGCTCAAGAACCTTGGTGAAATTGTCGAGCATGTAGTTGATGGAGTCAGCGACGTTGCCGAGCGCGTCGTTGGTCACCTTACCGCGTAGTGTCAAGTCGCCGCGCGCCACCTGGTTGATCACCGCGAGCAGGTCGGTGATGCTGCGCTGTAGAGATTCACTGGCTTCCTGATTGACGGAAGCCTTCGAGACCTTGGCCACCGCGCGATTCAGATTCTCTGCGATGTAGCCGAACTCATCGCTGGAGGATACATCGGCGCGCGCTTTGCCGTCGCCAGCCGCGAGCCGCTCCGAGAAAGCGGCCAACTCATTTACCGGCGACAGAATGCCGCCTCCAAGTCGCCATGCCAGAATGATGGTCATGGCCAGCGCCACGACGCCCGGGATGATCAGCCCAGTGGCGTCAAATCCCGTGGAGTTCGCGGCCGTCTGGCGTCCGGTGTTATACGCCAGACCGAGAACCACAAAGAGTGCGACGCCGTTCAATATGATCAGCGTCCAGATGGTGCTACTGAGTCGCGATTTCATTACTTCCTCCCCAAACTCGTTCGAAAGTCGTTAAATACTCGGTCCCGGATACACTTCCAACAGCCGGCGCAGATCGATAATCAACGCCAGGCGGTCTTCATGCCGCAACATTCCCACGCAGTGCGGCACGTTTTCTGGAGCTTCCTGCAACAAATCCTCGGATTCGGTCACCGAAAAGGTGCCGACCACTTCGTCGGCAGCGATGCCTAGCCGTACATCATCGTGGTGACCGTCACCGTGTAGCGAGGCCACCACCACGTGCTTGGGCAGCAAGCCGGCGCGGCGGCCTTCCGTCAGCGCGATATCAATCAATGGCACGATGGAGCCGCGAAGATTGAAAATGCCGATCATGTAACCGGGAGACAGCGGAATCTTGGTGACCAGCGGCCATTCCAGAACTTCTTCTACATCCAGCACCGGCAGGCAGAAACGTTCCCGGCCACTGCGAAATACGACGAACTGCGATTCCGGCGCACGTTCGGTGACCGGGGCCAGAGCTTCCAGCAGTTCGCCCAGTTCGGCGTCGGCGGGAATCGGAGTCAGTTGGAAGTCTTCGCTCATTCCAGAATGTTCCTTGTACGGCATCAGACAAATCGGCGAACCGCACGAAGCAGTTCGTCGCGGGTAAAAGGTTTAGTGACGTAACCATCGGCGCCCTGTTGTTGACCCCAATAGCGGTCGCTGGCGGTGTCTTTGGAGGTTACGAGAATGACCGGGATGGCGTTGTACTTGACGTTGCCCTTCAGTTCGCGGCAAACCTGAAAGCCATTGCGTTCCGGCATCACCACGTCCAGAAGAATGACATTCGGTCTTTCCACCGAGATCGCTTCTTCAACGCGCTTGGGATCACTCAGGCCAACGGGCCAGTAGCCCTCGGGTTCAAGCAGGCCTTGGATGAGCTTAACCTGGGCCGGCGAATCATCGACGATCAGCACTTTTTTCTGCACGAGCTTGGACTCCGCGTGGTTCTCCGAAGAGGGAAGAGGCACGTGGGCGGCCAAGTTCAGGGTTTCGTTGGCGGCCGGTGCGCTATTTGTAAGTGCTTTGGAATAAATAGCATAGCCCAGGTGGGAGGACGTTTAACGGCGGGAAGAAACCGTGGAAGAGGCCTCTCCCGTCTCAGCTTGAGAAGGCGTCTCAACCTCTCGCATCTCTGACGCGAGCGATGAGAATCGCTGCATGATTTCGTTGATCCGTAGAGCCATGGTGTGAATGGTCTTTATCTGTGCCAGCGATTGCGAAGAAAGCTCGCCGGGCTCCAACAGAAGAAGTTCCGCGTTGCCCAGCAGGGAAGTCATGGCGTTGTTCACGCTGTGCTTCATGTCGATCATGTAGCGGCCGAGCACCGCATCATTGGCATTCTGGGTGGCGCGCTGTTCGGCTTGCTTGGCCAGTCGCAGCGCTTCCGTCCGGCGCAACGATTCCCCGGCAAGCAGCAGCACCACTTGCGTCCAATCTTCACGCAAGGGAACGTGCAACAGTCGCGGATAACGTTTGCGAAGCGGTGCCAACTCCTTGAGATCGGAGGGAGCGCAGAGAATCACCGCGGTATTTGGACTTAGAGACGTGAGCACTTCCGTTGTGCGGTGCTGCTTCAGTGGACCGATGACGATGAGATCACAGACGGCGGGGTCTGCATCCTTCCACAAATCGCTGGTGACCACCGAAAGGCCCGGCAACTGCCTCTCGGTCTGCCAGCACGCCGAGAGTAGGCGAGCGAATTCGGCGTCGTCGCTGAGAATAAGTGCGTTGGTCGTTCGCAAAGGAAGCCCGCTCCCTGACTGTTGTGCTGCGCCTGCTCGAAAAAGACAGCAGGGAATTAAAGTTTTTCCGCTTCGTCGAGCGCTGAAAGAAGGCGCTTGGTGCTGATGCCCAGATTCACTGCGGCCTCGGTATCCTTGGCCTGTTTGGCCACTTCCACGCGTTCCTGCAAGCGCGAAACTTCCATACGCGCGATAGGCAGAACGCGATCCAATGATACGAGTGTGCCATTTTCCTTGGAGTGCTCCAGCGCGGCCGTCACGAGAGCACGCGCCACCACCGCGCGACGCAAATCCTCGGCCGAGGGCCCATCTTCACTGACGAACGCCGTCACTTCCCAGGAAGACATCAGCAAACGCGCCGAACCGATGCGCACCGTGGTCATCGAACGACCGCGGGAAGGCGGCGCTGAGATCAATTGTTCCCAGACCTGCTCCATGCAAGTCTCGAAATCGAGCGGAAGTTCCGGGCCTGAGGGCTTTGCCGGACCAGATGTCGTCGGCTTTTCTCCGTGGAGTGCCGCTGCAATCATCGCAGGAACCGGGCCACTTCCACTAAGAGTCGGGCTGTGCGTCGGCGCGACGGTATGTTCAAACGGCTTGCCGAGAACTCGTTCGATCGTGCGTTCGATGTCAGAGCGCAGCGCGAGCAGTTTCTCAAAGGCCTGATTGACGGTGCGTTCGTTATATTCCTTTTGAAATGGCTGTTTCCACTCATCGGCAATCTGGCGAACTTTGTTGATCGATTCCGTGGAGGACAGGCCGAACGTCTGGCAATTCACCGTTTTCGCGCCCGAAGCTTCCAGATGGCTGAGGCCGGAACGAATATAGATAAGGTCCGCGTGCATCAGTTCGATCAACGTGCGCCGAACCAGAAAATTGAAGCGAACGAAGGCCAGCATCGCGGAAGGGTCGTAGAACATGCCTCCGGCACCTTCCTTTACACGCCGGCCTTGCTCGATGAAGTTCGTTTTCAGCATGTCGCGAAGGCTTTTGAATCCTCGCAGCGCGACAATCATCTTTTCCAGCGGCTCGCACCAACTCAACGGCGTGCAATCCACCTCGCCCAGCACCGGCTTCATGACGTGCGCGACGTCGGTCAGTTCGATCTGTTTGTGGTAAATCTTGGCCGGGGCGCACAACGCGAAATATTGCACCAGCAGGAAATCGATTTTATCGCGATCGATGTTGGTTTTCGCGGTCTTGCGCAGGTGCCGCATGATCAACGCGCGCAGGCCGCTTTCGCTGGCGTTCAACGTGGTGGTCTGCAGTAACTGCCGCAACTGATGGACCTGCACCTGCTGATCCATGACATCCAGCCAGGCATGTACCCGCTTGGCGAATTCCGGTTCCGGTTTTTCCTCCAGCACGCGCTTGTTCTGGGGAATCGGAATTTCCATCTGCAGGTGTTTGGCCAGCGCCACGTAAATGGGAAAAACGGAGCGGGCTTCTTCCCATTGCGCCAGTTGCGCACCACTGGGTTTCGGCGGTGCCGAGAGATTCAATGTTGTAAATAGGTTGTTCACGGTCACAGCATCCATTCGCAAGGACCATCGTGAAAGCGCACGGCCACGGCCTTGCGGCCTTGGTGATATTGCAGTGCGATCACGGTTGCCTCAGCAGGACGTCCTCCATCTCGAACCATCCGTACACGGTCATCGAACTCCAGAGCCAATTTCGACAGGAAGATGGCGTACTCCCCCGTGCCAAATTCCACAATCGTTGCTTCTTGGGCCCTCGTCTGGCCGGAACGAAGGGAAGCCACACGCACCGGAATGCGCACCGCCGGGAGTTTCGGAAAAAAACGAGCCAGTTGGTCCGCACATTCCCGTTCTTCAGCAATCAGCGTCATTCGCGAGTAGCCCCGTAGCCAGCGGGAATGCGCCGATCGCGAGCCGGGGACCACTCGAGTGCAGATACACACCGGTGGACCCAGGGGCGCATTGTCCCAAGAAAGGAAAAGCACGCCGAAAGCCAAAGGACGGTCGGCTGGGAGGGTCGGGCAACGAGTTGGAAAGAAGAGGCTTACGATTTCCCGTTGAAATTGTGGAGGCCAGCGCGTCTCACCGTGAAACAGTTTGTCTCACCGTAGCCCACGCCCGAACGGCCAGGTCCTGAGACAGCACTTTTTTCCCGGTTCGATTTCGTCAGCGGCCGGCGGCGTGCGCTTCGGCTTCTTGGGTCTCAGGGCCGTCGGCGCCGCCGCGCGGACCGATGTTGTAACGCTTCAGTTTACGATAAAGCGTAGCGCGGCTGATGCCTAGCATCTTGCCCGCAAGGGCCTTGTCGCCATGAGCTTGTTCGAAGACACGCAGTATCGTCATCCGCTCCATTTCGGCGAGCGCGGTGGTGGAAAGAGAAGTGGCGTCCTGCGGCGTCATGTCGTGCGTGGCGGCTTGCTCGGTGCGGATTGATGGCGGCAGGTCGTGAACGTCGATGGTTTCGTGATCGCCCAGAGTGACGGCGCGCGCGATGCAATTTTCCAGTTCGCGCACGTTACCGGGCCAATCGTATTGCAGCAGGCTCTTCATCGCCGCGGCCGTCACCTGCAGGTGCATGCCAGGCGTATAGCGATTCAGGAAGTAATGCACCAGCATGGGAATATCCGAACGCCGTTCGCGGAGAGGTGGGATGTGTACGGTGACCACGTTCAGGCGGAAGTACAAGTCCTTGCGAAAAGTACCGGCGCGGTACGCGGCTTCCAGGTCGCGGTTGGTGGCGGCGACAACGCGCACGTCCACATCGATCTTCTCGTTGCTACCCACGGGGCGCACTTCTTTTTCCTGCAGAACGCGCAGAAGTTTGGCCTGCATCTCCAGGGGAAGCTCGCCAATTTCATCCAGGAAAATCGTTCCGCCATTGGCGGCCTGAAACAGGCCGGCCTTGGTTTTCGTGGCGCCGGTGAACGCGCCCTTTTCGTAGCCAAACAGCTCGCTTTCCATCAGCGTGGGAACCAGTGCGCCGCAATCCACGGCCACAAAATTGGATTTCGCCAGTGCCCCGCGGAAATGAATGGCGCGCGCCACCAGTTCCTTGCCGGTCCCGCTCTCCCCGGAAATTAACACCGGCGTACGCGTATCCTTCAGCCGCGAAATCATGCGTAAAACGTCTTGCATGCCGACGGAAGAACCGATGATGCCATCAAGATTTTCGTCAGTGTTCACTTTTTCGCGCAGAAAAGCATTTTCGTTGACGAGGCGTACTTTCTCCGCCATGCGCTGAAGGAGCAGTCGCATCTTCTCCACCCGGAATGGCTTCTCAATGTAATCGTAGGCGCCCAGTTTCATCGCATCGACCGCGGATTCGATCGAGCCGTGGCCGGTCATGATGGCCACTTCCGTGCGCGGCAGCACTCCCTTGATCTGCTTGAGTAGTTCCACGCCAGATTGGCTGGGTAATTTGAAATCGGTAAGGACCACGTCGGGAGGATTGGTTTCCAGGCGAGTGGCGGCGGTTTCGGCGCTTTCAGCCTCGTCGCAAACGAAACCGAGTGAAGTTCCGATAGTCATGCACAGGCGACGAATCGATTGTTCGTCGTCGACTACTAAAAGCTTGATTTTAAGATCGTCAGTCATGGCTTCCCGAAGGTTTTCTCCACGGTGGAAATCAACTGCTGAACGCGAAAAGGTTTTTCGATGCACGGCGTGGCGCTGCTGGACAATAGCAACTGGGTTTCACTATTGGCGGTGTCTCCGCTGATCAGGATGATGCGGCGGCCAAGCTCCGGACGATTTTCCTGGATCCAGTGATGCACATCGGCGCCATTGATATCGCCTGGCATGCGGATATCGGAAATCACGCCACCATAGGTCTCGGTAGAGAGTTGGTGAAGTCCCTCGGCGCCCGTCGCGGCTTGCACCACGCGATAGCCTTTGCGCTCGAGTGCGGTGCGAACGAAGGCGCTGACAGCGGGCTCATCTTCAATCAAAAGGATGGGAGCAAGCGCCGGATTGGTGCGGGCGGCCGTCATCGGCCGGCCTCTTTCGCAGCGGCAGAAAGAGCCGTTTCGGTGGCAATGGGAAGGCGAACGACAAACGTGCTGCCGCTTTCGTCTTCGTTGTTCCAGCAAAGAATTTCGCCGCCATGGGCGCGAACTATCCCGTAGCAAATACTGAGGCCCAGCCCCGTGCCCTTACCCGCGGGTTTGGTGGTGAAGAAGGGGTCGAATATACGCTCGGTTTCGCTAACGCCTGTGCCGTTGTCGATGAACGCGACTTCGATGGAATCGGTTGCCTGACGAGTGCAAATCCGAATTTTCCCGTGATTGCCGGATTCCTGAATCGCGTCGTAGGCGTTATTGAGAATATTCAGGAAAACTTGCTGCAACTGCTGCGGATCTCCCATCGCGAACTGAATGTTTTCGTCGAATTCTTCGGTGACCTCGACGCCATGGCTGGAAAAATCGTAGCTGCGCAGGCGGATCGTCTGGCGGAGGATGGCGTTCACTTGCATGGGCTCCCGTTGCGCCGGCCGTTGGCGCGCAAAACTAAGCAGTCCCTGCACGATTTCCTTGGTGCGCTGCGTTTCGCGCAGGATGATTTGCAATTCTTCCCGGGCGGATTCGGGAACCTGGGGATCCTCGAGAAGCAGATCGGTGAAGCCCAGAATCGCCGCCAGGGGATTGTTCACTTCGTGCGCGACCCCCGACACCAGGCGCCCGATGGTGGCCATTTTTTCCGTGTGTGCGAGTTTTGCCTGCAGCAACACCGCATCCGTAATGTCCGTCATCACCACCACCACGCTATTCACTTGGTTCGATTCGTCGCGACTGGGGCTCAAGCTGACCGAGAAATGGCCCATGGAGCTATCGCTGCGTTTAACCCGCAATTCCAGATTTTCCACCTGTTGCCCGTGCGCGGTGGTCTGCAGCGCCGCTTCGAAATCCTGGCGGTGCGAATTTTCAATCAGCCCAACGAGCCGCTGGCCGATCAATTCTTCCTGGCGGTACCCGGCTTCAAAACATCGCCGGTTGGCATAACTGATCAGACCTGCGGTATCGAGAACCAGAATCATGCTCTGTGTGGTGTTGAGAATCTTCTGGTTGAAATCGCGCTCTCGTTGCAGTTGTGACTGGAACATTTTTTGCTCGGTGACGTCGAGCATCAGCCCGCGGATTTGCACGATGCGCCCCTGCGAATCCCGCACCGCGCTGATGTTCTGCAAAGTGTGCAGCAGCCCCCCATCTTTGCGGCGTAGAAGTTCTTCGTAATTTCGCAGCGTGCCGCGTTCCGTGATGGTGCGAACAAGTCGTTCCTTGGCCGCGCGCGTAGGATACAAATGGGCGCTCACGTCGGCGCGGAGAAGTTCGTCGCGGGATTCGTAGCCCAGCATGCGAACCATGGCGTCATTCACATCGATGAACTGCCCTTCAGGCGTGGCGAAGAACAATCCTTCCTGAATATTGTCGAAGAGCTCGCGGTAGCGCCGCTCGGCTTCGCGCCGGTCACTAATATCCTTGAGCACGTGAATGGTGCGTCCTTCTTCTTCGCTTGCGCCGCGCGTACGCGAAGTCGAAACCAGGAACGTGCGGCCTTCGCCGGTGGCAATGTATTCCTCGCGTAATTCGTGTGTGTTTTGACAGAAGGGGCAGGGCAGCGCGCTGCCGGTTTCCGCGATATGGCGCAAGCTGCGCATAGCTTCGCCCACCAGCGCCACGGGAGGAATTCCGATGTGCGACGCCAGCGAACGATTCGTGCGCACAATGTTCCAGGCTTGATCGTGTACCACGATGTAATCGCTGATGGCGTCGATATCTTCCACCCATTGCTTCTTGGAACGCTCCAGTTGCGAAAAGCGGCGAACCTTTTCCATTACCAGCGCCGCATAGCTAGCCAGCGCACCAAGCAGCCGCTCGTCCTCTGGAGATAGTTCCACGCTGGCCCGTTGCAGGCACAGCGTGCCCATCAATTCATGGTCGCTGGCATAGATCGGATAGAACACGCAAAACCAGTCGCTGCCTTCCCACGGCAAAACTTCCAAGCCGGGGCGGTGCACCTTCACCTTCGCGGCCAGCCACTCGCGATCTGCTTCTTTCGCCCGGACCGCATCGTCGCGCCGGTGCAGCTCTACCTTATTGTTGTGGATTTCGCCCAGCGCGCCCCATTCCGCCTTCAGCATCTCCGTGGCGCGAGCCGCCAATCCCGCCAGAAAAGTAGGCAATTCGCGGCAGCGCGCCGCTTCCAGGGCAAGGTCCATGAATTCGTGGGAGATGTCGAGGGGAGGGCGAGAGGGCAGCTCGCGGGGGTGTTTGCTCGCGGGGTGCCGTTTCGGGAAAGACTTGCGGTCTCGCATCAGGGTCCAAGGATGCAGCGCGTCTCAAAATAAGAAACTCAACAAAACTACGCTACTGGGCAATCTCAAACTGAGTCAACGAGGGTTCCAAAATGTGACACGCATGCGTTACCTGTCCTGGCGGACAGGAGCCTTCACAATCTCACGCTGAGACTCTCGCCGTGCATCATGCGGCTGCTTGAGACAGCATCCGGCAATTGACAAGGTCGGTACATTGCCGAGTCGTCCGCGCAAGTTGCTGATTACATGGGTTATGCGCCAGGTTTGCGACGCACTTGAAACGTCGGAATTTCTGGCCAGGCTCTGGCCACTTACTTGCCTTTTCTCTGTTGGGTACGTTTCTTGGAAGGGGGCTGTGTCCATGTGCGCTTCGTGGGGTAAGCGGTTTCTGGCAGGAGCAGGAGTGTTGGTACTGGCCGCACTGTCGGTGTCCGCGCGGCAGTACTCGGTTGAAGAAGGCAAGCGCAAGATTAAGTCAAAAGTAAATCCGCAATATTCCGACCTGGCCCGACGCATGAACTTGGGCGGCAAGGTCAAGATCGAGTTAGTCATCGCGCCGGACGGGCACGTTAAGACGGCGCGCGCGATTGGCGGGCATCCTTTGCTGGTGCAGTCGTGTCTGGACGCGGTGAAAGACTGGAAGTTCGACTCCGCGCCGGAAGAGACGACGCAGATCATCGAATTTGAATTCAAGCCACAGTAAGAAATCCGGCGCTGTGGCCGCGCAGGGAAACATTCGCAAAGGCACGCGGAAACACCGGGGAGTGGAGGAAGTAAAGCGATGACGATCGGAAGGCAGCTTTACAAGGGATTTGGCGTAGTTCTGGCGCTTCTGGCACTGTTGCTGTTTGTGGACTTGGGCGCGCTGTGGAAGGCACGGTCGGCCAGCCAGGAAGCGGCGGCAACGCTGGAAAGCGTGCGCATGGCGGAAAACGTCCGCTACCAGATCATGCGCAACCGTCTGAACCTTAACAATTTTCTTCTCAGCGGCGATCCGCGAGACGAAGACAAAGTGAATCGCGGATTCAGTGATCTGAATGACTTGATTCATCGCGGCCAAGCTCAGGCGAACAACGACATTCTTCGCACCGCGCTGGTTCAGGTGGAGACCACCGAGTCCAGCTGGGCCGACAATTTCGCGAAACCCCTACTGGCCAAGCGGCACCAGGTCGATTCCGGAGACGCGACCGTCTCGGATCTGCAGATTTTTTATTTGCAGAAAGATCCCGCGTCCTGGCTGACCAAATCGTCGCAAGTGCTCGATCAGGCGAACAGCGACATTAGCAGAGCGCTACAGGACTCGCAGACCGTGGCCATGCGCGCGAGTATGTGGAGTGGCGCAATCATTGTGCTGGGAACGTTATTCGCGATCGCCATGGGAGTATTAGGCGCTTATCGCACCGCGCAGTCGATCACTGAACCGCTGCAGCACCTGATTACCGTAGCTCGCGAAATCGGCGATTCGGGCGACCTGGACCAGAACATCGATATCCACCGGAACGACGAGATCGGCGCGTTGGCCACCACTTTCAACAATATGGTGGCGTACCTGAAGGAAATGGCGGCAGTTTCCATGGCGGTTGCGGAAGGCGACCTGACCATGGAAGTGACGCCGCGTTCGAAGCGCGACACCTTGGGCAACGCGTTTTTGCGTATGTCTCACGGGCTGCAGGAAATCGTACGCTCCACCCGCGATGGAGCTTCGCAAGTCTCCGCTGGTTCGAACCAGGTAGCAGGCGCGGCGGACGAATCGGCAAAGGTCAGCGTGCAGGCGTCATCGGCGATTGAAGAAGTGACCAGCACCATGCACGAGATGAGCATCAACGTGCAGAACGTGGTGAAGAATACGCAGGTGCAGGCCTCCAGCGTAGCGGAAACCTCCGCGTCCATCGATCAGATGGTCACCTCGATTCAGCGCGTGGCGGATACCGCTAAGGTGCTGCTCGACATCGCGAATCGTTCGCGCGAAGAAGTCGGCGTCGGCATACAGACCATGGAAAAGACCACGGACGGATTGAACCGGACCAATCGCGCAATTCAGTCGTCCGCGGAAATTATCAATGTTCTGGGTCATCGTGCGGATGACATCGGGAAGATTATCGAAGTTATCGACGATCTTGCCGAGCAGACGAACTTGCTGGCGCTAAATGCCGCCATTGAAGCCGCACGCGCGGGCGAGCATGGATTAGGATTCGCGGTGGTTGCCGACGAAGTTCGGAAATTGGCCGAGAAGTCCACGCAATCGACCAAGGAAATCGCGGATTTGATCCAGAGCATCCAGCGCGAAGCGCGGCAAGCCGTGGAAAATATGGAGCATAGCACCCGCATCGTGGAAGAGGGCTTGAGCCTGGGCAATGACCTGGGATCGGCGCTGCACAAAATTTCCGACGTGGTCACCGAGGTTTACAAGTTCTCGCAGGAAATTGGTGCGGCCACGAACGAACAGTCCGTGGGTTCTTCTCAAATTGCCAAGGCCACCAACCGGTTGACGGAAATTACCCAGGAAATCAACTCCGCGGTAGAAGAACAGGCGTCCGGAGCGCAAGCCGTCGTGCGCGCTATGGACAAGATGCGCGAACTAGTGCAGCAGTCCGCTTCGAGCTCGACGGAACTTTCCGCCGCAGCCGAGCAGATGCTCAAATTGTCGCGCAACCTGCTGGACAACATGGACCGCTTCGTCATCGACCGTGCGGGACAAATGCGCCATCGCCGGGAGGCGACCACGCCGCTGCGACCGGGCACCGCCCAGGAAGCGCGCGAATATGAGTTGGCCGAAGTAGGACGTTCCTAACGGAGCGCGCATGCAGAAAGACTGCCAACTTGTAGGTTTTCGCATCGGCGAAGAAACGTATGGAGTGCAGATCGGCTCCGTGCGGGAAATCGTCCGCGTACCAGAAATTACTGCCGTACCGAATGCGCCAGACCTGATCGAAGGTGTGATCAACTTGCGCGGCAAGATTATCCCGGTCATGGATCTCCGAAAACGCTTCGGAAGCTCCTCCATTCAATCCGACAAAAAGAATCGAATTCTCGTGGTGGAACTGGAAAGCCGGCTCCTGGGCTTGATCGTAAGCTCGGCGTCCGAAGTACTGAAGATTCCGCCATCCGAGATTGAGCCGCCCGGAGCGGTGTTTGCCGAAGGCGAATCGAGTTACGTGACCGGAGTAGGAAAACTAAAGGGGCGGCTGGTGATTCTGTTGGACATCGCGCGGCTGCTGCGCCAACCGGAATACAGAAAACTTGAGGAGGCGGCGGAGCCGGTCGGAACTGCCAGGTAACGCGGCTTCGCGGGTGCGAAGCGCCACGGCAGTTCGGAAGGGCCGCCATCATTCAGCATGGGAACGATCACTGCGCAGATTCAACTGACGGAAGCGGAACTGAAGCTCCTGCAAACCCTGGTGTATCAGGAATGCGGGATGTACTTCGACGAACGCCGCAGCCATTTCCTGAAGGATCGGCTGCAACGCCGGCTGAAGGCCTGTAACCTCGAATCGTTTTACAGCTATTACCGCCTGCTGACCAGCCGCGAGGGGCGTAATGAGCTGGCTCTGCTGCTGGAAAATCTAACCGTCAACGAAACGAGCTTTTTCCGGAACCGCCCGCAACTGGATCTTCTGCAGAAGTCGGTCCTGGAAGAGATCCTCCACCACAAACAGGAACGCCGCGATTGGAATTTGCGCGTGTGGAGCGCTGGTTGTTCGGCGGGGCAGGAACCGTATTCGGTGGCCATTCTGATCTGCGATGCTCTGGCTTACTACTACTTGCGGAACCCACTGCCATTCGACATGCCCTCGCCCAAGCCGCTGATTCCTCCACCGTGGAAGCTGGAGATTGTGGCATCCGACATTAGTTATGCCAGTTTGCGTTCCGGCCAGGAGGGGCAGTATACGGAAACGCAGATGGAGCCGGTGGATTACACCACGCGCTTACGGTACTTCGAGAAGTCTGGCGACAAATACTCGGTGAAGCCGCAGTTGAAAGAAGTGGTTCAGTTCGACTTCCACAACTTGAAGACGGAATTTCTGCCGCGACGCAACGACATCATTTTGTGTCGCAACGTGATGATCTATTTTGACGAGGCCGAGCAAAAGCGGCTGATCGATAAGTTCTGGCACTGCCTGAATCCCGGCGGCTACCTGTTCGTTGGTCACGCGGAGAGCCTGTTCGGGCTGACGCAAAAATTTCGCATGGTGCACGAGAACAACGGCACCGCCTACAAGCGACTTGAGGTAACGCCTTGAGCTTTTTGCCCGAAGATCGGGGAGCAGAACTCCGCGCGCTGTTTTTCGAAAGCGCGGCGGAAGTGCTGCAGGTTATCAACGACACCGGGCTGCAACTGGAGAAGCGTCCGGCGGATGAGGAATTAATCCGTAGTGTGCGGCGCGCGGTGCACACCCTGAAGGGCGATTCCGCTGCATGCGGCTTTACGAAGCTCAGCGAAATCAGTCACGAACTGGAAGATGTTCTGACCCTGCAGGCCGCGCAAACGCACGGAACGGCACTGGCGGAGGTCGTGCTTGCGGCAGTAGATCTGTTCGAAAGCATGCTGAGCGCGTACCAGAAACAGTTGGAACCTCCTTCTGTGGAGGCGTTTCGCACGCTGATCCACCGGCTTATGAAGAGTGCCACACCAGCAAACGGATCCGGAACCGTGCCCAATATCCCAGCCAGTTTTCGCTGGAACGAATACGAAGGGCTGATGATTTCCGAAGCGGTGCTGCGCGGCGAGGCGGTATACAACGTTGCGTTGCGCATCGACCCCAACAGCGCGATGCGCGCCGCTGCATTCCAGTTGGTGCGAAACGTCTTGCATGCGTGCGGCACAGTGATCGCCCTTCGGCCGGAAGACAATGCCACCGCTGCTGCCGTCGAAATTGTGGAAGCGGCGCTCGCAAGCACGCATCCGAAAGAACACATTGCCCATCGCTGTCGGATTCCGTCGGTAGTGTCCGATTTGCGCATCGAGCAGGCCACGCAAGCGGACGAGGCGGAACACCAACTTCTCGGCGACTTGTTAGAAGCACAGGCCGCGCAGATCAACGCGCGCGCCGAAGAGGGCCACGAGGCGCTTAACGCAAAACAGACCGCCGGAGCGTCGGCAGTTGCGGCAGTGGCAGAGAGTTCCTTGCGCGTGGATGCCGCCCGAATCGAAGCGGTAATGAATCTGGTGGGCGAGTTGATCATTGGGAAATCAATGCTGCACCGCACGCTTCTGGAATTTGATCAGCGGCACGCGAAGGATCCGATGCGCGTGAAGTTCGCTGAAGCGCTGGCGTTTCAATCCCGCGTGTTGGATGAACTGCATAAGTGCGTGCTGAAGATTCGTATGGTGCCGGTGGAACAACTATTCCGGCGCTTCCCCCGCGTGGTGCGCGATGTCGCCAAACTGTGCGGAAAAGACGTAGCGCTTGAAATTACCGGCGAGCACACGGATCTGGACAAGGGAATTCTGGATGCCTTGGCCGAACCGTTAACGCACATCGTCAGAAATTCGGTTGACCACGGAATTGAGCCCGCCGATGACCGCCTGGCCGCCGGCAAACCGGCACGCGGCACCATCTCGCTGAATGCCTACCACCAGGGCACGCAAGTGGTGCTCGAAATCAAGGATGATGGCCGCGGTATCGATTTAGACATGGTGCGCGACCAGGCGGTACGCAGTGGGCTGATCAAACCGGACGACGCCAAACGCCTTCTCGAGCAAGACCTTCTGAATCTGATCTTCGAGCCGGGATTCAGCACCGCCTCCGAAGTCACGGAAATTTCCGGTCGCGGCGTGGGCATGGATGTTGTGCGTACGGTGCTCGATCGGCTGAAGGGTACAGTCCAAGTCTCGTCGGCCAAGGGCCAAGGCACGACGATTCAATTGAGAATGCCTCTTACGCTCGCCAGCATTCAGACGCTGCTGTTTCGTGTGGCGGGCCGCTTGTTCGCCGTCCCCCTCTCCGCGGTCATCGAAATTACCCGAATCCACGAACAGGAAATTCATCGCGTGGACCAGCGAGAAGTGTTGCGTTTGCGCGATCAGGTGCTGACGCTGGTGCGACTCAGCCGGCTGAGCAGAATCCATGCGGTAGAGGATGGAGCAAAAAAGAAAAAGAGTTTCGTAGTGGTCATCGGACAAGCGGAAAAGCGATTCGGTTTGTTGGTGGATAGCATGGTGGGTGAGGAAGAGTTGGTGATCAAGGCGCTCCCTGGCGAAATCGTGGCGAGCGATCTGGTAAGCGGTGCGTCCATCCTGGGCGACGGAACCGTGGTGCTGATTCTGAATGTTCCGGCGATCCTGACAAAATTATCGAGATCAGTGCCATTGGGAGCCATCGCATGAAAGAGCGAGTCCGCGTGCTAGTGGTGGACGATTCCGCGCTGATGCGGAAGCTGATTCCGCTCATCCTCGAAAGGGATCCTGACATCGAAGTCGTCGGGACGGCGATGGATGGCGCATTTGCGCTAAAGAAGATCGCTGAACTGCAGCCCGATGTCGTGACCCTGGATCTGGAAATGCCGCGCATGGATGGTATTGAGACGCTACGCACGATCATGCGCAACGCACCGTTGCCGGTGATCGTCTTCAGCACCCATTCGCGTGAAGGAGCGTACTCGACTTTTAAAGCTTTGGCGCTGGGCGCCATCGATTTCGTAGCCAAGCCCCGCGACGCCGCGGCAGGGAACCTGGATCCGGTGGCCTACCAGTTGGCGCAGAAGATCAAGGTTGCGAAACGTGCGGGCGGACCTAAGACGCTGCCGAAACTGGAAGTGGAAGCGCCGGTGCGACAGAAGAATCGTCCCCGCACGGCCATCGCCCCGAACCGCATCATCGCCATCGGGATCTCCACGGGCGGCCCGAACGCTTTGCAGTACGTCCTGTCGCAAATCCCTAGCGATTTTCCGGCGAGCATCGTGATTGTGCAGCACATGCCGGAGGGGTTTACGGATATGTTTGCGCGCCGATTGGATGAATGTTGCGCGCTGGAAGTACAAGAAGCGAAGTCTGGCGATTTGCTGCTGGCGGGGCGCGTGCTCATCTGCCCCGGCAATCGCCACATGATGGTGCGACGCATGCCCCGCGGGGAAATGGTTGTGCTCTCCGACGGCCCGACGATCAACGGCCACCGGCCTTCGGTGGATGTGCTGTTTCACTCCGTGGCCCAGGAATTTGCGCTGACCGCCGTAGGCGTTTTGATGACCGGCATGGGTGACGACGGTGCCGAAGGACTGGGCGCCATCAAGGCCGCGGGCGGAATTACCATCGCCCAAAGTGAAGAAACTTGCGTAGTGGGTGGAATGCCGCGCGCCGCCATCGTGAAGGGCTATGCCACGAAGGTGTTACCGCTAGATGGCATGGCGAGCTTTCTGGTGAGCCAGTACGCCGGACAACAGAACGGTGCCAGTGACAAAACGGATTCTTCGGACAAGAGCGACAAAACCGAGAAGAACGAGAAGGTTCCAGTTTCAACTCCGCGCGCCTGACCGGGCGACGGAGCAAAGGAGAAGGTCATGCAACAGTTTTCAGCGCTACTACGGAAAGACCAACAGCCGGTGCGCTATTTGATCGTGGACGACTCCGTCTTCGCCCGGAAGAACTTGATCAAGATGATCGAGCAGTTTGGCGGCGAAGTGGCCGGGGAGGCCGGCGATGGACTGACGGCCATCGCGGAATATGGCCGCGCCAAGCCCGACATCGTCCTGATGGACATCACCATGCCCCAGATGGAAGGGATTGAGGCGGTGGAACGCATCGTCCGCCAACATCCCGACGCGCGCATCGTCATGGTCTCGTCGGTAGGCTACCAGGAAAACATTCTCGCGGCTTTGCAGAAAGGGGCAAAACACTTTGTGCAAAAGCCAGTGAAGCCGGAAGTGCTCTACGAAATCCTCCGCTATGTGCTGGGAGATGATCCGAATGGGGTGGGCGCGCCCGTGGCGCTTGCCGGGGAGCATCAGCTATGAGGATGGAATTGATTCAGCCTTTTATTAACGCCGCGGATGCCGTTTTTGCGGAATCGCTGCAGGCACCCACGAAGATTGCGGATTTGTCGATGGACGAAAACACCTACCGGCGCAAGGGTGTTGCCGCGCTGATCGCCATCAAAGGCGATATCGAAGGTCGCGTGATTCTAGACCTCGCGCCAGAAGTGGCGATGCGCGTGGCGGGGCACTTGGCCGGCAGCCCGATGCCCGAGAGCGAACAAGTCGTTCGCGAAACGGTTTGCGAATTGGCGAATATGGTCATCGGCAATTCGGTGACTCTGCTGAATGACCAAGGCTTCCGTTTCAAGGTATTTCCTCCCGAAATTCACATGAACGAGGAAGGTCTTGCGGGGAGCGCCGATACCGAAGCGATGGTGCTCTGCGTGGAAACTCCCTGTGGAGACATTTATCTGAATATCGCGATGCACTACTTGCATCGCCGCCGCCGCGAACAGACGGCCGTGCCCGCGCTCGATTAAAAGTTCCTTCAGGTCCAGTCCGTAGGCAGGGTGCAGCAATGCGCCCTGCTTCCCCTCTTTTGCGTCTGCGCTGTAGTACACTCTTGCCGAACCCGATAGTTGAAACCAAAAATGTTGACGCGGAGGCGCATGTTGATTCGGTCTTTGTTGGTCGGTTGTTTTCTTCTCCTTTCCTCGGCGCAATTGCTTCCGCAAATTGCGAACCTCCCGGACATACCGGAAGCAGGCTCTACCGAAGACATTTCAAAAGCTACGACGGCGCCGCAGTTTCTGTCGCCCTGGGTTTCTTATGTACCGGCATCAGCGAACGTGCCGTCTCCCCGGGCGTTCTTTGGGCGGATCATGGGAGCGCCGGGCGAGCTAATCAATTCCGAGAAGGCCTATGCGTACTGCCGGGCACTGGCGGCGGCTTCCCCGCGTGTGCGTGTCTTCACGATTGGCAAATCGGAGGAAGGACGCGAGATTCTGCTGGTGGCCATCGCCGACGAGCAGGGCATTGCGGATCTGGACCAGTTGAAAGAGGCTACGGCGGAATTGGCTGACCCCCGCAAGGCTGATGC
>Ga0335085_10003745_pt1 | contig 25871 bp, 19 predicted proteins | sample Lox_Sample_45_FD_206712 | JGI IMG/M metagenome (GOLD analysis project Ga0335085, IMG submission 206712) | Soil microbial communities from Loxahatchee National Wildlife Refuge, Florida, United States - Lox_Sample_4.5 | ecosystem: Environmental > Terrestrial > Soil > Wetlands | place: USA...
ATTTCGCCTTCACCTATGTATGGCTCGGGCAAAAAGATCGGGCAATCGACTCTCTGCAAAAAGCATTTCAGGAACGTGACTGGCGTATGGCTGAAATCACTGTCAACCCGGACTGGGACCCACTGCGCTTCGATCCCCGCTTTCAGGAGTTGGTGCGCCGCATGAACCTCCCGCAATAGTTGTCCAGCCCATCGAGAAAATTTGATCTACCGTGCTTCCCCTACGCTGGTGAATGAAAGGGAATCCAGAATCACCCTTGGTCGTCTGTCACGTCTTCACACGATTGTTGAAATCACTCAGAACGACTTGTTCCGATCAGGCAGAAAGGTCGTACAGGGACACCTGTAGAATCGAAACTTTAGTTGCAAAACCTGAGATTCTACAGCTGTAGTTTTGCACCGGTGATGGTCCGGTGATTGCAGTCATGGTCGGTGAGCGAGAGAGGGATGAGAATCTTGGACCCCACAGAGCAACGATGCAAAGCACTATGCTTTAGAGCCGCAGGCGAAGAAGACACTGACGAACTCGCGCGACTGGTCACGGAAATGTGTCTCATGCTGGAAGAACGTCAAGCAGAATTGCGAAAGACCGACGGACGTGGAATTTCTGCTGCCAACTGACTGCCCCGAGGATCGAAGCATTGCATTGTTCGGTAGGAGCTGTTGGTTGCAGTCCACAGGGTTCTGGCAATCCTGTCCCGCGTGGGAGTGGACATATGAAAACACCAGAATTGGCCGATGTGGGGTGGCTTGGACCGCGGTACGAAATGGATGACGCCAGCCATCGCTTTGGGAAGTGCTCTCAATGCCATGAGATCATCTGCGTGGAAAAAGCCGTGACAGACTCAAACAGTGCGGGGCCCGAAACCAATGAAATGCTTTATAAACTGTTTCGCACCCACGTGAAGCTCATGCACTCTGAGCGCTCCACCCAATCCGCTGCCTGAGAGAAGCCCCAGAATCCAAAAATTTTAAAGCCTTCTTCCTCCCAGTGATGTTCGAGACGGATTTGCTCCGGCAACACTATTCAAGCCGAGTGAAGGGCTACTCGCATGTAGCTGTCGAAATCACGTTTACACTCATTTGAAGCAACCGGGCAATGCTACTGGGCTTGTACCGAACTGTCACTTTGAGAAGAACAACTCATTCGCAGGGCACCTTGGGAGTCGTAGAGCCTGCGCCGGGGAAGGAAGCATCAACGCAGTCGTGAGGGTTTACTTCTCTCGCCCGAACAGGTTCTTGGCCCTTGAAAATAATGAAGAGCCCACGTTCGCGCTTCACCGTAGCCTCTTGTCCAGCCGCCCACGATGCAGGATAGTACCCAGTGAATGATTCGTAGCGTACAACGTATTTCTTGCCTTGCCAGTCCAGTGTCAAATCATAGACTGGATGGCCGTCAAAAACGGGGGCTCGTCCTGACCAGCCAACGAGCCGACCTTGCTCATGTTCTTTGACCGAGACTACCTTGGCTTTGCTCACCCCTTGGTCCGCGAGCAAGAAAATCTCACAGCAGAAACTGACGGTCAGATTGGATCTGGGCGATCGATCGAGTTGGTACTGCGTGCTGGACGAAGGCTGCGTGGTCCAGCGGGAACAAAGGGTGAGCACAACGGCCAAGGCGCTGCGCGAGGGTTCGGCAAAATGCCGCGCAGCCGCATCGCACTGGAGACCGAGATGCATTCACCCTAGGTGAGTCGGCTACTGAGCGAGTTGCGGCATGAAGTGATCGTGGCGCATGCCCGCAATGTGCGGCTGATCGGGGAGAGCCGGAAGAAAGACGATCGGTTCGATGCGCAGACCCTGGCGCGGCTGGCGCGGATCGACCCCGAGTTGCTGTGTCCGGTTAGAGAGAAATTAACGAGCGGAGAGAAGTCTCTAGACGGCAACTGATGACCTGCCGTTGTCAGAAGTTCTCCATCATCCACATGTTGCTACTCTGATCTCTGTCAATGATCGCCAGGTGCCGGCCGTCGGGAGAAGGAAGGCCGTGACAAGTATCTCCGCCGTCGCACTTCCGAAGAGATGTTGCATTTCCCTGAAAGTCCAGGAAGAAGAGCTCGTTTCCTCTCTGTCCCTGCCTACTTGCAAAAAGTCCCGCTTGATCCGCTGACCACTCCAGCCAGATCAGTTTTACGTCTGATCGGTAAGGGATTGTGCGTATGCTGCGGTCACGTAATGAATAAATTTCAATCGGGCTTTCCGGACTTCGGGCAATCGCAAGCCGAGTGCCATCTGGTGAAATAACGCAGGTCGGAACTTCAAGTGTCCCGAGTTCGCGAACAAGATTGAACCGTGCCAATTCGGAACCACGGCCCTTTATCGGATCGAGAATCGAGACAATCATCTGCTTGCGATCTTCGCTTTGCTCCGCGATCGAACACGTAGTGGAAGGTGGCAGGGCACAGGACACATTGCCGTGACGTGATAGCTGCAATATGGTTTCTGGAATTCCGCCGGCGAGCGGAATTCGCACGATCGGAAATGGGATTGTCGGGTGTTCAATACTCTGCCCATTCGGCCAAATCCGCCCGATATACCATTTGCCATCTGGAGTGGTCGCACCCAAGAGCAGCGCTCCTCCGGCCATCGATGACACGATCGGTTCTGGCGCGCCTGAATCGAGAGATTGCTTATGCAGGCTCCACCTGAGTCGGTTTCGAGCGACCAGAACCTTACCCTCGGCAGTCCAACCGCGAACGCTGTCGTCCTCCTCCAGAGCAAATCGTCGAATGTTACCGAGCCGCTTTCCAGCAGCCTCAATATCGGCGATATACGTCGTATAAAACCCCGAGGACGCTACGAAGGTCAGTCGCTTGTCATCCTTCGTGACGCTACCGCTAGACACGCAAAAGTTAGGCCAGTTCGTTAGCCGCCTGGGTTCTTCGAGGCGCCTGCCAGTGGCGAGATCGAGGCGCATTGCCCAGTAATTGCAGACAGTGTCGCTTTCGGGTAAGCCATACACCGCCCGTCCATTGTGCAGCCACACAAAGTCGTTCATCTTGGAGAGTTCGGCATCTCGGAGCACTGTAATCGGGGAACCGCCCTCCAGAGGTTGGCTCCACGCTGTGCTACCCGATGCATCTCTTGAAACGTAAAGGTAGTGTTTCCCATCCGGAGACCATCCCGAACAGTCCATTGCGGTGCCCTCGTTGGCCTCGTAGGTCTTCCGGGCTTGCTCGCCATTGGGTCCCATGAACCAAATCTCGCGTTCTCCCGCCTGACCTTTGTTGGTTGCGAATGAGATCTCATTGCCATCGGGAGAAACAGCACAGCCGAGGGCATGTTCGCGAAGCTTGGTCGGCGCTCCGCCAAGTACAGAAACTACCCAAATGCTGGCTGTAGCTGAACTCCAGTCTCTCCATTCTTCTGCAGCTGGATACGCGTTGACGAGAAACCTGGTGTTATCGGGAAACCAGCCAATTACACCCCACTTTACATTCTGCTTTTTCAGGGCTTCTGGTTGCGGAGTTGTGTGTGTCTCGCCACTCTCGATGACCTTGAGATGAAGTCCTGAGGTGTCGCTATATGCCAGGTATTTGCCGTCAGGCGAAATCGCACCGCCGATCACGGGGTTCTCACTGGAATTGAACGTGAGTTGGCTTAACTTGATTCCAGGAGCAATCGAGACCGTTTTCGGGGGATGGTAAAGCACGTATACAACCGCCCCAACAGCGATTGCGGCGGCAACACCCAAACCGACGATCCAGCCATAGGCGACCTGTTTAAGAGTCGACTTTCGTCGCAATTTTTCAAGATCGGCGCATATCTCGGAGGCAGTTTGATATCGAGCATCGCGCTCCTTCTCGAGGGCTCCGTTCACTATCTTTTCGAGCCCTGTCGGAATTCGACCATTTCGCTCGTGTATAGCAATCGGCTCCCGGTTGAGAATGGCATCATGCAGCACTGATGCGTTTTCGCCCGGGAAAGCTCGCTGCCTAGTCGCCATTTCATAAAGCACCAGGCCGAAGGAGAACAGGTCGGTCCGCGGGTCTAATTTCTCACCTCGCACCTGCTCCGGAGACATGTAAGCAGCGGTCCCGACCGTCGTGCCGGTGCGCGTCAGGGTCAGCAGTGGATTCGATCCCTGCTTCGGCCGTGGCTCGACTGATGATTGAGGCTGGGGCTCCACAGATTCAAATTCATGGAGTTTGGCGAGGCCGAAATCCAGTATCTTCGCTTGCCCGCGGTTGGTAATGAAGATGTTTGCCGGCTTAATATCGCGATGAATAATGCCCTTCTGGTGCGCGGCCTCGAGTCCGCGCGAAATCTGTAGGGCAGTATCCAGCAGTGACTCGAGTCGAAAAAGCGGATCGCGCTTCGAGTCTGCTTCTTGCGAAAGTACGTCACGCAGCGCGTGGCCTTCCAGCAACTCCATCACAATGAAGGGCTGCCCTTCATGTTCTTCAACCGCATGGATGGTACAAATATTGGGATGATTGAGCGCCGAGGCGGCACGCGCTTCGCGCTCGAAACGCTGCATTGCCGCGGCATTTCCTGCTAATTCTTCGGGCAAGAACTTCAGGGCTACGCGGCGTCCAAGCTTGATGTCTTCAGCTTTATAAACTACGCCCATGCCGCCGCCACCGAGCACTTCCAGCACCCGGTAGTGCGCGACTCTCCTGCCGATCAGGTTTTGACCAACCGTGGGTGCGGGCGGGTTGCTGTTGTCAGGGGTGGACTCCACCCATTCCACCGGAGGTTTCCAGCGGTATCCACGTCGCGCCAGCGTCTCGATAAAACGAGGATTCTCCGCCGAGTCCCCCAGCGCCTGCCGCAGCCGGTTCACAGCGGAGCCGATGCTGTGCTCGAACTCTACGATAGTGTCGTTCGGCCATAGCCGCTTGCGCAGATCCTCCCTCGGCACCAGTTCGCCCGGCCGCTCCAGTAGCGCGACCAGGACTCGCAGGGGTTGCTCGGAGAGACGGACGGTCTTATCGCCGTCCTTACGCAACTCGCCCGTCCGGAGATCAAGCTCAAAGCCCTCAAACCGGACCGCGTTCTTGGATCGGCCAATGTCGGGCACAACTCACCCCAGAGTGCCCGGATTTTACCACCGGTGGGACGTGACCCAAGCCCGTTCCTGCACCGAGCCACCCTCCTGATCTAGTGCTATGACAGGTAGGCTCCGCGCGTAAGTACAGGTCAATTCAGAGCTTACAGTCGTGACGCAACGGTGAAGTATTGGTGACGCGCTTTGCATTGCGCCAACTCGTGCGCCAGCGGATAGTGGCCGCGTCATTTCAGAAGAGGAGAATATGAAGAAAAATCCAACGGTTGCAATTATTGCCATCGCGTTCTTCGCCGTGCTGGCAATCCCTCTTCAATCGGCCGCTCAAGAACACTCAGGAGCGCACAAGAGACACCCCCGATACAAACTAGTCGATCTAGGCACGTTTGGCGGTCCTGAAAGCTTCCTCTATGGCTGGGACCACTCGCACTTTGCGCATGTATTCAACAATGAGGGGACACTCACCGGCTGGGCCGAAACTCCCGAACGTGATCCCTCTTCCGACCCTAACTTCTGTTGGGACTTGGACTGCTTTGTTGCCCACGCCTATCGCTGGCAGAACGGAAGAATGAGAGACCTGGGAACTCTGCAAGGGGGCGCGAGCAGCGACTCCCGCTGGATCAGTGAGAACGGACTGATCGCAGGAGACTCTGAGAACGGTGAATTGGACCCGTTGAATCCCGGTTTACTGCAAATTCGTGCTGTTCTCTGGAAGGGCGGCCAAATCATCGAACTGGGGAGCTTGGAGGGCGGATACGACAGCCTCGCTCATGCAGTGAACAGCAGGGGCCAGGTTGTTGGAACGTCGCTGACCACAGTCTCCGATCCTGACTCGATCATGGGTGCGATCTACGGCTGGCCGCAACAGACTCGTGGATTCCTTTGGGAGAACGGGAGCATGCGGGACCTTGGGACGCTGGGCAGTGGCACCAACGCGATGGCGCTGATGTTGAACGAAAGTGGCCAGGTCGCCGGGTATTCCTACACAGGACCCGACCCCAGTTCGGGCTGCCCCTTTCCCCTCGTCACCGCGTCGTTTCGTTGGCAGAAAGGTACGATGTTGGACCTCGGTACCCTCGGTGGCACTTGCACTCTCGTCAGTGATCTCAACAACCGTGGTCAGGTGGTTGGCGTTTCGAATCTTGCAGGAGATGAAACGCGGCATCCCTTCTTCTGGCAGCAAGGCGTCATAAGAGACCTGAGCACTCTCGGCGGAGAAGGCGCTGCAATCGCTGTGAACGAAGCCGGCATCGCGGCAGGCTGGTCGAACCCTGAGGGCAACGCCGTCACTCGCCCAACGATGTGGAAGGATCACCACGTCATCGATCTTGGGACGGTGGGCAGCGATCCCTGCGGGATTGCGACCGCACTTAACTCCCAGAGCATGGTGGTTGGCTTCTCTGGCGACTGCAACTTTGATGACTTAAACGCCTTTCTGTGGGAACCCGGAAGATCTATCGTCGATTTGAACGATTTCGTTCCTCCGAACTCCGATCTTCACTTGCGAGTTGCCTGGGCCATTAACGACCGCGGTGAGATTGCTGGACTCGGCAGGTTTCCTGACGGTGTCCATCACGCCTTTGTGTTAGTCCCGTGCGGAGATGGCGTCCCTACAGACCACGACGGCTGTCGCGGTCCTCGTGACCAACCAGACGCAACTGCAGGAAAGCTCCAACGCCCCACCCTCCAGCCAGGTTTCCAAACGCTCTCTGGCCCGCGCCGATTGCAAGCCTTTCACCCGTGGCATCAGAGGTGAACCCTGTTCTGAAGCATAGCCCGCAGTGGAAGACAAGGGAACTCACTACGAAGCACGTCGTCGGATTCATCATCGCAACTAGACAGCACATAAATTCAACTTGTCCGCGGAAACTTGAGCAATTCAGATTGGAGCGCCGTATATGACAACTAAAAGGCCAGTCTTGGTCCTCGAAATCACGATGTTGTTAGTAACGAGCACAACAATTCGCCTGGCCGCGCAGGAGAACTCTGAAAGTATCGGCCACGACCGGCGTCACGTCAGATACAGACTCGTCGATCTGGGCACGTTTGGCGGTCCCAATAGCAGCGACTTTGCATCCCCGATCATGAACAACCAGGGCGGAATCACCGGTGGGGCCGATACCGCCGATTCCGATCCCAATGCTCCCAATTGCTACAACCCGGATTGCTTCGTCACCCACGCTTACATTTGGAGGAAGAGTGTACTCACCGACTTGGGTGGACTTCCTGGTGGCTTTGGGAGCGCTGGTAATTGGATCAACGACCATAACGAGGTCGCCGGGGAATCCCTGAATGGTCAGATCGATCCATTGCTGGGCCTACCAGCTCGTGCTGCTGTTCTCTGGAAAAGCAACGGTCAGATCGTTGACCTGGGAACTTTCGGCGGGAATGAAAGCTTGGCCGCAATGATCAACAATCGGGGGCAGGTCGTCGGAGCGGCTGCGAATGCCATCGCAGATCCTTTTCCAGGGCCCCTCGGGTTCTGGGGAACACAGTCGCGGGCCTTCCTGTGGGAGAAGGGCGTGATGAGAGACCTGGGCGACTTGGGCGGCCCCGACGCTTTTGCGACCTTCGTGAACGAGCGCAGCCAGATCGCAGGTGTCTCTTACACCAGTTCGACTCCTAGCCCAATCGAAACCCAATGCGGAAAGGACATCCCACCACAAAATCCGTTCCTCTGGGAAAAGGGCCGGATGATCAACTTGGGTACGCTAGGCGGCATTTGCGGGTTCCCGTCGTACCTTAACAACCAAGGGCAGGTTGTTGGGCAATCTGATCTTGCGGGAGATTTCACCGCCCATCCTTTTCTCTGGGATCCCAAGAGGCATCCCCATCTCCGAGACTTGGGCACACTGGGAGGGACCTTCGGGTTCCCCACAGGGCTGAATGACGCGGGCGAGATTGTCGGCGCGGCGTCTACTCCAAACGACGAGGCATTTCATGCGTTCTTCTGGAGCAACGGAGTGATGAAGGACCTGGGCACCGTCAAAGGCGACGGATGCAGTGTGGCCTATCACATAAATGCCGGCGGTCAGGTCGTGGGCACGTCAGGGGACGGCTGCAACGAAGTGCACGCGTTTTTTTGGCAATACGGCGGTCCCATGATGGACCTGAACGATCTTGTACCTTCCGGATCAGGCTTGGTGTTGACCGCCGGAGAGTTCATCAATGACCGCGGGGAAATTGGCGCCAGTGGCGTACTTCCGAATGGTGACGACCATGCGATCCTTTTAATTCCCTGTGACGACACCCAAGGCGACATCGACGGTTGCGGGGATTTCGCACAAAGCGTAAATGAAGGTCCAACGAGTCCGGCATTCCCAGCGAAGGAATCTGCGTCTCAGTTCAAGCAAACCCCGAGCGAAAGCGTGGCGAGACTTCGAGCCCGCCTGGCCCGGCGGTACCGCATTCCTGGCATTGGCTGGCCCAAGCAATAAGCGAGGCAACATTACGCCATGAGAGTGGGTGGTTTGTAACCGGGCCGCGTTACCGAGCCCTGCGAGCGCTACATCAGCAGTCACAACGAAGTCAGGGCACTAGAACTGCAGCTGCGCTTTTACCTGAATCATTCTGCCGACGTTGTCGCCGCCCAATCCGCTGCCGAGGAGGCTGGTGGGCGGCGAATTTGTATAGGCGAGCATGCCAAAAGTCGGTGCGGAAGTGCTGTGATCGGGCATGCCGAAATTGGGATAGTTGAATACATTAAAGAACTGCACACCTAGTCCAAGCTCGAGACTCTCGCGTCCTGGGATTTTGGTCTTCTTCATGACTGTGAAGTCGGAGTTGAAATACCCGGGTCCACGGAAGCGGTTGCGGCCCTGCGTGAAAGAGACGCTCCCCGGGTCGTTTAGGCAGTCTGGAAATGGGCCAAGCTTGGCAGTATTGAATCCTGTCTCGCAACCTGGTTGCACGAAGCGTGCCCGGGGATTAGGGTCCCCGCTGGAGAGAAACTGCGCGATCTGACAAGGATGAGGGGCGAGCGGTGCGGCTGCGCCCTTGCCGCATGGGAGATCAGGGACCGAGGAAGAAACGGGCACAGCATAAATTTGTCCGAAGTAATTGTTCGATACCAACTGGCCTGACTTCTGACCGTCATAAACCGTGTACGGAAATCCGGTGCGCACGAAAAATGTTCCCGATAACTGCCATCCCTTGAGGAGAAAATCTGGCCCGTGCCTGCGGAAAGCCGATTCCAACGGAACTTGCCACACGTAGTTTGCGTTCAGGGAATGCCGAACGTCGTATTCGGCCGGGCCGTATGCCCCGCGAATATAGTTGGGATCCTGCGGACTCAGGGAACTGCTCAAGGTAAAGCTGTACAGCCCGCCATTGGACACTTCATCAAGCGCGTGCCCGTAGGTGTAATTAGCTTGAAACAGTCCCTGTCCCCAACGATGGAAACGGTGGCGGAACGAAACAACCATGCCGTTGTAATTGGAAACCGCTTCCGAGCGGAGTTCTGAAACACCGCCGAAGCGAGGGTCCGCGCAAGGTGGAACGGGTGTGCTCGTGCATAAACCGGGAGGCAGCGATCCGAAACCAAACGCGTTCACATTCGGATCAAGCACCAGCAGGTGAGTCCCATGATTGCCGAAGTAGCCAATGTTGATTGACGTGGAGGGGCCAAACGCCTGCTGCACCTCCAGGCTCCACTTCTGATACTGAGGGGACCGAGTGCGGCCTCCAGGAACAGTGATCGCGGGAGGGGAGAAGTTGGAATCGGCCTTCCTGAAGTCCGCTAAAGTCTTGCCGAGAGGGAAGCCATTGACGAATTCAGTATTGGAACTGGATGCTGCATCGAAAAGATTGTCTTTCTCGCCGGGAGCCAGGTTATAGCCGGTGATGTTGTAGGAATTCAGCAGTGGCGGGTTGCTGGAAAGCGTTTGCGCCAGGTTTCCTTGCAGAGGATCGAAGAAAATTCCTGCTCCGCCGCGGAGTACGGTGCTGCGGGCGGTGCCAAATGGTTGCCAGGCAAAACTGACCCTGGGCGACCAGTTGATAGTCTCGGCGGCGGCGAGAGCATGCCTTTGATTGACGAGAATCGCCTGGTTGTAGGGTTGGGCCGGATCGTGGCTCACAGAATTGAATGCGCCAGCCAGGCGGACGAAGCAGCGATGTTCACAAGTAGGATTCGACCAGTGTTCCGCTCGAAGGGCAAACGTGAGCGACAGATTGGGTCGCGCGTGCCACTCGTCCTGGGCATAAAGCGCGATGCTCGAGAAGCCAAGTTGTTGGGTCTTGGCTGACTCAAAGCTCTGACTCAGGAGTGTGAAGTCGGTGTCCTTGGAAGAGGAGTCGAAGCCACCCTGATAAAAGGCATCCATCGTCTGCACTGATAAAAAACCGACCGTGTTGAGCTGATAACCAGAAAGAGTCCATTGAATGCTTTCGACGCTGGCCCCGAATCCGAACCGGTGGTTGGCCAGCGTCTTCACCACGTCTTCCGAGAGCTGATACTCGGGGACATCGTTTGCAATCGGACGGTCCCAAAAAGTTGCACCTCCGAGACCGTTGAACAGGGAAGTACCAAAACTCAACACCGTGGGAAAAGTGCTCTGAGCTTGCGCGACATCGCGGACCCCAGAAACGCTGGCATAGTACGAACTCGCGAATAGGAACTGACTCGCCGCCGAAGAACCGAACGCATGGTTCTCAATGAACTGGCCCTGCCACCATCGAACATTCCAATCAGCGTCGAAATCCGAATTGATGGGGTCTGTGTAGAGAGCACCCACCCCGTCTTCATACCGCAAGCGAAAAAGGGCACGATCTCGAGGACCGATGTTCCAGTCCATGCGACCAGCCGTCAAGGTATTGTGACTGGGTCGGCCGGGAGAAAGGAAGTAGTGCTGTGCGCACGGCGCGCCATTGAGCACATCGAAGTCCGGGCCACAGCCGCCGAGCAGGTCTCCTGGAACCCCTTCTTGCGCAGTGCTTGCACCAGGAGCCGCATCAAAGAGGTGGAAGATCTTTGTATAAAAGTCATGAGAAGCCGACTCCGTACCGAACTTCTTGTCTATATTCTGCATGGTCGCAGTTTCGAGTTTCTGAGTCGGCGCGACGACGAAGAGCGGTGCAGAGATGAACAATCGCATGCCTTCGTTGTCCAGGAAGAAAAAGACCTTATCCTTCTTAATGGGACCACCGAACGACGCTGCCCACTGATTCGCGTTGTCGAACGGACGAGGGATTCCAAATGCATTTCCGAACCAATCGTTGGCATTGAGGATGCGGCCATTCCAGTAGTACTGTGCATTACCATGGAACTGGTTGCTGCCTGACTTCGTGACGTAATTGATGTTTCCCCCTGCGGCCCCGCCAAACTGGCCGGAATATCCGTTGCTGCCCACTGTAACTTCCTGAATCTGGTTCTGCCCGGAAAGAAGGCCAAAAGCATTGGTAATTGCTCCGTTAGTGCCGTTGTAGGTATCGCTGGCACCATCTGTCGCGTAGTGGTACGAACTGCCAGGCATGCCCAGGATCGAGAAATTGCCGCCCCAGGGCGAGTCCGTATCCATGATCACGCCAGGGGCAGTCTGCACGACATAGGTGAGGTCATTTCCGGGATTCGGAACTTCTGAGACCTGAATCCCATTCATCGTGGAGGACACGTCGCCGTTTTCCGCGTGGAGGAGTGGCGCCTCGTCTGTGACAGTGATGCTGCTGGAAGCTTCCGCAATGGTTAGTGTGAAGTTGACCGATACCTGAGGCCCAACCAGAACATCCACCAGACGACGTTCTTTCCGGAAGCCCACGTGCGTGACAGCCACGGCATATCTGCCCGGCGCAAGAAAGAAGAACTGATAGGAACCTTCGCGGTCAGTTCGAGTGGATTGAACGGTTCCCTTTGCTTCGTCCTTGATTTCAACAGTGGCGTCGGAGACAACCGCAAGGCTGTGATCGACAACGATTCCGCCTAACCCACCAGAAGCGGTGCTTTGTGCGTACAATCCAGGCGTGGCACAAGCAAGTATGCAGACCAACAGGAATTGACGCGCTGTTGTCCTCATGGCCCGCTCACCCCAAACATAACCGCCCGAGCCGGCCGAACTCAGGCTCGGCGGTTCCGATTGTGCGCATTATCTTACTCTATTCCTGCTTGCCGCGAGTCTTGTTGACCCCACACCGGGTCACGCAATTGCCCACCAACCATCCTAATTTTGGATTTCCCGGTTACTAGCGCAGGGACGTGTACGGGTTTGATTACTTCGAACAGTCGCCAACCAGCGTCCTGATCCAGTTAGGAGCAGAGCTTCTGAAAACAAGCGCTCGCCGTCGGAGTTTCGACAGTCAGAAATTTTCCATCATGAACATGTTGGCGTTCTGTTTTGCCTCATAAATCGCGACGTGGCGACCGTCAGGAGATGGATTCGCCATGCACATCCATGGCTCCGTGCACGTCCACACGGCGTTGGTCCTACCGCGCATGTCCAAGTGCAACAATTCACCGGAATTTTGTTTGTGCGTTGAGACAAATAGTCCCTTCCCGTCTGCCGCCCAAATTAGGTGCCGCAAGGGATCTAACCCGTAAATGGGAATTGTGAACATTGAATGAGTACGCAAGAAGTGGATTTCAATCGGGCCCGCTGGGCTGCGTGCGAGAGCAAGACGAGAACCATCCGGCGAAAGATCGCATAAGAGCAGGTGATCACTTCCCAACCCTTGATCCTCGGCAAGACCAAACCGGGCCAGCTCTGCGCCGCGTCCTTTGATCGGATCGAACGCCGTAATCGTCATTTCTTTCAGGTCCTCGGTCGTTTCTGCAACCACACACAAATGAGACGGAGGTCTGGCGCAGAGGGTCGACCCACCTTCGCGAACCGTAAAAATCGTTTCCGATGTTCCGCCTGTGATGGGAACCCGCATAACACGAACGGTCGTTCTCAAGAGTACCGGATCCGCTTTTACCGGAAATAACTGCAGGATGATCCACTTGCCATCCGGGCTGGCGATAGCTCTTTCCGCCAGTCCTGGTCCACGTGCTAGAACCGATTCCGGAGTGTCACCGTTCAGCGATTGTTCAGAGATTTCGTAGTGATCACCCCTCAGGTGGTCGAGGATGAGTGTCTTGCTATCAGCACTCCAATCCCTAACAAGATCTTCACCACCTTCTCGGAAAGTGACCCGTCTTGAATTCGTCAAGCGTGTTCCACCCATCTCAAGATCGGCAACATAACTCGCACCACGGGCGTACGTTTCGAGAAATGCAGCGCGTTTCCCATCGGCAGTTGCGCTCGGACCAGCTATGGCAAATCCGAACCAGTTTGTCAGTCGTCTCGGGGCCTCAACGACCTTACCGGTTCGCAAATCAACACGTTTGATCCAGAGGTTACAAGGATTATCTGCTCGTACCCCAGTCGCGCTACAATTATCCGAGTACAGCAATCTCCCACCCGGTAGCCAGGTGCTATCCCCCCTAGTTTTCATTTCGGGAGATGTAAACAAGGTCGTTGTCAGGCCTCCGTTCAGACCTCGGGTCACAAAGATGTCCCCCGAGTCATTGCTGACAACGTAGCCAATCCGCTTCTCTTCGGGAAAAAAATGCAGACAACAGACCACGCTGTTCGCATCGCTTTCCAAGAGTTTGTGCGCTCCAGTTCCGTCAGGTGCGATGAGCCACATTTCTTTCTCACCTTGGAAGCGACCTCTACGTACGGAGTTTGTACTGAAAGCAATCCACGAGCCATCAGGCGAAACACCCCACGCAAGGGCCTGATCGCGAAGCTTCTGCGGAGGCCCGCCTTGAACGGAGACAACCCACACGCCGCTCGTGAGCGCTGACCATTGATCGGGGGACTCTGCTGCTGGGTGGGCATCAACGAAGAATCTTTTGCTGTCCGGAAACCAGGCGGCGTGGTCAAAACCAGTGTCCCAAACAACATTGCTATTCTTGAGTCCCTCCGGTTGAGGAACGTCCCTTATCTCGTCGCTCCCGATCTGCTTGATGTGTATGCCTTTCGCATCTGTATAGGCCAGGTATCTTCCGTCAGGAGAGAGGTTCCCCCCAGTAACAGGATTCTCAGGAGAGTTATCCGTAAGTTGTTGGATCTTGATGTCGGGCAGATCTTGCGAGGGTGTTGACGCATGTCTTACGAACCAGTAAGTTGCGCCGCCAATCAACAGCGCGGCAATCGGTGCCGCAGCGAACATCCATTTTCGCAAGCGCCTTCCCTGCGTGACCTCCCGCTTCACTGTCTCCAAATCGGCCATTATTTCAGAGACGTTCTGGTAGCGCTGCTCGCGATCCTTCTCGACCGCCTTGCCGATAATGTTCTCAAGCTTTGTCGGGAGCTGAGGATTTAAGGCCCGCACGGGAGTGGGCTTTTGATCGAGAACGGCGGCACGGAGCATTGGGCCGGTGTCACCGTCGAACGCACGTTGACCGGTCGCCATCTCGTAAAGGACCAGCCCAAATGAAAACAGGTCCGTCCGGGCGTCCAGTTTCTCGCCACGGGCTTGCTCTGGAGACATATAACCCGCGGTCCCCATCGCAACTCCCGTTCGGCTGAGGAATGGGTCGGCTGCTCTTGCGGGTGTGGCCTGCCTAGTACCGTTTACAACTTGATTATCTCCCGACAGCTCAGCCGATTCCGCATCTCTCGAAGAGACTTTCGCCAGGCCAAAGTCCAAAATCTTCGCTTGTCCTTGAATGGTGACGAAAATGTTTGCAGGTTTAATATCGCGATGGATGATGCCCTTCTGGTGCGCCGCATTCAGTCCATCTGCAATTTGAATGGCGAGGCCGAGGGCTTGGTTTAAAGGAAATGCGGCTGTATTTCCTGATTCATTCCGCGAATCTGATTTGGCGGCATTGACTCTTTTCTCTTCCAGCACTTCTCGGAGTGTCTTGCCCTCGAGCAACTGCATCACAAGGAACGGCTGATCTTCGTGTTCCCCGAATTCATAAATCGGGCAGATATTTGGGTGCTCCAACGCCGAAGCTGCTCTGGCCTCGCGCTCGAAGCGTGCCAGTGCTGCGGGGTCTTTAGTTGATTCTTCCGGCAGGAACTTCAGCGCCACCCGGCGGCCCAGCTTGATGTCCTCGGCGAGATACACCAAACCCATGCCACCGCCTCCGAGCCCGCTTAAGATTCGATAGTGAGAGACGACTTCGCCGGCGAGAGGGAAACCGAAGTCGGAGACTTCGGAATGAATAGCGGCCTGGACGTGATCATGCGCGCTTGCCTCAAAGGAAAGAAGTGCTTCGACTTCCTTGCGCAATTCCGCGTCGCCGTTGCAGGCAATGTCGAGCATGGCAGCACGCTGGCTTGGGTCGCATTCCGCGACGCGGTGAAACAATTCCTCGACTTGTGCCCAACGCTGCGAGTCCAAGAGCACCTACCCGCTCTGCATTTCGCGATGAAGCCATGTCTCTGCCATTCGCAAGTCGCGCCGCACCGTTACAGCTGATACCTTTAGAACTCGCGCAACCTCGTCCATCGAAAGGCCGCCAAAGTATCGAAGTTCGATCGCCTTGCATTTGCGCGGGTCGAGCTTCTCCAGAGCAACGAGAGCATTGTCAAGCGCCACAAGATCACGAGCGCGCTCCGGGTGAAAGCTCAACGCGTGTTCCAACGAAAGAGTGGGTGCAGCCCGCTTGATCGCCTTCTTTCGGCGCGCGTGTTCCACCAGGATTTGCCGCATCAACCGTGCTGTGACTCCATAGAAATGAGACCGGTTTTCCCACCGCGGATTGCTCTGATCTACCAGCCGCAAATACGCCTCGTGGACCAGGGCCGTTGGTTGCAATGTATGGCTCTTCCGTTCCCTTCGAAGATGGCTGGCCGCAAGACGGCGAAGCTCCTTGTAAACGAGGGGAGTGAGGTCTTCGAGCGCTCGCTCATCTCCATTGGCCCATAGGGCCAACAGGTGAGTGATGTCGTGAGTGGTAGATAAGCTCCGCATTCATAGCCTCGCATCCCGGCGATTGTGCGGCATTGTACACCGGAAAAACGAGTGTCGAAACGGACCTTTGGGGTCGTCGTCGGCCCGAGAAAAAATTGTCCGCGAATGATCGATTTCAAAGCTGATTTTCACAGTAGTAAGTAGATGCTCGGGGTGGGCTTGGGTTGGAATGTTTACCGGGGCGGAAGGACATAGAGGAATGCAAGGGCAGAAAACGATATGGAGGGTAACGTGAAGCGATATCAAGCGGTAGCCATCAATGCAATTGCGCTTTTGGTTCTGGCCGTGCACAGTCAACTCGCTGCCTGGGGTCAGTCGCTGACAACGGAAAATAGAAGACTACACCATCACTACAAGCTCGTTGACATGGGAACATTTGGCGGGCTCCAGAGTTATGTCCCAGAGGGTGCGGACATAGCTGCCGTAAGGTTCTTAAACAGTGAAGGGATGCTGGTCGGCGGTGCGGATACTTCCAGGTCGGATCCTTTTCCCGACTTCTGTTTCGTTGAGGATTGCTTGGTTGCCCACGCATTCCAGGGGAAGAAGAGCGGCAAGAAGGACCTGGGCGCGCTGCCAGGAGGTGCGAGTAGCGGCGCCACCTGGATTACTGACAATGGCTTGATCTTGGGAGATTCTCAGAACGGAGAGACCGATCCTCTGATTCCGCGTCTGCCGGAAACCCACGCGGTCCTTTGGCGACATGGCCACATCACCGACCTCGGCACTCTTGCCGGTGGATACGAGAGTATGTCGATGTCGGTAAACAGTCGCGCTCAGGCGGTCGGCTTCGGAACCAATGGCGTTGCCGACCCAGATTCCATCATTGGACTCGGCTACCAGACACGGGCGTTCTTTTGGCAGAACGGTGCGATGCGGGACTTGGGCACCCTAGGTTCTGGAACGGATGCCATGGCAGCGTTGATCAATGAACGCGGACAAGTCGTTGGCTGGTCTTACACCAATTCCGATCCGAGCGACATCTGCGCGGCAAACTATAACTTGCCTCTAACCACGGGCTCCTTTCTTTGGGAAGACGGCAAGGGCATGCTGGACCTCGGCGGCCTAGGCGGTACTTGCACGATCGCGACCGATCTCAATGATCGAGGTCAGGTCGTGGGCCAATCCTGGTTGACTGGAGATGCCACCCAACATGCTTTCCGTTGGGACCGCGAGCACGGGCTCATCGATCTGGGCACACTAGGTGGCGATTTCTCGAGCGCTCAGGCGATCAACAATACCGGCCAGGTTGTCGGGGGGTCCTACATGGCGGGCAATGTTCAAGCGGATGCAGTCCTTTGGAAGGGAAGCACCATGCTTGACCTCGGGACAGTCGACACCGATGCATGCTCATACGCGTTTGCAATCAACGAGCTTGCGCAGGTTGTCGGGGACTCCGGAGACGCGAACTGCGGATCGACGCGAGCTTTCCTGTGGGAACGGGGCGGTTCGATGGTCGACCTAAACGCGCTGCTTTCCTCCGATTCTGGGATCTACGTGACACTTGCCTCCACAATCAATGATCAAGGAGAAATTGGCGCGAGGGGCGTGCTCCCAAACGGAGACGAGCGTGCCGTGCTTCTCATCCCGTGCGACGAGCATCATCCCGGCGTAGAAGGCTGCGACTACAGCTTAGTTGATGCGACTGCGGCAAATCGCCGTATTGCCGCACCTGTCATACAGCGACCGGTGATTAAGGCACTGCCCGAGTTTGGCAGAATGCCGAAGCACCGGCCAGGCTCGCCCCGCCTTCAGCAAGGCGTTTTTCATCAACACACCAGGACAAGCAGTCAGTGAATCGTGCCCTACGCCCTGTGAGGAGCACTCGCACAACCATGCAGTCTTACGAGAGAACGCCTCCGTCGGATCAGGTTCTAGGGTAGTAGGCTTCGATATGAAAAAGCAGCTCCTGACATTTCGTGTCTGCAGCGCGTTGAGGTTGGTTCTTGTGGCGACTGTTTGCTCATCGCTGTTCGAAGTCGCCTGCGGCGGGAGCGCTCAAGACAAGGGGGGAGTTCCGGCGAGGGCGGCTGTATTCCTGCCACCAGCGCTATGTATCCGGGCACCCAACCCGTTACTTACAGCTTCAGCGTTCTGCACTCTTTTGCTGGACACTCCGTTCCCGCGGCGCCGGAGGGCGGTCATCCGTATGCGGGACTGGTTATGGACGGCGCAGGAAATCTTTACGGCACAGCACTAAGCGATGGCGCCAACTACTTTGGAACCGTGTATAAGATTGATCCTCGCGGCCAAGAAACCACTCTGCATGATTTTACAGACGGCGCGGATGGTGGGTACGGTACGCGAGTTCTGATGCGCACCGGCAACCTTGCTGCCGTGATGAGAACGATGGGACACCGTGATGTAAAGACCGCGATGCACTATCAGCACCCGGAATTGGAAACCGTGCCCGCCGCGCTCGATTACCGTCCGACAACCTCTGACACAGCGGCGTAGCAAATAGGCTTACGGCACCTTTTGCGACACAGCCAAAAACCGCAACCTCGGCAAGTCATTGAACGCTGGGCAAGTAGAAGAACAAGGGAGCTCTTGGCTGTCTAATCGGCCGTCAGTCACCCGCTTCTGCTCGATCTCGGTGGCCAATCCGGAGATACGGTTATCGAGAACGTGAGCGCCCTTTCGCCAGTTGCTTTGGGCTGCGTGGGACAGATGCCTTGGGGATGAAAACGTCAGTGGGAAGTTTGAACCGAGTGCTCAATTTCCGCACCTGTTCTAAGGTGAGATTTCGTTGTCCAGTCATGAACATCGAGACGGCGCTTTCCGAACCAAATTGGGGAATGAGGTCGCGCTGTGTCAGATGTTGCTGTTCAATGAGAAATCGCACAATTGACACTGGATCGGCCTTAGGTACGGAGTAATGCTCTTCCTCGTAACGTTCCACAAGTAAGGTCAGAAGTTCGATCGCCTCAACTTCAGAGCTCGAAGGATTCTCTAGCCCCGTTAGTTGGAAAAGAGCATCGGTATACATTTCAAGTTCAGCATCGTTGTGTATGACGCGGGGGGCACCATGTGCAATCATTTCCGCAGGATTTGCGAGAACTGTGCTCATTATTTTCCGTACCTCCTGTCCCAGTTGCTGCGGTTGTCGTATTCCTTGTGCGTCAAGAAAGACCGGATGTAGACATGTCCCTGCGTTTGCCTCTCCTTCATCGTCTTCGCATAGTGGATGACAGTTACAAGCCTGTGCCGGTTGTGCCTGATATTAAAGATGACGAAGCCTTCTACCAAATCGGCATCCTTGAACGTTCGGCGGACCTCATCAAAATTGTGCCAACGGACCGCCTCGACGACGCCAGTCCAGGCTGTAATTTCGTGCGCTGCATCTGGGTAGGTTTCCATCGCCTCCCTCAGGTGCTTGCGCGTAACGATGTGCACCCACCAAGCATACTTCACAATACGTGAAGTCGTCAACCAGTTGAACCGGCACAACACCAAGTCAGCTATATGACCTATAATCAATGGCCTGCGAGGACACTTCTTGCCACCCAGCGTCAATGTGCAGGCTGTCAGCACACCCGATACGGGGACTTCTAGACAGTCACAAGAGGGCTGGGACCGCGTGGCGATGGTGCTGCAAAATTTGCAGCGACCAGAAGGTTTGGGGCCTTGGAGTCGTAGTTGGTGTAATCTGATTGCAACAACTAGGCCACGGGATATGATCTGAGAGATGCCGCCCCCCCTGGCGGACCTGACAACTACTTGGATCGTGCCCGTACCGACAACAATCACACAACTTCTGCCGGTGTCGATGCATGGAGACCGCCTAGAATCGGGTCGCTTATCTGCGATCTGGGTTGACAACGGAGTAGTGCTTTCCCGCGGTTCGTGGCTGGGAGTCGTCGATGACGGCGAGCACTTGACGCCGGTAAACCCGATCTCCCTCGTGCACTCGGATTTCGACGATGTTCCCCATGATCTGACTCGCGAGATCGCTGGTCTCCGCCGCGCGCACTGTTCCTACAGCCTCCAGCACATCGGGAATGTTGGTTTGTTTCACCGCAAGCACAGACACATTTGGCATGGTTTCTGCGGAGGGCGTCGGTTGCTGCTCCGTTGAGCAACTGCTGAGGCCGAGCACCGCGGCTACGATCAAAGAGCCGAGTCTTAGTCCTGTATCTTTCGTATTCATGGCATCACCGAGGGCAATTGCGGATTCAAGCTCCGCTAGCCAATTCGAGCGCAATCATCACCGCCTACTCCACGGTAAGAGACGAAGATTGGGCGCCTTCAAACTGCAACCCCGAGCGTCAGGCCCGGATGGCAACTACCTCCAGATACTCTGCTGCAACTACAGTGAGTTCGGCCCCCCCGCGATTGTGTTCAGACCACAACCCTGCCAGTTCGTCGCGCAACCTTTTCGCGGAATCCTCATTGAGCGAGGCGAATGCGCGATTTGTCGGCCCGTAGTATTGACGGAAGAATTCGACTACGTCGGCCGGCGGGAAGGGGTAGGTGAAGCAGTAGTGGCGCCGTGCCATGTTAAGGTCCGAAACTCCTCGGCCCAGCCTCTCGCGCACTACACTTTCATCGCCCCACAACACCGGAGCCGGCATGCCCGAGGGAGCGATGAACTTGGCGAAGGTCTTGAACATTTGTCCCACGAATCCTTCGGGCGTCCAATTTCCCATGGCGATCGTGCCTCCGGGGCTACACACTCGCAGCAACTCGCGCGCCACGAGGTCCGGCCGCGGAGCAAACATCGCTCCCACCAGACTGGTTATGACGTCGAAGCTGGCGTCTTCAAACGGGAGTGCTTCGGCATCGCCTTCCACGAAACGAGCGTTGAGACTCTCCGCCTTGGCACGTGCCTGCGCGCGTTGTATCAGGTTAGGCGCGATGTCCACGCCAGTGACGCGCACTCCATCCCGCGCCGCCCATAGCGCCACCTGACCTGAGCCGCAAGCCACATCGAGCAGCTGGCATCCGGCGGGAATGTCGAGTTGTTCGTAGAAAATGCGCGCTCCTTGCTCCATATAGCGCGAGAATCGGTCGTAGTCTCCAGCCATCCAGGTTTCCTTCAGGCGTGTCTTCAGATCGTCGATTTCAAGTGCTGTCGTAGTAGTGCTCATGGCTCCTCCTCCTATGTTTGTTTCTTATTTCTTGCCCGCAGCTCACATGCTGGACCGCTTCAGCATTCACCGCCTGCCGGTCGATGTTTCACTTACAACCTCAGTGCTCGCCAGGCTTTTCGCCGCACAGAACGTCGGCTTTTCGAAGCTGAGTCTCGCCGCTTCGATCCTGATCTACCGAGACAGCCCTCGGGTGCACACACTATTTCTTCTTCATGCGTTGTGCCTGAACCGTGACCGGGACCCCTTTGGTAAGGGAATCGAGCACAGGCGAGAAGGTTGGTCCGAGCTTGGCGAGTTCCTGCAATTCCTGGTCGCTTAAGTCCGCGCGGATATCGAAGCTCATGCGGATGTTCTGAAATCCGTTGCGCACGCTCTTGTCGGTCCCTAAGAACCCTCGCAAGTCGATGTCGCCTTCGACCCTCGACTCCACCTCTTCGACCACAATCCCTCTGGCAGCAGCGTGATAGATCAGGGCCGAGGTCACGCACGCGGCCAGGGCTTGAAGCAGGTATTCTCCGGCATTCGGACCGTGATCTCGGCCCAGAAGGATCGCGGGCTCGTCGGCATGGAGCTCGAACGACTGTGAGCGCTCGATATCTTGCATGGCTCCATGAAATCCGTTGATGGTCGAGCGGCTGTGCGCTCCATCGAGCCACTCATTCTTCACGTTGAAGCGAAACTTCGCGATCACCGGGTTGACTTTCACGGCCTCGACCGTCTGGAACAGCGCGGAGACGTTGACGCCGTTGACGATATTTTCAGCCGGAGGGGTAGGTTCGAGTACTTCTGCCGTTGCTTTGTCTTGACGGGATGACATTTGGTCTATCTCCTTGTGCTTGACATTTGATCAATCCAGGACCAGCGACTTTCCGTTTGCCGGTCCCGACAGCCTCACTATGGCGCAGGCGTCTCCTGCCTACTTGTCCGCGCGTCCGCCTTCTTTGCTCACGGCACAGTTGCCGTATGATGATTTGCTCAAGAGTCCGGAGGGCTTTGCCGGGAGGTTGTATGGACGTGCTTTCCGAAGTGCTGAAGGTGGTGAAACTCCAAGGGGCCATGTTCTACAACGGAGAGTTTTCCTCCCCGTGGAGTTTTTATTCGCCGGCTTCCACGACGATTGCGCCCCATTTAGCGCTAGGCGCGAGACACGTTATCGTTTACCACTTACTCACGGAGGGGCATGCCTCTGCCGGGCTGGTGGACGGCGAGCGCATTGTTCTTGAAGCCGGCGACATCGTGATTTTTCCCCACGGCGACGCGCACATCCTCGAAAACGGCCCGTCAGCGAAGTCTGTGGACATGGCGAAGGAAATAGCCCGAATTGTCGCCCAGGGATTGAAGCTGTCGCGCCAGGGTGGCGGCGGGGAAGTTACGAAATTTGTCTGTGGCTTCATGGCTTGTGATCCGCGACTCAGCCAGATTTTTCTAAGCGGCCTGCCGCCGGTGTTCAAGGTCAGCATTCGCCACGATGCCTCGGGCCGATGGCTGGAAAATTCAATACGCTTTTCGGTGAACGAGGCCGATGCGTCCCGCGCTGGCGGAGAAGCGGTCTTGGCAAAACTGTCAGAGGTATTGTTTGTTGAAACACTTCGGACCTACATTGCGCATCTTCCACCTGAACAAACCGGTTGGCTGGCTGGTGCGCGCGATGCGGAGGTCGGAAGGTCCTTGGCCCTAATGCATCGGAACCCTTCCCAGCCGTGGACCATTGCTTTGCTGGCAAAAGAAGCGGGAGTCTCGCGATCGGTCCTCGCGGAGCGCTTCCGCCATTTTCTCAACGAACCTCCAATGGCCTACCTCACGCGCTGGCGCCTGCAGCTGGGAGCGCAGATGCTCGTCTCAACCAGTTATTCAGTGGCACAGATCGCATCCGAAGTCGGCTATGAGTCCGAAGCCGCTTTTAACCGGGCATTCAAACGCGAATTTGAAACCCCTCCAGCACGTTTCCGCCGCCAATCGAGGTCGATCCACACGAGGCAGCCCCGGAGAGATCTAGTCTGAGTGAATGGATGCACTAGAGGGCAGTGCTGCGTATCGCGGCTCGCAGAGATGTTTCGACGCGCGATGCATACTGGGGCTGGAACAGAGTGGCGATGAAGAATCGTTTGCGCACGGTGGGTGTAGAAATAAGAGCCAACCTAGGCTAAGACTACCTATATCCGGTAGTAGAATAGCGAGCATGTGGGGGACTGGCGGTTTCCCTGTGCCCACCGACGCCAGTCGCGCTTTGACGATGGCCAAGTACCTCTTTGGAAATTATCTCCTGGATCTGGACGAGCGAAGGCTGCTTCGCGATAACGAGGAAGTCCGTCTGCGGGGCAAATTGTTCGACACCCTTCGCGTGCTAGTGGAGAATGCCGGCAAGCTCGTGCGCAAAGATGCATTTATGGAGTCGGTATGGCCGGACTCCGTCGTCGAAGATAACAATCTGGATTATTGCATTTCGCAGCTACGGAAAGTGCTCCATCCGGCGAAGTACATCGAAACCGTGCCACGACACGGCTATCGATTTCGGGCTAAGGTGACCGTGCCGTCGCCGCACGCCCGATTAATCCAACCGGAGCCAACCAACCAAACACCCGATTCGCCGGATCGACCCATCGAATTCTTCACCACGAGCGACGGCGTGCGTATCGCGTACCACATCGGGGGACAAGGGCCAGTGCTGGTGCGGACGATCCACTGGCTCAATCACCTGGATTTCGAGTGGAGGACTCCGCTGCGGCGGCAATGGTTGTCGGAGGTCATGCGTCACCACACGCTGCTCCGGTACGACCAGCGCGGTAGCGGTCTCTCGGACTGGAACGTCAGTGATTTTTCATTCGAGCGGACGGTCCGGGACTTTGAAGAACTGGTGGATGCGGCCGGCTTGGAGAAGTTCTCCATCCTTGGCGGTTGTCAAGGGGCTGCCGTGGCAATCGCGTACGCGGTGCGTCATCCAGAGCGGGTCACGAAGTTGATCATCAATGGCACGTTCGCGAACGGTTGGCCGGCACCGGGTCCGGGTGCGCAGGAACACTTGGAAGCGATGCTGACTCTAATCCGGTCCGGCTGGGGACGCGATAATCCCGCGTTTCGGCAGTTATGGACGACGCTGTTCCGGCCCGACGCGGATTCGGTAGAGGCGACCTGGCTCAACGAATTGCAGCGAATCTCGTCCTCACCGGAGAACGCCGCGCGGATGATCGCGGAGTTCCCTAACATCAGGGTCCTCGACATGCTCCCGAAGATCAGCTGCCCAACGCTGGTGCTGCATTCGCGCGATGATGGGGCTGTGCCGGTGCAAGAGGGAAAGCTGATTGCAGCACGTATCCGCGGGGCTCACTTTGTCGAATTGCCTAGCCGCAGCCATATGGTCGCCCCAGGAGATGCGGGTTGGGAGCAGTTGGTTCAAGAGTTCTCTGCGTTCATGGGCTGGCATGAGGAATCCGTGACACCAATGAAGGAAGGCTCCGCTTCATGAGGTATGTCGCAGGTTGGCAAGACAAAAGGGCGGCGCGAACCGCCCTCTTGTTATATCCACACTATGCAGCCGGGCTGGGGACCTCCACGATCTCCTCGTCAGGTGTGCGATACGCAGCCAACGATGGGATCAGCTTCGGCACGCGCTTCTGATAATCCCGATACTTCGAACCGTGAACGGTAACCAGGTCGTGCTCTTCCAAGCGGATCGCCGTCAGGATGTAGGCAGACGTAAGGGCCGCAAACAGCAGATGCGCGCCGGTCATCGTAGGCGTAGCCCAAAACGCGATCAGCCAACCGACGTACAACGGATGCCGCACATAGCGGTAGAACAACGGCGTCCGGAATTCGAGGTATGTATACGGCTTGCGTGCAAGATACAACGCCACCTGCCGCAGGCCGAACAGGTCAAAGTGGTTGATCAACAGCGTGGCAACGAATACCAGGGCGAAACCAAAGCCGAAGACCGCGTTGATGGCGTTCCCGACAACGGGATTGGTGACGTTCCAAATGACGCCGCCGATCGGCTGCCAGAAGGCGAACAGCGCGATCAGCAACAAGCTGGAACAGAGCACGTAGGTGCTGCGCTCGGCGGCCGCCGGAATGTATCGAGTCAGCACCTCTTTGAACGCCGGCCGTGCCATGACGCTGTGCTGCACTGCGAATATCAGCAGCAGCAGAGAATCAATGGCGAGAGCCGGCAAGAACGACATACGGGCTGCGGAATCCATGGACCTCGGGACGTACAAATTGCCGATGAACCCGATGGCATACACGAACGTCAAGAAGAACACGATGTAGCTGACGAGCCCATAGAGAAATACCGCTAAACGTTTTGCCATGCGTACCATCCTCTTTCTGGACCCTGGCCTTCGGCCTAGGTTCCCCGTGAGATGACGCAAGATTAGCGGTGCACCGGTGGGAGTGTCCTTTGGCAGTCCTGAGATTTCGTTGAGAATATTCTGAGAACAGCGTCGCGGGTGAAAGCCGGTGGAGGCCAATGCCCTTGATCAGGTGGTTTGACGCTTCCGTACTTGCTTTGCCACCCGTCGGCGGCACCGCGTGGCGCCCGGATCAAGCTAGCTTTGGAAAAGTGACCAGCGCCCGAGGCCCTCGCATCATTCAGCTTGGATTGTTTGAGTTACCAGAGTTCGTATCTTGTGCGCTGGCACGTCCGGGCCTGAGGTAACGAATGGATGAATCGGCCGTCCTCCATACATTTGTGCATTCAAGCATTCATGGAACGCACTGACTTCCATGTCAAACTGTGATTGTGCTAGGGAACCTCTGAACAACCTCTTGATTTGAGTGCTGCGCGGGAGGTCAGGCTGTACAGGCTACAGATCCCCCGGAATTCCCTGCCGTCTTGCTGAAACCCGCGATGGATGCGGATTGCAGACGCACTGC
>Ga0335085_10003746_pt1 | contig 25867 bp, 17 predicted proteins | sample Lox_Sample_45_FD_206712 | JGI IMG/M metagenome (GOLD analysis project Ga0335085, IMG submission 206712) | Soil microbial communities from Loxahatchee National Wildlife Refuge, Florida, United States - Lox_Sample_4.5 | ecosystem: Environmental > Terrestrial > Soil > Wetlands | place: USA...
TGTCACGCGAGTTTTTTGTGGAATGTCCACAGTTTGGCCGATTCCGATCCAATCCCATAAAAGCTTTTTGCGTTCCAGTCAACAATCGGTGGAGAGGCCCCTCAATCAATCTTCCGCGCAGTAGGCTGCGCATGATTTCGCGCGCTCCAAATCGGAAAAACAGCAGACCCGCGCAGGTAGATGATCACTGCCCCAAATTATCTGAGACCGTCAGTCGATGAGGCAAAAGGGCAGTGGACTCCGAACCGAGCACTCAGGGTGAACGCTGATGGTAGATCCAGGTTTCGACAAGGAAGTGCGCTGTCGGCGATATGAACTTGATCGGTTTGCCCGGTTCCGATCGAATGATTACACAAAATCCGCGAACGAGCCGTGAAGCAAGTCACCTACTTCAGGCCGTAGACGTCGATCTCTCCGCGGGGATTTGAAACCGTCGTCAAGTCGGTGCCTGTCGAGATATACACTTTCCCATTCGCGACTACCGGCGAGCTGAATTTGATGCCGTATCCCGGCGTGTCGCCGCTGTTCGTGGTGCTGCTATAGAGTTGAGTCGGATAATTCAAGGCGTCATATGCGACAAGCGAGGCGCTGGTTGGGGGAACGTTACTTGCATTCTGAAGGGGATTACCTTGGTTGATGTACCAGACGATGCCATCACTTGGGCCATTCGAGGAAATGAAGGGGGTGGTACCGTGTGTTCCCTCAGCCTGATAGTCCGCGGTGTCACTTTGTGCACTGAGGATGCTTGAGTAATCAAACTGTCTCATCCCACCGGGGGCATTCGGTGACGTCGGAGACACGCCCAGATAAGCCGCGCCATTGAAGTATGCTGCCGATCCAAAAATTTCATACGAGGCGATATTGGCGTAGTTATTGCCCGTACTATCCATGCAACCCTGCTGGTACGTGCCGCCATTGGAAAGGCCCGCGCCCCAAACCTGCTCCTGGAGCGCTCCCGCGTCGCTCGACGATTCGTGCCCGAGCTTCGCGCTGTCGAGCAGGTAAATCGTTCCCGTCTTGCCTCCGGCAACCAGGGTCGTCGTTCCTGGGATCAGCAGAAGGCCGCCGGCCGCGAGGTCCGCATCATAGCAATCCATGAACTGATAGGTGGAGGGAGTGAAATAGTCGATGGGCTGCATGGTGCCATTGGCTCCCGTCACGGGTGACGACCCAAACTTCAGCACTGAATCACCCCATGCAGTTTTTCCATCCCAAGGCCCATTTCCCGTGGTGACATATACATTCCCTTCGCTGTCGGCTACCGGACCGGCCCCGCCCATCCATATCCCGCCCGCGCTGGCGAAGGAGCCTTCTCCGTTCAAATTCGGGCTGGCATTGAACTCCCCGACCTGGGCAAGAGTCTTAGCGTTGTATGCCAGCAGCCATCCGCTGTGGCAACCGCCAAAGCCGATATACACATTGCCATTCGCCAACAGTAAGGCGGCGCGTTGCAGGCAAGATGTATCCAGAGTTTGCACTCCGTTGACGGAGTCCGAATTGGTCGCTGCGACCGAAGCGTTGATGGTCACCGGTCCACCGAACTTCTGCGCACCAGTGTCGACGTCGAGCGCGCTAAGGCGGAATGTGCCTACCGAACCCGACGCCTCCGTCGAGACCACGTAGAGCGTTCCGGAGGCCGGGTCGATTACCGGCGTGGAAGTGACTCCCACGTACGGTAAGATCGCTTCATCTGCGAGCGGAGTCTCTCCAGTCTTAAGAACCGAAACCTTCCATAAGGGGGCTCCGCCTTCGCACGTGTCGGCATCGTAGGCGTACACACTGTCGTTCTCAGTGGCGACATAGAGCACGTTATGCCTGGCGCCGTTGATTGTCTGGTTGGAGAGAATCAAAGGCTCGCCGTACACGTAACCATCGACCGGACAGGAAAATAGTTTGCCAAAAGTGGCAGGCGCCACATTCGCAGTCGTCAGAACTGTTTCCTGGTCGTTCAGCCCGCTCCGATTTGAATCCACGTGGAACGTAGCGATGTTGGCCGTACCGCTCAGCGTCACAGTTGCGGTGGTGCTTCCCTGCACACTGTTCATCGTTGCTGAGATTGTCGTGGTGCCGCCGCCTTGCCCGGTGGCCAGCCCCGCCGATGAGATTGTCGCCACCGGCGTGCTCGAGGAACTCCAGGTGACGCTCGAGGTCACATTTGCAGTGGTGTTATTGCTATATGTCGCGGTTGCGGTGAATTGCTGCGTGGTTCCATTGGCGAAACTCGGATTGGAAGGAGTGACTGTAATGGCAGTGAGGGTAGGAGCAGCGACAACTGTCAGTTTTGTGGCGCCTACTTGCCCGCCTAGCGTGGCCGAAATCGTTGCGTTCCCCGCCGATTCGCCCGTTGCCAAACCGGCCGAATTGACCGTAGCCACCATTGTGTTCGATGAGGCCCATGTTGCCGACGCGGTCACATTGCCCGTAGAGCCATCGCTATAAGTTGCAGTGGCCGTGAACTGCTGGGTCGCGCCCGCGGTGATGCTGGGCGTCGAGGGCGAAACAGCAATCGAGGTTACAGTTACGGTCGCCGCGGTCACGGTGAGTGTCGCCATCGCCGTGAATCCATCGGCTGTTGCTTTGATAGTCGTTGTGCCGGACTTAACGCCTGTTGCGAGTCCAGCCGCACTGATGGTCGCAATAGCTGCGTTCGAAGAGGTCCATGTGACACCCGAAGTCAGCGCTTCCGTATTGCCATTGCTATAAGTTGCGGTGACCGTGAACTGCTGGGTCGCGCCCGCGGTGATGCTTGGCATCGTGGGCGAAACTGAAACCGCGGTTAGTGTTGGGACCGGGGTCGTGCCTGGAGACCCGCAACCGGCAACTGCGATCAAAACAACAGGCAGCGTAAGAGGAATGAATTGAACGCATCGACGCAGTGAATTCATGTTGGCCTTGAGAAGAGATCGACGTTCTGTCCCTGGCGGCGGCCTGAATTTCTTCGGAGTCCATGGACACTAGCGCTCACCCAATACCTGGTGGCGCGGGGAAGCACAACACGCCTCTATGAATTACTGAGGTGCGATAACGCAGATACGGGTTGTCTCTCCAAGGTGAATTCTCCAAGCCGCGCCTTGGCCAATGTCGCGCGAGTAACTCAGATCCGATTCGGATCGTGCGGTTTGCGAACGCGCGATCGGTCGTGGTCCTAGCTCCGTGACTGTTGTCACATCTGAACTCACAAACATTTCCGTAATGTAATCCCAACTAATCATTAATGCCTCCCGACGCGAAGTTATCGGGAGGCAATTTGGCCGAGGTCGTTGCAAAGCTTTTAATTCCGAGCGCCGGGAACCTAAGTACTTTCGTAATGACCGGGATACAACTTTTGAGCAAGCGAGCGTAATGCAAATGTCTGTTACGCTCCATTCATCTCGGAACTTATAGCTCATTTCACAACCCTTCGTTGTGAAACCAAGGCTTGGTGAATGGTTCGGTCCAGCTAATTCTCAGGACCGATGCAGATACAGGCGCCAAGCAGCCGCAATCACTTTGTCGCGATAGCCCGAAGCGGCGAACAGGACGACGCGTACGCGCCGAAAGGGTTGGTGTGCGCGCAGATAGATCGACTTAGACGGATGCCAACTTTCCGCCGCAAACAACCGGCGCGAGCGATGGCCGATTCAGCAGAGGATTCGATGAAGTATCTTCGTTCACAATTTCTTTTAGGGCTCTTAAGCCTTTTTTTCTTTTGTCTGTCTGCATGTTCGGCAGGAATTGTGAACGGCGCGGCCGGATCTTCGGGATCCGGATCCGGCACTTCGGGTACAGGTTCAAATGGGTCCGGTTCCGGTTCAGGCGGGTCCGGTTCGTCGGGTTCAGGTTCAAGCGGCTCTGGTTCGTCGGGGTCGGGCGGATCTGGCGGTTCAGGATCGACAGGTTCGGGATCAACCGGGTCCGGCTCGTCGGGTTCAGGGTCAAGCGGCTCCGGATCAGGTTCAAGTGGTTCTGGTTCATCGGGGTCGGGCTCAGGCGGATCGGGTTCGTCGGGGTCGAATGGATCGGGGCCAGTCATTCCTTCTAACGCCGTGAGCGTCAGTGGCATTCAGGCACTGAATGGCTGGATCACGATCGACGATCCGGGAACCGATGGCTCCGCCGCCGGCGCGATGGCGATGACCGGCTCTCCGTCGATCAGTGGCAATGCCCTCGAGTTCGATACGACCTACACGTATTATGGCGGCGAGCTGTACTATGTCTCGTTCGGCGACGACGCCACCTCCAGCAATTTCGTCTACGACGGCTGGGTTTACCTCAACAACTCCTCCGGGTCCATCGCCAACCTGGAGATGGATATGAACCAGGTGATGTCGAACGGGCAGACCGTGATCTTTGGCATGCAATGCGACGGCTGGAGCGGCACTTGGGATTACACAGAAAATGCCGGCACACCTACTGCACCTGTCGATCACTGGGTACACTCCAGCGCCGCCTGCAATGTGCAAACCTGGGCTCAGAACACCTGGCATCACGTCCAGATCAGCTATTCGCGCGATGACGACGGCAATGTTACTTATCAATCGGTGGGGCTCGATGGAGACGAACAACCGATCAACGCCACAGTGAATTCCGCATTCGACCTGGACTGGAGCCCAACGCTTCTCACCAACTTTCAGGTGGACAGCATCTACCCCGGCTGGTCTTCCAGCACTGTCTACCTCGACAACCTCACCATTTCACGCTGGTAAGCCGCCGCCCGCGGACTCGTCGGTCCGAGTAATCCAGAAACTGCAAGGCCAGACATTTTTGCCATCGAGAGAGGGCGCGAACAACCTGAGATCGGAAGGCATTCTCGTGAAACTGCCTTCCCATCCGGGGAAAGCTTCGCGCAACACCTCAGGATGAAACTGCTGCATTGCGCTGCCCGTCCAAACGATCCTGAATGCGGAGTTGAACGATAGGAACGCCTCGAGCATATACTGCTCACCCCAGAAGCAGAGATTTCGCTTTACGAACTTCTCCGGGTAGTCCAGTGGTGAGAAGATATCGTGGAAATGGATGAGTACGCCGGGTGCGAGCCTGGGCAGAATGCCAAGCAACTCGTAAAGAACGTCGCTATCCATCGATACGACATGGCTGGAGTCGATGAAAAGGATGTCCCCTGCCTTGAGTGAGAGGAACAAGTCAAAGGGCGCATCCTGGACTTTGGCAGGAATAAGACGCGTGAGGCCGGGAAGACCTTGCTTGAGATAGGAAGCAGGATACGGTTCGATCGCGATCAGCTCACCGGGAAACCCTTCGGAAGCGTTCTTTCGCATCGCTGCCGCGTTGACGAGCGTTGTGTTGCCGCTGCCGACTTCAATCATGCGCTTGGGCTTGCGCTGACGGACAAAGGCATAAGCGATTTCGGCATCGACCCGCTCGAAAAATCCGTTGTTGAAATGGAATTGGGGCCCATGGCCGTTGGTGGGCACAGGTTTCTCAGAAAAACCACACTCCCTGATGTAGGGAAGCAGCTCCGTGCGCAGAAGGTCGATTTGATTCTGGAGACGGAAGTCAAACGCAGCACAGGGGCGGCATGCGTGCCAATCTTTACTCTGGAAGGACCTTATGCTGGGAACAGGGAAGTAGAAATGCTGAGGCGTGACGCTTACGCCGAGCCCATCCTGTACAAATTGAAATAATGTCGAAAGCGTCACCCTGACGCTGGGCTTACGCATGAGGCTAGTCACTGCAGGTACCTCACTATAAAGAGTCGAGAAACACAGACCCGGCTTGAGAGCCGAATGGCCGCCCTACAGGGTAAGGTGCCGATTGAGCGGCAAAGGTTGTCAGCGAATGCAGCCGCGGGCGCGCCTTGTTCAAGAGCTCAAGGAATTAAGACCGAAAGATGAACCGCTGGCTTCGAGGGAGCAGTTTCCTGCAGCAGAAATCAGTGCAATAGCAGCGTTACTGAAAAGGGATCACGCGAATGCGAGCCATCATGCCGCTATCCATATGCTCGCCGATGTGACAGTGATAGACGAAGTCGCCGGGTTGGGAGAACGGAATTCTGACCACAACGGTTGCAACTTTGCAGCGTCCACTTCGCCACGTCGCCACCGTACCATCACATGTGGCTCCTCCATTGGGAAGCGAGACGTTATCCATCAGCTTGCCGGCGTCGCCGGAAGGAGCATTCTGCGGCAGCACGTAGAATTTTGCCTGGTGAATGTGGAAGTTATGAGCCTCGCCGGACACATTCACCACTTCCCACTCCTCGGTCACCGGTTTGTTGCCGGGGCCGAGCGGCAGGCAAACGCTGATCGATGAGGGATCGAAGGCCGTTATGTCTCGGAATGTGCCCGGCACGGGGTTTTCGTTCTCATCGACTTCCTCTAACCCGAGTCCATATCCGTTCTTGTTTGAGACGGGAACTCCGAAAAAGATGCGCCGCCGATAGCCTCTCGGCAGAGCAGTGCACTGTGGCTGAGCGATCGAATCCTGCAGTTCAGCAGGGTGCGTTAACCCAGTGGTCAATCGCTCAAGCTTCAGTCCTCCCTTGTCGGTCAATCCCGCCTGAACGGTAGGCCCCGCCGAAACGGCCCGAATGTGGAGAAGGACAGGGACAGAAGACGGTTGCCCCGGAGCGATGTGGGCAAGATTCACCTGAGGCCAGCGGTCGCCCGCGGGACCGGTAGAGACCATCTCCGTCAGCAGTGTCGCAGAATGCAATTGCGGGGCGACCCAGATCTCGGCGCGGGCGCTGGGAAACAACACGAGATGCGTGGCGCATACGGGCTGCGCGAGGAACGATCGCGTCTGAGCCCGCGCCGAATTCTCCGCCGAAGCGGGAGTCGCCGCATTTATCGTCGCGCCGGGACATGGAACTGCGCCCGCTGAGGTCCCGGGCCCCACGGCTGTGGTTCCGGACGGAGGATCCAATGCACCTCCGTCCAGCGAGACGACCTGAAAAGGGATCGCTGCGTTTGTCTGATCGTCGCGCAGAAGCAGGTCGTACGTACGGCTTGCCCCGGCATTCAGGAAGCGCCACAGTTCCCCCGATCCGGAAGGCGCTGGCAACTCGGGATAAACCTTTCCGTTGACCGTGAAGAACCAGAGACCTCCGGTATAGTCTGCGCCAGTGCTGCCGAGATGATGAATTCCCGGAAATGAATGCCCGGCCGGAAGCCGAAAATCACCATCGCCACCCGAACTGTTCCGCCCCTGGCAGAAGCCGTTCCGCTGCACATACGCCAAACCGTAAGGCGCGCAAAACGCGGAGTCCTCCTGGTCCACCACCTGGCTGTCACCCATCACCTGCATATCTTTCAGAATGAAATACCGTTGCGGGATGGCTATGTCCCCTGGTGCAGACGCGTAGTCTGTGACCCGACCGATGGTGATGACTCCGGAAAGTCCCTCAGAGAGCTGATTGATATTCAAGCCGTGAACATGGGGATGGAACCAGTAAATGCCCGAAGGGTGGTTTGGCGGAATGTAGATGTCATATTGGATTGGCTTATCGGTCGCCGTGTCGCCCGGCGCTACCATGGGCGGCAGCTTGCCCGCGGGATATCCAAGGACAAAAATGTAGTCGCCGTACGTGGGATCCTTCGCATTTGCCTTTCTCGGCTCAACAATCAGTCCGTGAGTATGAATGTTCACGGGATTCGCATTCAGCATCCCGTGCATCATCGCATGGCTTCCGTGCGCATAGATGGCATCGGCCGGGGCGGGCGGCAATCGATTGATAAGCCGCATGCGGAGATGATCACCCGCATACAGCTGCAATCGGATGCCGCCGTAAGGTGCGAACGTCTGTGAGCCGGCGGGGCAGTAGTCATTCGGCGCCAAAGCTCTGGGGCACATTTCGAAAACCCATGCCACGGGGTGCCGATCGCCGAGCGTAATCGTCGATGGTTCAGCGATGACCAGAAGATCCAGCAGGTGGTTCGAGCTGGTCAAAACCGGCGGTTCGGTTACTGGGGACTCCTCCTGAGCCAGATCGACTGGAGCTGAGTCGGGACTAGCCGCAATTGTCCAATCGGAGGCACTTGTCAACGCGGGGCATCCCAGGCATAGGAGGCCTGCCACGGCCGCGACGGCACACTTCACCCTCATATCGATGAGGGGGTAGATGCGCTACCGTCGCCGGTGGTTGTCCGACTGGAATCGAGGCAGCGCCTTGGAGGTTCGCGCGCATCAAAGAAACTGTTGAATCAGCAAAGACCGTTAGCCAGTAGGTGCAGTAAAGCATCGCTCTAAAAAACGCCTCGGAATAACTGGCCCAGGCGCGGTGATCATTCGCGATGTCAGCTTTCGCAAATCGATTCTGCCGTGCCCGTAGCCCGATCGGTGCTTTTTTAACATGCACGATTCCCGGGCCTCAAGATCACGTTCGGAGTTGCCATGCCCAAACTTAGTTCCGCGAGGTTGTTTCTCTTTCTTGGACTTCCGAGCTTGGTCACATTTGCACTTTGTGGCTGCGGAGCACTGACAACGAATGGTTCGACGAGCACGCTGGCGGTCGCCGCGGTCACACCTGCGACCGGGGCCACGGGCGTCGCCATCACTTCGGCCGTAACTGCATCGTTCAACATAGCCGTGTCGCCGTCGACTCTCACGGCATCGACCTTCACGCTGACGGCTCGCGGAGGATCGGCCATCACTGGCACAGTGAGCTATAACAGCAATAACCTCACAGCGACGTTGACGCCGAGCAGTCCCCTGGCCTATAGCACAACCTATTCGGCGACAATCACGACGGGCGTGCAAAGCACGGCAGGAACCCCTCTGGCTTCGAATTACACCTGGTCATTTACGACCGCGTCAGCGCCAGCGCCGACTGTTTCTTCCGTTTCGCCAGCGACCGGAAGCACTGGCGTTTCCATTACGTCAACCGTCACCGCAACCTTCAGCGAGGCGATGGACGCCTCGACCATTACCAGTTCGACGTTTACGCTGACGCCGGCGGGCGGATCGGCGGTGACGGCGAACGTGACCTACTCCGGAAATGTGGCAACTCTTACACCGTCCGGGTCGCTGACCAACGGCACGGTCTACACGGCCACGATTACAACCGGAGCTCAAAGCTCGCTGGGTAGCTCACTGGCGCAGAACTATACCTGGTCGTTCACGACCGCGACGGCGGGCCTCTCGACGTCGATCAACCACATCATTTTCATTGCACAGGAGAATCGTTCATTCGATCACTATTTCGGCGCGTTGCGCCAATACTGGGCGCAGAACGGTTATCCCGATCAGTCGTTCGACGGGCTTCCGCAGTTCAATCCCACCACTGGAGCTGCGCCATTGCTTGGGCCGGCTCCAACGAATCCAGGCTGCAATCCGAATCAGCCGCCGCCGGCGGACTGCGCTTATGACACCAGCAATCCCATCGCTTCGTACCATCTTGTTACTCAATGCATCGAAAACCCAAGCCCAGCATGGAACGAGGGGCACCTCGATTGGGACTACTACGACCCGACGGGTCAAAGCGCGGCCACGCTGAACGGGTTTGTTTACTCTGCCGCGCACGATGCACGCAATTACGATCCGCCGTACTTCGACACTGACGGTCTGCGCGCTATGGGCTACTACGACGGCACAGACCTGAATTACTACTACTGGATGGCGTCGAACTTTGGCACATCGGACAGGTTTTTCAACCCAACCTTGACGCGCACTCAATCGAACCGCGAGTACCTCCTCGCCGGAACATCGGGGGGCTATGTTTACCCGGAAGGAACCGACGCCAACGACGCAGCGCAGCTGAGCCAGACCACGATCTTTCAGGAACTGCAGAACGCAGGCATTAGCTGGAAGATTTATGTCGATCCCACGAACAGCGGTTGCAGTGGGCCGCCGTACCAGGCGTCGTGCCTCATCCAGTTGAGTTACATCAGTAACTTCACCTTTGCCAACACCATCGTGTCGCAGTATCCGAATAACATCGCGCCGGTCTCGCAGTACTTTACCGACCTGCAAAATGGCACGTTGCCGCAGGTGGCGCAGTTCGAGCCGGCCTCGGATGCGGGCCTCGATGAGCATCCCGGGGTTGACGATTCATCACCTTCCGATATTCAACTGGGAGCGCAATATGTGGAGTCGCTCGTCAACGGGCTCATGCAGAGCCCGTACTGGAAGGACTCGGCCTTCATTCTTACCTATGACGAAAACGGAGGTCTATACGATCATGTTTCGCCGCAACCGGCGGTGAGCCCGGATGGCATCAAGCCGGTGGACCTGTTACCGGGCGATATCTGCACCACAACCACGGGGCCCACGTGCGATTTCGTCTACACCGGATACCGTGTTCCACTCATCGTGATTTCGCCCTACGCGAAAAAGAACTACGTGGACCACACAGTGGCAGATACGACGGCGATACTGAAGTTGATTGAGACGCGGTTCAATGTGCCGGCGCTCACCAAGCGCGACGCAGCGCAACCGGACATGACGGAGTTCTTCAATTTCACCTCGCCGCCATGGATGACTCCGCCCACGCCACCCGCACAAACGACCAGCGGCGCGTGTTATGTGAATTCGTTGCCCTGACCGAGAGCTCCCAAGCAGGGCTGTCCTGCCCCAAAACCGTGCGCTATCGGGCGCGAGATTGTCATTTGGAAAGGCATAGATTGTTTTCGAACTGAAGCAATGACCCGTCTCATCGTCAACGCTGACGACTTTGGTCAAACCGCGGGAATTAACCGCGCCGTGGTCGAACTTCACAAGGCGGGCGTGCTCACGAGTGCCACAATGATGGCTCGCGCTGCGGCTACTGATGAGGCCATCGAAATTGCGCGCAGCACGCCAACCCTCGGCGTAGGTTGCCACGTCGTCCTGAGCGACGGGGAACCGGTTCTGCCTTCCACGCGGATCCCTTCGCTGCTCGACGCATCGGCCGCTTTCTTTATTCCGAGCCTAACACTGTTTCTCGGCCGGCTATTCGCCGGGGGCATTCGAACCGAAGAAATCGAGGCCGAGGCCAAAGCCCAGATCCAATATCTTCAGTCACGGGGCGTCCAAGTCACGCACGTCGACACTCATAAACACACGCATATGTTTCCACGGGTGCTGCGCCCCGTTCTCCGCGGAGCACGCGCCTGTGGCATTCACTCAGTTCGCAATCCATTTGAGCCGATCTGGGCCATTCGCGCCACCGCGGGCACAGGCCTCGTCCGCGCTGCGCAGGTCAGCATTCTCCGTTGCCTCCAGTCCAAATGGCATCGCATCGTTGCGGAAGAGGGCTTCTCGACGACCGGCGGCACACTTGGCGTGTCCGCGACCGGCGCGCTCGATGCCGCGACTTTGAACCGTCTTCTCGTACAGGTCCCGGCCGGCACTTGGGAACTCGTCACGCATCCTGGCTATCATGATGCCGATCTCGCTCGCGTTCGGACCCGGCTCCGCGCCTCGCGTGATATCGAACGCGAAGCCCTTCCGGTTCTACGCGAATTCCCCGCCTTACACCTCATACCCTTCAGCGAGCTCACGCCGTAACAGCGATGCTTGCTCACCAACGCCTGAGGCTCGCCAGTTTGCAGTGGGGCTGGTTCCCGGCAGAAGATTCCTCTGAAGCGGCAGTGCATAGAGCCGAGCCGCCGCCATCGCAATCACGCCGCCAGGAACCGCGAGATCATCGCCGACGTTTGAACGCTTTGCACTCGTATTCAAAATGAGCGGTATTCAGGCTGCCAAATCATCGGTAGGTGAATGGGCGGGTACGTCCAATGGTTCCGGCGATGTGGTGTCCTGGAAGAAATTCAGGCTGAGCTTGCCAGTTTTCTTGAAGGTAACGGGGCCAAGTGCAGGGCGTCCATAAGCGCCGCGAAGATCATTCCAGCGAATCTCAAACAACTCCAACAGCGTGGCACAACCATCAGCAACGGGACGAAAATGAGAATTGCTGTAATCATGCACGAGGCGCAAATTCACTTCTTCAACGCGCAGACTGCGCGTAAGAGCGACGTGGATTAATTCGCTGTCGTATCCCCAACCATCCAGGTTCAGGAGTGGAAATATATGGGTGGCAGCGTCGAGCGTGAGCGCTTTCAATCCACACTGTGTGTCTCTAAAAGGCAATGCAAGGATGTGACATGCGACCAGATTAAAGATCCGGCTCGCGACGCGCCGATGGAAAGGCTGTGTGCAGCGAGATTCGAAAGGGGCGAGCCATCGCGATCCAATGGCTATATCTGCGCCGTTCTTCAAGGCCACAAGAAGAGGGAGAACTTCGCGGACCGATCCTTGCAGATCGGCATCGCAAAGAATGACAATTTCTCCGGTCGCGACGCCTACACCGTGACGGATGGCGGCTCCCTTACCCCGATGCGGAAGGCGCAAAACGCAGACACGGCAATGGGGGGCCTCAAAAGTACGAGCAATATCTGCGGTGGCGTCCGTTGATCCATCGTCAACAACGATGATCTCGCACTCGCCGAGATGAGAGGCCGAAAGACTGGCGATCGAATTCAATGTAGGTGCAAGCCGGGATACTTCGTTGTAAGCGGGAATCACGAAGCTGAAACTATGTCGCGACATGGACACTCCTGGAAGTTGAACTTGGCAGATCTTGGGACTGGGAGATCGCCTAACTAGCCCGTCTTCCTTTCTCGAACCCGGTCGTGGAGCGTCATTATGGAAACCCCTCTATGCTGCAGTTGCTTCGCCTTCCGGCGAAGTGGAGAGTTGCTTTGATTCGTCGAGCAACCGCTTGAATTCTGCCACGTACGATGCAACGACCCGCGGCATTGTCGACTGCACCGCTGCCTGGTAGTTCTGCTGGGCCATGCGAGCCTGGCGGTCAGGATCGTGAGCAAGTGCGATCAGGCAGGTTGCCAGGTCAGCCGCGTTCCCCGGCTGATAGGTATCAATCGCGAGACCTTCCTCTTCCGCCAAGCGCACAAAATCGTCCACTTCGGCTGCCACAATCGGCAGGCCAAAGCGAGCCGCGATGTGGGCCACTCCGCTCGGTCCGCCGGAAGAAAGATAGGGCATGACCGCAACATGTGCCGTGCGAAAGACGGCTTCCAGTTGGTCCTCATCCAAATACCCGAGAAACTTGATCTGAGGATGAGCCCCCCACTTCTCTTTCAGAGCAGCCAAATAGCCCGGTCGATTGGGGTGATCGCATCCAGCAATCAGCAGTGAAGCATTCGGTACCGCAGAAAGCACAGTAGAAAGGGCGCAGAGCGGCGTCTCAAGGCGCTTGTAGCGACCCCACTTGCCGAAGGCCAGCATCCGGAATTCATTTGATGGACGAGATGCCGGATCGGGCGGATGCGGCCTGCCGAGTGTTCCATGTGGGCGAACACCAATGTTTTTTGCGCCGTATCCGCGCTCTAGCAAGCGCCGGTAACGTTCAAGCAGCACAGACACGGAGTCGGCGCGTAGGAGCAACCGCGTCGCAAGGGAGCCGGCCATTCGATAAACACGAGGAAAGGAAATATCCGCATGATGCAAGTCGCAGAGATCCATGAGGTGGTGCAAAGTGACGTGCGTCTTGAAGCCGGCGGTGCGTACGATTTCGGGGGTACAGAGTCCTGCAAATGCGGCGATTGGATTTGCGCCAAATGTCGAATAGACAAGGTTGAACCAGACGATGTCAGGCCGAATTTCGCGGACCGCAGTCAGAATACGCAGGGCATTTCCCACAGCGCCCACGCGCCAGCAGCGGCGGACGGCAAAGCCGGGCAATTCGGAGTGATCGGGGTGTTCAGGCGAATACTCGTCACCCAGAATTATGCAATCGATATTCTGACGGCGGAGCTCATCGGCAAGATGAAAGCCGTACTCGCTGAGATGGTGCCGGCTGGGTGGAAACGTTGTAATCAGGCATACTCGCATTTAAGTTCCTGCAGACGATAAGTCACTATCAGCCGGTCGCCCGGGGTATAGAACGTTTAAAAGTAATCAATGAAATGCTGGGTAAAACAATCGTTAACTAGCACGGAGAGTTCAACTACTACTCTTACCGTCAATCCATTACGATGCGTCGAAAAGTTAGGGGGGTTGTTCCAATACGGAGAATTGCCTGAAGGCGCGATGGAGGAAGTGATTCAATTCAATTTGATCTCGCAGCTTTCCGGACTCGTGAAAATCTTCGCTCTGGCAAAATCGTGACGGCAGCTCTCGCATTCAAAAACCTGCTCGATACTCATCCTGCTATTTACTGCATAGGCGCGGAATCTTCCGGCTGCAATGAAACAGGGCCTTGCTCGCGCAGCGCGTTCAGCGAGAATCGCGGTCGGACAGACTTGTTGATATCGCGCAACAATCTTTTGCACTTGTTCAACTCGAACCAGCGAAGATAGTTGGATACAACCTGCGATATATTCATTTCGACACCCGCTGCGAAATTCTGCAGAGCCATCGCGCGCTCGAGTCTCGGAGACCTTAGGACGGCCGCGAGTTGCTCGGCGAGATCGCTGGCGTCACCGACTTTATAAAAGCGCATCGCCAGGTCTTCGTTTTCCGCCATTGCTCGAAAATCAGGAATGCCCGCGCTTACGATGGGGACTCCAAATTCACAAGCCTGGTGAGCTGGTCCGCTCGATCCTGTCGCGGAATCGTAAGGCAGCACCACGATGGATGCGGTTTGAAACAGTTCCGGAACCGCTTCTTCGGAAACGTAACCGCGGAATTCGACAGGCAAACCCGGAGGCAGAGAGGCACGAATCGATTCCCAATACCCGGGCTTGGTGTAATGATTTGCACCGGCAACAACCAATTTTGCGCGCGGGGCCTTCTTCAGAACCATGGGGAAGGCCTGCATGAGAGTTTCGAGCCGCTTATAGGTTCCCCAGTGCCCGAAGGCCAAAATCCGTTGATCGGGATTATCGCGTTTCGAAAAGTCAGGCGGAGCAAGGACCGGAGAAAATGTTCCATGAGTGCCCAACAGCACATTTCGGGCGCGGTATTTGGTTAACAAGGTCTGGTAATAGCCGGGCAGCAACACAGACACTGAATTCGCGCACAGAAGTGTTTTGGTAGCCATTTCAGCGCCGAGGCGGAAGAGCCTTTCAAGGCGTACTCCTGCCGCGGAAAAGTCCACGTGCTCGACAATGTGATGCAGGGTAACGTGCGTGTAAAAGCCTGCGCTTCGAGTCAGCGCGGGAGCCGACAGGCCCGCAAATGCGGTAAACGGCTTGTCCGCAGTCGCGAAGGTGGAAAAGACGAGGTGGTACCAGACGACATCGGGTTTCAATTTACGAATGGTGTTTAACAGCCGAGCCGGATTAGACAGGCTCCCGAACTTCCAGCAGCGAATCAGGTTGAATCCCGGCAACTCCGGAAGCTCATTGGACGCGATCGTCTTGCCATTCTCGTCGGTTACGAAGTCATAACTGGAGAGCTCGTCGGCGAGAATCGTCAGCTCCACGTTGCGATGGCGCCGAAGTTCGTTAGCAATGTAAAACGCATACTCGTTCAACTGGCGCCCGCTGGGGGGGAAGGTAGCAACTAGACAAATTTTCATCGTATATGCCTCTAAAAGATTGAAATCTCTACATAGGGCCTAAATGTCTGATTCTGCGCGCCGGGAAAATTGAAAAAAGTTTCCTGTTGAACGCCCGCTGAAAAACGGATGGGATACTGCAGCGGAACCGGCGTCGAATTGTCGTTAAAAATGCGGCGTAGCGGCCGCGAATAAGATATGGAGACCGAATTCTGCGTCGCGTCATAAATGTGAAACCCTCTGACACTTGAAAAGGCGCTTGAGAATTGCAGGTCCCAGTTGCGTTTGGGGATAAAGTCGACACTTCCAGCCGGGCGGAGGCTCTGCGAAATGCCCCAGCGTGATTGATAGATTCGCCATGACCGCACATCTTCCGCAAGGGCTTTGATGTCGAGTCGCGGCGAGAATCTATGTTCAAAACCGAGATAAGAGGACGTGAAGTAGTATTCGATATACGCGCTTTTAAATAGGAGATCGTCGACTCCGTAACCTGTCAGCAGCGCTGTCTTTCCCCACGGCGAACCAACCCTGAAATCGAGCTTTGCGGCAAGTTCACGGGAGTACTGTCCGCTCTGAGTGAACGGGCCTGCTTCGCGCATCAGAAACCCGCTGGCCGAGACTACGTTAAAAAACGAGCTTGTCGACATGTAGCTATATACGCGAAAGAGATTCTGATCCATGTCATACGGATCCATGGAGTCGCGCCTTATAGTTTCCTGAGCTCCAGTGTTGAACGTCATCACGTTGTCGCCGAGATGAATCGTCGGGTTTAGCGAAAAATTGAATGTCGAGTCTGTCGTGTTTCGATTGAGAATCGAATTCGTAGCAGGCAACGAAATGAGACCCCGCGCATTGCGCACCTGAAAGAATCCGCCCGGCGCGAGAACATTGACGGAGGGAAAATGAAGATGGAATGCATTGGTCCACATCGTTTGAATAGACGATCGCGGCGGCGGCAGCTGAGCGGTGTCGGAGCTTGGCACAGCAAACGTTGCGAGCGTTTTGGAGTCAAGGACGTACACCGTCGAATCTTCGAAAAGCGGCTCAACGGAGAGATCCGAGAGCACACTCAAATGTGGATTGACTCTCAGGCCCTCATTGGCCCCTGTTGCCAGCATTTCTTGTTCGGCGGTTTGGTCGTCGCCGGCTCCATCGGCCGCCCTGGCAAAGGCGGTGAGCGCCTGTGCATTCCGGTGTTCCTGGCTGTAGACGTTGCCTTCGGCCAGCAGGTATTGATAGTTTTGACCTTCGTCCGCCGGATCGCCGATAGCCGCCAGTTCCGCCTTGGCTTTGACTGTTTCGCCCAAAGCGAGGTCGTCGTTGGCCAGGGCGATGCGTACTTCAGGGTCAGGCGCACCGGCTGCCTTTGCGCGCGCGAGGTAATCCTCGGAAAGATCGTAGTGATGCATGGAGCTGAACAGGTCTGCGGCTTCAACGTATTGAAGTCCGGTTGGAGGCACCGTATCCCCCGCTTCGGCTTCCATCCATCCCAACGCAATCTGGCGCTCGGCATCATCTTGATGCCCGCGCTGTGTCATAATCTCGGCAATCGCCAGCCGTACACTGATGCGGTCGCTGCCAGCTGCGACCAGCGCCCTCTGAAACCGGTCCATTGCGGCATTCTGATCGCCAAGCGTGCTCAAAGCCTCGCCGGTAGAGACGAGGATTTCACTCAATTGAGATCCGGGATCTTCAACCCGTCCAGGATCCTGTTCAGCCGTCCGTGCTGGTTTTGACAGTGCATATTGCTCCGCCAGGCGCACGTTGAGATACGTTTTCTCCCGGTCCTGGAGGGATGCATAGGAGCGCGCGAGCCACGCGTAGATCTGCGGATCATCGGGAGAGAACTTCTCCGCAACTTCCAATTCGCCGATTGCGTCCTGGTAACGATGCTCTGCAAAGTATGTATTCCCCAACCCAATGTGAAGTGGACCGTCTTCGGGAGCAAACTTCAACGCCGCTTGATATTCGCGGGCGGCCATCGTAAGCATGTCCATGCGACTGTAGGCAGTAGCCCGGATTACATGCAGACCCAATGAATCGCCGGAGTCCCGTTCTGCCAGGTTCGCCTGCATGAGAGCTGCATTCGACTTCCGCAATGCAAGATCTGCATAAGCGAGTCCAAGATGCGCCTCACCGTTATTCGGCTGCAATTTGAGAGCGGACTCAAAATCCGCCGCCGCGGGCTGAGATTGGCGAAGGTCGTTCTCCACATATCCGCGGTTAACGTAGGCGGTCACTGCTTCGGGGTCCCGATGGATGGTTTCAGTGAAATCGGCAACGGCCTGTTCGTTGAGCCCACGTTTTTTATGGACGTAGCCGGCAAGCAAAGGAATATCGGCCTCTTTAGGCAGAACATTCCAATATTTCGCTGTAAGGGCAAGAAGTTCGTCGTCTTTTCTTAGAAGGAGCAGATCGTATCCCAAATAGACAACGACTTCGCGATCGTCTGGCAGCGCCTTGATTGCTTTCAGGGCTACCTCTTCAGATGCCTGGTACTTGCCTGAGAGGCGAAGATATCTTTCGGTTTCGCGCAAAACTTTAGGCTCGTCTTTCATGGATTCAGTTACCCGGCTCAGCCATTGGCCAGCCAGAGGAAGGTCATGAGCCTCAATTCCCGCGTTGATGCCGCCAGCCACAACCAGGGCGTTTTGCGGATCCAATTCATGCGCTTTGCTATAAGAAGCTTGCGCTTTGGCGAATTCCCGGCGTGCCGTGAAAAGGTCGCCGAGGGCGAGATAGGCTATATGTGACGAAGGGTCGACCTTCGCCAGATGCTCAAAACTCCTTTCGGCATCCGCATCATTACCAGCTGCGCGCAAAGCGTAACCCAATGAGGCTAGCGCTAAACGATCGTCAGCATCGCGGCCGAGAATCTCCTTGTACACCGCGATTGCGTCCTGGGTACGATCGAGTTTCATCAGGATGTCGCCGTCAAGCTGTAAATTACCCCGATCGTGATGGATTGCGAGAGCGTCGTTGACATCGGCAAGGGCCCCCGCGGGATCGCCCGCGGCGAGCTTAATTGACGATCGAAGGCGCAGAAACTCCTCTCGATTGGGGCCCGAGCCATCTACGGCGTTGATTTCAGCCTGTGCAGTCGCGAGCTGACTTTGCGCGTCCGCTTCATCCTCCAGGCTGCGATCGAGGGCCACCAAATCCATATGCAGTTGGATGCTGTAAAGCTGTCCTTCAGCTGGATGCTCGGGCAAGCTCGCCAAGGCAGCCTTGAAATCCCGAAGGGCATCGCGGTCTCGGTCCTGCAGTTGGGCAATCGTGCCGCGGAGCGCGTGCAGGCGGTAGTAGTTGGCATCGAGGACCGTGGCGCGCTTAAGAAAAGAATTTGCTTCAGCAATTGAGCCGGCGGCAATCTCAGCCTGCGCAGCCGAAAGCTGGAGTGTCATATCCTTGGGGTCCTCATTGGCTGCCCGCGCAAAGAATCTGGCTGACTCTGAGGGTCGTCCGTCAAGTTGATAGGTGTAAGCCAGCTCCGCGGTTACATCGGGTTTGGGATTGCGAATCGATTGAAGCACTGCGATCGCTTGAGCAAAGTTTCCGGTGTCGCGGTAGAAGCCGGCCATGGCACGTTGGATCTCGGGGTTGTTCGGCGCCCGATGCTCGGCGAGCTCGAGATAATGATTTGCCCGGTCCGTCTGCCCCGCATGCTGGTAGGAGAGGGACAGCAGCAGTTCGACCCGCGCATCGGGATGAATATTTTCGGCACGGTTCAACCAATCGATTGCGCCGGTGTAGTCCTTTGACCGCATGGACATCTCTCCAAGCATCGTCAGATCGCCGCTGCGGTCGGGACTGGACGCAACCACCTGTTTGAGAATGCGCTCGGCTTCTTCCGTCCGCCCCGTCAGGCTGTAAACCTGCGCCAGACCAGATTGTCCGTCCAGCGACGAGGGGTTGAGGCTAAGTCCGTGAGCATAGGCGTCGACCGCTTGCTGGTAATCGCCATCGAGGCGCGCTGCATAGCCGAGCAGAAACCATAACTGCGGATCGTTGGGCGCGGCTTGCACGGCACGTTCCGCGAAGTCCCGCGCGAGCGCATGATTGCCATGCTGCAGGGCCATTTCCGCGGCGCGAGCTAGGCGGGCGTTTTGAATATTCGAACCCCATCCCAGGTTCTGGCCTTGCGACTGCGGGTAGTTTTTCTGGGACGCGGGACTGTTCTGCGACGGAGATCTTGTGGAAGCGCCTGGTCCGACCTGATAAGTTTGTCCGCGAACGACGCAGGCAAATGCGGCGGATACGCATACGAATGCGACCTTAAAAAGTCCAAGTCTAGCAAGCAAGGCGAGTCACCACAACCCAGAATTCAATTGTTGGCTTTGATGCTTGCAAAATTAATGCTGTTGCCCGTTTTCTGCGCCATCAGCCTCCGCTGCTGCGCATACAAAGTCATGAAATAAAACTGTATAGAAGCAACCTCAGCTGCGCATTTGCCAATCGAAGAGATTGAACGGAATTTAGAGTCGAAATTTCTTTCGAGATAAGAGTTTGCCGTGAAACCACCGCATCACGGCTGATGCTTTGACTAAATGCCTTGCGTTAAACGCCCTTCGAGAGCCCACTGTGCAGAAATCTGAGCCCATTGATTGTTTGTCGCGGCCGATACCGCTCACCGTGGCCCTCATGGCCGCGTTAGCGGTTCATTTGCCGCTGCTCCTGATGAAATTGCCGCTTCAGTCCTACGACACCAACTTCCATATCTTCTTTTCCTCGCATTATGTCCACCACTGGTTCGATCCGTGGAACACGAAATGGTTTGCGGGCTTTAGCCAAGCCACGTATCCTCCGATGCCGCACTATTGGATCGCATTGCTTTCGCGAGTCATGGGATTGGAACTGGCTTATATGGCCGTGCAAATGATTGCCATATTGCTTCTTGTGGTGGGGGTTTACCGGTTTTCGCTCCTCTGGGTCAACCCGCGCGCAGCTTCGATTGCAGCGTTAGCAAGCGTCTTTCTCGGCTCTGAGAGTTTTCTCGTATACAACGCCGGGCAGTTGCCGACCACGTTGGCTGCGGCGCTCTATCTGATCGCGCTGCCCTTTCTTTATGAATGGTTGCGCTACGGCCGTGGGTGGGCATTTACCAAGGCCACTGTGCTTTTCATCGCAGCGGCTGCCGGCCACCATCTGACGCTCTTGTTCGGGTCTTTTATTTTTGCATTGCCCGTTGTGGCGCTTGCTGTGATTGACCGCCGCCGCGAGGGGAAGCCGGTTTCAGCGGGGTCGATTTTCGGCCGCACGGGCGTGATCGTATTCGTGGTAAGCGCGGCGCTTGGGGTTGTGCTGCTTCCGTTCTGGCTCTCGCTGCTTCATCACCCAATCGACCAGACTACGATCCCTCACGCCAGCCGAGCGAATTTTATCCTCAGTCCACAATGGGGCCTGAATTACTTCATCCTTCCCTACGGAGCGTTGATTCTGGCCATTCCGTTCATCTTCATCCGCGGCGCAAGCGTCGTTCGGCTCCGCCCTCTCCTGATTGCGTTCTGGCTGACGTTCATCCTCGGCCTGGGAGGAACGACACCGCTGGGACACTGGCTGCTATGGCATGCGTTTGAGGTGCTGACGATGGAGCGCTTCAGTTACTGGGCGGGCCTGCTCGCGCTTCCGTTTGTCGGATTGCTGGCCGTGAAGCTCGTTGACAGATATCGCTACTGGGCGGTCACGACGCTTGCGATTTTGGCGGCATGGACCTGCGGAATGGGAGTAGCGTGGGGCACCTATCGCATCACGAACGCACGAAATGTCAACGTCGACGTAGTGGCCGATTGGCTTAATCGCGGCGGCCATGATCAATACAGGTACTTCACGCTTGGATTCGGCAACAGTATCTCGCGCCTGGCGGTGCTGACAGATGCAAGCAGCGTCGATGGCGAGTGGTATACCGGACGCCTGCTGCCAGAATTGACCCGTTACGGCGGGGCCTCGCTTACTCAGGCAAAGTACTTCGGCACAGGAGGTCTTAAATCTCTTCGCGCCATCATGAAGCACGCTGACAAATACGGATTGAAGTGGATTTTCTCAAACGATCCTTACTATTCCCCGCTGTTGTCGTTTGCGGGCTGGCGTCCGGTCGATTATCTGGATGACAAGACCATCACGGTATGGAGCAAAGATGGCGTGCCACCAGCCACGCCGGTAAACGAGGCGCAGAGACCTCCGCACTGGCAGGGTGTGATGTGGGGCACTTTGCCATTCGGGAGCAGTGTCCTGGCCATTCTAATCTTCCTGATTCCGGAAAAAAGACGGCGTGAGGAGCAGGCGGAAGATCCTGTCGCCGAAGAGGAAGTGAACACGCGGAAGGTGGCGTCGTGAAAAAGGGTGGATACCTCGCGCTTTCCCTGGCCGTTGCGACGGTGGTCTTGATTGTCATTGGGTGCGTGTGGCCGGTAGCGGCCGCGAAGCCCTTCATTATCAAGAAATCTCTGATTACATCATCTTCAACTCCCGAAGAGGCGGTGCAGAATCTGGGTCAGGACATCGAAGCTCACGACTGGCAAAAAGCCTATGAGAGCTTCGCCAACAAAAATCAGTTTACCGAGCAGGAGTTTGAGCTGGATCTGACCGGATACACAACGAATCTGCGCACCTATTCCATGCTGGATCACTTCAGCATCTGGCCGCTGCACGCATCGGAGAATAAGGCCGATATCCGGCTGGAGCTGGATTGGGCCACGGTTGTTGGCACAGATGTGGATACACGCAATCTGGAGGTGGTGAGAAGTGGAGATCATTGGAATGTGGTTTGGCCGTTCACCAAGCAGTCGACAGTTCCACCGCAGGTGATTCCCGTAAATTATCTTCGCTGGGATGTGATCTACCGAGGGGCGGGAGACGACTGGGGAGCGCAGGATGTGGATGCACCAAGGGTGCGCATCGTCGACATGCATCCAGTGCAGCGCGCCGACGGCGTGTTGGTTATGGGAGAGTTGTTGAACGACGATGTGGTACCCGCTTACGTATCTGTGACGGCGACCTTGCAGGCAAAGGACAAATCGCCGATTGCTACCGAAGGCTCCTTTGACGAGATCTCTCACGTTTTGCTTCCAAAACAGGTCACTCCATTTCTCATCCAGTTTCCCGATGCGCAGCTGTCTGAAGTTGACAGCATCAATATGAAACCATTCGCCATCCTGGTGCCGGCGTCAGCCGATCCCGTCATTGAGATCGATAACCAAAAATTCAATCCAGCGCCGAACGCCTCGTTGAGCGGGCAACTCGTCAATCAGAGCGGGCAAGTGGTGAACGTGGCACATGTCATCGGAACTCTTTACGACAAAACCGGACAGTTGGTGTGGGTCGCGGACCAATACGTGGACAGCGCATTGTTGCCGCAAACTCCGGTTGCGTTCAATATCCCGATCCCCGAGGACATCGCGAAAAACGTCAGCAGCGAGCGCACGGTCGTTGCAACCTTCAGCTTTGGAGGAGCGCTGTGAAACTGGTGCTCACATTCCTGCTCGGCAGCCTGATCCTGGCCGTGATTCAGACGGCGCATGCGCAGGATGAGAGCCTCAGCGTGCCTCAGAGCGTCGAAGCAGGAAGCGCGTTCTCAATTCAGGACGCCGGAAGCGGAGAAGGAACCTTATACATTGTTGGTCCGGGCCAGGCGCTGAGACGGACGGTGCAGTTGGGGACCTCAGTCTATTTTCCCGCGGGATCGATCTGTAACGCGGGCCGTTACGTCGTCATCCTCGCCCAAGCCGGTGGAACAATGAACCGGTCATTCGATGTGACGCCCGTCATGGCGCCCGCCAGCCTGAGCTTTCTTGCTAAACCTTCGCGCCTTCCCGTCGGTTTGCACGACGGTATTACCGGTGCGGTATACGTTTTTGACGTCTATCACAACTTGATTGCCACTCCGACCCTCATATCCTTTGAGTTATCAAGCCCGTCCGGCGCCGTGCAAAAGCAATTGGTTAGCACCCGTGCCGGAGCCGCGTGGACAGAGATGGATTCGACGACCGAGGAAGGCAAGAGCAAGTTCGTAGCTCGAGCCGGCGACGTATCGAGCACCAGCATCATTCGCCAAGTGCCGGGCGATCCCTGCGATCTGAAGATCGGCGCCCAGCCTTCGGGCGGGGAACTCGATCTGCAGACCGCTCCGGTGCGCGACTGCAGCGGAAACCCGGTGCCCGATGGGACGATTGTCACGTTCACTGAGACTTACCCCGGCGGTCAATCCACGGTGGATGTACCTATCAAGCGCGACATTGCAGAGGTTAAGATGCCCGCCCACGACGGGGCAACCATCACCGCAGCGAGCGGAGTGGTTTTAGGCAATCAGATCCGGTGGGGGAAGTGAGCATGTTGAGGCACGCAGCATTGGTTTGCGCGGTCATCATCCTGGCTGCTGGCGTGGTTGCCGCGCAGCCTGAGGTCACTGTCGACATTTCCCAGTTCAAGGGCCCGCGGCCTTTGGAAGATCAGACCAAAGCCGCTGCAATTCGCGATTATCTTGAGTCCTGGCAGGAAATGGACGAGGCGTTTGAGCAAGACCAGTCGGGCCTTCTTGACCAGGACTTCATCGGCACAGCCAAGGACAAGATGGCGGATGCAATTGACGCACAGGCAAAGGCTGGAATCCATACGCGTTATCAGGATCGCACCCACCACATTCACTTCCTCTTCTACTCACCGGAAGGGCTATCGATTGAGTTGATGGATGACGCTGAATATGATGTGCAGGTTCTCGATCATGACAAGCCGGTATCAACCGTGCCGGTCAGCGCGCGCTACATCGTTGTTTTAACGCCCGGTGAAATTCGATGGAAAGTAAGGGTCATGCAGGCGGATTCTAAATAGAACGTCGATTCAAAGTTCGAAGATCGCGGGATATGAATTGAGAATAACGGCTGGAGATCATTCAGATAAAGCACGAGGAATCTCCCGTACAGCCGATATCGAGGAGTCAGGATGGTTTCCATCGTTGTGCCGGTCTATAACGAAGAGAATCTCATCGTCCAGTTTCATGAGACTTTATCCAGCACCTTGCAATGCATCGACGAGGGTTGGGAAGTTGTGTATGTCAACGATGGTTCCGCCGATTCGACTCTGGAATTGTTGAAGACACTGCAGGCGCTCGATTCCCATGTAGTCGTGGTGGAACTTTCTCGCAATTGGGGCCAGGTTGGAGCGATCTTCGCCGGTCTCCGTACTGCAAGGGGGCAGGCCGTGGTCCTCATGGATGCCGATTTTCAGGATCCCCCGCAGGTGGTGCCACAGCTCATTGATACGTGGCGAGGCGGCGCGGAGGTTGTCGTGGCTGTTCGCAGAAGCCGTAGGGAGCGGCGAAAGATTTTGGCCCTGCTTTTCCCGCTGTTTTATCGGGTACTGGGAGCTATCTCCGACTACCCGTTGTCGCTCAATGCCGGCCTTTTCGGGCTCATGGATCGCAAGGCGGTTGACGCCGTACTCGCAATGGGTGAAAAAAACCCCTACCTGCCAGGATTGCGAGCGTGGGTCGGATATCGCAACTCGATCATTTACTATGACCGCCAGGATCGGCTCGACGGTGAAGGCAAACTATCGTTTATCAGCCGGATCAAGTACGCCACAGATGCGATTCTGAGTTTCAGCTACAAGCCGATCCGGCTCAGCTTCGTGCTATGTTGCCTCGCAACCTGCGTGGCTTTTCTGCTTGGCCTTGGGGCGATCGTTTCCTCGAGTCCGATAAAAGCGGCAGCGCTTGGCTTAGGATGCGCAATATTCCTGGTGGGCGGCATGGTGCTTGTCGTGCTGGGTGTGTTGGGTGAATATATGATCCGCATATTCGATCAGGTTCGCGCCCGACCGCTCTCGCTCATCAGTGAAGTTCACCGCGCTCCTGCCGAAGCGGCGACTCAATCGGGCACTATCTCCATCCAAAACGGGAGCTATGCAATGCAGGCAGAGGTCTATTCGAGCAAGCCTGACAGTTTCGCTGCATAGGGGCGCCGCTGTGCGTGAAGGTTGACGAGCAGATCACTGGGCGGTCGCCGAAGTGCTGGGCTTGGAATTCTCTGCGCTATTCGACGTTGCCGGGGTGTTGCAGGAGGGAAGGCCCGGTTCGATCGCGGATCCTTCTTCATAGTCGTTCCATGTCTCAATCAACATGAACGGAATCGGATCGTCTGCCGGAAAAACTCGGCGCCATAAATTAAAAGTATCTTGATACGTCTGGCCGCAGCGTGCTGCAATTTGTCGATCGAGTCCCCAGGAAGCCCTACTATCGTTGAATTGCGCCCACGCTCCCCCCACGATGATCTTATCGGGATATTTATCGCGCATCGTTTGATAGAAGCTAGTCAGGGAATCCTCGCCCCAATTGCTACCGTTCGCAGCCCAGCCTTTGGGGCCGATGTAAAACCACGGATAAAAGCCGTCGAACGCATTGGCGTTTGGGCCGGCAGGCGCCTCGTAAATAAGCAGCGGAGCAGGGTTCCAGGAGCTGACCGAGGCGCGAACCTTGCTCCAGTCGGTGTGCAACCCTTT